>UMIY01035619.1_pt1 | contig 55207 bp, 41 predicted proteins | sample 1965921 | NCBI WGS metagenome assembly UMIY01 (sample SAMEA4836134, study PRJEB28245) | human gut metagenome | biome: gut microbiome; material: fecal sample | place: Denmark | collected 2008
AAAAATATATTCTGGCTCTGCTGGTACAGACTCGTACACCAATGCGATTTCTGATGTGTACCAAGACAATTTTGAAGAAGGCATTTATACAGGAAAAGGAATATATGATTTAGACGTATTTTCTAGTGTCCTAGAGGAGCAAATACCAGAAAATACAGTACTTAGTCATGATTTGATAGAAGGCTCTTACTTAAGATGTGGATTATCTTCAGATATTATGCTTATGGATGGTTACCCAACTTCGTATGCAGCCTTTAAAACAAGACTTAGTAGATGGACAAGAGGAGACTGGCAAATAATAAGATGGCTAAAGGGAAAAATAAAAGATAAAGACGGAAAAGAAGTAAAAAACCCTTTAGGGTTACTATCTAAATACAAAATATTAAATAACCTAGTAAAAAGTGTGTTTGAGCCGATTGCAGTTATAGCTATATTATTCCTAATAGGATTAGACATTATAGCGAATATAAAAATTTGGCCATTAATGTCAGTGGTTATAGCATCTGTTATAATTCCTTCAATTCTAGAAATAGTAAATAGAATAATATACAAAAAAGAAGGAGAAAGTGCTCAAAGAACTTTCTATAAATCCATATCTGGCGTTAAAGCAAGCATTATTAGAGCTCTTCTAGAGATAGGTACATTGCCAGATAAAGCTTACACAATGATAAAAGCAATATTTAAAACATTATACAGATTGCTAGTTAGCAAAAAGCATTTATTAGAGTGGACTACCGCAGAAGAAGCAGAGAAAAACTCAAAAACAGATATCATTTCTTATTATAAAAATATGTGGTTAAATCTAGTATTGGGAATTATTTTGTTGATGCTTTCTTATACAAATCCATGGCTTATAATTTTATCACTATGGTGGATTATTACTCCTAACGTAATGAAACTGATTAGTAAAAAAGAAAAGTACACGCCTGCGATAGAGTATTTAAGCCAGAAAGATAAAGAGTACATGTTAGAAATAGGGAGAAGAACATGGAGCTATTTTAAAGAAAACTTAACAGAAAAATCCAACTATTTACCGCCAGATAATTATCAAGAAGACAGAAAAGAGCAGCTTATATATAGAACATCGCCTACAAATATAGGCTTAGCACTTTTAGCAGTAGTTTCTAGTTATGATTTGGGCTACGAAAATTTAGAAGATACAATTTCGCTATTATCTAAAATGTTAGAAACAATAGCTAAACTTCAAAAATGGAATGGACACCTCTACAACTGGTATGAGCTAAAAACATTGGAGCCATTATCTCCAAAGTATGTATCAACTGTAGACAGTGGAAACTTTATAGGCTATTTATATACATTAAAACAATTTTTACAGGACATTATAAAAGAAATTGAAGAAGGCAAAATAAATCAACTAATGGCTAATAGAAGAAAAGAAGCAGAGTTTATGCAAACTAAAAAAAATAAAGAAAGAGCAAATGAAAATAGAGAGAATAGCAACTTTACAAATGTGCAACGTGTGGAAAGTGATAAAGAAAAAGAAAAACAAATTGCAAGTGGAAATAAAAAATATAATATAAATGATGAAAAAAATCATGAAACAAACGAAAAAAACAAACAAGATTTAACCGAAACAATTAATTATATGATAAACATAATTGACAACACGATAAAGGGCACAGACTTCAGGCATCTCTACAGTGAAGAAAATAGAATTTTCTCTATTGGCTTTAATGTAGAAGACAATTCTTTAACTCCTTCATATTATGATTTACTAGCATCAGAGGCAAGGCAGGCAAGTCTAATTGCAATTGCCAAAAAAGACGTGCCAGCAAAACACTGGTATAATTTAAGCAGAACACTTACTGTGCTTAACAAATACAAAGGCCTTATTTCATGGTCAGGTACTGCATTTGAATATTTAATGCCAAATGTAAATATACCAAAATATCCAGGCAGTATTATAAGTGAATCTAGCCTATTTGCAATCATGTCACAGCAAGAATATGCCAAAAAGCTAAATATTCCATGGGGAATTTCTGAAGCAGCTTTTAATTTACGAGATTTGAATAATAATTATCAGTATAAGGCATTTGGAATTCCTTGGCTAGGCCTAAAAAGAGGATTAGCAGACGAGATGGTTGTGTCATCTTATGGAGCAATGCTTGCAATAAATGATTTCCCAGAAGAGACAATAAAAAACTTAAAAGAGTTAGAGAAAGAAGGAATGTATGACAAATATGGATTTTATGAATCAATTGATTATACACCAAGCAGGTTAAAAAAGGGAGAAACAAGTTCAATTGTAAAAACATATATGGCACATCATCAAGGGTTGATTCTGCTTTCTATTGATAATTTGTTTAACACAAACATTCTGCAAAAAAGATTTATGGAAAATCCAGAAATGCAATCAGTAGAAATATTACTAGAAGAAAAAATGCCAGAGAATGTAATTATTACCAAAGAGCAAAAAGAAAAGGTAGAGAAAGTAAAAAATATAGACTACGAGACTTATGCAGTAAGGGAGTATAACAAGCCATTTGATAAATTAAAACATATAAATATTATATCAAATGAGGACTACTCTGTAATAATAGACCAAAAGGGAGATGGATATAGCAAATACAAGGACATTGTTATTAATAGATTTAAGAAAACAGATGAGCTACAAGAGGGAATTCAATTCTTCTTTAAAAATATTAAGACAAAAAGAATATGGTCATCTGCTCAAATGAATTATTTATCAGCAGCAGATAAATATGCAGCATATTTTTCGCCAGATAGCAGTAAATTTGTAAGGCTTGATGGAGGAATAGAAACAACTACAAAAATTAGTGTTATGCCAAATAGTCCAGTAGAGATTAGAAGAGTAGAGTTAAAAAACTTAGGAAATTCAGAGGAAACCATAGAGGTAAACTCGTATATAGAGCCAATTCTCTCTTCACTAGAGCAAGACTATTCGCATAAAGCATTTAACAATTTGTTTTTGACTTTTGAATTTTTGGAAGATACAAACACAATTCTAGTAAAGAGAAAGTCAAGGGATAACAATACAAGGGACATGTACATGGCTGTAAATTTATATACAGAGGACGATACAATTGGAGAATTAGAGTATGAATTAGATAAAGAAAAATTTGTGGGAAGACAAAATGTAGAGCTCCCTGTAGCAGTTCAAAATTCAGCTCCATTAACCAGAAGAGTCCAAAGAACCACCGAGCCAATTATAGCTATGAGGAGGACAATTAAAATACTGCCTAGCGAAAAAGTAGTGTTAAACCTTATCATTTCAGTGTCAAAGCAAAGAGAAGAAGCAATAAATAATGTTAGAGAAAACATGAATAACGAAAAAATTATAAGGAATATGAATTTGGCTAAAGCAAAGGTCGAAGCGGAATCGCTATATGTTGGAGTAAAGGCAGTAGACATAGAAAAATACCAAAACATGGCGAAATATCTAATTTATCAAAATCCGTTAAAGCTATTAATGTATAAAGGTAAAATTCCAGAAGAGGCACCAGTAGCAGAATTATGGAAGTATGGAATATCTGGAGATTTGCCAATTCTCCTTGTAAAAATAAAAGATGTTAGTGATATCTATGTGGTCAAAGACTGTATTAAAGCATATGAATATTTTAGAGTTAAAAATATAAAAATAGATTTAGTAATTTTAAATGAAGAGAAAAAAACGTATGAGAACTATGTTTACGAAGAAATAATGAATGCGATTTTAGATAGTAATTTGGCATATATGCAAAACCAAAAAGGTGGAATATTTGTTTTAAGCAATCTAGAAAAAAATGCCAAGAGAATACTAGAATATAGAGCCAACTTGTTGATTAATGCTCAACTTGGAAATGTGTCTAGACAGATAAAAGACTATGAGGAGGAATATCTAGACAGCATAAAAGAGATGGGAGAAGAAGTAGAAGCAATACCAATTTTAGAGGAAGAAGTGCAAAGAAAAGCATTAGAGGCAGATAAACTTAAATATTACAACGAATATGGGGGGTTCTCGAGCGATGGTACAGAATATCTAATACGTGTAAATAAAGATGAAAGATTGCCAACAGTATGGTCAAATATAATGGCAAATGATAATTTCGGTACAGTAGTAACAGAAGGTCTAGGCGGATATACTTGGTATAAAAATAGCAGATTAAATAGAATAACAGCATGGAATAACAATCAAGTAACAGACGTACCTTCAGAAGTTATTTATTTAGAAGATATGGACAGCAAAAAAGTGTGGTCTGTTTCTGTAAGCCCTACGCCAGATAATAATGATTATTATATCACCTATGGCTTTGGATACAGCAAATATGGACACACAAGCAATGGGGTATTCCAGAATTTAAAAATATTTATACCACAAAATGAAAACTGCAAAGTGCAAATTTTACATTTAGAGAATAAAATGGCAAAAAAGAAAAATCTAAAAATAGTATATTATATTAAGCCAGTGTTAGATGAAGACGAAATTAAATCAAATGGATATATAGAATTAAAATGTAACAGTAGCACAAATGTAATCACACTGCAAAATCAGAGCAAAGAAATTAAAGACAGAATGATTACCTATATCACTTGTAGTGAAAAAATAGCTTCATATACAGGTAGTAAAATGGCATTTATAGGAAGAGGAACAATAAAAAATCCAGAAGGAATTAAAAAATTAGAATTAGATAGAGCAAATACTTTAGGCAAAGATGAAGTGCTTGCAGTAGAGTTTAAAATTAGTTTAGAAGCATTTGAAAATAAAGATATAGTAATTACATTAGGAGCAGACGAAAACGCGTTAAACCTTCAAGACGTGGCATATAAATACGCAAATGTAAATAATGCAGTTAGTGAATATGAAAACACAAAACGATATTGGAGAGAGCTACTTAGCAACATAAAAGTAGAAACACCAGTGGAATCCATGAATATAATGCTAAATGGCTGGCTCTTGTATCAAACACTTTGCTCTAGAATGCTAGCACGAAGCGGATATTATCAATCCGGTGGTGCATATGGCTTTAGAGACCAACTTCAAGATTGTATAGCATTAAAATATATTTCACCAGAATTCTTAAAAAGGCAGATAATAAGGCATAGTAAACATCAATTTATAGAAGGAGATGTAGAGCATTGGTGGCATGAAGAAACCGGCAGAGGAATTCGTACCAGATTTTCGGATGACTTGCTTTGGCTCCCATACATGGTAGCAGAATATATTAACTTTACTGGAGACCATAGCATTTTAGATGAAGAAACCAGCTATGTAAAAGGTGCCCCACTAGCAGAAGGCGAAGATGAAAGATACGACTTGTTTTTGGAGACGGAGGGAAAAAATAAGATTTTCGTACATTGCATAAAGGCAATTGAAAAATCACTAAATTTTGGCGAGAACGGCTTACCTAAAATAGGCTCTGGAGACTGGAATGACGGATTCAGCACTGTTGGAAATAAAGGAAAGGGAGAAAGTGTATGGCTAGGATTTTTCCAATACAAGGTGTTATCAGAATTTAGCAAAATTTGTGAGTATTATGGGGAGAAATTAGGAAGAGAAAAACAAGCAGTAAATAATGATAATCTTAATAGTTCTAGTGAAATAAACCATGAGACAGAAACAAAAAGAGCTGAGAGATACAGAAAAATAATGGAAAATCTAAGAAAAGCACTAAATACAAATGCTTGGGATGGCAGATGGTATAAAAGAGCCTTCATGGATGATGGAAATGAATTAGGAAGCATACAAAATGAAGAATGCAGAATTGACAGCATTGCACAAAGTTGGGCAACTATTTCTGGTGCAGGAGATAATGATAAAAAATATATTTCTATGGAATCTTTGGAAAAGCATCTGATTGACAAAGAAGCAGGCATTATAAAATTGCTTGACCCACCATTTGAAAAAAGCAAGTTAGAGCCAGGATATATTAAGGCATATATACCAGGAACAAGAGAAAATGGAGGGCAGTACACCCACGGGGCAATTTGGGCAATTATTGCAGAAGCAATGCTTGGGTTTGGAGATAAGGCAACAGAATATTTTAGAATGATAAATCCAATTGAGCATTCAAGGACCAAGGAAGAAGCTAAAAAATATAAAGTAGAGCCATATGTAATAGCTGCAGATATTTATGGAGGAGAATTAGCAGGACGCGGAGGCTGGACATGGTACACAGGCTCTAGCAGTTGGATGTACGAAGCGGGAATACATTACATCTTAGGACTAAAAGTTGAAGGTAATGTATTAAAAATAGAGCCATGTATTCCAGTAAATTGGAATGAATATAGCATTAGATATAAATTTGGAAATAGCATATACAATATAAAAGTGGTTAATAAAAGTGGCAAAGTGAAAGAAGTAGATAGAGTTTTAATAGACGGAAAAGATACAAGCAAAGAAGAAATATATATAGGCAATCGAAAACTAGAAAAGAATGAAATTTTGCTAAATAACAATGGGGGAATCCACTCAGTAGAGGCTCAAATTTGATTTTTAGATTATAAAGTGGTATAATTATTATATAAAAATTTTTTTAAAAAGAGAGGGTAATCAATATGAAAAACAACACCATGTCCAAATTCCTGATCGAACGGTTAACGGCAATTGCCATTATCGTTTTTGGCATTTACTTAGCTGGATGCTATCTTTGGAAAGTTTTACCTTTTGGCCTTACATTTACTCCTACTGACAACCTGTTTTGTCAAGCAATTTGGATTATTTGGGGCTGGGGTGGACTGCTAATTGCTGGTGTTACACTGTTAGGAGGGGTTTCCCTTCTGATCAAGGAAACTACTAAGCAATCCAAAAGAAATTGCAGAAGGAAATAAGTAAAATGGAGTCACTTGATAAGTGGCTCTATTTTTTTACTTAGAAATGTAAAAAGTACTTGTATAATTTGACGAAATGTGATATAAATATGGCAAAAGTTAATAAGAAAGGTGAATTTTTTGTGGAAGATAATAAAGTAGAAGAAGCAAAAAAAACAATATTAATTGTTGATGATGAAAAATCTATTGTTGATATCATTATATATAATTTGGCAAAAGAAGGTTATAAAACAATAGAAGCATATGATGGGGAAACGGCAATAAATATGGCCTTTGAGCAAAAACCAGATTTGATTTTATTGGACATAATGCTTCCTAAAGTAGATGGACTTACTGTGTGTAAACGTGTGAAAAACTCTTTAAATATACCAATTATTATGATATCTGCAAAAGGTGAAGAAATTGATAAAATACTCGGATTAGAGTTAGGTGCAGATGACTATATAACAAAGCCATTTAGTGTTAGAGAGCTAGTCGCAAGAGTTAAAGCTAATTTAAGAAAGGCTGAAGTTAATAATCAAAAAGATGCAATATCAAACAATAATCAAAATACTAGTGCTCATTCTGGAGATAAAGTAATCTCTGTTGGAGAATTATATATAAATTTAGATAAATTTGAAGTAAGAGTAAGAAATAAGCCAATAGATTTGACATTAAGAGAGTTTGAAGTATTAAGATATTTAGCAAATCAACCAGGACAAGTAGTTACTAGAGAAGATTTACTAGAAAAAGTCTGGGGTTATGAATATTATGGTGATATTAGAACAGTAGATGTTACAATTAGAAGAATAAGAGAAAAAATAGAGCAAGATACATCAAGTCCTAAATTATTAATTACTAAAAGAGGAGTAGGATATTATTTATCATCAAAGGAAAGGGAGAATAATGGTTAGCAATTAATAATTGCTAACCATTAAAAGTAGATATGAAAAAGAATGTAAATTTAAAAATAGTAATAATATTTTTTATACTTGGGATAATTTTAATTGCCGGCTTAGGAGCTTGCTATATTATAATGTTAAATCAACTTGAGGAGATAGGTGCTATTCAAGAAAATGTAGAGCTTATAGAAAGCATAAGAAATCAAGTATCACAAATCAAATTAATAGTTATAATTTCAATAGTAATGTACACAATTATTTCTATATTAATTGGATACTTTGTCGTAAAAGCAGTTGTGTCTCCTATGAAAAGGCTAATAAAAAGTGCAGAAAAAATTGCTTCTGGCGAAAACGTAGAAGTAAATCAAAATGCTCAGAATAATGGAGAGGTTGCAGACTTAGAAAATGCCTTTAGCATAATGACAAATGAATTAAAGCAAAAATTAAATGAAGTAAATAGGCAAAAAAAACAGATAGAGACCATCCTCTTGCACATGACAGATGGTATAATTGCATTTGACATGAATGGAGATATTATACATATAAATCCTGCAGCAAAGCAATTATTAGGAATTAGTGACAGAGACAATTCTTTTGATAAAATATTTAAAAAGCTTAATATAGATATTAACATAGAGAAAATAATATATTTGGAAAACTGGACTTCATCAGAGCAGAGGAAAAATGTTGGTGACAAGTATATAAATATATTATTTGCTCCATTTCAAGATGAAAATGATAGACCAGCAGGAGTAATTGCACTTATACAAGATATAACAGAGCATGTAAAACTAGATAATATGAGAAAAGAATTTGTGGCAGATGTGTCGCATGAATTAAAAACTCCAATCACTTCAATTATGGGATATGCAGATACCCTATTAGAAGGAGATTATGATGAGACTAGAACAAAATTCTTAAGTGTAATTTCAACAGAAGCAAGACGTATGGCAAAATTGGTAACTGACTTGCTAACACTTTCAAGATATGATAATAAAAAGATAACATCAGAGATTACAAGTTTTGACTTAGGAGATTTAACAAAGAAATGTCTAGAAAAATTCAAGTTTGAAATAGAAAAAAAGGAGCAGAGTGTGGAATGCTTTGTTACAGCAAGTGTACCACCAGTATATGCAGACAAGTATGGAATAGAAAGAGTTGTTCTTAATATTTTATCGAATGCAATTAAATATACACCTGAGCATGGCACAATAAAGGTATATGTTGGATTTGTATATAATGACGCATATATAAAAGTAATTGATAATGGAATAGGAATTCCAGAAGAAGATTTAGATAGAATTTTCGAAAGATTCTATAGAGTAGATAAAGCACGTAGTAGAGAGCTTGGAGGAACAGGACTAGGCTTATCAATAGCAAAAGAAATACTAGACCAAAATAAAGGAAGTATAGACATTAAGAGCGAAGTGGGCAAGGGAACAGAAGTAGTAATAAGAATTCCAACAAAAAAATAATTCTAATTGAGGACAGGCACCATTTAGTAAAATTTTCTAAATGGTATCTGTCCTCAATTAGCAGTTTTGCCTTGACGAGAAGCAAATAAAGTTATATACTGTACGTATCAAAAGAAAAAGGAGGTTTTGATAATGAATAGCATGATAGAAATTAGATGGCATGGTAGAGGTGGACAAGGTGCAAAAACAGCATCATTGTTACTTGCAGATGCTGCATTTAATACTGGCAAATATATTCAAGGTTTTCCAGAGTATGGCCCAGAAAGAATGGGAGCGCCTATAACTGCATATAACAGAATAAGCGATACACCAATAAGAATACATAGCAATATTTATGAGCCAGATTATGTAGTTGTTGTAGATGATACTTTACTAGAAAGTGTTGATGTTACAGCAGGCCTTAAGCCAGAAGGAGCAATTGTAATAAATACAACAAAAGATGGAGAACATTTAAAAAAATTATTGAAAGGATATACAGGAAAAATATATACAATTGATGCAAGAAAAGTATCTATGGAAACTTTAGGCAAATATTTTCCAAACACACCAATGCTTGCAGCAATAGTAAAAGTTAGCGGAATAATGTCAGAAGATGATTTTGTTAAAGATATGGAAGGCTCTTTTAAACATAAATTTGCTAAAAAGCCAGAAGTAATTGATGGAAATATGAAGGCTTTAAAATTAGCATTAACTGAGGTAAAACAAGTTTAATAGTGCATAAAAAAGAATCGTAAATTTTAAAGTGAATGTATAATAAATAGTTGACTTATTCTAAAAAGGAGGGAAAAAACATGACATATATAGACAAAAACACGCCAGCAAGTGAGATGACTATCGGCGGAAATATATATGATGCTGGAAATGCAAGAGAGTTTAAAACAGGAGATTGGAGAAGCGTAAAACCTGTATATATACCAGAAAAATGTATTCAATGTGGTTTATGTTTCCCAGTTTGCCCAGAAGACGCGATACCAGTAGGAAAAGACCAGAAGAGAGCAGATTTTAATTACGATTATTGTAAAGGATGCGGAGTTTGCGCAAAGGTTTGTCCTTTTGGGGCTATTACTATGCATGTCGAAGGCGAAAAATAAACAATCATTATAAACGTCGTATTACGTTGTCGACCTTCATTAAAAATATCCTCTGGCGTAACAAGAGTACGCCTCCGGTATTTTTAATTCGGTCTCCTAGTACTACTCGTTTCTAATGATTGTTAGGAAAGAAAATTTATAAAGGGAGGAATAAATTAATGGGAATTAGAGAGCGTTTAAGCGGAAATGAAGCAGCAGCAACAGCTATGAAGCAAATTAATCCAGATGTTGTAGCAGCATTTCCAATAACACCATCAACAGAAATTCCACAATATTTTTCAACATTTGTGGATAACGGCATGGTAGATACAGAGTTTGTTGCGGTTGAGAGCGAGCATAGTGCAATGAGTGCATGTATCGGAGCAGAAGCAGCAGGAGCTAGAGCTATGACAGCTACATCAGCAAACGGACTATCTTTTATGTGGGAGATGATATATATTGCTTCAAGTATGAGACTACCTATAGTTATGTCTCTAGTAAACAGAGCAGTATCAGGACCACTAAATATTCATAATGACCATTCAGATGCAATGGGTGTAAGAGATGCAGGTTGGATTATGTTATTTTCTGAAACAAATCAGGAAGCATATGACAACTTACTAATGGCACATAGAATTGCTGAAAATGAGAAGGTATTATTACCATTAATGGTATGCCAAGATGGATTTATAACATCACATTCTATTGAGAATATAGAGCTTTTGGAAGATGAAAAAGTAAAAGAATTTGTTGGAGAATATCATCCAAAACATTATTTGCTAAATAAGAAAGAGCCAATTGCAATGGGACCAATGGATTTACAATCATTCTTATTTGAGCATAAATATCAACAAGCAGAAGCAATGTGCAACGCAAAACAAGTAATCCTAGACGTAGCAAAAGATTTTGAAAAAATGACAGGAAGAAAATATGGATTATTTGAAGAGTACAAATTAGAAGATGCAGAAATTGCAATAGTTTGTATGAATTCAACAGCAGGAACTACAAAAGAAGTTGTAGATTCTTTAAGAGAAAAGGGAGTAAAAGCAGGTCTATTAAAAATCCGTGTATTTAGACCATTCCCAGCAGAAGAAATTGCAAAAGCACTTTCTCATGTAAAGGCAGTTGCAGTTCTAGATAAAGCTGATTCTTTAAATGGAGTTGGTGGTGCATTATTTACAGATGTTACATCTGGAATGCAAGTAAATGGTGTAACTGTACCTACTTCAAGCTATGTGTATGGTATAGGCGGAAGAGATACAACCACAAAAGAAATTGAATCAGTATTTAAAGATTTAATGGAAGACAGTAAAAAAGCTAAAATAGAAAATCCTTACAGATACTTAGGATTAAGAAAGGAGTAGAGTAAAATGGCATATAATTTAAAAGAAGTAGTGGCAGAAAAGCCATCAAGATTTACATCAGGACATAGAATGTGTGCAGGATGTGGTGCTCCACCAGTAGCAAGGATGATTATGAGAGCTTTAAAGCCAGAAGACCATGCAGTTATAGCAAATGCTACAGGATGTATGGAAGTTTCAAGCTTTATATATCCATATACAGCATGGACAGATTCATATATTCATACAGCATTTGAGTGTACAGCAGCGACTTTATCTGGTGCAGAAGCAGCATATAAATCAATGAAAAAACAAGGTAAATTACCAGATGATGAGCATACAAAATTTATAGCATTTGGTGGAGATGGTGGAACTTATGACATTGGTATCCAAAGTTTATCTGGTGCAATGGAAAGAGGTCATGACATGACATATGTATGCTATGATAATGGAGCATACATGAACACAGGCATTCAACGCTCATCTGCAACACCAAGATTTGCAGATACAACAACAAGCCCAGCAGGAAGTGTTATACCTGGTAAAATGCAATCTAGAAAAGACCTAACAGAAATTATGGAAGCACATCATTTACCATATGTTGCTCAAACAGCAGCTTATATGAATTTTAAAGATTTATATGAAAAAGCAGAAAAAGCAATTTATACAGAGGGACCAACATTTTTAAATGTACTTGCTCCATGCCCAAGAGGATGGGGATATCCAACAGAAGATTTAATGACAATAAACAAACTAGCTGTAGAAACTTGTTATTGGCCATTATACGAAATAGAGAATGGAAAATATAAAATAAATTATAAACCAGCTAAAAAGCTTCCAGTAGAAGAATTTTTGAAACCACAAAGACGTTTTAAACATCTATTCAAACCAGGGAATGAATGGATGATAGAAGAATTCCAAAAAGAAGTAGACAAGAGATGGGAAGCATTGTTAAAATTAGAAGAAATGAGTAATAACGAAGAAAAATAAAGCAAAATAAAAATAGGATTAACATATAATTAAAATTTATGCTAATCCTATTTTACATTTTATTATGTATAAGGTATTATTCGTTAGGCTCTGGAGCACTCATAGGGCAAACATTTGCACATGTTCCACATCCTATACAAACAGATTCATCTATAACATATCTTTCGTCACCTTGAGAGATACATTGCATTGGACAAGCTCCTGCGCAAGCTCCACAGCTAATACATTTATCAGATATTTTATATGTCATTGAATTCACCTCCTTAAAGATTGAGCAATATAAATATATTATTAAAATATATCGTCATTTTCTGTTTCTCTATCTTGTTTTTCTAGCTCTTCAAGTTTTTGAAGCTCTACCATGTTTTCTTTTTCTTCATCATCCATTACTTCAGAAACACTATTATCTATTATTTTTAAATCCTTAGCATTGTATTTTTTATAATAAGTTTCGTCATTATCGTCTTTTAGTTTAACTTTCACAATCTCTTTTAAAGTTTCAATCGAATCTACAACGCCTTCGCCATCTTCAGTCTTCACAATTGCTCCTATTTTAGGTAAATGACTTAATTTATCTTCATATACATTTTGCTCATATTTTAGGCAACACATAAGCCTTCCACAGTTTCCTGATATTTTTGAAGGATTCAAAGACATATTTTGCTCTTTTGCCATTTTTATAGAAACTGCTTCGAAGTTATTTAAGAATGAGCAACAGCAAAGCTCTCTGCCACAGATGCCATTTCCGCCAATTCTTCTAACTTCATCTCTTACACCTATTTGTCTTAACTCAATTCTGGTTTTGAATATAGCTGCAAGCTCTTTTACTAACTCTCTAAAATCAATCCTGCCATCTGCAGTAAAATAAAATAATAACTTGCTATTATCAAAACTATATTCTACATCAGTAAGATGCATGTCTAATTTTAATTTTTTGATTTTCTCTTCGCATATTTTAAAAGCTTCTTCTTCTTTTTTCTTGTTTTCATTATAATGCTTTATATCTTTGTAATTTGCGATACGAATAACTTTTTTTAGTGGAGTATTAAGCTCAGTGTTTGGCAATAGTTTCTTTTTAGCAACGACTTCGCCAAGCTCCTCACCTAGAGCGGTTTCCACAATTACTTTAGTTTTCGTAGCTATATGTAAATTACCAGGGTCAAAGAAATATACTTTTCCCGGCTTTTTAAATCTAACCCCTATTATAACTTTCATGAAATTCCTCCCATATTTTAAGTAAAAGATTATCAATACACATATCATGATTTGCATTAGAGGATAATCTCTTTTTTGTAGTTTCTACTATTCCTATTGAATTAATATATTTCTCTTCATTTGTGTTACGCAATTTATTTAAAAATACTATATTAAAATAATCAAGTAAATCTATTATATTATCTTTTGATTTATATAAGACATCAGCTTCATTCCAAATATCGACAATATCTTTATTAGATAAATCATTAATAATTTGATTTAAATCATTGTATAATCCAGCTTCATCATTTACACTAATTAGCTTTGAAATGCTGCCATCGCAAGTGCCTATCAAATCGTCACTTATTGATATATTATGAGAATTTGCATATTTTAACAAATCATCGTTTGATAATTTATTAAAAGCAATTTTAGTACATCTTGATTTTATTGTATTTAGCAATTTACTTTCATTGGATGCTACTAAAATAATGTGTGCATACTCTGGTGGCTCTTCCAAAGTTTTTAACAAGCAGTTTTGTGCTTCTACAGTCATCAAATCACTGTTATTTATAATATAAACTTTACTTTCAGAAACAATTGGCTTTTCAGAGATTTGCTCTTGTAAATCTCTTACCTGAGCAATTTTTATATTTTTCCCATCTTCAGAATCAATAAAATTAAAATCAGGATGGTTATTACTATTAAACTTAATACATGAAGAACAAGTATTACAAGCTTTATTGTCACTCAAACATAATATCATCTTAGCTAGTTCTCTTGCAAAAAGACTTTTACCAATACCATCAGCTCCGATAAACATATAGCTATGTACTAAGTTGTTTGTATTTATTGAATTATTTAACAATTGTTTTACATTATCATTTCCAATAATATTACTAAAATTCAAAATTTCACTCCTAAATTAACTAACTTCACCAAATAAATTTAAAGGCCAAAATCTAATCCATACTTTTCCTTCGATTTTTTCTAATGGAATACAACCAAATGCTCTACTATCTGTAGAAAAATCTCTGTTATCACCTAAGGCAAAAACACAATTTTCAGGTACTACTAAATCAGAAAAAGCAAAATTACCCATGTTTGTTGTTACTCCATCTTGCAAATATGGCTCATCCAATTCTTCTCCATTAATATAAACTTTGCCATCATAAATTTGTACATGGTCTCCAGGTAAACCAATTACCCTTTTAATATAACTTTCCTTACCAATTTCTAATACATGAAAAACGAAATTGCTAAACCAATTTGTAGGCTCATTAGAATATTTTGCAATTACATCATCACTTTTAAACTCATCAGCTGTAATGTATGTTTTATCAGGAGCCTCAAATGTAATTATATCACCACGTTCAGGCATTTGCTTTGTGGTTCTTGTCCACCTATTTAAAATTAATCGTTGATTTTCCATTAAAGTAGGCCTCATAGATGATTGCTTTACTATCGTTGGTGTTCCAATATAGTATCTAATTAATAGAGCTAGTATAAATGCAATTAATATACATATTATCCATTCTATTATATCTTTTGTTTTGTCACTTAACTTCATTTTAAATTCATTCCTTTCTGCTTGCAAAAGAATTTGTATTTAACAAAATTACTATAATATTATATATTTTTTTTTCAAACTTATCAATGGTTTTACAAAAAAATGAATAAATTTGTAAAGAAAAGAAAAAATAAAATAGTAATTGACAATAAAAAGAAATTGAATTATTATTTATATAGCAAATTATGAGATTTATATAAGGTTATTTAAAACTCTAAAACAAAGGAGGAATTTATTTTGAAAATAAAAGATGAAAAAGGCTCTATGGCAGTATATGTCCTAATTGTGCTTTTGAGTATGCTACTAATGCTAACAACAGTATTTCTAACGTCAAATTCGGCACGTAAGTCACAACTAAAAACAGTTATGGGGATAAAACAAGCATATGAAGCTGATAATGATAAAGCGGCAGATATATATAATAGCATTACTAAGAAGAGCAAAAATAAAACAATATCTTATGTAACTGATGGTTTAATACTCTATTATGATGCAGTAAATAATACTGGAAATGGACATAGTAATACTGAGACAACATGGAAAGATTTAAGTGGAAATGGGAATGATTTAGTACTATCAAATTTTGACAATACTGCAACAAGTGGTTGGAGCGAAAATGCTCTTAACTTTGACGGAATAGATGATTTTGGAGCCATATCTACATTAGCTCAAACATTACAAGGGGATGTTACAATTTCAACTAGGATTTATTCACAAAATGCAAATAATTATAGAGGAATATATGGAAATTACCAGGAGACAGATTATGGAATAAGTGGAATGCTAGCACAATATCAAGACGGATTGATGAGAATAGGATATAATAGTAATATTGTAGAAATAAACTCTGATTTAATTACAAATAAAGAATTAACATTAACTATACAAATGGGAGCAAGTATAGGAACAAAAGTATATATAAATGGAAATTTGGTAGGAGAAAAACATACAGACTCGGACTCAGCACAACCAGAAGCTGACTTTTGGATTGGAAAATCTTTTAATACAACTGACAGATATTTTTTAGGCAAAATGAATAATTTTATGGTATATAACAGGCTTTTATCTGATGCAGAGATAAAGCAAAATTATGGAGTAGATGAAGCAAAATATTAGTAAATAGATATTATTTATAAAGACGGAACATGCTAAAAAGTTATAAACATGTTTCGTCTTTATAAAATTAAATATTAATTTAAGATTAACTTTTAATTGAGAGACAATATGAAATCTTGTTTTTGGGGACGGAGGAAAAAAACAAGATTTTATAAAAAACTATACATAATTTAACGTAAAACATTGACGTTTTGCCTATTTCCGTATATAATATTAATGTTTAAAATTGTGCATTTTTATTGATTACAAAATACAACTTATAAAAGTTGCTTTAAATTTACAAGGAGGAGAATATATGGGAGAGGTTATAGTTATAACATCTGGAAAAGGTGGAGTAGGAAAAACAACTACAACTGCTAACCTAGGTGCAGCTCTAGCTTTAAGAGGAAAAAAAGTTGCTCTAGTTGACACAGATATTGGATTAAGAAACCTAGATGTTGTAATGGGCTTAGAAAACAGGATTGTGTATGACATAGTTGATGTCGTAGAAGAAAAGTGCAAACTAAGACAAGCCCTTATTAAAGACAAAAGGTTTAACGAGCTTTTCTTATTACCAGCAGCCCAAACAAGAGATAAAAGTGCAATAAATGAAGAACAAATGAAAGAACTAATTGGAAAACTAAAAGATGAATTTGATTACATATTAATAGACTGTCCTGCAGGAATTGAGCAAGGCTTTAAAAATGCTATTGCTGGAGCAGATAGAGCAATAGTAGTAACAACTGCTGAAATCTCAGCAATTAGAGATGCTGATAGAATTATAGGTTTACTCGAGGCATCTGAAATAAAAAACCCTGAGTTAGTAATAAACAGAATCAGACCAGCAATGATAAAAAAGGGTGAAATGATGGACGTTGAGGACATCGTAGATTTATTATCTATTGATTTGATTGGTGTAGTACCAGATGATGAGTACATAATAACTCAAACTAATAAAGGAGAGCCAGTTGTTACTAAAGAGAAGGCACCTTCAGGAAAGGCATATACAGAAATAGCAAGAAGAATTTTAGGTGAAAATGTAGATGTAACAGTTCCAGGTAGAAAAGAAGGTCTATTTAGTAAAATGAAAGGTTTTTTCGCAAAAGGTAAACATTAATACTATTGGAGGTTAAGTATGTTTGAAAGCATAACACAATTTTTTAGAAGATTTAAAAAAAGCGAAAAAGAAGAATCAAAAAGTACTGCAAAAGAAAGGCTACATCTAGTGTTGGCTCAAGATAGGGCGAACATTTCGGCAGATTTTTTGGAAATGATGAAACAGGAAATATTAGAAGTAATTAAAAAATACATAGATATAGATGAAAAGGCAATTGATGTAAGACTAACGAATAAAGAAGGCGAAGATGGCTCAATGGGAGCACCAGCCTTATATGCAAATATACCAATAATAACTATAAAAAATGAAGCAAGAAAATTAGAAGGAAGTTTAAAAAAAGAAGATTCGTTTGAAATAGAAAGTGACGAAGCAATAAATGTTGAAGAGCATGAAAGTAATTTAAATGCTAAAATTAATGAAGTAGACATCGAAGAAAATAATGAAGAAACAGGTGAAACAGAGTCTGAAGAAAGAAGTGGGGATGAGAATAAAGAAGACAATATAGACAGAGAGCAAGAGCACTTAGCTGAAATTAATGTAGATGAGGTTGATGATGAAGAGAAAAATTCTTAAAAATATAGAATGGGGAATACTAATATGTACTATCATTCTAGTTGCAATAGGACTTGTGGCATTAACATCTGCAACACAGAACTCAGATTATGAAGAATTAAAAAGACAAATAATGTGGGTTATAATCAGTATTCCAGTAATGATTATTATTATTTTTATTGATTATGATTTTATAGCTAAAATATCACCAATACTATATGGAATAATAATAGCTCTTTTAATAGGAGTATTGTTTACAGAGCCAATAAATGGAGCGACTAGTTGGTTTAATATAGGCTCAGTTTCATTTCAGCCGGCAGAGTTTGCTAAAGTCATATGCATATTAATGCTGGCACTTGTAATAACAAAAATACAGAAAAACGGAAAAGATGAAATAAGCAGAATTCCAAAACTGGCAATAGTATTAGTAACTTTTTTGGTACCTACATTATTAATTATTAAACAGCCAGATTATGGAACAGCCATGGCTTTCGCTGTGGCATTAGTTTTTATATTGTTTGTGGCAGGAATAAAGAAAAGATATATCATAGGAGCTATTATATTAGTAATTATAGCTGTACCACTTTTGTATTTTTTTGTGCTTCCAGAGCATGCAAAAACTAGAATAGATGTATTCCTTAATCCTGACTTAGACCCTAGAGGAGCTGGATATAATGTTATTCAATCTAAGCTTGCAATAGGTGCTGGACAATTACTAGGTATGGGACTGTTTAAAGGAAATCAAACGCAATTAGGATTTTTATATCCAAAAACTACGGACTTTATCTTTTCTTTAATATCAGAAGAGATGGGATTTATTGTCGCATCAGCTGTTATAATACTATATGTAGTTCTGATAACTAAAGCAATTTATGTAGCAAAAACTGCTAAAGATGATTTGGGCTCATATATAGCGATAGGGATAGCACGGAGTATTTTTCTTCCATATGATAGAAAATATTGGAATGACTATGGGGCTTTTGCCAATAACGGGAATTCCATTACCATTTGTAAGCTATGGAGGAAGCTCTCTATTAAGCAACTTTATTATGATAGGGATTTTGTTAAATATTTCGGGAAGAAGGCAAAAGGCGATTTTTATAGACTAAAAAGGAGAAATTAATGTATTTAAAAAAACTAAAAGTAGGAAATGTAGAGTTACGAAACAACATACTTTTGGCTCCAATGGCAGGAATAACAGACCTGCCTTTTAGATTGGTATGCGAAAAATATGGTGCAGGGTTATGTTGCACAGAAATGGTTAGTAGCAAGGGGATATATTATAATGATGCAAAAACAAAATTGTTATTAAATGTGGATAGTGAAAAAAGACCTGTTGCTGCTCAATTATTTGGAAGTGATATAAAGGCTCTTAAATTTGCTGCTAAGAATGTAAGTGAAGTTGTGGATATTATAGATATAAATATGGGTTGTCCTGCTCCTAAAATAGTAAAAAACGGTGATGGTAGTAAGTTACTTTTAAATCTAGAGCTTGTAAAACAAATTGCAACAGAAGTTGTAAAAGCATCAAAAGTTCCTGTAACAGTTAAAATAAGAAAAGGTTGGGACACTAATAATATTGTGGCAGTAGAAGTAGCTAAGATATTAGAAGAGGCTGGAGTGGATGCCATTACAATACATGGACGAACTAGAGAGGAGTATTATTCTGGAAAGGCAGATTGGGATATTATTAAAAAAGTGAAAGAAGCGGTAAACATTCCAGTTATAGGAAATGGAGATATACAGTCTAAAGAAGATGCTGAAAGGATGTTTAAAGAGACAAATGTGGATGGTATAATGATTGGAAGAGCTGCAATAGGAAATCCATGGATATTTGAAGAGATAATTAATTACCTAGAAGGTAAAGAGCAGAGGATGATTACAAAAAAAGAAAGACTTGATACAATTATAGAGCATATTAATTTGGCAGTTGAAGAAAAAGGAGAGAAGATTGCTATTAAAGAAATGAGAAAACATTTGGCTTACTATATTAAAAACATGAAGGATGCAAGTAGAGTAAGAGAAAAAATAAATACTGTAGATACAAAACAGGAATTAATAGATTGTCTAAATGAATACTTTAAAAATATATAAAATAGAATGAAAGTAGATTAATGTATGTTAATCTACTTTTTTTATAACTAATGCAGGGAAAGGAAAGTGAATTTCAATGATTAAAAAATTAAAAAATAAAAGAATTCTTATCTGTATAGTAATAGTTATTTTTGTAGTTTTAATTTTTTTAATATTTTTTATAAAAAATCATTATAAAATTTTTGAAACTGGTAATAATATGAGTAATAAAAGTATTGAGGAAATTGAAAAATATATTTTAAATATTAGTTCATATGAAGCAAAAGTATCTGTAACAGTAGAAAGCAATAAAAATACTAATAAATATGTCATATCACAAAAATATATTGCACCAGATAAATCAAAGCAAATTGTATTAGAGCCAAGTAATTTAGAAGGCATAGAAATCGTTTATGATGGACAACAGTTAAGTATTAATAATTCCAAGCTGAGCTTAAGTAAAGTTTACGAGGATTATGAATATGTAGTAGACAATGTGTTGTGCCTAGAATCATTTATATCAGATTATCAAGAAGCCAAAAAAGAAAGCAGCTCAAAGCTATATGAGCAAGATGGTGAATATGTTTTTGAAGCAAAAACAAAAAGTGATAATAAATATAATGAAAATAAAAAATTATTTATAGATAAAAGTACAGGGAAACCCACAAAATTATTGATTCAGGATATTAACGAAAAAACAGTAGTTTACATATTATATAATGAGATAAAGATATAACTTATACTATATCTCAAACTAGTTTTAAAATATATTAAAAGATAAGCCTTAAATATAGAAGCTAATAGGAGTGAAGAATATGGTAATAAAAAGAGGAGATATGTTTTATGCTGATTTAAGTCCTGTAGTTGGCTCTGAGCAAGGTGGAGTAAGGCCAGTTTTAATTATTCAAAACGATGTAGGAAATAAACATAGTCCGACAGTCATAGCAGCAGCAATTACATCACAGACTGGAAAAAACAAATTACCAACACATATAGAAATAGGCTCACAAGAAAATGGATTAAAGGCTGATTCAGTAGTTTTGACTGAGCAAATTAGAACAATAGATAAAAGTAGACTAAAGGAAAAAATAGGACATATAGATGATGAAAATGTGATATCTCAAATAAATAATGCTTTAGGAGTAAGCTTTGGATTAGAATGAGCGATTGGAGTGCATCCCCCAATCGCTCACAATCTTGTTTTTTTCCTCCGTCCCTAAAAACAAGAAATCAAACTTCTAATTTTTTAATAATTTTAATTTCATTACGTAGTTTTTCTATTCTTTCTGCTCTGATATTTAAAGCATTTTTATAATCCTCGTACACTTGCTTATAATTATCAAAATTTTCGTCAACTTGAAAAAGCAATCTCATTCCTTCTTTGTAATATGCTTTTTTCTTATCTGTTTTAGCTTCCTCCATCTTGTTTGAATACTTAATTATAAGCTCTAATCTTTTAATGTTTTCTTTTAAATAGTCTAAATAGTCATATATACAACTAATTTCATATAATATATCATCTATAACAACTTTAAATAAAATTTTTAAAACACGCTTATTAATTTTACCTACTTTAGAATTTTGTGATAGGTAATCCAAAGCGACAAATTTAGGGTCTGGCTGAGCGTCTTTTATTAAATCTCTTAAAGTTTCAGAAATGTTAACGTGTGTCTTATATTGCCTTTTAGTAACAATAGCATCATATTCGTCTGCAACGCGAACAATTTGGGCTTCCATTGGAACTTTGGTGATTCCATTTGGATAACCAGAGCCATTTAAAGCTTCATGATGGTCAAGTGGAACTATAGCATAGGGTCTAAGGTTTAAATCTTTCATACACATTTCATAACCAAGTGTAGTATGAGTTTTCATTACCTCAAATTCCTCATCAGTAAGCTTATCCGGTTTGTTTAAAATTTTTGAAGGAATAAACATTTTTCCAATATCATGTAAATAAGCCGAGATTGTACAATAAATTGTAAATTTTTGATTAAAATGGAAATATTCGCAAATTCTACATGTTAAGTTTGCAACATTTTCACTGTGCCTTCTAGTAAAGAAATCTAAATTTCCTAAAATGTCTAATTGATATCTCATTGTTTTATCAAGATTATATGATTTTAAATTCACAGGACTATAAAAATCAAATTTTTCAGCTCTCATAAATTTTCCTCTCTTATTTTTTCTTAGGTTTCAAGTATTTTAATCATACTACAAAATAACAAAAAATACAATAGAAAATTTTTTCAAAAAAATGAATAATAAAAAAAGTTTTGAGCATAATAATAGCATAAGATTGATATTAGTTGAAATAAGAGTGATATAAGATGTTATTTTAATGTTTTATATTGTTCGAGCAAAGATGTATAATAGTGTAATGACCTTATATTATTATATGTCGGCGATGAGAGTTTATTATTTGTGCTAAAGCTGTAAAGATATTATTTCTATTTACTTAAGTTTATAGTTATAATTTATAAATTTATGGTTGAACCATAGGTAATAAATTCGAAGTTAAGATTAAACTTGTATTTAATAATAGTTGTTATTAGTCCCACGAGGATGAATATGGTTATTATGTGTGCATTTTTAGTCGAGCAACTGATTGATATATTTGGTGATTGGCTTATTTATGTAGTAATGCATATTAGGTTATAAATTAGGTATATTGGTTTTAGCTGGAGATTAATATCAGTGTTATGATAAATGCCGTTATAGGTGTCATCCCTATAACGGCATTTAAAAAATATAAAAACATTGCAATTTACTAGTTTAAAGGATATAATAAACTTGAAAATTTCTAAGAAAGGAGAAGTCTTCAATTGTAAAAATTAATTGAAGGCAGAGAGAGCAATGTTAATAAAAAATGGAAATGTTATAATTTTTGAAAATGATGACGTAAAAGTAAAAAATCTAGATGTTAGAATTAAAGGAAGTGAAATAGAAGAAATTGCAAATAACTTGGTACCAGAAGAAGGAGAAAAAGTCATAGACGCAACCAATAAAGTAGTAATGCCAGGTTTAATTAATACACATGCACACATAGCAATGAGCATTTTTAGGGGAACATTTGAAGGCTCTGATTTATATACGTGGTTAAGTGAAAAAATTTGGCCAATAGAAGCAAAATTGACAGAAGAGCAGGTCTATGATGCCAGCATGTTATCAATAATTGAGATGATTTCAACAGGAACCACTTGTGTAAATGACCATTATTTTTTTTCAAAAAAGATAAGAGAAGCTTTGGAAGAATCGAAAATGAGAGCTGTTATTACAAGAGTCCTAATGGATAGTGATGGAGAAGAAGCATCAAACAGTAGAATACAAGAATTTGTAGATTTGTACGAAACTAGAGATGACAATGACGAGTTAATAACATACACTGTCTCACCACATGGACTATATACATGCTCAGACAAATTATTGGAAACATCACGTGAGCTTGCTATTAAATATAATTTACCAATTCATACTCATTTCTTGGAAAGTATAAGCGAAATAGAAGACATAAAAAGACTACATGGGGATACTGCAGCAAAAGTGCTAAAAAAATATTTTGATGGCATACATACTATATTAGCACATGGCGTAAAATTAAAAGACGAAGACTTAGAAATACTAAAAGATATGGATTGTGGAATAGCACATAACCCTATTTCTAATTTTAGACTTGGATGCAAAATTGCAGATATAACTAAATATACAAATTATGGTATAAATGTTGCACTAGGAACAGATGGACAGGGCTCAGGAAACAACTTAGATATGTTTGAGACAATGAAAATTGCAGGATTGGCACAAGGAGGAATACATGAAAACGAAGAGAGAATTGGCTCGAAAGATATAATAAAAATGGCAACTATCAATGGTGCTAAATTGTTAGGCTTAGAGGACAAAATAGGAAGTATAGAGGTAGGAAAAAAGGCAGATATAATAATTGTAGATATATCGCCTAAATTAGACAATATAAAGAAGCTCCCTAATAATGATGTTATATCAAATTTGGTATATAATACTGAAGGAAACAGTGTTGATACAAGCATAATCAATGGAGAAATGCTTATGGAGAGCAGAAAGATAAATTTTGTAGACACAGAAAAAATTATAAGTAAATTTGCAAAATAAAACGTAAGCGTTAAGTGGCATAAATATAGACTTTAACGCTACGTAAACAGAAACATATTAGTATAAAATACGTGTATAATTCGTTTTATATCGCGATTACCTTTGCTATCATATAATTGTAATTTTTGTGAGAAGGGGTAGAATATGAAAAAAGCAAGGGTAATAAAAATCGGAAAAAATATCCAAGCTATTAGAAAAAGTCATGGATATACACAAGAAAAATTAGCTGAAGCAATTGAATGTTCACCTAGGTATATTGGCGACATAGAGCAAGACAGGTCAAAACCATCATATGAGGTACTAGTTAAACTATGTAACCTCTTCAATATTGGACTAGATGAAATATTTAGCGGTTATTTAGATGTAAAAGGCAAAAGAGAAATTAATAGTGCATTATTTGGATTTGATACACTAAAACCAAATAATCAAGAGACTATAATTCATATGATAGAATACTTTAATAAAAGTAATGTATCATAACAAAAACAAAGAGTTGTATAACAAAGGTGACAGTTTTTAATCTGTCACCTTCGTTAAATTTTGAGTAATATTAAAATCAAAAAAACATACCTTGAAATAATTTTTTTTCTCTAAGCAATCTTTCTAATCCATTAAGAATCCACTTCTTGTGAAGATTCCAACTAGGAGCAACAAGTAAATCCTTAGGAGCATCACCAGAAACCCTATGTATAATTATATCTGGATTAATATGAGTTATAACGTAAGCGCATTCTTCTAAATATTGCTCTAATGATAAAGGTGTATATTTTCCTTCTTTATATAAGTCTTCAAGCTTTGTATTTTTTACAATATAACAAGAATGAATCTTTAGACCTTGTATCTTATGCTGATTTAAAAAATTTACTGTATTAATAACATCTTGTGTTATATCTTCATCTCTGATTTCCGTTCCAATAGTCGGAAGACCAATCATAATATGTGTCACCACATCTATATCATAACTATTTAAAATCTTAACAGCATTAGTAAAATCATTGTTGGAATAACATCTGTTAATAAAATTACCAGTTTGCTCATTTGCTGTCTGGAACCCTAACTCTACACATACATAATATTTTTCAGAATAACTTTTTAGTAATTTAGCAACGGCATCATTTATGCAATCTGGACGAGTAGCAACTTCTAGTCCGACTATTCTATCATCAATCAATGCGGAGTCATATTTCTTCTTTAGATTTTCAATGCTATCATAGGTATTGGTAAAATTCTGAAAATAGGCAATAAATTTATTCGCTCTTTGTGCCTTATAGCTATTAAAATAATTTTTTACTTGCTCTGATATATTTGGAGATGCATTAATATGCTCACCAGAGCCTTTTTCACTACAAAAAATGCATCCACCAATTCCTTTACTACCATCTCTGTTTGGACAAGTAAAGCTACCGTCTATGCAGATTTTTAGTGTACGCTCTCCAAATTTTTCTTTTAAATATTTATTTAAGTGTTTATATCTTTCTATATTTTCCATGGGAATATTATAGCATATTTGTAGAAAAATGAAAAATATTGTGATAAAATATGAGCAATTTTAATACATAAGTATAATAAAAATATATAAGGAGAGGATAAAAATGAAAAATTTATTTATAGAATATCCGAAATGCTCAACATGCCAGAAAGCAAAAAAGTGGCTTGAGGAAAATAAGATACCATTTGAAGATAGACACATTGTGGAAAATAACCCTACAAAGGAAGAGCTTTCTGCATGGATAAAAAGGAGTAACAAAGAAATAAAAAGATGGTTTAATACAAGTGGTTTAAAGTATAAAGAGCTTAATTTAAAAGAAAAGTTATCAAATATGACAGAAGAAGAAAAAATAAAAATTCTTGCAAGTGATGGGATGTTAGTAAAAAGGCCGATAGTTATTTCAGATAAGGGGATTTTAGTTGGTTTTAAAGAAGAAGAATGGAAAAGTATATTGTTAAGATAGGAGATAATATTGTAAGAAGAAATTTTATTATGGATTTCGTCAAAAAATTTTCATCTATATGTTGACTCATAGATGAAAATATATTATGTTTATACCATAGTAAGAAAATGTAATTATAAAATAGAATGTAAATTAGTAAGACAAAATAATTATAAGAACTATACCCATAAAAATATAAATATAATAGAAAGACCAAATTAGTAAATTTAGAAAGGAGGAAATTATATGGAATACAATGTTTATATTGATGAATCAGGAGATGAAGGAATACATAGAGGTAGTGAATGGTTTATTCTAACAGCTGTTATTGTACCAAAGGAATATGATTTGAATTTATCTAATAAAGTTGTCACAATAAAAGAAATGCTAGGATTAGATAGAAAATCGCAGTTACACTGGAATAAATTAAATGCTGAGCAAAGAATAAAAGTAATATATAGTTTGATAGCTGAGAATTTTAAGATAATACATGTTGCAATTAATACGTTTGAAATAGAAAAACTAAAGGCAAAACAAATATATCCATATTTTATGAGCTATCTAATAGAGAGAGTATCACATTATGTAGCTAGTAGAAAAGCAAGTTGCAACATATACATTAGTACTAGACAAGATAACAATAAAGAAAAAAATAATGTATTAAAAGAAGAATTAATGAATAAAAGAAAATATCATAAAATAAACGTGAAATGCATTAACGATATAAAATTTCAAGAAAATGGAAAGAAAAACTTATTGCAATTAGCAGATGTTTGCTGCAGTTCTTTTGCACAAGCAATAAAATACAATACAGATAAAGAATGGGAATATGTTATAAAATTGGGAACTAATATCTACAGTAGCAATAAGGGGAATATAATTGGGTATGGAATAAAATTTTATCCACCTATTAATTGGGTAGAAAGATATAAAAGATTAATGTACTTAAAATAAAAAATAAAGGGTAATTTTCCCGACTGCGTTATCCCATACATCTAGTGTACTGCTAATAGATAAACTATCAACCCACAGTTTACTCGGCGAACAAATTACCCTACTATATATATTATACACTTTTTTGAAAAATATGCAAGCACTTTTTGTAAAAAAAATATACAAAATTTGACAATATTTTACAAACATGATAATATCATTATGTAAAAATAAAAGATAGAAGGTGAAAGAATGAGATTAAGCTTAAATTTTGATTTAGAAAACGAGCATCTTCCTATACAATACCGTGAACGTGTACTTAGTTTTATAAAATTATCTTTATCAGAATATAGTATAGATTATTTTAAGAAATTCTATAACAATAAAGATAATACGATTAAGCCTTACACTTTCTCGGTATTTTTTAAATCTCCAGAATTTAAAGAGGATGAGATTATAATTAATAACAAAAAGCTAGATATAAACTTATCAATTGCTGATTATGAAGCATCGATTATTTTGTATAATGCGTTTAACCAGCAGAAAAACAAAAAGTTTTCTTTAAACAGAAATTCATGGACTTTGAAAAATATTAGTATGCTGATGGAAAAAAAGATTTCATCGAATGAAATTATTATTAAATTTATGTCGCCACTGGTTGTAAGGTCAAGACAAAATCAAAAAGATTTTTATTATTCTTTTGAGTATAAAGAATTTTTGGATATTCTAAAAATCAACATAGAAGAGCAGCTATCAATTACAAACTTTCCAAAAAACATAGTAGATACATTTTGTTTAGAGCCTATTAAGGCCAAAAAAGTAATTGTAAAATTCTATGAAAAGAAAATGGAAACGTCGGTAGGAATATTCAAAATGTCAGGTGATAAGGAATTATTGAAATATTTGTATGAGGCAGGATTGGGAAGCCGTCACTCCGCAGGGTTTGGAATGTTTGAAATAGTATAAAATAAAAGGGGGGTGTTACTTTGCAAACAAAAATATATTTAGGTGATTGGTTCTTTAATAGTGGAATAGTAGGTTTTTTAAGAATATTAGAACATAATAATGATAATTTTACACAAATAAAAGATAATTATATTACTTTTGACACTCAAAGCCTAAAGAATTTCCATAAGTATTATTTTAATTATTTCTTTGATAAATATAATGTTGCTAATAGAACAAAAGATAAAATTAATCAATCATTTGAAAAAATAGCAAATGCTTTAAAAACTGAAAGTGCAGATAAAGCAGAAATTAAAAGAATACAAGAAAGAGTAAAATCAGAAAAAAAGTATATTAAATCAGTTATAAAAACGCAACTAGACAAGATAAAGAAAATTGATGAAAATGTATATCAAACCATTTCGGAACAATATAATGAAATAGATGCAGTAAAAAATAAAGAAGATATAGATAAATTAACAAAGATTAGGCAAGTTATTATATCGGAAATAGAAAAAGACGATATAAACAAGCGACTTACGATGAATTTATTTAAAAGTATTTTAAGCAATAAATATTTTGGACAACCCTCATTTTTAAATGTTGTAAATACTAAATTATCTTATGAAGAACAAGAAAATCTTATGTATAAGGATTATATAAGCAATATAATTGAGACTAATTTCTTAAATAAGATATTAGAAAATAATTATACACTAGAGCAAATAAAGGAAAATATTTCAGAAAAACTTTCAAAAGGATTATTAACAAAAGAAGTAATTCAAGTTTATACGAATATCCAAAAGAAATTTATAGAAAAAGATAAAGATATTGAAGAAATAAAGAAATATATAAGTGAAAAAGTTTTAAATTACTGCTATATGTGTGAAAATGAAAAAACTTTAACAACAAATTACTCAGAAGGAAATTTTATACCTTTGGCAGTTAGTAGTGACAATATGAAAAACTTTTTTTGGAATCAAAATGCTAAATTTCCAATATGTGATACTTGTAAGCTAATGTTATTCTGTATACCTGCTGGAATATCAAGTGTGTCTAAAACAGTGCAGGAAAATGTGAATGGACAAGTGACTTATAGAGAGAAAGAAATATTTGGTTTTGTGAATAATGATGTAAGCGTAGAAGAATTACTACAATACAACAATAATTTAACACAAAGTTCAAAAATGGATAAAACAATTCATAATCCATACAGCGATTTAATTTTAAGTATTGTGGAGCAAAAGAAAGATATTAGTGAATGGCAATTACAGAATATATTTGTAGTGGAATTTGAAAGTGAGTATTTAGCATTTAGTAGAGTGGAATACTTTAATATTAAAAGATATGTAGCTAAATTCTTTAAAAATTATTCAAAAATGTTTACTGCAATTAGTGATTACAGATATAAGTTACAGATTATGGATTATATTCTAAAAAATAAGGATATAAAGTATGTTATAAATCAGCGATTAAGAGAAGAGTTTGAAAAAGATATACCAAATGGATTTAACAATTATTTGGCAACAAAAGTAAGATTAATATTAAATTTATTAAAAAAGGAGGATTGCAATATGAAGGAGACGATTAAGAAAAACAATAACAAGCTATATGTGTTATACAGTCTAGGAGTAGCAATTCATGAAGAATTAAAAGCAAAGAATGAAGAAAATAAACTTGATGGTTATGTATATAAAATGCTTAACAGTATAAAGTCTGGAAATAAAAAAGAGTTTATGGATATTGTAATAAGAATTCATATGTCAATGGGAAAAGATGTATCACCAATCTTCTTAGAGGTAATGCAAAATTCGGATTTGGATTTTGAATCAATAGGACATAGTTTTGTATCTGGACTAATATCAAATAAGTTAGAAAAAAATAATGAGGAGGTAGTGTCAAATGGAAACAACTAAAAATGGATTAACAATTACAATGATTTTTAAAGCACAGAGTTTAAACTATGGAGAAGGAATTGGAAATATATCAGAATTAAAAAAATTATCAAGAGGAGATGGAAGTACTTATACTTTTGCTTCAAGACAAGCTTTAAGATACGATATAGCAAGGCTTGGAAATAAAATGTTTGGTTGGAATTTAGAAGTAGTAGACAAATCAAAAGGAACAGTTCAATTTAGAGAAGATTTATCAATTAAAGATTCACAAGAAATGGACCTTTTTGGATATATGAAAACTTCTAAGAAAACAGATGATAATGATGGTGGTTCAAACATTAGAAGTGCTGCTGTTAGATTAAGCAATGCCATTTCTTTAGAGGAATACAAAAGTGATATGGATTTTTTAAACAATAAGGGATTAGCAGATAGAATAAATGAATTTCCTAACTTAGCAAATGTAGAACAACATTTAAGTTACTATACTTATACAATAACAATAGATTTGGACAAAGTAGGAATTGATGGAAATATTGTATTAGATAATGAAACTAGAAAAGAAAGAGTAATACAATTATTAGAGATTTTGAAAGTATTAAATAGAGAAATAAGAGGTAGAGAAGAGAACTTAAGCCCAATATTTGCTATTGGAGGAGTATATACCTTAAATTCACCATTCTTCTTAGGCAGAATTAAATTAGATGGAAAGGATGGAGAATTTAGCCTAGATACTGAGATACTAAAGGATACAATGACATTAAAATTGGGTGAAAATAGTATTGAAGAAGATACAAAGGTAGGGATTGTAAAAAACTGTTTAAAAAATGAAAAAGAAATAGAAGAGGCATTTGATGGAAAAGTAATGAATATACAAGATTTCTTTGAAGATATAGAAAGCAAAGTATCAGAATACTATAACTAAATAAAATACATATAGAAAGGAAAACAATTCAATGAAAATATTGAAATTGAAGCTGTTTCAAGAGACAGCTTGCTATAAAAAGCCTTTTGCATTTAAAGTTGCAGAAACTTATCCATTACCACCATATTCTACTGTAATTGGAATGTTCCATAAAATATTAGGTGCAGATTCAGGAGAATATTATCCAATGAATATTTCTGTTCAAGGAGAATATGAAAGCATATTTAGTAATTATCAAAATCTAAGAATGTTTAAAGGAAAAGACGAAGTTACTGCAATGCCAAGAAATGTGCATCAACTATTGAATGTTCATTTACTAATTCACGTAAAAGCCGAAGATGATGTGATAGATAAAATATATAACAACATTATAAACGGAGTAGAAACATTTACGTTGGGAAGAAACGAAGATTTGGTAAGAGTGGAACAAATAAAATATGTAAATGAGATAACAAAGGCAGACGGTGATATCAATAAATATAATGCGTATGTTCCTATGTATTATGATGATGGATTTTTAGAGGGTATAAATTATAGACTTAATACTACATATACAATAGTAAATGACCTAAGAAAATGGAATAAGGTTGATGTTAAATATATTGAAAAGCATACAAGTAACAAATTAGACGAAGTAGAAATTGATGAGGACGGAGATAATATGTTTTTCTATGAAAAATAATATGTAAAGAGCAATAGAGAATATTTTTACTGATATTCTCTATTTTCGTAAAATAGGAGGTTAAAATATGTATTATGCAAAATCATATCCAACAGAAAGTATAAAGCAACATACGGACAACTTATTAGAAAATTTAAGAGTATTAAAAGAAACTTATGGAAAGGAAATTGAAGATAATATAAGGAAAATCTTAAAAATAAGTGAAGATAGGTTTTGGATATTGCTAGAAATTATTTGTACCTATCATGATATTGGAAAAATATATACTCCTTTTCAAAATAAAATTAGGGCAAGTATTGGTGAATCAATAATACAAACATCTTTTAGCTATGAAATAGTTAAACATGAGCAGTTATCACCTATGTTTGTGCCAGTAGAGAAATATAATTTAAGCATAGATGAAAAAATGCTTTTGTACCAAGCAATCTATTATCATCATGAGAGAGACAACAAAGAGTTTGAGGAAGAGTATATTAAAGAGGTAATTGCTAAAGATATTTTGCCACAAATGGAACAAGTAAAACAAGAGCTAGGATATGAGCTAGAAACAAATTTGAATACTAAATATATAAAATATGTAAAAAAGAGAATAACGGAAAAAGATGAATTATATCCAGAATATTGTTTGTTAAAAGGATTGTTGCATAGATTAGATTATAGTAGTTCTGCTGAAATGACTATAGAAGATGAGACAAAAGAGAATATAAGAAAATACACAGAAGAATCAATAACAAATGCAGGGCATCATTTAAATGATTTGCAAGGATTTTGTGAAAATAATGTGAAAAAAAGCATGGTGATAATAGGCTCAACTGGAATTGGAAAGACAGAGTCTGCATTAATATGGAGTAATGGAGCAAAAACTTTTTTCACTCTTCCAATAAGAATAAGTATAAATGCTATTTATGACAGAATTGAAGATAATATAGGTTATAAAAGTGTAGGACTGTTACATTCTACAGCATTAGAATATTTAGAGGAAAAAGACGAATTTGATAATGAAGAAGAAAAAATTGCTCAAACTAGGAATCTATTTGACAAAATAACAGTATGTACCATAGATCAGCTATTACCATTTGTGCTTAAATATAAAGGATATGAAAGAATATTAGCAACATTAAGCTATTCAAAACTAGTAATAGATGAAATACAAGCCTATTCTCCTAATATAGTAGCTATCATCATAAGAGGTCTAGAAATGATAAACAGAATGGGTGGAAAATTTATGGTAATGACAGCAACATTGCCAAGAATTTATAAAGAAGAATTAGAGAAAAGAAAAATCTACTTTGAGTTTGGAAAGTATATTAAGCCAATAGAGAGGCATAAAATAAAATTGCAAGAAAAAGAAATTGGAGAAGATTTGGATATCATTATAGAAAAAGGAAAAAACAGTAAAGTTTTAGTTATTGTAAATACTGTAAATAAAGCGATTGAATTGTATTTAAAGTTGAAAGAAAAGAGCAGTGAAGATATTCATTTATTACACTCAAAATTTATATATAAGGACAGGAATGAAAAAGAAAGAAATATAAAGGAGTTCTCTAGGAATAAGCAAGAAAAAGGTATATGGATAACAACTCAAATTGTAGAGGCATCTTTGGACATAGATTTTGATTATTTATATACAGAAATGTCAACTTTAGATAGTTTATTCCAAAGATTAGGAAGATGCTTTAGGAGTAGAGAATATGATAAAGAAGAGCCAAATGTATGGATTTATACGAAAAATGCTAGTGGGATAAAATATGTGTATGATGAAGAAATACATAGAAAGAGTATAGAACTTATTCAAGAATATGATGGACAAATACTTAATGAAGAATCCAAAATTGAGTTGGTAGATAAATTATACTCAAAAGAATTACTAGAAGGAACTAAATTTTTAAAAGAATTTGATGATAGTATGAGAATACTAGATAATCTTATTGGTTATAAAGTGGATAAAAAAACTGCTCAAAAATTATTAAGAAATATAGATAATTTTATTGTAATACCAAAAACGGTTTATGAAGAAAATCTGAAATTGTTCGAACAATATGACGAGGCAGGGAAGAATTATAAGCAAAAGAATAAAATAAAACGAGAAATTGACAAACTTACTGTTGCAATAACCGAAGGTGGAAGAAGGAAAATGCAAGATAGAATATCGCGAAATCCATATTGCGAAGATATTTGGATTATTGATGCAAAGTATGATGACGAAGTAGGACTAAAACTAGAAAAAGATGAAGAGTATGATGTAAATGAACAATTTTTATAAAATGAATTTAAAGTAAAGACGTATAGTTAAAAAATTATCTGTCGACCTCTAACGATGCAAAAAGTACAACACTACGACAGAGGATAAAAAACTTGGTATTAGTGTGTTTTTGAAAAATATGTGGCAAAAGATAGAAATATATGGTAAAATTTTAATAGGTCGACAGAAATGAGATGTAGAAGTCTTGATATGAGAGACTTTTTGATGTGCATGTATTAATATAAATATAGTAGAATGTAAATTTAACTTGTGCCATTTTTAAAATTTAAGTCTTTATGATGTATTAATATAAATATAGTAGAATGTAAATTTTGCTTTATGTAGTGTTTATATAAAAGGAGCAAAAGTATTAATATAAATATAGTAGAATGTAAATAGTTTCAAATATTGTTATGGTGACGAAGTGGCAACCGTATTAATATAAATATAGTAGAATGTAAATAATAATTTGCCACAAGTGAATCATAAAGATGGAAATAAGTATTAATATAAATATAGTAGAATGTAAATTTAGCTTGTGCCATTTTTAACATTTTTGTCTTTAAGTATTAATATAAATATAGTAGAATGTAAATGATATAAAAGATGAAAATTGTATATTTTATACTCCGTATTAATATAAATATAGTAGAATGTAAATATTAAAGGAACTGAAATTGATAGCTTGAGCAAAGCTTATGTAGTATTAATATAAATATAGTAGAATGTAAATTGTCTCTAATGATTGTAATACCTCTTTAGCTAAAAAGTATTAATATAAATATAGTAGAATGTAAATTTTACTTATGCTTTAGAAGCTGACGAAACAAATGGAGTATTAATATAAATATAGTAGAATGTAAATAACGTTTTATCATATTTACACGAAATAAATTATCAAAGTATTAATATAAATATAGTAGAATGTAAATCAAAAAGTAGGAAATATAGACATTAACAGTGACTTTAGTATTAATATAAATATAGTAGAATGTAAATATGTATAATAAAATGTTTGATTCGTTAGAAAATTGGGTATTAATATAAATATAGTAGAATGTAAATAATAGTGATATTTCTATACTTAGTGCACCACTTTTGTATTAATATAAATATAGTAGAATGTAAATAAAGGAACTGGATATGAAGCACGTTTAAGAACATAGTATTAATATAAATATAGTAGAATGTAAATAATATAGAGTGTGCTCAAAATAGTGGTGATGTAAATGTATTAATATAAATATAGTAGAATGTAAATTCATTTATTCCTTGTGCTAATTTTTCCCCTAAAGAGTATTAATATAAATATAGTAGAATGTAAATGTTGAAGCGAACACAAAGGTTGCTGATTTGAGTGTAAGTATTAATATAAATATAGTAGAATGTAAATCAAATTGTTTTTAATGTACAAGAATTAGACGAAGCTAAGTATTAATATAAATATAGTAGAATGTAAATGAAATAACTAATTTAACTATTACACCAGTTGATAGCGTATTAATATAAATATAGTAGAATGTAAATATCAATAAACTAACTCAAATAAAACATATAAAAATGTATTAATATAAATATAGTAGAATGTAAATTTGTTTGATTTAGATAATGAAGTGTATTCTATATTCGGTATTAATATAAATATAGTAGAATGTAAATCCTTTCTACCTTATTATTTTAGTTTTTAAACCTAAGTATTAATATAAATATAGTAGAATGTAAATGCTTTAGATACAATGAAAGCTAATGCGTATAATCATAAGTATTAATATAAATATAATAGAAGAAAAACAAGTAATGGAGATGACTAAGCGTATGCAAATAACAGGTATAATGATTTATTATTATTTTGTTTGTAAGAGAAAACTTTGGTATTTTACAAACAACATAAACATGGAACAAAATAGTGAATTAGTAGAAATAGGCAAAATATTAGATGAGACAAGTTATACAAGAGAAGACAAAAGTATATTAATAGATAATACAATAAACATTGACTTTATAAAAGGAGAATGCATACTGCATGAGATAAAGAAAACAAAAGCTATTGAAGAGGCTGGTGTTTGGCAAGTGAAATATTATATGTATTATTTGCATAAAAGAGGGGTAAAAAATGTGACTGCTAAAATTGATTTTCCCCTTATAAAAGAGACAAAAGAGGTATTTTTAGAAAATTCAGACATAAAAATTTTAGAAGAAGTAGTAAAAAATGTAGAAAATATAGTAGAAAGCGATAAGCCTCCTGAAATAATTAATAATAAAGTATGCAAAAAATGTGCTTATTATGATTTATGCTATATATAAAAATTAAAAACAAAGAAAGAGATGGTGTAAGAAATGACGCAATCATATTATTTATATAAAAGCGGAAGGATACAAAGAAAGGATAATACATTAGAAATTGTATATAAAGATGGAAGCAAAAAATCTATACCAGTCGAACGAGTGAATGATATTTATGTGATGACTGAATTTGACTTTAATACAAGCCTACTTAATTTTCTTGGACAACATGGAATAGCAGTGCATTTCTATAATTATTATGGATTTTACTCAGGAACATATTATCCAAAAGAACAGTTAGTTTCAGGAAAATTGTTAATAAAACAGGTAGAAGCATATACAGATAAAGAAAAAAGACTAAAAATAGCTAAAGGTTTTATAGATGCGGCTTCGTATAATATTTATAGAAATCTAACCTATTACAATAATAGAGGTAAAGAACTAAACGAATATATGAAAGAAATAGAATTTCTACGAAAACAGATATGTAAATGTCAAAGTATAGAAGAATTAATGGGAATAGAAGGAAACATAAGGAAGAATTATTATTCATCTTGGAACATAATAATAAATCAAAATATCGCATTTGAAAAAAGAGTAAAAAATCCACCAGATAATGTTATAAATTCGCTGATCTCTTACGTAAATACGATAATATATACAAGAGTATTAAGCGAAATTTATAAAACGCAATTAAATCCAACAATAAGCTATTTACATGAACCTTCAGAAAGGAGATTTTCTCTATGCTTAGATGTTGCAGAAATATTTAAGCCTATTATTGCTGACAGATTAATTTTTTCTATGCTAAATAAAAATCAAATAACTGAAAAAGATTTTGAAAAAGAATTAAATTTCTTATATATAAAAGAAAAGTGTAGAAAAGAGATAACAAAAGAAATCGATAAAAAATTACAAACTACTATACAGCATAAAAAATTAGGAAGAGAAGTATCGTATGAGTATTTAATAAGATTAGAATTATATAAATTAATTAAGTACTTAACAGAAAATATCTCATATGAAGGGTTTAAAATGTGGTGGTAATATGTATGTTATTTTAGTATATGATGTGAATTTAGAGGAAAAAGAAGGACAAGCAGTTTTAAGAAAGGTGTTCAAAACTTGTAAAAAATATCTAATCCATATACAAAATTCAGTATTTGAAGGAGAGCTACTAGAATCACAAGCAATAAAATTAAAAACCGAATTGGATAGATATATTAGGAAGGATAAAGATAGTGTTATTTTGTTTAAAAGTAGAAGTCAACAATGGTTAGATAAAGAATTTTTGGGCAAAGTAGAAGATGATAAGACATCGAACTTTTTATAGTGTAATCGTTTATTTAAATGAAATCTTATCTGTCGGCATTTAATGATGTAAAAAGTATAGAGGTTCGACAGATGATAAAAAAATCAGATAATGATATATTTCTAAGCAAGATATAGTAAAAAATAGAAATATATGGTAAAATTGTAATAGATCGACAGAAATGCAGCATAAAAGTGTTGAAACAAGAAAGATATATCTATACCTGTACTAATATAAATATACTAGAATGTAAATAAGAAGTCTGTTACAGAAGTAGCAAAAGATGTAATAAGTACTAATATAAATATACTAGAATGTAAATGTTCCAAATTCATTTGTTTATGGACATAAGGCTGCAGTACTAATATAAATATACTAGAATGTAAATTAGGAAGCTTAACAGAATCACTTATGCCTACAATAACTAAGTACTAATATAAATATACTAGAATGTAAATTCACATACTGCTTGTCCTATCTTGCAGTATATCTTTTTGTACTAATATAAATATACTAGAAGTAAATTCAATTTATATATTTTCTTAATGAGCAGTATTCAAATATTTGATTAAAGTATAAGGCACTAAAACCTAGAAAACCACTTAACAAAATTACCAAAACATGATATAATAAGCATTAATCTAATCTCATAGGAGGCTTTTTTATGAAACTATTTAGTGTAGAAGTAAATACTTCTAAGATGTCTGTTGAGGAATTGAAAGGCTTAAGAGAAGAGTTGCAAAAGAAATTAAGTAACATTGATTTTCAAATTAAGACTCGGGAGATACTAAAACAGAAGCATCATACTAAATAAAACTAAAAAAGTAGATTACTTCCCTCTTTACAAAAGAGGGTTTCTTTTTTGCAAAAGAAATATTTATCAAAGTCATTTAGAGGCAGGGTTATAAATAATTCAAAAGATTTATACATTTTTTGACCAAATATATTTACAAAACATAATTCATATTATAACATTAGCATGAAAAGATATAGAGCAACAAAAAAGAAAGGAAAAACATATGGACAATGTGCATTTATCAAAGTCAAAATACTGTAGAGCAAAACAGTGTAACAAAATTTTATGGATGGACAAGTATAAACCAGAAGAAAAAGAGGCAACTGGAAATGAAAATGTCTTAAAAAATGGTACAGAAGTAGGAGAGATTGCGAAAGGTTTGTTTGGAAAGCATACAAACATTGAATATAATACTGATTTGACAAAAATGCTATCTGATACAGAGACAGCTCTAAAAGATGCACCTAATGTAATAACAGAGGCCTCGTTTAAATACGATAACAATTTTTGCAGTGTTGACATTTTAATAAATGCAAATGATGGAATAGAAATTTATGAAGTAAAAAGCTCAACAGAAATAAAGGACATTTACATAGATGATGCTTCTTACCAATATTACGTTCTAAGTAGTTTGGGTTACAATGTAAAAAAAGTAAGTATAGTCTATATAAATAATCAATATGTAAGACATGGAAATTTAGAGCTTAATAAATTATTTAACATAGAAGATATTACAGAAATAGCCATAAACAAGCAACCTGAGATACATAACAAGATTAAAGAGATAAAAGAATATATGAATGGGCATGATAAAGATAATGAGCCAGAGGAGTTAATTGGTATGCAATGTTTTAATCCTTATGCTTGCGAATACTGGGAATACTGTACTAAGAATTTGCCAAAACCAAATGTGTTTGATATTCGTGGAGGCATGCATACTGATAAAAAGTTTGAAAAATATTATGAAGGAAAATATACTTTTCAAGATTTACAATATGAAAATCTTAATGAGAGGTATCTAGAGCAGATTGATTTCGAGCTTAATAATAGAGAGCCTAAAATAGAGGTTGAGCCAATAAAAAAATTGCTTGAAAGCCTTAAATATCCTCTATATTTTATCGATTTTGAAACATTCCAGCTAGCTGTACCAGAATATGATGGTACCAGACCATATCAACAGCTACCATTTCAATATTCACTTCATATAGTGGAGAAAGAAGGAGCACCATTACAGCACAAGGAATTTTTGGCAGAAATAGATGATGGAGACTTTCTAAGACATTTTGCAGAGAGCATGATACATGATATCCCTGAAAATGGAAGTGTTATAGTATATAATCAGAATTTTGAGCATTCAAGAATAAATGAGCTTGCAAGAATGCTCCCAGATTTAGAGGAAGAGCTTATGAGAATAAACAGTAATATGGTAGATTTCTTGCCACCATTTAAGCAGAGACAATATTATATGAAAGAGATGAAGGGCTCTGCTTCTATAAAACAAGTACTTCCAGCACTGTATCCTAATGAGCAAGATTTAGATTATCATAATTTGCCAGTGGTACATAATGGAAGTGAAGCTTCTGAGACATTTTTAAGTTTAAGGGGAAAATCTAAGGATGAGCAAAAAGAGCTAAGAAAAGGTTTACTTGTTTATTGCAAGCTAGATACTTATGCAATGGTTAAAATATGGGAAAAGTTAAAAGAAGTAACAAATACAAAATAGCATTGAAATTCAATATAATAGATATTATAAAAGTAAAAAAGGAGAGAAGCTATGGATTTATATGAGAAAACTGGTAACATTTTGTATATACTAAATGTGTTAAAAAAATATAGTGATGAGGAGCACAAGCTATCTACATCAGAAATTAGAGAAAAGGTTAATGAAGAATATGGAGTAGATATAGAGCAACGTACTATAAGAAGAAATATTAATTTATTGCAACAGAAATTTGGTTACGATATCAGCACTTACAATGATAATAAAATAGGGTATTATATGACAAACGACCCGGAAACAGATTTTGAGCCTGGCGAAATAAGGGCAATTATCGATACATTTAGCTATTCTACTTTTATAGAGCCAAAGGTTGCAGAAGGAATAATAAAAAAATGCAAGAAATTGCAGAACATATATGAGAATAATAAGATAAAAAATTATAAAGTGTATTCGCCTAAAGGAAAGACAACAAATGTTGAAGTTATAAAAAACATAGAAGATATCTCAAATAGTATAGTAAATAAAAATAAGATTAAGTTTGACTATTGGAAATATGTTATAGAAGGAGATAGAATTGAAAAGCAAATAGTAAGTAAGCCTGTTGTTTCTCCTTATGCTATTATTTATGATAAACAACAATTTTATATGTTAGGCATAAAAGAGGGCAATGATGAGTATTTCCATTATAGATTAGATAGAATTAAAAATTTAGAAGAGCTTAAAGAAAAAATAGAAATTCAAAAAACAGATAAGGAAATAGAGCAATATGTTGACACTTCTGTCGAGGTATTTAGCGGGGATGAAGTAGAGATAGAAGCGGAATGTGATGGATATTTATTAGGTGAAGTGTTTGAAAAGTTTGGTAAAAAAGTTGAGGTACAACCAATAAATAAAAATACATTTAGTATGAAGATAAAAGCTAATCCGTTAGGTTTTAAATTATGGACAATGAGAAATTTAGATTTAGTAACTATTAAGAAACCAGAGAGTCTAGTAAAAGAAATAAAACAAGTAATGAGCGAAGCACAAAAAAGATATAATTAGTAAAGAAAAAACTTCAAAAACTTTCCAAAAAAGCATTGACAAGCATATGTAAAATATTATAAAATAATATATCATGGGAGTTTTATCGAACGACAAGGTAAAACTTAAAAAACTCTTGCTTTAAAACAGAGGTAAATCAGTTAGAAAATAATTAGATTTTATACCTTGAAAGGAATGAGAGTTAAAATAAAAGAGTTATTTATTGAGAATAAATTTTAACAAATAAACAGAAGAAGGTTAGTTGGTAAAAAATGAGAAATACCGACCTGCCTTTTTGTTGTCGTTTTTAGTTCGTTATGTAAATTTATAAAGAAGAGGAATTGATGCAATATTACTTACGGAAATAAAGGTTTAGGGAGCAGTAAACCGATAAAAACGTATACATAATATTGCATACAAGAGGGACTTCTTAATAAAGTATATATATTTCAATTCTGCTTAATCTTTTTTAGGGGTGATTTTTTTGGAAGTAAAAGAAATTAAACACGAGAAATGCTCTCGTAAAACTTTTGCTAAAATCGGCGATTCAATCGAAATGCCAAATCTTATTAAAGTCCAAAAAGATTCATACGACTGGTTCGTAGAAGAAGGACTAGGAGAAATCTTAAAAGATATATCTCCAATAGTTGATTACTCAGGAAATTTAGTTCTAGAGTTCCTTGATTACTACATGGAAGACAAAACAAAATACACAGTAGAAGAAGCTAAAGAGAGAGATGCTACATACTCAACCAGATTACATGTTAAAGTAAGACTTATCAATCGTGAGACAGGTGAAATTAAAGAGCAAGAAATTTATCTTGGAGATTTCCCACTTATGACAGATAGTGGTACTTTTATTATCAATGGTGCAGAAAGAGTTGTAGTTAGCCAGTTAGTTCGTTCACCAGGATGTTATTATGATTCAGCTTATGATAAAACAGGTAAGAAAATCTATACATCAACAGTAATGCCTTTAAGAGGTGCTTGGATAGAGTACGAAACAGATGCAAATGATGTATTCTGGGCAAGAGTTGATAGAACAAGAAAAATACCTGTAACATCATTATTACGTGCTATTGGAGTAATTACAGATGAGCAAATAAGAGAATTATTTGGAGAAGAAGCAAAAATAGAAGCTTCAATTATAAAAGACCCAATAAAAACACAGGACGAAGCATTAATTGAAATATATAAAAAGTTAAGACCAGGAGAACTTCCAACAGTTGATGCTGCTAGAAATTTATTTAATGGATTATTCTTCGACCCAAGAAGATATGACTTAGCTAAAGTAGGAAGATATAAATTCAACAAAAAATTAAGTCTAGCTACAAGAATTGCAGGAAAAGTTGCTTTTGAAGATATTGTAGACCCTGAAACAGGTGAGGTACTTGTGGAAAAAGACACAGTAATTTCAGAAGAAACTGCTGAAGATATCCAAAATTCTGGTATCAACGTAGTTGATGTTAAAGTTGATGATAAAAAAGTAAGAATTATAGGTAATGGAACAGTAAATATCCACAAATTCTTACCAACTGTTGATGTAAGCGATATACATATTAAAGAATATGTTAATTACAATGTGCTAAAATCAATTATCGATACAACAGAAGAGGACAAACTTCATGATGTTATTAAAGAAAGATATGATGAGTTAGTTCCAAGACATATAACTACAGAAGATATTATAGCTTCAATTAGTTATTTATTAAACTTAGACCATGGACTAGGTGTAATTGATGATATAGACCATTTAGGAAATAGACGTATTAGATGTGTTGGAGAGCTTTTACAAAATCAATTTAGAATTGGTTTAACAAGGCTAGAAAGAGTTGTTCGTGAAAGAATGACAATCCAAGACTTAGATGTTGTAACACCACAAACATTAATCAATACAAAACCAATATCATCATCAATTAGAGAATTCTTTGGAAGCTCACAATTATCACAATTCATGGACCAAACAAACCCACTTTCTGAGCTTACACATAAAAGAAGAATCTCAGCATTAGGACCTGGAGGACTTTCAAGAGAAAGAGCTGGATTCGAGGTTAGAGATATCCACTATACACACTATGGTAGATTATGCCCAATAGAATCACCAGAAGGACCTAACGTTGGACTTATTTCAGCACTTTCATCATTTGCTACAATAAATGAATATGGATTTATCGAAACACCATATAGAAAAGTAGACCATGAAACTGGAAAAGTTACAGATGAAGTTGTATATATGCCAGCTGACGAAGAGGACAAATACATAATTGCACAAGCATCTGAGCCATTAGATAAAGATGGAAAGTTTGTAAACAATAAAATCAAAGTTAGAATGAGAGAAGAAATTACAATGGTTGACAAAGATAGAGTTGACTTTGTAGACGTTTCTCCAAAACAACTTGTATCTGTTGCAGCAGCAATGATTCCATTCGTAGAGCACGATGATGCTAAACGTTCACTAATGGGCGCTAACATGCAGCGTCAAGCAGTTCCACTTTTAATGCCAGAGTCTCCAATTGTTGGAACAGGTATTGAATACAGAGCTGCAAAAGATTCTGGAATTACAGTTACAGCTAAAAATGCAGGTGTAGTAGAAAAAGTAACTGGTGATGAAATTGTTGTAAGAAATAACAAAGATGGACTTGACACATATAGATTGAGAAAATTCAAAAGAACAAATGGTGGTACTTGTATAAATCAAAGACCAGTTGTTGTTCGTGGAGAAAAAGTAAAAGAAGGAGACCTTCTTGCTGATGGACCAGCTACAAAGAATGGAGAAATGGCACTTGGTAGAAATGTTCTAATAGCATTTACTACTTGGGAAGGTTACAACTATGAGGATGCTGTATTAATCAGTGAAAGACTTGTTAAAGAAGATGTTTATACATCAATCCATATTGAGGAATACGATTGTGAATGCCGTGATACAAAATTGGGCCCAGAAGAAATTACAAGAGATATACCAAATGTTGGTGATGATGTATTAAAAGACCTAGATGAAAACGGTATTATACGTATTGGCGCAGAAGTAAGACCTGGAGATATCTTAGTAGGTAAAGTTACACCAAAAGGAGAAACAGAGCTTACAGCAGAAGAAAGATTACTTCGTGCAATCTTTGGAGAAAAAGCAAGAGAAGTTAGAGACACATCACTTCGTGTTCCTCACGGAGAGCAAGGTACTATAGTAGATGTAAAAATATTTACTAGAGAGAATTCTGATGAATTAGGACCTGGTGTAAATCAAATAATTCGTTGCTATATAGCTCAAAAAAGAAAAATATCAGTTGGTGATAAAATGGCTGGACGTCATGGTAACAAAGGTGTTATTTCAAGAATATTACCAGAAGAAGATATGCCATTTATGCCAGATGGTACTCCAGTAGATATAGTTTTAAACCCACTTGGTGTTCCTTCTCGTATGAACTTAGGTCAGGTTCTAGAGGTTCACTTAGGAATGGCAGCAAAACTATTAGGCTGGAAAGTTGCAACACCAGTATTTGATGGTGCGACAGATGAAGAAATAAGAGAAATGTTTAGAGAATCTGGATATTCAGAAGATGGAAAAACTACTCTATACGATGGTAGAACAGGCGAAGCCTTTGACCACCCAGTAACAGTTGGTGTTATGTACATGTTAAAACTACACCACTTAGTAGACGACAAAATCCATGCTCGTTCAACTGGACCATACTCATTAGTTACACAACAACCTCTTGGAGGTAAAGCTCAATTCGGTGGACAACGTTTTGGCGAGATGGAAGTTTGGGCATTAGAGGCTTATGGTGCAGCATATACATTACAAGAAATGCTTACTGTAAAATCAGATGATACAGTAGGACGTGTTAAAACATATGAAGCAATCGTAAAAGGTGAGAATGTTCCAGAGCCAGGAGTTCCAGAAGGATTTAAAGTACTTATAAAAGAGCTTCAATCTTTAGGACTAGATGTAAGATTACTTTCTCCAGACAATCAAGAGCTAGAGTTAAAGGAAAACATAGATGATGGTATTGACTTTAACATAGATGATAAAAAGGCTGGAAATGAAGTGTTAGATATGAATGACCTTCATGACGGTTATGAAGAAGAAGCAGTAATGGATGACGAAGAGCAGGAAGATGATGAGGCATTGTTTGAAGAGTTATCTGATGATGAAATAGAACTTGGAGATACGGACTTAGGAATGGATAATCTTTTGAATGATCAGGATATTATTGATGACGAAGAGTAGTTAGTTTTGAAGATAATTGTTTTTGATTAATTTTAATAACTGAATAGTCTCAAAAAGGGTTTTAAAGCTGACTTGAAAGAATTGTACAGCGGTGGGAAACTTTAAAACCGCTTTAGAGGCAAACAAATAAAATTTAAGGGGGCTAACCGTGGACGAATTAAATATTTTTGATAAAATCAAAATAGGTATAGCATCAGATGAAAAAATAAGAGAATGGTCTAAAGGTGAAGTAAAAAAGCCTGAGACAATAAACTACAGAACATTGAAACCAGAGAGAGATGGATTGTTCTGTGAAAGAATATTTGGACCAACAAAAGACTGGGAATGTCATTGTGGTAAATACAAAAGAGTTAGATATAAAGGAATAGTTTGTGACAGATGTGGTGTTGAAGTTACAAAAGCAAAGGTTAGACGTGAAAGAATGGGACATATCGAGCTTGCAGCACCAGTTGCACACATTTGGTATTTTAAAGGAATACCAAGTAGAATTGGTCTTATGTTAGACGTATCACCAAGAAGCTTAGAGAGAGTAATATATTTTGCATCATATATTGTTACAGATAAAGGAGATACTGGACTTACAAAAGCACAAGTATTATCTGAAAGAGAGTACCATGAGGCTGAAGAAAAATATGGAAAAGGCTCTTTTAAAGCTGAAATGGGAGCAGAAGCAATTAGAAAGTTGCTAGAAGAGATAGATTTAGATAAATTATCTGAAAAATTAAAAAGAGAATTAGAAAAAGCAAGTGAGCAAAAGAAAGCAAAACTTGTAAAAAGACTTGATACTGTAGAATCATTTAGATTATCAGGAAATAGACCTGAGTGGATGGTTATGAATGTTATTCCAGTAATTCCACCAGATTTAAGACCAATGGTACAATTAGATGGTGGTAGATTTGCTACATCAGACTTAAATGACTTATACAGAAGAGTTATAAACAGAAATAACAGATTAAAAAGATTACTTGAATTAGGTGCTCCAGAGATTATTGTAAGAAATGAAAAAAGAATGTTACAAGAATCTGTAGATGCCCTAATTGATAATGGAAGACGTGGAAGACCTGTAACAGGAGCTGGAAATAGACCACTTAAATCATTATCAGATTTATTAAAAGGAAAACAAGGTAGATTTAGACAAAACTTACTTGGAAAACGTGTTGACTATTCTGGACGTTCTGTTATCGTTGTTGGACCAGAGCTTAAAATTTATCAATGCGGTCTTCCAAAAGAAATGGCAGTTGAATTATTCAAACCATTTGTTATGAAAGAATTAGTTGGACGTGGAATAGCACACAACATAAAAAATGCAAAAAGAATGGTAGAAAGATTACGTCCAGAAGTATGGGATATATTAGAGGATGTTATAAAAGACCATCCAGTAATGTTAAACCGTGCTCCTACACTACATAGACTTGGTATTCAAGCATTCGAGCCAGTATTAGTAGAAGGTAGAGCAATTAAACTACACCCATTAGTTTGTACAGCTTTCAATGCTGACTTCGATGGTGACCAAATGGCTATTCACTTACCATTATCACCAGAAGCACAAGCAGAAGCAAGATATTTAATGCTTTCTGTAAATAACCTTTTAAAACCACAAGATGGTAAACCAGTAACAGTACCTACACAAGATATGATTTTAGGTGCATATTACTTAACAATGGAAGTAGAAGGAGAGCCAGGAGAAGGTGGATATTATTCATCACCAGAAGAGGCTATAATGGCTAACTTCAATCATGATTTAGGAATGCATGCTATGGTTAATGTACGTATTACAAAAACTATAGATGGCGTAGAAAAGAGCAAATTTGTTAAAACAACAGTTGGTAGATTAATATATAATGAAGGAATTCCACAAGATTTAGGATTTGTAGATAGAACAGATCCAGAAAATGCATTTGAACCAGAATTAAACTTCACAGTAATGAAGAAAAATCTTGGAAAGATAATTGCAAAATGCATAAATAAGCATGGATTAAGCAAAACAGCAGAACTTCTAGACTATATTAAAGCTACAGGATACAAATATTCTACAACAGCTGGTATGACAGTATCAGTTGCAGATGTTAAAGTGCCACCAGCTAAAAAGCAAATATTAGCAGATGCACAAGAACAAGTAGACAATGTAACAAAACAATATAGACGTGGTTTAATAACAGATACAGAAAGATATAACTCAGTAATAAAAATCTGGGAGCAAGCTACAGATAAAGTTACAGACGCAATGAAAAATAATTTTGAAAAACTAAACCCAGTTTACATGATGTCAGAATCTGGAGCCAGAGGTAATGTTAACCAGTTAAGACAAATTGCAGGTATGCGTGGACTTATGGCATCTACAACAGGTAAAACAGTCGAAATACCAATTACATCATCATTTAGAGAGGGTCTAGACGCACTTGAGTATTTCATATCTGCCCATGGTGCTAGAAAAGGTTTGGCAGATACAGCTTTAAGAACAGCAGACTCTGGATACTTAACAAGAAGACTTGTTGATGTATCTCAAGATATAATTGTTAGAGAGCATGATTGTGGAACAACAAAAGGCATTGAAGTATCTGATATTAAAGATGGAAATCAAGTGGTTGAAAAAATGGAAGAAAGATTACTTGGTAGATATCCATTAGAAGATATATACAATCCACAAACAAAAGAGCTAATTGTGGATAAGAACACATTAATTACTGAAAATATTGCAGATAAAATAGTAGCAGCAGGAATCACAAGTGTTAAAGTTCGCTCTGTACTAGAATGTAGAACAAAACATGGTGTATGTGCTAAATGTTATGGAATGGGCTTAGCAACACGTGAAGAAGTAAATATAGGAGAATCAGTTGGTATTATAGCAGCACAATCAATTGGTGAGCCTGGTACACAGCTTACAATGAGAACTATCCACTCTGGTGGTGTTGCAGGTGTTGCAGATATTACACAAGGTCTTCCTAGAGTTGAGGAGCTATTTGAAGCTCGTAAACCAAAGGGATTAGCTATAATCTCTGAAATAGATGGTAAGATTAGCATTTCTGATGACAAAACAAGAAAAGAAGTTACAGTTACTGGTAAAGCAGATAGCAAGAAATACACAATACCATTTGGTTCTAAACTTCGTGTAAGAGAAGGAGACGAAGTAAAAGCTGGAGCTCCAATTACAGAAGGTTCTATCAACCCAAATGAAATTTTGCTAATCAACGGACCAGAGGGAGTTTATTTATACTTAGTACAAGAAGTACAAAAAGTATATAGAAACCAAGGTGTTGATATCAACGACAAGCACGTTGAAGTTATAGCAAGACAAATGCTTAAGAAAGTAAGAGTAGAAGACAATGGAGACACACCACTATTTGCAGGCTCACTTGTAGATGTATATGAAGTAGAAGATGCAAACGAAAAAGCAATAGCTGAAGGTGGAAGACCAGCAACATATAAGCGTGTTTTACTTGGAGTTACAAAAGCATCACTTGCTACAGAAAGCTTCTTATCAGCAGCATCATTCCAAGAGACAACAAGAGTTCTTACAGAAGCTGCAGTTAAAGGTAAAGTTGATGAATTAATTGGACTAAAAGAAAATGTTATCATAGGAAAATTAATTCCAGCAGGTACAGGAATGCCAGCATACAAGAACATACATATTAGTACAGAAAAACAAGAAGATGCTGAAAATTCCGAGGAAGAAAAGAAAGAAGAAGTAACTGAATAATAAAAAAATAAGTGGGCAAAGCCCCACTTATTTTTATGTCAACTTGACAAACCCTTCTAAAAATAGTAAAATAGATACTGTTTTTAGGAGGGTTTTATGAACCATAGTAAAAAAGTTTTAGATAAAATAGTATCAAAAACTAAAATTTATTTAGCAATTATTGCAATATTATTAGTTGTAATTTGTATTTATAACCAATTGTTTATTATACCAGCAGTTATTATATTTATTTTACTACTAATATATGCATATTGGACAAATAATAAAAGACAAGAAGAGCTTACAGAGCATATTAAAAATTTAACATTTAGTTTGGATAAAGTGGCAAAAATTGCATTAGTAAATTCGCCATTTCCTCTAGTAATTGCAGAGACAAATGGAAATTTAATATTTAGAAACACAAAATTTAATCAAGAATTTGCTAATATTGATATCAATAATTATCTAACAAATATTATAAATGATGTTAAGTTAGAGATAAAAAATAATGAGAAAAAAGAAAAAATATATGATGAGATAAAAATTGATAAAAAAACATATAAACTCTATGGTGATTATATGCCATTAAAAGATGAGTATATAATTATAATATATTTTATAGATGACTCTAAACTAGTAGAATTAGAGAGCTTATTTGATAATAAAGATATGTATATTGGCCTTATTATGATAGACAATTATGAGGAAATTATACAAAGGCTAGAAGACAGCGAAAAGACGGGATTAATGGCAGAAATAGAAAAGAAACTCTATGACTGGGCATCAGACTTTAAAGGCTTAATTTTGAAATCAGAAAGAGACACTTTTGTATGTATTTTTGAGAAGCAATATATTAAAGAAATAGAAGACAGAAAATTCGATATATTGGATAACATAAAAGAATTGCAACCATCTGACAAAATGCAGTTTACATTAAGTATTGCGATTTCAAATGATGGAAGCAGTTACTTAGAAAAGTATAAAACAGCGCAGGCAGCATTAGATATAGTTTTAGGACGTGGTGGAGACCAAGCTGTAATACATGAGGGCGATAAATATACTTTTTTCGGTGGTAGAACTCAAGAGCTTGAAAAAAGGACAAAAGTAAAAGCAAGAATCATATCACATGCTTTAGAAGGATTGATACAAGAATCAAGTAAAGTAATGATAATGGGGCACAGCAACTCGGACATGGATTGTATTGGAGCAAGCATGGGAATATATAGACTTACTAAATCACTTGAGAAAGATGCATATTTAGTATTAAATCTAAAAGGAGAAAATCTAGTTACATTTCTAAATGAAATAAATGGCAACAGTGAATACGAAAACTTAATATTAGAGCCACAAGCAGCTATTTCAGAAATAGATGACGACACATTATTAGTTATAGTAGATACAAATAAAAAGAATTATGTGGAATCACCAGAGCTATTGCAAAAAGCTAAAAAGATAGTTGTAATAGACCATCATAGAAGAAGCCCAGACTATATAGAAAATGCAATGTTGACTTTCCATGAAGTATATGCATCATCTGCATCTGAGCTTGTTACAGAGCTAGTAGAATATGCACAACAAGAAGTAACTTTAACAGATTTAGAGGCAGAAGCATTGTACGCAGGAATAATGATGGACACAAAAAGTTTTACTTTTAAGACGGGTGTTAGAACATTCGAAGCAGCAGCATATTTACGTAAATGTGGCGTAGATATAATAAAAGTAAAAAAATGGTTCCAAAGCAATTTAGACACTTACAATAAAATCTCAGGAATAATTGGAAAAGCAGAAATTGTTTATGATAGTATAGCAATATCAGTTTATGAAGAAGAAGACAAAGACGCAAATATAGTGTGTGCAAAAGCAGCAGATGAGCTCCTTACAATAAGCAATATTACAGCATCATTTGTATTAGGAAAATTAGATAATAAAATATGTATAAGTGGACGCTCAATAGGAGATATAAATGTTCAAGTAATATTAGAAAAACTTGGCGGTGGAGGTCATATAACACTTGCTGGTGCCCAAGTTGAAAGCACAGATATTTACGAAGTAAAACAAGAGTTAATTAATAGGATTAATGAGTATTTTAGTGAGCAAATCTAACAGTTGACAAATAATTGATAAAAAGGAGGTAGCGAAATGAAAGTAATTTTGTTAGACAATATAAAAGGTGTAGGAAAAAAGGATGAAATAATAAATGCATCAGATGGATATGCACGAAATTATCTTTTGCCTAAAAAACTTGCTGTAGAAGCAAATGCAGAAAATATGGCAAAATTAAATAATAAAAAGGAAGCAGCAAATTATAGAAAAGATGTAGAGAAGCAAAATGCAGAAGAACTTGCTAAAAAGTTAAAAGGTATAATGCTAAAAATTAAAGTAAAGGCAGGAGAGAATGGCAAGATTTTTGGTGGAGTTACTAGCAAAGAAATATCAGACAATTTAAAATCTCAATATAATTTTGATATTGATAAGAAGAAAATCGAGCTAAAAGAAACTATAAAAACATTGGGAGAATTTAATGTTTCTATAAAGCTATTTGAAGGAGTTATAGCAAACTTGAAAGTAGAAGTAATTAGTCAATAAAAGACTGCAGGAAGGACTGAAGATTAGATGGAGTTAGGAAAAGTACCACCAAATGACACAGAAGCAGAGCAAGCCGTAATAGGAAGTATGCTTACAGATAAAGATGCTGTTTCGGCTGCTATAGAAGTGTTAAAAGAAGATGATTTTTATAGAGAAGATAATAAAATAATTTATACAGCAATTCTTAATATATATAATAGAAGTGAGCCAATTGATATAATTACATTAAAGTCTGAGCTATCCGCTATGGGAAAGCTAGATGCAGTTGGAGGACTAGAATATATTGCTGAGCTACCTGACAAAGTTCCAACTACTTCAAATGTAGAGCAATACATAAAAATTGTAGAAGAAAAATCGACTTTAAGAAATTTAATTAAGACTGCAAATGATATTATAACTCTAGGATATGACCCAACACAGGATGTAGAGGATATAATAGATAATTCAGAAAAGAAGATTTTTGAAGTAATGCAAAAGAGAAATCAAACCGGATTTGCATCAATTAAAGATGTTCTTGTAGATACTTTTACAGAATTAGAGCAGCTATATAATAGAAAGCAACATATTACAGGTGTTCCAACAGGATTTGCAGATTTAGATTACAGAACAGCTGGACTTCATAAGTCTGACTTAATATTGGTTGCAGCAAGACCTGCAATGGGAAAATCTGCTTTTGCATTAAATATTGCTACTAATGCAGCAGTGAGGGCAAACACACCAGTTGCTATTTTTAGCTTGGAAATGTCAAAAGAGCAAATGGTCAACAGAATTCTATGCTCAGAAGCAATGGTTGATAGCAACAAAGTTAGAACAGGAACATTAGAGGATGAAGATTGGGCAAAACTAGCTGAGGCATCTGGCATACTTTCTGAGTCACAAATATTAATAGATGACACTCCAGGAATTTCAATAATGGAGATTCGTGCAAAATGTAGAAAATTGAAAGCAGAAAAAGATATTGGACTAGTAGTAATAGATTATTTACAATTAGTTCAAGGCAGTGGTAAAAGAGGAGCAAGTCGTGAGCAAGAAATTGCGGAAATAAGCCGCTCTCTAAAAATTCTTGCAAAGGAAATAAAAGTGCCAGTAATAGCACTATCACAGTTATCAAGAGCACCAGAGCAAAGACCTGACCATAGGCCAATGCTTTCTGACCTTCGTGAATCTGGCTCTATCGAGCAAGATGCGGATATAGTTATGTTTCTTTATAGAGATGACTATTATAACGAAGAAAGCGAAAAGAAAAATATAGCAGAGGTAATTTTAGCTAAGCATAGAGCTGGCTCAACGGGAACAGTTGAATTGCGTTGGCTTGGAAATTACACAAAGTTTGTAAATCTAGAAAAATATATGGAGTAAAAAAGAAACCAGAGCTTTATTAAAAACTCTGGTTTTATGGAGCTTACAAAATCACTGCACGCCTTCATCAATGTCTGTAAATATATTTCCTGTGGCAAAATAATAGTAAACTGTCTGGATAAATTTATCCCAATCCCAGCCATACATACCAGCTAAGAGTCTTGAGGGACATTCTTTACCACTCCAGTACTTGTGCGGGACAACGTGCTCAATGGGGATGTTATACATTTTCATTAGACTTGCAGCTAATCTCGCTTGGTTTGCTATTGCTTGTTCAAAGTCGATATTGACATTAACCAATCGCTCAATTCCAATTGAGCTGTTGCCTTCTGTACTACCACTATGAGCAGTCCGGACCCATGTGGGTAGAAACTGCCAAACCTTGGTATCTTCACATAAGAAGTGATATGCACACCGTGGGTCACCTACGGGATGCTCCAGAAGGTCAATATAGTGTTTCGCGTCTTTGTCAGCAGGCGTTTTGTTTAAGCCAGTAGACGTTTCGTGAATTGTAATGTAGGTAGGAATATTCCTACCATCTTCCCGAGGTATTACCAAGGGAAGCCTACAATCTTTCCGTGCTAAAATGTGCTTCGTGATGTGGGTTGCCATATACTGTGCCTCCATTCAATGAAGATTTGATATAAGAATATTATATAATAATTAAACTAATTATGTCAAATTGTTGAAAGTTGTTATATTTTATGATAATATGTATAAATGAATGAAGAGGTGAGAGCATGCTAGAAGAAAAAGTATTAAATACAATAAATAAATACAACATGATACAAAGTGGCGATGGGATTGTCATTGGTGTATCAGGTGGACCGGATTCCATGACACTTTTAAATATTTTAAATAATTTAAAAGAAAAATTGAATATAAAATTATATGTAGCACATATTAATCATAGTATAAGGGAAGAAGCAGATGCTGAAACTGAATATGTAAAAGAATTTTGCAAGAAAATAGATGTAGAATTTTTTGCCAAGAAAGTGAAAGTAGAAGAAATAGCAAAAGAATTAAAAATGGGCACTGAAGAAGCAGGCAGAAATATTCGTTACGAATTTTTTGAAGAAGTCGCACATAAAGTAGGAGCAAATAAAATAGCAACTGCGCATAACTTAAACGATAATGCCGAAACTGTGCTAATGAATATAATAAGAGGAACGTCGGTATCTGGTTTAAAAGGAATTGATAAAGTAAGAGATGGTAAATACACAAGACCAATAATAGAATGCTCTAGAGCGGAAATAGAAGATTATTGTAAAGAAAAAAATCTAAATCCTAGATATGATAAATCAAATAACGAAAATATTTATACTAGAAATAAGATAAGAAACTTACTTATTCCTTTTTTGCAAAAGGAATTTAATCCTAACATTGTGGAGGGAATTAATAGACTTTCTCAAATTGCAATAGAAGAGGAGCAATTTATAAACAAAGTTGTGGAAAAGGAATATGAAAAATTGCAAATAGCTGTAGATAACACTATAATTCTAAACTTAAAAGAATTTAATAAATTAGATTATGTAATAAAAGCCAAACTTATTCTATATACTATATCAAAAGTTTATGGAAAAACATCTGGAATTGAAAAAAAGCATATTGACGATATAATAAAGTTATGTGATAACAATATTGGAAATAAATATTTAACACCTCAAAAAGGAATTAAAATATATGTAAAGAAAGGAAAAATTTTTTTCCTCTCCTAACTCGTATTTCCGTAAACGCTTAAGAAATTCAAGATAAAAACTTTAAAAAAAGCCTTGAAATCAGGCAATTTATATGTTATATTTCAAAGGTGAATTATAACATATAAAAAAAAAATAAAGGGTCTGTCCCCAAAACGACAACTTTGTCGTTTTTAGGCCTGTCCCTATAACGACAAAGGAGGATTTTAATTTTGAAAAACGGAATAAAAACATTAGCAATGTGGCTAATTATAGGAATAATTTTTGTTGTATTATTAACTTCTATATTAGATAATAGCAACAATAAACTTGCTTATTCAGAATTAGTCGAGAAAATAGAAACGGGAGATGTGTCTGAAATAGAAATTTCTGCAGATGGGACAACAGCAGAGGTAAAACTAAAAGACGAAAATTTTGTTAAACAAGTAAATATTCCAAGCATAGATAATTTGATGGACAATTTACAAGAAAGCATGAGTGCTGGAACTGTAGTTGTTACTGAAAAATCAGAATCTATCTGGATGTTTATTTTAAGTTTACTTACACCATTTGGATTATTAATTATATTCTTTATTTTCTGGTTCCTATTTATGAGCGGAGGACAAGGAAATAATGGTGGAACAAAAACTATGTCTTTTGGAAAAAGTAGAGCTAGAATGATGAGTCCAACAGATAAGAACAAGGTTACTTTTGATGATGTGGCTGG
>UMIY01042994.1_pt1 | contig 53988 bp, 41 predicted proteins | sample 1965921 | NCBI WGS metagenome assembly UMIY01 (sample SAMEA4836134, study PRJEB28245) | human gut metagenome | biome: gut microbiome; material: fecal sample | place: Denmark | collected 2008
AACCCCCGGTCCAACCGGGGGTATTCTAATTACAACAAAAAAAGAGCCAAATGGCTCTTTTCTAATTTTTATTTTCAAAAAGTATATCAAAGGATTTCTTTTCTAAATTCTTTCCTATAAATATTAGAGAATTTGTAAAGGATTCTCCTTCATATTTTTCTACAGAAAATTTATTATCTACAACATCGACTCTGACTTTTTTATCTTCTACCTTTACAAGACCCTTGGCTCTAATTAATTTACCAAATCTATTTTGGCAAACTGCATTAAAATTTGTTCCAAGTTCATTAAAGTCTTTAAAATTTACATTTTCATATACAAAATTGTCAAGATGAAGGTGCTTATATTCCCCTCTTATTAATAAATCTTTATTAAACTTACCTATAAGAGAATTCCAGCCCTCTTCGTCAAAGTCCTTATAATGAGTGGCAAAAACTTTTGCATTTGTTAATTGCTCAAGTTTTTTTACTTCACTCTCAATCTTTTCTGCACTGATATTTTCAGTTTTCGATAATAGTATATAGGAAGAGTTTTTGATTTGATCAAGGAAAAGTTCTTTATATTCTCCCATAATCTTATCAAGGCTGTAATAATCAACTATAGCTATTGGGCTTAAAATTTCTATCTTCTCATATTGAATTGAACTTATGTTATCAATTATCTTAGAAAGATAACCTAAGCCCGTTGGCTCTATTATCAAATAATCTGGATTAATTGTATTTTCTATACTAATAACCGTCGTCGCAAAATCTTTTTGCTTTGAACAACAAATACAACCTTCCTCTAATGACAAAATTTCTTTTCCTGTACTTTTCAAAATATCAGAATCAACATTTGCCTTGGCATAATCATTTTCAAGAATAGCTACATTATCCAATTTTTTTGACAACTTTTCTATAAAGGTCGTCTTACCGCTTCCCAAAAATCCCGACACTATTATTACTTTCATCTAGTCTTCCATTAAGTCTTCTGCCACAATTACAACTGGCTTAATTAAATCCCTTGGTTTGTCTTTCATTAAATATAAAGCTTCTTCAACTTTATCAAATCCCTTTAACTTGTGAGTAACAAGCCTTGAAAGGTCTAACTTTCCACAAGAAACAAGTTTAGCTAACTTTTCCATTCTAAGTCTTCCGCCAGGAGTAAGTCCTCCATTAATTGCCTTGTGTCCCATTCCAACTCCCCATTCAACTCTAGGGATCTTGATATATTCTCCACCATCAAGGTAGTTTACATTTCCTATCTTTGCGCCTGGTTTCATAGCTTTGATTGCTTCTTCAAAAGTATCAACTGTTCCACCTGCAATAATTACTCTGTCAACTCCCTTATTATTTGTAAGTTTTAAAACTTGTTCAGAAATTGAGCCGTCTTTATAAGAAATTATATCTGTTGCTCCATAAAATTTAGCAGCTTCAACGCAATTTGGACGAGTTCCAACCGCATAAATTCTACTTGCTCCTCTTAGATTAGCTCCTGCAACTGACATTAGACCAACAGGACCAATTCCAATTACTAAAACTTCATCGCCAAATTGAACATCAGCTTGCTCAACTCCGTGAAAACCTGTAGTAACCATATCAGATAACATTGGTGCCAAAACTGGATCTACGCCCTCTGGAATTAAAGCAAGATTTGCATCAGCATCATTTACATGGAATAATTCTCCAAAAACTCCATCTTTAAAATTTGAAAATTTCCATCCAGCAAGCATTCCACCTGAATGCATAGGAAAACCTGCTTGACTTTCAAGCGATGACCAATCTGGAGTAATAGCTGGAACTAAAACTCTATCGCCTGGTTTAAAATCTTTAACCAATTCTCCAACTTTTACAATTTCTCCAGCGGCTTCATGGCCTAAAATCATATCATGTCTATCTCCAATAGCACCTTCCCAAACTGTGTGAATATCAGAGCTACATGGAGCTAAAGCTATAGGCTTAACAAGTGCATCTAGCGGTCCCATTTCTGGTTCCGGTTTTTCAATCCAGCCTGTCTTACCAATTCCTAACATCGCAAAACCTTTCATAGGTTCCTCCTTATTATTATTTTTTTTATTGTTACCTTTAAATTTTATTTAATTTTTTGATTCTTGTCAACGCTTTATCTCGTTGTTCTTCTAATTTATTTTCTTGTGAAACAGACCTATTAAATCGCCATATATTTATATCTTTTTAAGGATAATCTATTGCCAAAATTAAAGCTTCTTATATTTAGTTTTTTTAGCACTGGGTTCAATTTTTTTGGGAATACAATTTATTTTCCTTCAAGTAACTTTTTATTTTTATCAAGGTTTATCCTTTTTACCTACTATACTTATTGGAATTATACTTTTATATTCCTTTTCTCCTATTATTGTTCTATTTATTGCCACATCTACAGAAAAAGATTTTTTTAAATTTTCTCTATTTAATACTTCCCTCGTCTCTCCAAACTTATAAGATTTATCGTAATTTAACAGAAGACATTTGTTGGAAATTTTTAGGGCGTGCTCTGGATAGTGGGTATTCATGACAATAATCACTCCACTTTCAGAAAGTTTTTTTATTAAATCTAAAATAATAATTTGATTTTTGTAATCAAGACCACTTTCTGGCTCATCTAAAATAATTATTTTTGGTTCCTTTACAAGACTCCTGGCTATTAAAACCATTTGCAGCTCGCCACCGCTCATTTCATTGGCATTTTTATCAGAAAGACCCTCTATTCCTATCATCTTCATAACTCCCCTTGCCCTCGCAATATCCTTTTGACTAGGCCTTTCAAAAATATTCATAGAAGACCTCGCCCCAAAGAGGACCATTTCAAAGCCTGTATAGGAAAATGAAAAATTTCTCTTTTGTGGAATGTAGGAAATATTTGACCACAGCTCTCCTTCTTTCATAGCAAAAATGTTTTTGTCATCAATAAAAGTCTTGCCTCTAGTCCAAGGAAGAAGTCCAGTCAAACACTTTATGAGCGTTGTCTTTCCCACTCCATTTGGCCCAAGGATTGAAAGAATATCAGAGTCTGCTAGAGAAAAATTTATGTCCTCTAAAATATAATCTGTCTTTTTAAATTTAAAAAAACCCTTAGTAACTTCTAACTTCATCTAAATATTCCTCCAGATTTTCTCATAAGCATTATAAAAATTGGTGCTCCAATAATTGCAGTAAGAATTGAAATTGGAAGCTCAATTACTGAAACAGTCCTTGAGAAAGCTTCTATTAAGACCATAAAGGCTGCTCCAAAACTTATGCCAAAGGGCAGGGTGTATAGATTATTTGCACCAACTATCATGCGGACAAGATGCGGAATAATTAAACCAATCCACCCAATTTGCCCGCAAATGGAGACGCTAGATGCAGTTATTATTGTAGATGCAAGAATAAAAATTAATCTCGTCTTCTTTACGTCTATACCAAGGGAGATCGCCTCTTCCTCCGAAAGAGATAATAGATTTAAACTCCATCTCATTTTATAAATTACAAGAGTAGAAATTATAATGAGAGGTCCTGCCAAGACTAAGTTTTTGTAAGATGTCCTTCCAAAGCTTCCCATTAACCAATAAGTAATTTGCGGCAGCTTGTCCATGGGGTCAGCTGTGTATTTTAATAGGGAGCTAAAGGCATTGGCAAGAGAGGATACAATAATCCCCGCCAAGACTAGCATAACAATGGAGGACTCATCTCGCTTCACAAGATTTATAGTTATAAAAATTGAAATAAGACCTGTTATTAGGGCGATAATTTGAATACCCATTGTGCCAAGAGAAAGTAAAATCCCAATAATTGCCCCAAGGCTTGATGCACTTGTAACTCCAAGTATATCTGGTGTAGCAAGTGGATTTGAGAAAAGAGCTTGAAAGGCAATTCCTGCCACAGTTAGACCTGAGCCCACTATTAGGGCAGTGAGAATCCTTGGCAGCCTTATCCTAAAAATTAAGGACTCCATCATAGGGTCCAAGTCTCTTCTTAATATGTAATTTTTAAATAAATTTATTATTTCAGAAATATTTATATTCATCCTGCCCATAGAAAGTGCAAGGAGTGCACAGACTATGGGAAGAATGAACAAAATAAGATAGGCATAGAGATGAACTTTTCCATCATCTCTTATGCAATATTTTTTTATCATATATTAAACATATCCTCGATTTGTTCATCAGTAAGTTCATAATTATACCATTTTTGGTAATAATCTTTTATAACTTTGTTTAAGTCATAATCCTTAAAGGCTTCTGGGTAAGTTTCACTAGCAAGCCATGCAAGAACAAGTGGTGCGTCTGGGTTTGGTGTAAGCCAGTTCCACATGCCAAGCTTTGAATTATAAACTCTCTTGTCCTTTACAGACTTTAAGTTAGAAAAATCAAAGCCTTCAACAGAATTGTTGTAGACATCTTCAGTCTTAATATTTAAAAGTCCTGGCCCATCAAGATAAAATATATCTGGCTTCCAAGAATAAATTTGCTCAACATTTACATTGGCATATCCCTTAGCTTCCCCTGCAACATTATTTACCTTTAGTCTCTTTAACCAAAAGTCTCCAAAAGTACCCTTGCCAGCAACAATTGGAGTGCCTTCTTGATACTTCCAAAGAATCATACCACTTGGCCTTTTTTCATCAGGAACTTTTGCAATTCTTTCTTCAACATCTTTTACAATATCGTCTCCAGCCTTTAAGAAGTCATCCATCTTTCCCTTTTCGTCAAAGACATCTTCAAGAAGTTTTAACCACTCGCCATATCTATTTATTGGGTCAGCAGGAGTGTCAGCCCCCATAGTTACAAAGCCAATACATGGTACGCCAGTCTTAGATAACTTTTCATATCTATCTTGGTTCTTTGCATTGTAGAAAATTACATCTGGCTTTAACTTAATAATTTCTTCCACATTGATGTCTGATTGACCTTGAACTGTGTTAGTTGCATCTAAAAGTTCTGGTGCCATGTCCTTTAAAACTGTATCAGAAATAACTTGCTTTAAGGATCCAGCGTAACCCACAATATAAGGAGCCTTGCCTTCATTATATGCCATATAAGTTGAAAGAATTGGCACTTGGTCAATTACAATCTTTTCTATTTTATTTGGCACTTCAACTTCATGACCTGCGTGGTCAAGAACTTTGTGACTTCCAGCTTCATCTTTTGTAGCAACTTTTTCCTCGCTAGAGAGGTTTTTTGCTTCTGAATTTTTCCTTGACTCTTCTGGAGTCTTATTACATCCACCTAAAATTCCTGCCAGCATAATAAATACTAAGGCAAGACTTAGGACTTTTTTTGATTTTATGTTTTTCATCTTTTACCTTCTTTCTATAAAATTTATTATTTTGAAAAACAAAATAAACCCATTTATTATTATAATACACTTGAAGCAATTTATACCTACCTTGGACAATATTTTTTGAAGAGCGTAATATTTTTAAAAAATCTATTCTCAAATTAATGTAAATACTTTACCTAATTTGGGGTATGATATAATTATATTAAATAAATAATCTTAGGAGGAACTATGAAAATATTATTACTAATGAAAACTGTTCCTGACACAACTAATGCGAGAATCGATCCAGAAACTAATAACTTAATTAGAGATGGAATTAAAACTGTAATAAATCCATCTGATTTATGTGGATTGAAATTTGCATTAAATATATCAGAACAAGTAGAAGAAGATGTACAGATTGATGTCCTAACTATGGGACCACCATCTGCAGATAAATATTTGCGTGAATGTATCCAAATGGGTGCAGAAGAAGCCTATCTCTTGGCAGGACTTGAATTTAAGGGTTCTGACACAATAGCAACTTCCTACGCCCTAGCTGAAGCAGCAAAATCCATTGGAGACTACGACATAATCTTTACAGGCGACCAAACTATGGACGGCGACACTGGACAAGTTGGTCCACAAGTAGCAGAAAGACTTGGCATGAACCAAGTAACTTATGTCTCAGACATAAATTATGTAGACGGCGAATTTGAAGTTAAGAGAAATATTGGAAGAGGTATTGAAAGTGTAAAACTTTCAACACCTTTTGTGGCATCTGCACTTAAAGGATCTGTTAATAAACCTTCAAAGTTTGCCCTAAAGAGAAGCGCCATTGCAAAAGAAAAAGAAATTCACGACTTAACTCCATCTTCTCTTGGCCTTGACCTTGAAAAACTTGGACAAAAGGGCTCTCTTACAATTGTAAAAGATTTATCTGCTCCAAGAAAATCCGAAGCAGGGAACCTTATAGATAATGGCTCTGCCAAGGAAAATATAGAAGAAGTCATTAAGATTTTAGAAGACAAGAAAGTATTAGTGTAGGTGATAAAATGAAAAAAGGAAATATTTGGGTAGTAAACGAAGCTTCAGAAGGTTCACTTTCACTTATAACTAAAGAAACTATGTCAAAGGCAAGAGAACTTTCTGATGAATTAAATAAAGAACTTGTAGCAGTGGAAATTGGCTACAATAATGACGAACTTGCAAAAGAATTAGGTTATTATGGTGCAGATAAAGTTATAGAAGTTAATGATGAACTTTTAGAAAATTACAGCACACTTGCTTATGCAAAAGTTTTGGAAGCTCTAATGGAAAAATACGATCCAGCAATTGTTATGCTGCCAGCAAGCCACAATGGTCGTGACTTGGCAGGAAGAGTTTCAGCAAAAAGACATGTTGGACTTGTTGCCGATTGCTCAGCTGTTGAACTAACAGAAGATAAGGCTGACATCAAATGGATAAGACCTTCCTTTGACGGAAAATTATTCTGCGATGTAAGAATTTTATCTGAAACAATGATGGCAACTATTGGAAGAGGCTCTTTTGTAGAAGCTCCTCGTGACGAGGCAAGAGAAGTTGAAATAATAAAAGAAGAAGCTGGACTAAGTGAAGAAGACCTAAAGACAAAATTCATTAATTTTGAAAAGACTGACATCAATCCACTTCTCGATAAACTTCTTAATTCAAAGGTAGTTGTATCTGGCGGCAGAGGACTTGGCGGTCCAGAAAACTGGCACCTAGTAGAAGAACTTGCAGATGCCCTTGGCGGTGCAGTTGGAGCAACTAAAGCCGTAACAGACCTTGGCTGGTGCGACAAGGACCTACAAGTTGGTGTAACTGGCGTCCAAGTAAAACCAGACCTATACATTGCCCTCGGAATTTCTGGAGCCATCCAACACACAAAGGGCATGGAAAATTCTGCAACAATTATTGCCATCAACAATGACCCAGATGCAGCAATATTTAACACAGCATCCTACGGAATAGTTGACGATTTATTTAATATAGTTCCAGACTTAATAGAAGAAATAAAAAATAGAAAATAGAATAATTTAACTTAAAAAGCTTGGTGAAATTTTACTCTCACCAAGCTTTTTAGATAAATTTAAGATTATAGATTTCTTCTTAATGAAGAGTACTCTCTACAATAGCGCTACCTAATATTATTGCCATAAGTATATTTGAGCAAGCTATTATTATATTCCCAATAATTATAGAAGTTCCAATTTTATGTTCACTTTTCTTTTCCATGATCTCACCTCTTACAAATTTTGCTATCCATATTAATGTTTGTATTATCTATTATAAACTAAAAAATCCTATTGAAGAGAATATCCTATGAAAAAAATTGCAAAGATTTCAAATCGAAGAACTTCGACCAAAATCGCACTGTTTGAGCGTAGCGAGTTTGCGATTTTAGAAGTTCGAGATTTAGAAAGCTTCAATTTTTGTAATGAGATATTCGACCAATAGGATTTTGTTATTTTAATATCATTACTTCTCAAATAATTTTTATAAATTTTATTAAAAAGTCTAAACTTTAATCAATAAATTTCTAAGGCTACCTAAGGGCAGTCTTTTCTTTATGTTTTTTATTTTTCCAAGATATCCGACTCACTCGACAATGCTCCCTATTCGGTCGCATCGTCTTCCTTCGCTGGATAAGATTTTTCATCAGTTCACGGCTTCGCTAAGGCCCGCATTTGCTGTGAAAACCAGAAAAACAGAGACGAGTCTCTGTTTTTCTTATCATTAAAAAAGACCTATTGAGGGAGACAATAGGCCTAATAAATTTATTTAGTTCAAAACAACATTCGCCTTAAAACAAAGTTTCTATAACTTTCATTGCTATAGGCATTAGGATTACAGTCACAAGACCTGCCACTGCAATAGAAAGTCCACTCATGGCACCTTGGATCTCGCCAAGCTTTCTCGCTTCAGATGTTCCAACTGCGTGAGAAGATGTACCAATGGCAACACCTTGTGCTGTTGGGTCCTTTATCCTAAAGAGCTTTATGATCATTGGCGCAATAACTGCACCAGTCACTCCTCTTATTACTACAAGGACTGCAGTAATGGCAGAGGCGCCGCCATACTCTTCAGAAAGAGAAATTGCAATTGCAGTTGTAATTGATTGCGGAGTTGCAGATACAACTATGTTTTTGTCAAAGCCAGCCATGTGGAAGACAAAGACCACAAATAACATTGCAATTACAGAGCCAAGTACCGTTCCTGAAAGAATTGGGATTAAATTTTTCTTTAGTTCAGGCAAATTTTCGTACAAATCAACAACCATTGCTACTGTGGCAGGAGCGATGAAAAACATTATAAAGTCTCCACCTTGCTTATAATCTTCGTAAGATATTCCCGTCAACTTTAAAAATAATATACATAGTGCAATGGATATTAATAGAGGATTCGCCAAAGGAGTTTTTAATTTTTTGTTTATCATCTTTCCTATTTCAAAAGTTGCAAAAGTCAAGATGATGCCAAAGTATTTGTTACTAAACATCTTTCCTCCTTTGTAAAAGTTCAATAATCTTTCCAGTAAGTCCCATTGTTATAGCTGTGCCAAGGACTACTAGACCAACAAGTAATGCAGCCTTTCCCCTTATCTCATCATAGGAATTTATAATGCCAACTCCTGCTGGCACAAATAAAATTGCCAAATTTTGTAAAATTCCATTGGAAGTCTTTTTAACATCGTCAGGCTTAATTAGTCCAACAGAAAAGGCTATGAAGAGATAAATCATACCATAAACTGCTTCTGGTATTGGGAAATTTATAAGATGCCTAGTTACAACACCAAGCATAAGACATACACATAATATTACAAATTCCTTTAAATAATTCATAAGTCACCTATGCGTTAGCTTTTAACTTTTTCACTTCTTCAATTAATAGAGGAAGGATAACCTTGCAGTCTCCAACTATTCCCACATCAGCTATGTTAAATATAGGAGCGTCTTCGTCCTTATTTATTGCTAGGATAAATCCAGAATTTTCCATTCCAGAGATATGTTGCACTGCACCAGAAACTCCACAGCCAATGTATAAAGCAGGCGAAACAATTTTACCTGATTGACCAATTTGTGAAGCCTTAGGAAGAACTCCATCATCAATTACAGGTCTTGTTCCAGAAATTGGAGCGCCGAAGGCATCAGCAAGTTCCTTTACAAGTGGGAAGATTTCGTCAGATGCTGCCCCTCTACCACAAGTTACAATGATAGGTGCATCTTCAAGATTTATTTCAGCACCTGCTGCCATTACAACTTCTCTTATGATTGACTTTATGTCCTTCACTTCATCAATATTTTCTTCTACAAGATTTCCTGCACCATTAAGGTCATCTCTCTTGTCGAAAGAACCAGCTCTCACTGCAATAACCCTTGGAGCTTTATTTACCTTTGATTCAGTTAAAACTGTTGCCCCATAAGAAGGAGTTACATAGATAAGTTCTTCTCCGTCAAATTTTATTTCCATTACATTAGTAACAGAAACAGTATCAAGACTTGCAGCTACATTTGCAGCTAAATCTTTTCCGTCAAGACTTCCTGGTAAGAAAATATCTTCACATTCATATTTTTTAGAAACTTCAACAATAATATTTGTGAAGTCTTCCATATTGTAAGCGTCTCTTTTTACAACTACAATTTCTTCTGCTCCAGCTGCCTTAACTTTAGCAAGTTCTCCATCAGCTAGTTCACAAGTGATTAGAGCAATAGACTTAGTTCCCTTTTCAGCTGCAATTTCACTTGCCTTAGAAAGAGCTTCTAAAGAAAGTTTAATAGGAGCACCATCTTTAATTTCTATATAAGTTAATATATTTTTCATCTTTTCCTCCTATAAAACCTTTTGTTCCATCAAAATTGCAATAGCCTTTGCTACGCTGTCAGCTGGCTCTTCTTCTTGAATCTTAACTCCAGCTTCTCTCTTCTTAGGCTCGAAATCTTTAATTTCTTCAAGAGTTAAAGTAGAATCAGTGCTAACATCAAAGTCTTCAATTGTTTGTCTTCTTGCAGCCATCTTTGATTTTATAGTAGGGTATCTTGGTTCATAGTCTGGCTTAGCAATAGTAACAACACAAGGAGTTTTTGTTTCAATTTCTCTATAGCCACCGTCGATTTCTTGCTTAGTAATAAGTTTGTCGCCATCTAAATTCATTTCAATAACAGATGTAACAACACCAAGATCAGATTTATTGGCAAAGTAAACTCCAACTTGTGAAGCTTCAGCATCAGTAGTTTCTTTACCAAAGCATATAAGATCAAATTTTCCAAGTTCTCCTTCTAATTTTTCCTTCGCTCCCATAAGAATTTCTGTAATCATTTTTGCGTCAAGATTTCTATAATCATCACGCTTTACTAAGTAAGCTTTGTCAGCTCCAACTGCTAGACAGTTTTTAAGTGAATTTTTAACCTCTTCACTGCCAATAGAAATAACAGTTACTTGTCCTTCAACTTTTTCCTTTAATCTTACAGCCATTTCAAGGGAATAAGTGTCAAAGGCATTTACAACAGGTGTGATAGAATCTATTGCAGCTCTGTCATCAATGACAGAAACTGCAACTGAATCATCAGGCACTTCTTTTATACATACTAAAATATTCATTATTAACCTCTCAATAAATTATTAGCAACAACAATTCTTAAAATTTCGTTAGTACCTTCAAAAATTTGGAAGATTTTTGCATCTCTTAAAAGTTTTTCAACTGGATATTCTCTGCTGTATCCATAACCACCAAATAATTGAATAGCATCTTCAGCCACTCTCATAGCAATATCAGATGCAAAGCATTTTGCAATTGCAGACTCTCTATTGTAGCTTAGGCCCATATCCATTCTTGTAAGTGCATTGGCAACCATTTGTCTTGCAACTTCTGTTTGAATGTCCATATCAGCAAGCTTAAATTGAATAGCTTGGTTTGTATTAATAGCTTTGCCAAATTGGATTCTTTCATCTGTATATTTTTTAGCTTCGTCAATTCCTCTTTGAGCGATACCAACAGCAATACAGCCCATCCACGCTCTAGCTTGGTCAAGAGTTTTCATTGCAATAGAAAATCCCTTGCCTTCTTCGCCAATAAGATTTGATGCAGGAATTCTGCAATCTTCAAGAACAACATCAGTTGTATTAGAAGTTCTAATTCCCATCTTGTCTTCTTCCTTGCCTGAGCTTAGACCAGGAGTTCCAGCTGGCACTAAGAACATAGAAAGTCCCTTTACGCCCTTAGATTTATCAGTTGAGGCAGTAATACAATAATAAGATGCAACAGCACCATTAGTGATAAAGCACTTTCTACCATTTAAAACATATTCGTCGCCATCTTTTACAGCAGTAGTAGTTCCTGAGCTTGCATCAGAACCAGCACCTGGTTCAGTAAGACAGAAAGCACCAAGTCCGCCTTCCATAGCGATGTCGGCTACATAATTTTTTTGCTCTTCGCTTCCTGCAATTAGAACTGGTTTCATTCCAAGTCCAGATGCAGAAATAGTAGTTGCAAAACCAGCATCAGCCTTTGCCATTTCTTCAAATAGAGCAGCAACATCAACTCTTGAAAGACCAGGACCACCTAATTCTTCAGGCACTTCAAGGGCAAAGTAACCTTGTTCCTTTGCCTTTTCATATAATTCTTCTGGCCATTCTCCAGTCTTGTCAGCCTCTTTACAAACTTCAACAACTTCTTTCTCACAGAAGTTTCTAACATCTAAAAGCAAGTCCTTTGCTTCTTCAGAAATTAAATATGACATCTTTATCCCCTTTTTCTCTTAATTAAATAACTTTGTTTGGATTTAAAATCATGTTAGGGTCAAATACCTTTTTAATACCTCTCATAAGTTCAGTATTAACATCCCCTTCAAACATCTTTAAGAATTCTTTTTTACCGTAACCAATTCCGTGTTCGCCAGAAATTTGTCCGCCCATTTCATAAGCTTTTCCATAAATATCCTTCATGAAAACTTCAACTTCTTTCAAGAATTCTTCTTTTTCCATGTCATTTGAGCAAGCATAGATGTGTAAGTTACCATCGCCTGCATGACCAAAGCTCTTAACTTCAAATGGGAAGTCCTTGCCTCTTTGATTTACATAAGAAACATACTTAGCAATCATGTTAATAGGCACAACAACATCACACTCATCAAGAAGTTTAGTTTGTGATTCAATAGCTTCAAGGAAAGAAGATCTAGCAGCCCAAGCTTCTTTAATTTTATTAGGAGTATCAGCAACAAGAATATCAATTGCTCCAGCTTCCATTAAAACTTCAGCAGCCTTTTCTGTAATGTCGTTAAGTTCATCTTCATCGTTGCCATCAAAAGTTATAAGAAGATAAGCACCAATGTCAATTCCTTCTAATTCCTTAGGGAAAGTTGCCTTGCCAATATAAATTTCAGACATGTTTACAATTTCTTTTTCCATAAATTCAATAGCTTGTGGATTTAAGTGAGCCTTGAAAAGTTGTGGAACAGTTGAAATACAAGTGTCAAGATCTTCGTAAGGAACAATTAGAGAAATAGTTTCCTTTGGAGCTGGAATAATTTTTAAAGTAAGTTCAGTGATGATTCCAAGAGTACCTTCAGAACCAATGATAAGATCCTTTAGAGAGTAACCAGTTGAAGTTTTAGATACAGTTGCACCAAATTGAGTAATTTCGCCAGTAGGAAGAACAACTTCCATTGAACGCACATAATTTCTTGTAGTGCCATACTTAACAGCTCTCATACCACCAGCGTTAGTAGAAACATTTCCGCCAAGTGTTGCAAACTTTTCGCCTGGATCAGGTGGATACATATAACCTCTTGACAAACAATCTTCAGCAAGATCATTTAATAACACACCTGGTTCAACTTTAACAACCATGTTTTCTTCATCATAAGCAAGGATTTTGTTCATTGATTGCATATTGATCATTACGCCGCCAAATCTACAAACACCAGCACCAGTAAGTCCAGTACCAGCACCTCTTGCCAATACAGGAATTTTGTTTTCGTTACAAATTTTAACTACTTCAGAAATTTCCTTTGCATTAACTGCATCAACAACTAGGTCAGGTTGTCCTTCGCCATAAATAGGCATTTCATCGTGGAAGAAGTCAATATTGATTTCTTCGCCAACATATACCTTGCCGCTAACAGCAGCTTTAATGTCTTCAATAACTTTATCCGTTACAGAATTATAATTTACCATTATTTCCCTCCATTAATTTTTAAAAATATTCTTATAGCTTTAATTATATATCCTTATTGTAGAAAAACGCTTTGTTAGTAGTTGCAATATCTTGAATAAACTTTACAATATTTGACTTTTATTCAACAAAACAATATAATTTATTTATTAAATGTAGAACTACTTACATAGTAAAGCCTCTTGCTAAGAATATCCTGTGTAAAAAATTGTGTAGCTTTCTAAATCTCGAGTTTGAAATGAGATATTCCAGCATGAGGCTTTATCTAGAATTTATTTAATAGTTCATATTATTTTTAGAATGGAGAAAAAGTATGTGGCACTACAGACAAGTTTTTAAAATATTAACTGACATGACAAATACAAAGCTATCCACCATTGCCTATTCCTTGGACTATGACATATCTTACATAAGCAAGTGGAACTCTGGCAAAAAGTTGCCATCATCAAAAAATATTTACACAATAAATAGAAAACTTGCGCCACTATTTGCAAAGGCACTCATAGAAGAAGATATGACTAGGGACTTTTTCCTTAGCTTTGATATAAAAAATTCAGAAATCCTAAAGAAAAATGAAGAAAAAGGTCTCGAAATATTAATATACAAGCTCCTAAACGAGTCCTATGCCTACACAAATACAGATGTAAAAGAAGAAATACCATCGCTGACAAATTTCATCTTCAAGACATCTAGCGTGGAAAGTGATTTAAAAGAAATCCTAGATAAATTAATTTTAGAAAATAGAGACCTTGACATCTGGGCAACCTTTGACATAACAAGCCCTTACGCAGAAATACTAATTCAAAGTCTAAAAAAAATTGCAAAGGATGTAGAAGTGAGTCTCCACTTACTTTGCAAAAAAGATGATATAGAAAAATTAGATATATTAAAAATAATTACAGATAATTCTAGCATAAACATAGAACTCTATGAGCGCAGCTACACTCACTGCGACTTTATACTTGTAAAGGGCGAAATGTATATAATCATTGCCGAAAGAAAAGATTACTCAACCCTAACTTCAGGCAGAGAACTTGACACCCTTTTTGAAATCTCCTCCTTTATGGACTATTTCTTTGACGGGCTAAACAAAATAATTGTCACATCCCCTCCTCAAGAGATGGCAGAGACAAATTACAGAAAGTATTTTTATTCCGACAACGAATTTTTATTCTTATCCAATTATGGCTTTGAATTCTTACTTCCGAATTACATCATAGACAAAATAGTAGATTCTATTGACGATGAAAGAGAATTAAATAAAAAAGAAATTTCTGGCATAAAACTTTTGTGGGAAGAACTCTTTGTTAATGCCAAGATAAATTTCTTGACAACAAGGACTAGCCTTTTAAACTATTTAGAAACAGGCAAGGTCCTCTACTGCTCCACAAAGGCAAAACTAAGCCCAAAAGAAATTGAAGACCACCTAAAAAATATAATCAAAATAATGAAGAATAACGAGAACATAAACTTTTACATCATTAACGACAACAGGTACCTAAAGTCTATGGGACTGGACAAGTTTAACTTCTTCATCAACGAAAATAATATGTTTTTCAAAAAAATCGGCAGAGACAGCCTCCACACAAAGGCATCTATAGTCACAGACACAAAAATTCACAACAAAATTCAACAAGTCTTAAAAGACATAATGAATAGCTCCTACAGTAAAGAATATAATGTAGGGGAATTAGAAAAGCTCTTCGCAAAATACGCTGAAGTATTTAAAAAAATCTCTCATCAAGAATAAAATTTTATAAAATAAGAAAACTTTGCAAAAAGGATGCTGCTATAAAAAGCTGGCATCCTTTTTCATTATTAAAATTATAAAAACATCTTTTAATTAAAATTTTTCAATTATTATAACTTTGCTCCTACAAAGCGAAAGCCTTTTGATATATACTATTTACAAAGATATATTATTCTAAGCTTGAACTTTTATTAAGATTTTATTTTAAAAAGCTCTAATATTTTATGTCTTTAAAAATATCCATATAGGATCTAAATTATTATAAATTTAAAAGTTAGTCCAAGACCCCAAACTTATAAAATTTTAAATTTTTTAGATGCCTTTAAGATGGCTTTGAGTTTATTTTCTTCTTATTGTAATCATCTTAAATCTATAAAATTTACTAGCCTATTTAACAATATGGATAAAATATAAAACTCGAAAGGAGAAAATTATGAGAAAAAAAGATTTAACAAAATTTAAAACACCGCATACTTATGCAATTATTTTTGTTGTAGTTCTTCTTTGTTGGTTTCTTACATTTATAATTCCAGCTGGTAAATTTTCAACTCACGATGTTGAATATAAAAATGCCGCAGGAGAAATCGACACAAGAACAGTTTTACAAACCGATACCTTTAGATACATGCACCCTCTTAACAAGGACTTTCTTGCAGAAAACTTAGAAAAATTACACCAAGATAAAAAAGCTTTGGAGGAAAATGAAATTGATGATGAGACCTTTGCTGAACTTCTAAAAACTCCTGCAGATTCTTGGGATCAAGGTGCACTTGATGAGGTTGGTTTGACAGATGATACTTTATATGGACTTTATGGGGATAAATTTTATGATAATTCTGTCAACCTAAATAAGACAGCCAAAATTTGGGGCACAGATGACTTTAATGGCTTTGGTTTTCTAAACTATTTATTTGAAGGTCTTGTGTCTGGCGATAAATATGGCTCTGCTGTTGGTATTGTTGCCCTACTTTTAGTTGTAGGTGGAGCTTTTGGCATCATCATGGCTACTGGTGCTATTGACGCTGGTATTTATGCTGTAATTAATAAAACTAAGGGCCTTGAAAAATTTGCCATTCCAATTTTATTTTACCTATTCTCATTAGGTGGAGCTACCTTTGGCATGAGTGAAGAAGTTATACCTTTTTCCATGGTCATGGTTCCCTTTGTCATTGCCCTTGGCTACGACTCCATTGTCGCCGTCACTGTAACCTTTGTTGCATCACAACTTGGCAATGCCGTTTCTTGGATGAGTCCCTTCTCTGTTGCCATAGCTCAAGGTATTGCAGGTATTCCAGTTTTATCTGGTGCAGGTTTTAGACTAATATGTTGGATTGTAGTAACAGGTCTTGGTGCAGCTTACACTATGGTTTATGCAGAAAGAATTAGAAAGACTCCAACTCTTTCAGTTGTCTATGAAACAGACAACAAATTTAGGGCAAAACTTGCAGAAGATAATTCAGCACAAGAATTTAAACTTGGCCATAAAATTATTTTACTTGAAATGTTGGCTGTCCTTGTTTGGATCGTTTGGGGAGTTATGGAAAAAGGTTACTACATTCCTGAAATAGCATCTCAATTCTTTGTAATGGGGTTAGCTTCCGGTCTTACAGCAGTAATTTTTAAATTAAATGACATGACAATTAACGACATGGCTTCATGTTTCCAATCTGGTGCAGCAGATCTTGCTGGCACAGCAGTTGTTGTAGGTATGGCTAAGGGTATTTTAATTGTCCTTGGCGGCAGCGATGCAAATTCCTTCTCTGCTCTAAATACTATCCTTTACTCCATGGGCAATGCCTTCGCAGGAGTCCCAAAAACAATTGCAGCAATTGGCATGTATTTATTCCAATCACTCTTTAACTTAGTTGTAACATCAAACTCAGGTCAAGCAGCCTTGACTATGCCAATTATGGCACCTCTTGCTGATCTCGTTGGACTTTCAAGACAAATTGCAGTTCTTGCCTACCAAATGGGAGCAGGCTTTATGGATGCCTTTACACCAGTTTCTGCAAGTTTAATTGGTGTTCTTGGTGTAGCTGGCATAGATTGGTCTAAGTGGGCAAAATTCCAAATTAAAATGCAAGCCTTCTTCTTCCTACTTGGCTCAATAATATTAATTATTGCAGTCCTTATTAATTTCCAATAGGAAGTGAAAAAATGGATAAAATGATTAAAGTTATTAGGCAGGCAAAAATTTATAGTCCAGAATATTTAGGGGCAAAAGACCTCTTAATTCTTGGCGATAAAATTGCAGCCATAGAAGATGAAATTAAAATTGATGTATCTTCTCTAGAAGTTGAAGAAATTGACGGGAGAGGAAAAATTTTAACACCAGGTTTTATAGACTGCCATGTTCACATACTTGGTGGCGGTGGAGAAGGCGGTTTTAAAACAAGAACGCCAGAAATCACCCTATCCACCCTAACAAAAGCTGGCGTCACAACAGTTGTTGGTACCCTTGGCACAGATGGACTTGCAAGAGATATATCTGCCCTCCTTGCCAAGGCAAGAGGTCTTGAGGAAGAAGGAATCACATCCTATATCTACACAGGAGCCTATCAAATACCAACTCCTACCCTAACTGGCGATGTCATGAAGGATATAATGTCCATTGATAAAATAATTGGCGCAGGAGAAATCGCCCTATCTGATCACAGATCTTCTCAGCCTACTTTTGAAGAATTTATTAGACTTGCAGCAAATGTTAGAGTTGCAGGCATGCTTTCTGGCAAGGCTGGCATAATTAACATCCACATGGGCGATGGAAAATCCAACTTAGACTATTTAAATCGTGCAGTAGATGAAACGGAAATTCCTATTTCACAATTTTTGCCAACTCACTGTGGCAGAAATCCTGAACTTTTTGAAGAAAGTATAAAATATTTAAAGCGTGGTGGCTACTGTGACTTCACTGGTGCCGATGACCCCGACCTTTGGGAGCAAGAATACGGAGAAGTTAGAATTTCAAAAGCCTTAAGACGCATAATTGATGAAAAAATATGTCTAGATAACTTTACTTTCACATCAGACGGACAGGGAAGCTTCCCAATGTTTAACGAAAAAAATGAATATGTAGGACTAGGCATTGGCAAATCATCTTGCCTACTTGAAGCCATAAAGGAATGTGTCTTTAAAGAAGACATCCCACTTGAAATCGCCCTAAGAGGTCTCACTACAAACCCAGCAAAAATATTATCCCTAAAGACTAAGGGGTCTATAAAAGTTGGCTACGATGCAGATATAAATTTGCTAGACGAAAAAACTCTCGACATCAACACAGTCCTTGCCATGGGTAAGGTCATGATAAGAGACAAAAAAGTAGAAGTCCTTGGAACTTTTGAAAACATTTAAAAATTTTAAATTCTCATGACTTTTGAAAAATTTTAGAAAACAAACATACAAAAAAGGATGCAGCTACAAAAGCCTCGCATCCTTTTCTATTTATTATCTTAATATAATCTACTTAAACTTATCTTATTTAGCATCTTGGTTCTTCCTTGCAATCCTATCCATTTCAAATTGATTAAGTACAAGATTGTTAATTAAAGACAATGCTTCTAAGTCCTCTTTTGTTATTAAATTAGACCTATAATCTACCCTGCAATTTAAATCTTCATTTCCATACAAAATGGAAGAAACCGGACAGCAAAATAAATTAGCCAACCTATCTTAAGCTTGCAGAAATATTTCTTTCGCCTTTTTCAGTTTTCAAAACCATGCTTTGGTCCAAGTCTAAAAACTCAGCAACTTGCCTTTGATTTAGTCCAGATTTCTCTCTTAAATTTTTTATATTTCTTCCAACATTTGTTAAATCAACCATAAGCACCCTTCTTATTATAAAATTTAAAAAAGCCTAAGATTTTCTTCCCTAGGCTTTTAATCTTTTTTTTCAATTGGTTCTGTAAAATCCAAAAATGGAATATCAACTGGAAAATATGACTTTTGTAAAATTACTGAAAGAATAGGTCTCAAGTAAGATAATAATAATGTTGGGGCGTTTTGTTGAAATAATATCTTTGCTCTTGCATTATCAACACCCTCTATCTTGAAGTCGCCTTGAATAGAAGCAGAAACAATGGCTTCTTTATTCTCAGTAGAAATTTCTAGTGTCAAAACAACTTTATTTTCAAACTTATTATTTTCAATGTCGTTATCAATTTCAAAAAGTTTAACTTCCCTCTTTATAGAAATTTCATGATCGCCTTGATCAAGCATTTTTTTGCATTTAAAATCTATGGCTATTATATTAATATTTCCAAATTGAAAAGGACTTTCCTTAACTTTTTCCATAAAAATCTCCTATGCAGCAAAACAATTTTCAAAATTTATTGAAGTTTTATCTTTATTTGAATTATCTTTGCCTATTAAAAGACTATCTTCTGAACTATTAAAATTATATTGGTTCTCTGAAGCGTCTATGCTAATAGTTTCTATCTCATTGTATTGATCTGTATTCAGTAATCCAAAATTTCCAAATATAAGATCCATAACATCAACTTCAATACCATTTACCATATCCCTTCCAGGACCTTCGGCTACTTCAATACCCATTTCTTTAGCAATTTCTAAAAATAATTCTTTATCAAACATTTTCAATCACTCCTCTAATTTCAAGAATCTCATTTTGAAAATTCTCACCAAGGCAATACTGAATTGAGTACTTCTCAAATCCAAATTTATTAAATTTATTTCTAACTCTGAAATCATATGATAATAATTTAATCCCAAGTTTCCTCTTATAATAATTGCAATAGAAATTTCTTAACTTATCATCAGATGTTTTAATTAGTTTTAATTCATTATTTGTAATAATTTCCATGCATTCTTTTTCATATTCTTGCATATTTTCCTTAATGCTTAAATCTTTATACTCCGAATATCTACACTTTAACTTTACCTTTATAATAACGGTGTCATCTTTACCAGCATTTTTAACATGATTCTTCCACCACACAGCATCTTCTAAACTGTCCCAAAAATAAATCCCCTGTCCAAGCCACTCATTATCTTTTATGCTTTCCTTAAAAAAATTATCTTTTAAAATGGAAGCAGCCCTATCTTTTTCTGTAGTGTGGTATGCAATTGTTTCAAAAAATTCTTCAGACATAATAGATCTCTTTTATTAATTTATTTTATTAAAAACTACTACTAAGTATCATTATAATATCATAACTAACCCTAATTTTCCATAACTTATTACAATTGATAATAAAATATAGAACTAAATTGCAACAAAAAGAGTCTGGCTCTTGTAAGTTAACCAGACTCTAAATCTTTATTTCTCCAAAATTTCATCGCTAAAACTATCTATTAGCTTTTCTTTCTTCTTCTCCTACTTCCTCTTACATAGCCTATCATTTTAAAGAAGACCACCATAAAAGCAAGCCAACCTACAAGTGTCACGCCAAAGATTGCGTACTTCAAATAAGAAACTTGTCTTTCTTGAACTGCTGGTGCTGGAGAATCTTTTTTCTCCACAACTCTTTCTGCGTTAATGAGCAGCCTCTTTGGTCTCGGAGGCCTCTTTGGATGACAAGTTAAAAGCGTGACCATATCCCTGCCCTCAATTGGCAGAACTTTTTCCCAATCGCTTGGGTCTATTATCTCCTGCCCAGTGACCTTGTACTTCAAAAGTCCAGAGCGACCGTCAATAAAAATATCATCGCCTGCTTCAAGCTTCTCTACATTGTAAAACATGAGGTCTCCCCACCATCCCCTGTGGCCAGCAATAACAGATCTCATGGACTTGCCACCAAGAGGAAGACTTGTTCCCTCAACTTGTGCCAGACCAAGATCCAAATGCTTGTAAGTTGCATCAAGATAAATTGGCTTTTTCATGTCAAGCTTTGGGATGATGAGATAGGCAAAGACTTCATTTTTGTCAATGCCCTTGATGTCATAATAGCCATCGTAGTCCTCATTGTCAAAGGGGTCAATAATATTGGTATCGCCCTTTGTCACATCTTCATTATACTTTTTAAGGTCATCAGTTACACTTCCATCCTTATCCCTAAAAGCCGCATACCTCTTGTCTGCAATAATTTCCCTGTAAGACATGGAAGAAAAAGCCATAAGGGGCATAAAAATTCCAAACAAGATAAATAAATATCCTATTAAAACCCTAGTCTTAACCTTCATAGCGTCTTCTCCTCCTATGTCTAATATATAAGAATATAATGAGCATAACAACAGCAAGAACAAGCCCTGGCACAATTAGAGACTTATAATTGAACTTAGCTCTTTCTATCTCTTCCTTAACTTCAGGTACATAAGGAACTCTGTGCCCACGCACAAGAAGTCTGTGAGAATTAATCATATAGGGTGTACAAGTAAGTAGGGTCATAAGATCCTTGCCTTCCACAACAAGGACTGGCTCGAAGTCCCAAGGTTCAACAACGAGAATTTGGTCCACCTTATAAGCTAGAGTTTCCTTAACATTTGTAAAGAAGAAAATATCTCCAACTTCCATCTTGTCCAAGTCTCTAAAAAGTTTTACTTGAGGAAGACCCCTGTGTGCAGTTATAACAGAGTGAGTGTCCTTGCCACCAACAGGAAGAGAAGTTCCCTCCAAGTGACCACAAGCGTGTTGCAAAACATCTTCAGAAGTACCAGCATAAACTGGAATTTGTTGATTAATCTTAGGAACATCAATAAAACCAATTTTTTCTCTTACTTCAAGCATACGAGCGTAGTTTTCCACACCCTTTTTTTCCCTTTCAGTATAAGGATCAGCAAGCCTTGAAGGATCAAGCGTATCATTATAAGCCTTGGCAAGTTCAATTCTCTCCAAAACTTCCTTACTTGGCATTTCAGAAACAGCTTCATTGAAGTCCTTTATCTCATTGTTATTTTCCACAGTGTAATAATAATTGGAAATAATAGGATACAAGGCAATGAGAAGTCCAAGGACAAAAATTAATATAATCTTCCAATTCTTTTTAAACTTTGTCACCATTTCCATCATCCTTACTCATATCATTATTTCCGTCATTAGTCTTGCCATTATCATTGACATCATGAAGAGCATTTTCATTGACCTTGCTCATGCCCATCTTAGCCATCTCAATATTTTTTGCTCTCTCAAGCTCTCTCTTTCTTGCTAACTTTTTCTTTCGCTTTGACAACAAATATCTAACTAAGATAATTATAGCAAAAATTAAGAGAATGATAAGCCTTTTATCAATACCAAGATTTCCTCCCTTATCTTCCATAATCTTATCATCAACCTCAGGCACATAAGGAACTCTATGCCCACGGACAATAAGCCTGTGAGTGTTAATCATAATAGGAGTGCAAGTGAGAAGAGTTGCATAATCCTTTTCCGGCACAACGAGAAGTTGTTGAAAATCAGAAGGCTCAATGACATCAATGTGGTCAACTTCATAAGCCAAAGTGCCACCAATATTTTCAATATAAAACTTCTCGCCCATCTTTACCTTTTGAAGATCTGTAAAAAGTCTAGCAGAAGGAAGACCAGAGTGAGCAGTGATAACAGTGTGCGATGACTCCCCACCAATAGGAAGACTTGTCCCCTCCAAATGCCCAGCACCCTTTTGCAAAATCTCCTCATTAGTACCAGCATAAATAGGAAGATCCACATCAATAGACGGAATGACAATAACACCAATCTTAGTCCTTAACTCTAACATCTGAGCATAATTTTCTATTGCCTTATGCTTTTCCTCTTCACTGTAAGGATCCTTTGGCGTAACATTTCCTAAATTGTCATTATAAATCTTAGCAAGCCTCATCCTCCTCTGGATTTCTTCATCACTCAAAAGATCTCTCGCTTCCTTGTAGTCAGCAACCTGATTGTTGGACTCAATCCTATAATACCAGTTTGAAATCATGGGATAAGACAAAATACCAAGACCCAAAATAAAAATAAAAATAAATAACTTGTTAGATTTTTTCTTTTTCTTGCTCATATTACTCCATAAAAAAAGAGGCTCCAAGGAGCCTCAACTTATTTCTTGTCCTTGATTAAATACTTACCTAATCCCACCATCACAGCACCAGCAATAACAAGCACAATGAGTGTGATGTCCCCAGTCTTTGGAAGAGGAATTGGAGGTTCTTTCCTATTTTCAATAATTAGGACTTTCTCAAAAGAATTATCGTCAATTTCAAACTTTAAAGAACCCTGCAAGAGAGTGTAGCCATCGGGAGCCTTAGTCTCCCAAATATAATAAGTGCCATAAGGAAGATCATAAACAGAAAACTTTCCATCAGTGCCAGAAGATAGGACAAGGTCCTTGCCATTTCGCTTAACCCTTTCATCCATACCATTCTTGTTGCGAGTTATAACAAACTCAGCACCACTAAGACCAAGCTTCTTAGACTCATCAGTCTTAAAGAAATTATAAGAGCCTAACTTCTTCTTGTTGATGACACTTACATTAGCCCCCTTACCTTCAAAGATAACAAAATCACTTTCACTTTTCACTATATCATAGCCAGCTGGAGCTTCAACTTCCTTGAAGAAGTAGGCACCAGCCTTCACATTCTTAATAGTAATCCTGCCATTTTCATCAGTGACAAAAACTTCAGCCGAACCCTTATCGTCAAAGGCTCCATTTTTTGTCAAAACAGGATTCCCATTGGCGTAGTGAAGAGTAAACTTGGCACCAGATAGATAATTGCCCTCGCCATCAGTCTTGATGAGCACAACAGTTTCTGGAGGTGGTGGAGTTTCTTCTGGAGGAGGTGGTGTATCCCCTGGAGGTGGTGGTGGAGGTGTTGGTGTAATCTTTAGTCCCCATTTTAACTTAATAATATTAGTCTCTCCAGGACTAAAAACAGCAGACTCAATAAACCTTTCCTTGCTGTTTCCAAGCTCCCTTATATAATAAGTGCCAGGCTCAAGACTAAGAGTAACCTTATAGTTATCAGCCTCTTTAGGACTTACAATCCATTTATAAGCCTTGTTTTCAAGCTGTCTATCTAAGTCAGCCTCGCTTAACCTGTCGAGGATGGCAACAAGTCTCGTCTTGTCCATAGAAGTGTCAATAAACTTGTCATTTATCTTCCATATACCAAGAGTTCTTCCTTCCAAATCGCCTTTACTTAAACTTTCCTTTGTCTTTATGTCGATGGTAACAGATGATGCCCCTAAGACAGTAAGAGGTAGGAAGACCATAGTTACCATCGCAAATAAAATTATTAAACTGTATATTTTCTTCTTCATCTCTACCTCACTATCATAATATGTAGGGAAGAGGACAAAGCCTCTTCCAATTTAATAATTATAAAGCTTAAATAACTTTCAACACTCATCAAGACTCTATCATAAAGTCTTTTCAAAGAATTAAACTAAAATTATTTACAAATTAAGCTTCTTCTCTATTTTTCTTCATAGCCATTACAGCGCCGCCCATTAAAGCAACACCGACAACAGTGAAGATAACAGTACCAATACCACCAGTTTGTGGGATAGTTACATCATTATTCTTGATTTGCATAGCGTCATTTTTAGCTGAGTCTTTTACATAATCAATATCTCCACTACCTGTGTAAGTTCCTTTACCTACTTTAAATGTGAAGTTTCCACCATCAGTTGGAAGAGCGAATCCAGCTGGAGCTTTTGTTTCTACTGCTCTGTAGTCGCCATATTCAATACCCTTAACTTCGAATTGACCTTGGTCATTTGAAGTAAATTTAGTAGCTTGATCTTTATTATCTACCCATTCATAAGATAATTTAGCTTCTGTAAATGCTTTATCTCTTGCTGCTTTTAATTCTTCAACTTTAGCCATTGCTGCATCTTTATTATCATATTCTTGACCAGCAATATTTGCTTTATTTGTAGCTGAGATTTCTCCCTTTGCTAGAGCTTCGTTAACTGCTTTAATTGCATCATTGTATGCTTTTTCTGCATCTGCATAAGTTGTAGCGTCTTTTTCGTTAATCTTTAGATATTTACCTTGATTAGCTCCGGCATTTTGATTTTCAATAACAAATTCAGCACCTGCTAATCTCTTAGTTCCGTCTTGGTTAGTCTTAACAAATTTCTTTCCACCAACAGTTACTTGTGGAGGTGTAGGAGTGATAGATTCAGGTGTCTTAGTATTCTTAACAGTTACTTTAGCTGCACCAGCATCTACTGTGTATCCTGGTTCATAACCATTTACAATTTCTTTTACTTTATAGTTTTTTCCATCTTCTAATCCTTTGAAAGTACCTGCATAGTTGCCTGTTTGTTCAAAAGTAATTCCATTACCTAAATCTGTATCATCAACTGTTGTTGCATTCTTAAATGTAACATCAGCAACTGGCATATCATTTTCATCTAATAATACATATTTTACTGTAATATCATTTGGAGCTGCATCAGTAGCCCAAGTTTTTTCAACTTTGATTTCTTTGTTAACTGGAGTTAACTTATCACTTGATGGTTGAGGTGGTTGGTGGTTATAAGTGAATGTTGCATGGTTGTCTGTTGGCTTATCAACTACTGCATCAGCTGTAACATTTGCATAGTATGTGAATGTTATTTTTAAATCATTTTTTTCTGCAGCTTTATTTAATTTTGCTAAGCCTGTATCATTAAAATGAACTTTAAATCCATTTCCAACAGTTTCTACTGTATAGTCAGTATTTTCTACTAAAGCGTTATCTAATGCTGGATCAACTGTAATAGTGACTTTCTTGTCTTTATTATATTGTAGTCCCTTATCCATAGAATCTGCTAGGTCAAGGTTTTTAAATACAGCTCCCTTAGGAAGTTCTGCTTTTGCTTCATAAGGAATTTCTTTTCCTATTTCAGCTTTTGCGTTAGCTTTTTCTGTGGCATAGTTATCCATAACTGCTCCAACATCTTTTAAAGCTTTAGGGTCAGTGATTGCTTCTAATCCATTTTGTTGTGCAAAGTTCTTGTCGAACTTAACTGGATTCTCAACGTTCTTTGGATAAACATTAAGTGGTGTTGTTTTAGAATAGTTACCAGTACCATCTGGAAGACCTGCTGGTAATACTAAATCAAATGGAACAGCCTTTGCTTCAGTAAGAGTTTCCCCTTTTTCGCCTTTGTAAGTTGAATTAGCTTTGTCTTCAACTACTCTATAAGTTCCATCTTGTAAAGTTACTTCTGCAATACCATCTTCTTTACCATCATTTTTTGATAATACAAATTCTTGACCATCAACTGTAACTAATTGATAGAATTTGTTAGGATCTAAATCTCCAGTAGCTAATTTATGGTCAGTTATTAACTTATCGCCCTTAGTGTATCCTTCATCTTTTGCGTTGCCTTGTCCTGTGTAAACTTTATAAATTCTAAAAGCTACACCGTTAATTGCTTTTGCTTTTGCACCAAAATAAGCTTCAATGTTAGGAATAACAGAACCATCGTGATCTTTTGGCCAAACAGCTTTTCCTTGGTTGTCAGTCTTATTAAGTTCGTCTTTGTCCATAAGTATTTTATGGATTTTTACAGTTGTTTCATGTACTGTTTGATCAGCGAACGCTGTTAGTGGAGAAAATACTCCTACTAGCATCACTAATGCCATAATTAGTGATAGAATTTTTTTCTTGTTCATAATATAACTCCTTCTTTTATAAATTTTATAATTATTTGCTATCGCAAATTATTACCATGAACTTTAGTCTTTCGACTCCTGCCATAAATGGCTTTTCTAAATCTTTCTAAGTATCTCTAAAAATATTTTATCAAATATCTCTTAGAATTACCTATAAATTACATAAATTATACTAATTCTTTGCAAAATTATGAACCTGAGAGTGGCTGGTCTATTGGCTTTACCATCAACCACTCTCTCATTCATTAAGTTTTATTTGCTCCAACTAAGGAGGGTGCCTCTTCTTGTCTTTAATAGAATTAATCATAAGAGCAACACCTTCTCTCACTTGCCTTTTGGCAATTTATCATAAGAGCCTTGCCCTCATAGATTTTAAAATCATTTAAGATAAGATGATTTACCTTGTCCCTATGGCTATTAACTGAAAGAGAATTTCTTTTGACTTTATAACTAATCATCATAAGAAGCCCTCCTCTTTCTGCTGTAAACATAAGCCGCAGCACTCATGAGAACCAAACCAGTAAGGGTAAAGATTAAAGTACCCATACCACCAGTCCAAGGATATTCCGCTTTGTGGTTTTCAACTTCTACAGGATCTTTTGCATTTATTTCTCCCATAGTTGTGAAGGAATAACTATGCTCAATGTCTTCATCGCCTTTTGTAGCTATGTGGAATGTTCTTTCCTCGCTTATCTTTCCTATATCTATTTTAGTTTTTATGTCTAATTCTGTAGATTGCATCAATGTTGAAGACATTTCTAAAACTAAAGTCTTGTCTGATTCTATAGACCCACTATTTTTCTTTTCCAACTCTTTTACTAATTCATAAAGGTTAATTGTAGTCTTGCCCTTATAGCCTTTATAATCATTGTTCAAGTTTAATGTATAAGTCTTTTCATCAGATTTTTGGTTTTCGCTATCTAATAGATAAGCCTTTATAGATATAGGTGTCTTTACATCAATATTGTTTTCAAAGAATTCATTTTTAAGTGGCAATCCTTCTAATGCTATCTTTGAATTATCTGTGTAGGTTATCTTTTGATGATCAGGATTAAATTTCATTGTTATGCTAGTATCATAAGTTTTGTGCATACCATTAGCATAAAATTGTCCCGGAGATTTGCTTACATTCATTGTAGTCAAGTATTTTTCTTCTTGAACTTCTCCGTCTACTACCGCAAATTCTTTTACGAAATCTCTTGCTTTTATATATCCCTTAGGTGCTTTTATTTCTTTTATTGCATAGTATCCTTGGTCATAGAATTTGAATTTTACAATTCCATCTGCTCCAGATGTGAATTTTGTAACTTCTTTATAGCCACTTGGAGCTTTTTCATCTTTATTTAAGACTAATTTGTTGCCATTATTATCTTGGTACATCTTTACAAGTTCTTTTGAGTATTCATCCCCTGCATTTTTCTTGTACCATACTTCAAATTCCGCTCCTGCAAGAGCTTCTTTTGTAGTTGCGTCTATTTTCTTAAACTCAATTTCTTGCTCTTTTGTGTTTTCTATAACTATTGGTATATTTCCTGTTACTTCAACTTCTACTATTTCTTCTTTGCCATCTTCCTTTGTTATGGTTACTTTTTTGAATATTTTACCTGATTCACTTACTCTAAAATCAAGAAGTGAGCCTGTTTGTTTATGGTATCCTTCTGGCGCAGTTACTTCTATTAATTGGTATTCGCCAGACTTTAGTTTTCCAAATTCAAAGGAACCATCTTTCCCTGACCTTTGAACTCCACCTCGATAATCGTTGAAGTTTCCATTCTCATCTTTAAGATTAAGGGTAAATGATGCACCTTCAAGTGGATTTCCCTTTGGATCTACTTTCTTAAAAGTAATTTTATTAGATGGGTTCACTGCTTGGATTGTAAGTTCTACTTCTGCGACCGCTTGATTTTCAAATCCATATACTGAGTCATATCTATTAACATAATAATAAGTATACTCTGTCGATTGAAGTCTTCCATGTCCTGTGTACTTAGATTTATCTTGGTCTGAAACTCTTCCTGTAACTTTGTATATATAAGAGTCGGAAGCAGCTATTCCATCATAATGGTTTGTGCTTATTTTTTGCCCATTTCCTAATTGTGAATATGCTCTAATTGTTACAGGTTTATTATAATTCGCACTCTCTTCATTTACTCCAAAAGATTCTGGCATATCATCAGGTAAATTAACTTGTGAATTATCTTTTAATAAAAAGTAATCAACTTTTACATTTTCTAAGTTTTGATCTGAAGAATACACGAAATTAAACCTACTTGCTGGTTGTTGTTTTCTATTTACATAGAAATAGTGAACAAATTCTCCAGTTTCTGGATTGTAGTAAACTATCTTCGACGCAAGATTTAACATGTTCTGACCAGCCGTCCCAGCTTCTGCTTTACCTAAATCATACACTACATCAACTGTTGTATGTTTATTTGTGTCATTCTTAATTCCAAATCCTACATCTACATTTTCTGCAGAATTTCTAACTTTATATAAGTCTATAAAGGTTGAAATTTCATTTGAAAAATTAACTAAGTCATAGGTCTTTGCATATTCTGTGAAGGTATAGGTTATAGTTCCCTTTTCTTTGTCATAATTTGCTTTTGCTATTGTACCTACGCCATCTGCGAAAATATCAAGATTTTCTAATCCCTTTGGGAATATTCCATTTATACTTAGATTATCTGATAGTTTCAGTACAAAATAATCCCCTGGATTTATCTTTGTATCTTTACCTAACTTAAATTTATTTTTAAATATTAAGCTTTGTCCTGAATGTGGTCTTACAACACTATCCTTCTCTGTTTTTCCTGTCTTATCATCTGGATCCGGTCTTTCAATGTGCATTTCTGATGATTCTAGGGTTATTTTATCCGATAAATCAGTTCCTGTAGGTTTGATTTCTCCTTGATAAGGGTCTAAATCCTTACCACCTACTGTGAAATGCCAAACTTGACCTGTGTTTATATGACCATTTGGTGGCGTTTCTTCTTGAAGTTTATAAGTTCCAAGATTAAGTCCTTCGAATTTTAGAGTTCCATCTTCTCCAACTGTTCCAAATGTAACAGAGCCACTTGATGTATTTGTTAGTTTGAATTTTGCTCCTGGTTCAAGTCCTCCTCTTGTGATGTTAGTTCCAGTTTCATCAACTTTGTTTAATGTTAAACTACCTTTACCTGGTTTTTCATTTACGATCTTACCCATGTTTTTAGCTGTGGCAGATGTTACATAGTCGATTAATTTTCCATCTTTTTCAGAGCTTGATTTTTCTGGTACATATTGGTAAATTCCATTTCCCTTGTCATACTCTAGTGAAATATATCCATTGGATGTTGGTGTAATTTGAATTTCAGTTATATTAAATATTCTCTTTTCTGGGTTCTTTGGATCTGGTTTTCTAGTCGCAGGGAACTGAATTTTCATTTCTTTTAAAAGAACATTTTCGCCCTTTGGATTAATTATCTCAGTTTTATCCAAACTTGCATTTCTAGCTTCTTTTAATAAAACTTCTTTACCATCTACATCACGAGTTTTTAAGTCTCCAAATTTATATCCAGGCAATTGATATCCAGGTTCTTCTTTTTGTGGGAATAGGAAATCAACTTTATCTATACTGATACGCTCTCCAGTAATAGGATGGACTATTTGGTTTGATATTAAATTAACTGTTTCTATTGTGAAGAATAGGACTGGTTCTTTTATCGGTTTATATCCTTCAGGTGGTTTTACTTCCATTAGTCTATAACGACCAGGCTTTAGACCTCTAAATCCGAAATAACCATTGAAAGCAGAACCTATATATGAGCCTTTTACATCTTCATAATCATTACCAACTCTTTTTTGAAGTTTGAAGATTGCTCCTTCAAGTCTTCTCTTAGTAACCGCTTCTCCGTCTATCGGTTCATTAGGATCATCTCGCCCATGCTTTGAGAAAGTAACATTGTATGTTTCTTCATCATTTATTACTGTCAATCCGCCTTGGTCGATTTCTGTAATCTTACCGGCTGAGTAAAGAGGTTTGATATCTACACTTGTCTTAATCGTAGTGTATTTACCTTGGTCTAGTGATGGATAAATACGTCCACCAGTTCTTCCTAGCTGTCCTGTCGCACTTTGATTAAATTCAGTGTAACCTAAGTTTAAATTACCTTGTTGGTAAGTTCCATTTTTGACATCTTCCCAGATAATTTCTCCTGCATTATTCCATCCTTTTGCTTGTTGGAATTTTCTTTCGCCTTTATAGAATTCAAAGTTTAATTCTATCTTTCCAATATCATCTTTAGTTATATTGTCATCATAGAAACCTTCTATGTCTATAAAGTAAACTCCAGGAGGTAAATTCAATTGGTCTTCATCGAATCCCCAATTAAATGGTCTCCACCTTGCAGTGTTCACTGTGGATACATCAGGTTTAGACAAATCATGGTATCTCAATATTTCATCAAGTTCATGTTCATCTGCTGTGCCTTTAGCAAGCTTATAAGTTGACCTGTATGCTGTCTTAACCCCTTCTTTCAGTGTTTCCGGAGATTTATTTGGAGTATCTTTTTCTTCTCTCTTTATCTGTGGTATTATCTGAACATTTAGTGTGTCCCCAATAGCTGTTGTGTCTATATAAATTCTTTGGATAAATGATTTAGCTTCTTTATTTATATAAGTTATTCTGGACTTATATTTTATTCCATTTTTTGTTGCAAGATTTGTGCTAGTTGTATCCTTTGATTTATCTGAATTTACATAGGTTGTAGGAGTTTCATCTGGTCCTTTGTATCTAGCTTTTAACTGACCTTTTTCTTCATAAACTTCAACTAACCACGGAGTTTTTTCTTCTTTGTAACCCAATGGAGCATCCTTTTCAGTTATCTTATAATAACCTATTCCTAAGTTTACAACTTTACCTTCTGCATTTTTAAATACAACTTTACCGTCTGCATCAGATACCCCTGTCAAAGTTCCAAAATCAGTGTCTACAGTTGTATAAGTTTCATCTGTTTTAACTAATTCAAATACCGCTCCCGGTAGTTTTCTGCCAGGTAAATCTCTCTTGAAAAGTTTAAAATCAAGACCTGTTTGCTTATTTGTTATTTGAGCAAGTTTGCCCTCTGTGATTTCAACCTCTCCTTCTTCAGGAGTTTGACTATTAGGATTTATAAATGTAGCAGTAACAGTTACATTTGATGCTGGCATAGTAAACTTACCATCTACTACTTTTACTGATGCACCATTTGCATCTGTTACATTTAAACTTGCTAATTCATAACCCTTTGATGGTGTTACAGTTAAAGTAACTTCACTTCCCGCTTTTGCCACCGTTGGATCTGCTGTTACTTGTCCATTTTTAATGTTTGGATCGATTGTTATTTTGTAACCGTCTACAATTTGTTGTTTAAATGTTGCATAAACCATAACATTAGAAGCTGGCATTACAAATGAGTTTCCATTTATAGTATGCTCTTCTGTCGAAATTTCATCCGCATAATATAATCTATCTAACACATATCCATCATCTGGTTTAACAGTCAAGTTTACAATTTCGCCTTCTGCCAACTTGTTATTTTTAGCTGTTACAGAACCATGTAAAATATTTCCACTTATAAGAACATCATATTGAGTTGGAGCTGTAACTACTTTCTTTGTCTTTAATGGCATAGTATCAAGATTTACTGCTTGTGCATTTTCATCTGGCTTATAAGTCATTAAATTATGAATTGTGTACTCAGTGTTGTTCTCAGCATTTTGATCTAATGAAATTTTATAGTCAAGCTCTAAACTTTCTCCAACACCTAAGCTGATATTTTTAGTAATAGAGTTTGTTGTTGGGTTAGTTTGATTTTCTATTACATTTCCATTTTTACTTATTGAATATGAATTTAGCTTAACCTTGTCATTTGTTGCTATATTCAAAATTCCATTTTTAAGAAGTGATTCTTCTTGTCCTTGTGAAGCAAAATTATTTGTATCATTTAAAATTGGATCTAATATATCTTTTTGTACATAAGGTCCGAAATCTCTGGCTTGCTTATAGTTTTTATTTCTAGCCCTATATTTTGCTGTTAGATAAAGTTTCTTATAATCTGCATTTCCATTGATATAATTGGCAAAATCACCTCTCGTACCTGATAGCTCTGTTGATTCTTGATCAGTATGAATATAAACTCTTTTATAGCCTTTAGTGTAAAATGCCCACATTGATTCAAATTGTCTGAATTTTTTATATCCATCACCGCCAGTAGCATTTCTGACAGCATTATTAATATTGAAGGCTGCAAAGTTGATTGCATATTTATTGTCGTATGCTTCGTTTGTTAAGTTATCTAGATTAGCCCTAACAGTGTTTTCTAAGTTGACAGCTCCATCGCTAGTATTAGTGTTTCTCCTATCGATACCAACAGCTGATAGATAGTCTCTAACTGTTACATTTTGCTCATTTAGATTATATTGTGAATTTGGCAATTCTTCTAAAGTACCCATTGTATATGAATATTGTGTCGCAGAATTGTCAAAGTCTTTGATATTTCTCTTTGACACAAGCAGCTTATTCATATTGTTTGTAGCTGAATATTCTATCATAGATATATAGACTTCAGCACCCGGTGTGTCTGCCTTTGTTCTTAAATCTGTTAGGAACTTATTGATGTTGTTGTCAAGATTATTCTTACCTGAAAAATCTTTAGACCTATCTACAAGTAGTACCCAGTGTGATTTGTTTTGACCAACTTGTTGAGTTTTTGGAGTAATCTTTACTTTGATGTCTCTTGAACCGTCTGTTGTATTAACTTCTCCAGCACTTACACTTATATTTGCATTAGAAGAATCAATGTTATAAGGGCTAACTTGTCCTAAATCATCAGTTCCTCTTTGTGCAGCTGGTACTGTTTCATCAGAAATTTCTAGTCCATCATCAAAAGTTGTTGGGGCTGTATAAGCTGCCATAGCCATTTCTTTAATAGATATTCCATTAGGATATAGTTTATCAAATTCTTCTGTTCCGTAGATTGTATTTAATTTTTCTCTTACGGAATCTTCTTTCTTTTCCGCCTCTGATTTAAAAACTATAGAATTTTCCTTACCCTTCAAAGATGAACCATAAAGTGCTGACTTTAACATTCTTGTTTGTTTTTCTACTGTTTCCTTTGCACTTCTATTTGCTCCAGTGTTTGTGTCATCAGCTATACTTAATTCTGCATTTAGATCAGTTCCAGCAGGATTTAATTTGTTATCTTTTATAAAGACTTTACCTGTGTCAGTTATTCTAACTGTCCATGTTGTGTTTGCTTTTTCATAACCTGGCGCTGCTTGTTTTTCAACTAAGGTGTAGGTTCCTTTTTCTAAGTTTTCAAAAGAAATCGTACCATCTTCTTTAGTTGTCATAAGCCTTTCGTCTTTTGATGGGTTTGGTCCTGTCAATGTAAAGGTTGCACCTTCTATTGGACTTTTTTCTGTTCCTTGCTTTACTTTTTTAAGTTTAAAACCAAATCTCTTGGCTTCGTTGGTTACATCAAGTGAGTCTTCTGTAATATATGAACCTATTATACTGCCTTGTTGTGTCTTAGTAGGACCTGTTGTCTTTATATAAGATACTTTTTCATAGAAGTCAGACTTCCAATAAATTTGATTTCCTTCTCTAAGCCAATCTAGTCCTAGACCTACTCCCCCTTCTTCACTGTCATATGGAACTTTTACATCTATTACTATTGGTGTAGTCATAGGTGGAAGAGTTAGTTTTAATCTGTCAGGCTCATAATTAGGCTTTTCTGTCTCACTTTTTACTTGATCGGTAATGTCTGTAATATTATAATCTGCAAGTCTTATGTCTGATATTAAACCTGTAACTGGCTTATCAAGCGTAAAGATTTTATATTCCGCATTTCCGTTATACCAAGTCATATTAGGGTCTCTTGGCTTTTCTCTGTGGATGGATGCTATGGTGCTTTGGGCTATATTTGCACTTTCTGGATTTATTACGAATCTTTGAATTGCATATTTTTTAGTTTTATTTATAGCTACAATTCTAGTTCCTAAATAACGCGCTTCTTCGCTATTTCCTACCCAGCCCGTCCATCTATTATCATAGTGGTTCCAACCTGCTGTTGTTCTATTTTTTACATCAACCCATTCTGTGCCTTCTTCGCCAAGGATTGACTTTATTTCTTGACCAGTGTTTTCTGAGTAATTATATACTTTTGTCTTGCCAGCTTCTACTTTTATAACCCATTTTTTATTAAGTGGTTTATAACCTGTTGGAGGAACTGTTTCTTGTAAGATATAAGTTTCTCCTTCAGTTAAATTATTTGTAAATTTAACAATACCATTAACATCAGATTCTACTTCTTCTACAAGGGTTCCACCTTGTTTAGTAAGTTTGAATTTTGCACCTTGTAGAGGCTGACCTTTGTCATCTTTTTTGTAAACTACAAATTCTTTTCCAGTAGGTTTATTGGTTACAGATATATTTAAATCTTTTCCATATACACTAGCACCTGAAGATGTAACTCCAGCCTCTCTTATCCTTACATTTCCATCGTCAAAGACTGTAACTTGCCATTCTTTGTTTGAAAGGGTAAAGTTTTCCGGTGCTTTTGTTTCTTTTAGCGTATATCTTCCTGGAGCAATGTTTGTAAAATTAACTTCTCCATTTGCATCTGATGTTCTATAAATGGTTCTGCCATTTTCATCTGTTAGTGCAAATGTTGCGTTAGGTAATTTTTCATTTCTATTTGCTTCATTTAATTTTGTGATTTTAAAATTACCTGGTGTGTATTTTTCGTTTATTAATCCAATTCTTTCCTTATAATACTTTGGAATTTCTCCTTCAGTTTGCTCTGCTATAGCTTTGTTTACATTGGCTCTACTTGCGAATGCTGACCTTAGTCTTTTACCACTTGACATATAGAAAAGTCTCCAAGTGCTGTTAAATTTATCTATATCTGTGATTTTAAAGGTTTGCTCTATTAGATATCCATCTTTTCCACTAAGCGGTGCCGTTTATATTAGTAGTGGAGAATGAGCAGAAACTTTGCCAGAGTTACTTATTTGATTAGGGTCATATGTCAATGTGAAACCATTATAAGATCTTTTCAAATAACTATCAGGATTTATTTGTTCATGTAGTACCAAGTTGTAAGTGTAAGGGTCTTGTTCAGGTCTTACTCCTGCTGATAGTGGTAGGTTATCATTATTTGTAACATCTCCTACTTTATGAGATCTATGTTCTGTACGATATACCTTTATATCTTCCAATTTATAAACCGGCCATTGCCCATTACCTGACCATTCAGCTATACTTGTATCTCCTTGATACCTTGTAGTCATCCAGTTGTATTGTAGAGTCTTGCTTGGATAAGTATTCTGTCCTAGAGGGTTCAAATAAGACATAACTGTTAGGTACCATTGTCCATCTCCGCCTTTATAGACATCTCTAAAGTAGTAGAATTGGGATTCTCCCCAAGCTTGGTCATAGTTTTCGTAGTCAGCCGTTATAGTTTTAGTTATAGTTTGTTCACCTGTTACGCCTGTTTGTCCCGGTTCTACAGTAACTGTAAATTCATAATTTCCAGAGTTTTGAGCGTAGTATTTATTTGGAATTATACCTCTTAAGTTAAAACTTGCAATTGTAGTAGAATTTGGTTCTGTATTATTATTAAATACATAGGTCAATAGATTTGTATTATAGTTGAAATATGGCTCTGCTATATCTACACCCTTGGCATTTTTAATTTTTGGGAAATCGCCAAAATATTGAGTGAAATCCAGATTTCTATCAAATTGAATTTCAAATTTTGAACCAGGGTTTACTGCTTGAACAGTTATATCTGCATGGTATTTTAATGATTCAAATCTATAGGCTTCCCATACTCCTTTTTTAACACCTATATCACCAGGTTCGTTTTCTTGAATTTCAAGTCTTTGTTTAACATCTACTATCTTAGTTTTAATTTCAGGTCCTATCGCTTCCCCTTTTTCTATATAGTAGTCTTCTCCATTTTGAGGTTTACCTGAACCGCTTTCAAATTTTGCTTTGTATTTTACTTGTCCAGCTTCATCTACTGTTACTTCGAAATATACATCTGATCTTTGGTAACCGTCAGGAGCTGTTACTTCTCTTATATAATATTTGCCAGGGGCGTGTTTGCCAAAGTCAGCCTTACCATCTTCATCAGTAAATTTATTCGCTATTTCATTTCCTTCACTGTCGATTAGCACAAACTGTGCTCCCGGTAGTCTTACTCTTTTCTTGTCCTGAGTATAGGTATCTCCAAATTTTATAACTTCTATTGAACTTTTTTCAAATTCATCATTTGTAATTGTTATTGTTGGTATTTGTTCGTCTTGTTGTCCTGCTTGTGCCTTTTTTATACTTGCATTAGCTACAAGTTTTGTTTGGTTTAATGTATCTTCATTAGTCAACCATTCGTAGTAAACATTTGCAGAATCTGCTGCTCCAATATTAGTCTTAACTTTTACCAAGAATCCCCAATCATCCGCAAATCTTTCCTTAGGGAAGTAGATTTGATATCCAGTTGTCTTAGTAACTGGATCAGTTGTATTGGAATTTCCTCTTATCTTATGGTTGTTTGCTCTATTTATTACATTGTCACCAAGCTCAACTATCTTTTGTTCTACATTTTGAGCTTCCATTGCAGATTTAACAGTTTCTCTTTGCCAGCTTCCAACATCATATGCTTCTACATCTGTTACATTTGCTCCAGGTATAGAAATATTAAGTCTTGTATTTCTATCGGTTTGTCCACCTTGTCTTGGCGCAATTGGCTTTAGATAGATATAAAATTCTACATTTCCATTTTCATCTACCTTGCCATAGTGCATAGAGTTCATATAATCTGGCCAGCTAGATGAACGGTCATTTTCTACAGTTTCTGTCTTACCTGCTCCAAGGGATAGGACTGCGTTCTTTCCTGTTACTCTAATCTTTCCATCTTGAGATACAGATATGAATTTTAATTCTTCATCTAATTTGTATCCTGTCGGCGCTTTAGTTTCTTTTAGAGTATATTCGCCAGGTGTTACATTTATAAATGAAGCTTCTCCATTTTCATTTGTAGTTACATCTGTACTATAATCTCCTAATAATCTATATCTAGCTCCTTCAAGTTTTTTATTAGGGTCTTTGCTATCTACTTTTATTACTTTGAAAGATACAGGTTTACCTTCTGTTACATCTATGGCTGAGTTTTGAATATAGTGAACCTTTAGATAATTGTTGTGGTAGTTTGCATTTTCATTATAAGTATATGTCTTGCCATTTAGCTCTACTTGTGTCGGTTTGAACTCTTGGATAATCTTGTGCCCTCTCTTAGTTGCTTCTCCCGTTTGTTCATTTATATCCCAATATCTTACGTTAGGTATAGTTACATATCTTTCTCTTATGCCTTCTGCCCCTTCGTCTACAGTTACACTTCCTATTTCGCTTCCTGTATCATCTACTGCTTTAAAAGTTTGAGCAGGCATCTTTAACTGAGGATCAGGCAAACTCCAAATTTCATCTATATATAGATTTCTAAATTTAGAGATTTTTACTCCAGACACATTATAATCATTTGCTGCTGTTGCATTATCTAGGCTTGTATCAAATTCATATACAGCGATATTTCCTACATCTTGAGTGCCAGCTGGATCTGATTCTTTAGCAGGCATATTATTTAAAGTTTTGAAAGCTTCCTTTACAACCATCTTACCAGTTGTTTTATCTATCCCGTAAACTTCCATTCTTCCAGCTTTTATAGTTTGCCCTCCGCCTATAGTCCTCGCTTCAAGGGGCATACCATTATTATTCTTTTCATCTGGAGATGAAATTCCGTCTGTTATAGTCCACTGTGCCTTATCATTTGCTAAAAACTTACCTTGAATAGTAGTTCTATTGTTTATACCAACACGAGTCGGTGTAGCTTCATTTATAGCTTCTTGTGTAAATCCTTTTTCAAAGTTATATCTGACAGCTCCAGCTTTATCTTTAGCTGTAAGATATACTGTAATATCAATTAGATAATTTCCTTGTATATTATCTACCTTAGTGTAGAAATTATATAGAAGATCTCTGGTTGATTCCGTCAAAGTATGATGCTTTGAGTCAACTATTCCAAGTTGTCCTATAATATCATTATTGTCTAATGTTACATCTGTGTTGTTTAATTTTACCTTTTCAATTTGTCCAAGTCCTGAGCCTTTAACTGTTGTTAGATTTAGGTGGTATCCCAGTGCTTGTAAATCTGTGTCTGAGTGAACTCTAACAGTCCAGTTAAAACCTGTCAATTTACTATCTTCAATAACTGGATCTGCATAAACATCTATAGGCACTTGGTAGGTTTGATCTTTTTTATCGTCAATAATTTTAATTACATCATCTCTACCCGGTTCGATTATTGTGTTTACAGTGTTTCCATTTTTATCAACCACTACTGGTAGAAGAGATTTTGGCTTTTCAACTCCAAGACCTGAAACTCTATTTACAACGGTAAAATTCTTTTCTGGTGGAATTTTTTCTATATTGTAATCTACATCTATATTTACAGGTAGATTTATATTTTCATCTATTTCAGTAACTATCTTGTAGCGGATAGTGTTATTTGTTCTGTCATAAGTTGGAGTCGCTATAGTTGTCCCATTAAATTTTATAGGAAGTAAACTATTTTCATTTTTAACAGTTAACTTTTCATCAAGATGAAGGTCGAAATATTGTCCAACTCTTATAGGCCCTTGTCTAGTTGATGTATCAAATCTAGTTCTTATTGTGAATTTTTTGTTTTCAAGTGGACTTCCATTAGCTCTAACAGCCCTAAACATTCTAAATATTGAGGACTCTTGTTCTAATTCTGATTCTATTGTCGGCATTTCTGCTATTTGAAGTCCTGCTTCCATTTCTTCTTCTGTAAGCTGAACTTCTCTTTTTACGCCAGTTCCAAGATCGCTAAATTCTAGTTTTGCATCTTCTCCTCTTGCGTCTTCTTCTAATCCCTTTGTTTGTTCTTCATCTGCAAAGAAGTTTTTGATTTTATCAAGAACTCCTTCTTTTTCTTCTTCCTTAGTATCGTTTTCTAATTTATTTGAATTTTCCTTTTCTAGACTAAGATCTGATTTGTTAACTGATTTGTCGAATTCTATTTTTATTTCAATATCTTTAAGACCTGTTGTTGATAATGTCAATTTGCCAGATGGTGCAAACAGTCCTTCTTTAATTTCTTTATTGACTATTATATTCTTGTCTTTAAGTATATCGTCATAAGTAAGAGTTTTTTTCTTGCCATTGAAATCTTCTACTTCAATTAAAAGACCTTGGCAATCGATTTTACCGCCACTATAAAGAGCCTTTACTTTATTCTTTACTCTCCAAGACTTGTAACCACTTTGGATAGTTTCTTGGACAAAGTCTTGATTGGCAAGTTCGCTTGCTCTTGCCTTTCTCTCTGCTTCTTGAGACTCTCTCAAAGCTTCCTTTAATCTAGCTTCTGCCTCTTTTTCTCTCTTTGTACCTTCTTCTATAAGAGTCTTGTCTCTCTTTTCTTCTACAGAAGGTTTTTCTTCTTCAAAAAGACTTCCAGAAGCTTTTTCTTCTTGTGTTTTGTTGTTTTGTCTCTCTGTAGATTTTTTGTTAGCTTGCTTTTCCTGCTCTACTTGTTTTTTTGCAGGAACTTCAAGCACTTTGATTTCGTTTTCTTTCCGACTATTGTTGTCATCGGAAGGCCCCACTAATATAGACGTCTTGCTCTGATAGCCTCCATCGTTCTCACTATTTTGACTTGCCTCTGGCAACAAGGCTGCTGAAACAGCGACTGGGCTAAACACCTCCAAAACCATTAATAACGCCAATATAAGGCTAATAATTCTTCTTGATATGTCCTTCATAATTATTCTCCTATCTCCAATCAGTCTTTGTCTATACTAGGACTCTTTATTCTCTAGTATTGTTATGTATATTCTATAACACTTATCGTTTTTAAGCAATAATGTTTTCCTGGATTTTTTCTACAATGCCTATTTTTAGCCTTTTTTCTAATAGTTGTCTTTTGTATAATTATTTAGTTTTATTTATGGTTATGGGTATTTTTGACACCCCCCCTATCTATTTTTAGCCATTCTCATTTTTTCGTTTATTACATTTTTTAAATAAATATAGCTTTTTTATATATTTTTTTGTTCGATAAAAAATACAATTTTAATCAGAAGTTTTTTTATTTTTTTGAATTTTTTTATCTGTATTTTGTGTTTTCTTTTTATTTTTGTCGATAAAAGCTACTAAATGATTAAGATAAATGTTTTTTTATTGTTAATGTTATTCTTCAACTATTCATATTTACAATTAATAATGTACAATTCTTTTCTGCACAATAAAAAAGATGCAGTTTTGATTTATGTCTATAAACTGCATCTAAACTCTTTATTCAAATTTATTCGTATCTCAAGGCTTCGATTGGGTCCATCTTTGCTGCTTTATTTGCTGGATAATAGCCAAAGAATATTCCTATTAACATGGAAAATCCTACTGCTACTATTATTGAAGCTATGGAAGGAAGTGTCCTTGCCTTTAACAGAGTTGAACCTACTAATCCTATTAGTGTACCAAGTGCTATACCAAAAGTTCCACCAATTATACAAATTATTATGGATTCTATTATAAATTGTTTTCGTATATCGCCCCTCGTCGCTCCCAAGGCTTTTCTTATACCTATTTCTTTTGTCCTTTCTGTAACTGATACTAGAAGTATATTCATTACTCCAATGCCGCCTACTAAAAGTGATATGGCTGCAATTGCTCCTATTGCCATTTGGATTGATGCCATGGCGTTATTCATCTGTGCTATTTCGCTTTTTGCTGAATAAAAGGCTACTTCTGCTCTAGGATTATCGGCATAAAATTTTGAATTTAATTCATCAACTATTGATTTTGCCTCTTCTTCTATGGTGTCGGAGTTTTTTAGGGTCAAGGCTAAGTCGTAGTAAACTGTTCTAGGTTCACTTAAAAGTTCTCTGTCGCCTGTTGTTCTTGGTATATATACTGTCGAGTTTGAGCCATTTATGGATTGACCCATTACGGACATTTCTTCATACTCATAGACTCCAATAATCGTCGCGACTATTAGCTTGCCGTTGACTTCAATTCTTGCCTCTCTACCCAAGGCTTCTGGTGCAGTAACTTTATAGACTTTCTCTAAAACCTTGTCTGATATTACTGCTACTGATTTGCCACGGGCTACATCTTCTTCGTTTAAAAATCTGCCCGCAATCATCTTTAGTTTAAAAAGATTTTTTTCGCCCTCAGATGTGGAAGATATGGATACTGCTTCTTTGTTTCTACCTTCTTTTACATAGCCTTGTCCACTTTCTCCATGATAGATTAACTCCTCTATTCTCCTGCCCTTTTGAGCCTCTAAATATTTTAGTATATCTTCTGTGAAGAAATCACTTCCATTTAATTCGCCGCCGTCATAATCTGCGTTTTTTGGTTTTACATAGAATTGGACTGCTGTGTTGGCTATGGAGTCAAAGGCTTGGTTCACTGATTTTGTCAGGGCGTCACCTATGGTTGTTATTCCTATTACTGAGCCTATGCCAATGATTATGCCTAACATGGTCAAAAAAGATCTTAATTTATTTGATTTTAGTCCTTCCAAGGAGAGTTTTATTGTTTCTAATATGTCCATTAAATCTCCTCCAAGTTTCCGTCATTCATTTTGTAAATTCTGCTTGCCTCTTTTGCCAATTCAAGGTTGTGGGTAATGACTATTATTGTCCTCTTTTCCACTTCGTTTAGCTTATGAAATAAATCCATTACATTTCTTCCAGTTTTGGAATCCAATGCCCCTGTTGGCTCATCTGCCAAGATTATATCTGGATTATTTGCCATTGCCCTTGCTATTGCCACTCTCTGCTTTTGTCCTCCAGATAATTCGTTGGGAAGATGATCCATTCTGTCCTTCATCTCAACTACTTCAAGAAGCCTTTCTGCACGCTCTGCCCTATCTTTTTTTGAAATCCCTGCATAAGTCATGGGGAGTTCTACATTTTTGAGGGCATTTGACCTTGGTATGAGGTTGAAGTTTTGAAAGACAAAACCAATTTTTTTGGAACGATAGGCTGAGAGTTCGCTATCCTTTAGGCTGGAGATGTCAACTTTATTTAATTCATAGTAGCCTGATGTCTGTCTGTCTAATAGACCAATTATGTTCATAAGAGTCGACTTTCCTGAGCCCGATTGCCCTACGACAGATACAAATTCGCCCTCGTTTACATCAAAGTTTATGCCATGAAGGATTTCAAGTTCATTTTCTTTTCCTATATTAAAGGATTTTTTGATGCCCTCCATTTTTATTAGCTTATTTTTCATTTTTTTCTCCAGCTTTTTCATCTGGCAAAGGACTCTCTTCTATTGTCACAATATTTCCTTCTCCGTAGCCAGCTGCCGATGCAAGGACTTTATCCTTTTCCTTTAAGTCCTTTGACTTTATAGCTGTCTCTGCATCGTTGGATAGTCCCATGTTTACTTCCACTTTTTCAATTTGGTAAGAGTTCTTGCCTACTTCTTTAAGTGCTAGGACATAATTTTTGCCTTCTCTTTCAAATATTGCATCTGTCGGCACTTTGAAGGTGTTTTTTTCTTCACTCATAATGTATTTTACCCTAAGTGTCATTCCTGGTGCTAATTTGTTTTCTTGTCCCTCATCTAATTCTATTACAGTTTTGTAGAGGACTTCTCCAGTTTTATTTTCTCCTGAAATTGCCATTGGCACTGGCTCTATGGAGATGACTTTGCCCTTATAAGTTTCGCCCATAACTGCATCTGATGTGATTTCAACACTTGTACCCACTGATACAGAGTTCTTGTCATATTCTTTTACTTGGGATTCTATCCTCAAGGTGTCAATGGTTTCTATTTTTGCCACTGATGCTGCTGGTGCTTGACCTTCTTTTGCATTTACTTCTGTTATTGTTCCATCAGCTGGTGCTTTTATCATTACTTTTTCTAGTTCTTCTGTCAAATTTTCGATTTCTACACTGTCTAAATTGTTTGCGCCTGCCTTTGCTGTCTTCAAGTTGTCAGATAATCCAGAAATTTCATTTTCCACTTGCCTCTTTGTTGTTTCAAGATTTTTCTTGGCATTGTCATAGTTATTTTTTGCTGTCTCTACATTTTGTGCAAGAGTTTTTAATTCATCTTCTCTTGCCTTTTGTGATTTTATGGCTTTGTCGGCATCAGATAACAAGTCTTCCTTTGCCTTTTTCACTTCAAGCCTTGTTGCATCAACTTGTTTTTGTTGACCTTCTAATTCTTTTTCAATTGCATCGGCCTCTGATGTATATTTTTGTTCGTCAGCCTTGGCATTTGCTAAGTCTTCTGTGATTTTATTCACTTGGAGTTCCAATTCATTTTGTGTTCTTGTAAGTCTATTTACATTTTCATTGGCTGATTTTTTTATTTCCTCAAAGTTTATTGCGTCAAGTGCACTTTTATTTTTTGTGATTTCAGCATCTTTATTTGCTATATTCTTTTTAGTATCATCAATAGATTTTTGAATCTCTTGTTTTTTTTCTTGTGTGTTTTGAGGCTTACTTAACTCAAGATTAGCTTCTTGAAGTTTAGCTTCTAATTGACTTTTTTCAGCTCCCAAACTTGTAATTTCTGTTTGTAAACTTGCTACTTTTTCTTGTGCTTCAGCTAGTCTTCCTTGTTCTTCCTTTATGGCAAGGCTAATTTCAGTCATTCTTCTCTTTTCATTATCTAAATTAGCTTGCAAATAATCCTTTTGCCTTGACTTATCAGCTGCCATAGCTCTGTTGTCAGAAATCTTATTGGAATTTTTATTCATTTCATCTTGGAGCTGTCTGTATTTTAAGTTTGTCGCTTCTTCTTGATAGGCAAGATTTTCCCTCGTTCCCTTTTCTGCGATAATTCCTTGATTATATGACTCATCGAGACTTCTCTTAAAATCGTCATAGGATTTTTGTGCCGCAAGATATTGGTCCATGGCTTGAGTAAGCGAAGCTTCTGCAGCTACTATTGAAGGATTTTTGCCAGAATTGCGGCCGGAAATTGCCTCATCAAGTCTTTTTTTCGCAGCAGATATTTGTGCAGATACATTTTTATCTGTGGCAGACTTTTGTGCTCGTCTTGACTTTAGTTGTTGCTCTATAGAAGAGGAATCAAGCTCTGCGATTATATCGCCCTTCTTTACTTTGTCGCCAACTTTCACATTTATGTGGGTTACAGGAAGTGGCTTTTCCGCATAAACTTCAACAGAGTTTGAAGGCACAACCTTTCCCTTTTCTGTCACAGAATTAGTGACACTGCCTCTTGAAAGTGTGACAACTTGGTTTTGGGAAATAGCTTCTCCCTTGTCTCCCTTTATCCTTCCCATTATAAATTTAAAAAGTAAAAGTGCTAGCAGCACTAAAAGCACTGCCGCAACAATTTTCGTTATCTTGTTTTTAAAAATTAGGTTTTTTGTCTTTATGTATAAGTTCTTCATAATTACCTCCGAAGTCAATTATATAGTAATCTTATTTGCCTTTGCAATAGTAATAGACTGCACATTTCTTAAATCTTTATTAAAATTTCATAAAATTTTTATCACTTTTTTCTTTAATTATAAAAAATTGTATATAAAGCTAGAGTTAAGTTATAATAAATTAGAGGTGATTTGATGCTAGAGATATGCGTTTTATTATTATTTATTTTATTTCTATTTTTGGCAATAATTTTTAATGTCTCAATTGTTTTTGCTCTTTTTGCAAATTTGATTTTGCTTTCAATATATGCTTACATAAAAAAATTCTCCCTAAAAAAAATTTGGAATATGATTTTTTTTGGCATAAAAAGTGCAAAAACTATTTTAATAGTATTTTCTCTTATAGGTATGATTACTGGTATATGGAGATTATCTGGAACTTTAGCTTACATAATTTATCATGGAATAAGTTTTATTTCTCCTAAGTTTTTTTACGCAGGAGTTTTTATTTTTAATGCTTCAATTTCACTTTTAACTGGAACAAGTTTTGGCACATCTTCAACTGCCGGTGTAATTTCTATGTCAATATCAAATGCCATGGGTTTTAGTCCCTTAGTAACTGGCGGTGCAGTTTTATCTGGGGCATTTTTTGGCGACAGGTCTTCTCCCATGTCTACATCTGCTCTTTTAGTTGCAACTTTAACTGGAACAGACTTATATAATAATATAAAAAATATGTTTAAGACTTGTGTAATTCCCCTAGTCCTCACAGTAATAACTTTCCAAATTTTTAATTTTGGTATAAATGCCAATATTGATAGGCACAGTATAGAAGCCTTGAGAATTATTTTTAATTTCAAGCCCATACTTATGATTCCTACAATAACTATAATTGTGCTTTCAATTTTTAGAGTCAATTTAAAAATAAATCTTATAATTTCTATTGCTATTTCAATATTTTTTGCAGCAATTTTCCAAGACAAAAGTGCACTAGAAATTTTAAATGCAATAATATTTGGAATGCACTTGGATTCAGAAGCTGGCAAATTAATTAATGGCGGCGGATTTATTTCTATGTTAAAGATGCTTTTAGTTGTTGGAATATCTTCAGGCTACTTTGGATTCTTTAAAAACACAGATTTATTAACAGGTGTAAAAAGATACATAAAAAAAATATTTATTAGCTTCCCAGATATGCTAGTCATGGAAATTATGTCTATTATTATTTCAGCCTTTTCTTCCAACCAAACTCTTTCCATAATGCTTACTTATGAAATGGCAAGGGAGAATTATGAAGATACTTCAAAATTAGCACTTGATATAGAAAATTCTGCTGTTATGACATCTGCATTAATCCCATGGAATATTGCAGGAAGCTCGCCAATGGAAATGATAGGTGCGCCAATATTTGCAATTTACTTTTCCTTTTACCACCACTACATTATTCTCGTAAATACTCTTATCTCTATTGTAGAATTTAGGAAGAATAAAAAATAAATAATTTTGGGTAAAGAAAAACTCAGGCTCTTTTATATATGAACCTGAGTTTTCTTTAATTTATAAGTTTATACTTTTGTAAAAGTTCTTGGCGTGAGTTTGTTCTCGATTATACCAAGTAAAAAGTCTGCCAAGACTGCCATTAGGGCTGTTGGTATTGCTCCTGCTATTATTATTGGACTTCCATTTGCCACTGTTATTCCTCTCGTTATAATATCGCCAAGTCCACCTGCACCTATAAAGGTTCCCACTGCTGTAACTCCTATGGCAAGGACTAGGGCATTTCTTATGCCACCCATTATTATTGATATGGCAAGAGGAAGTTCCACCTTTGTCATTAGCTGAAGCTTTGTCATTCCCATGCCCCTTGCCGCATCAACTAGCTCTGGTGTAACTGAATTTATTCCCGATACTGTATTTTTTAATATTGGAAGGATTGCGTATAAAAATACTGCAAAGACTACTGTATTTGGTCCTGTTCCTATTAAAAACATGAGAATGGCAAGCATGGCAAGGGAAGGAATTGTCTGCATTACATTGGCAATACTAATAGTAAGTCTTGAGAGTTTTCTTTTCCTTGCAACAAAAAATCCAAGGGGTATTGCTAGAATTGATGCAAGCAAAACTCCGTAGATGGAAATAAGGAAGTGTCTTATAAACTGCTCAAAGACATAGGATGCATTTTGCGTATAGTACATTATTACTTCAGACATTTTTTCCTCCTTCCACAAATTCTTTGTATTCCTTTAATTTATTCTTGTCAACTTTTACCTTTTCAAAATAATTATTCTTTTTCAAAAAGTTTTCTGCTACCTTTGCTGGCATCTCTAAATCTTCGTCTGCCTGCCTATTTAATTCCTGCATAGTTTCTGACGAGATTTGTCCCACAAGTTTCATTATTGTTTCTTCCACTTCTGGATATTTTTCCACAATTGCCTTTGATGATACTGGCGAGCAGTCATAAGGCGGGAAAAGTCTTTTATCATCTTCTAAGACTACTAGGTCATAAGATGAAATTTTCCCATCAGTTGAATAGCCAAGGACTAGGTCCATCTCGCCACTGGCAAGGGCTGTATAGACTAAGCCAATGTCCATTGGATAGATTGTTTTAAAAGCAAAACCATAAGTATCTTTGAAGGCTTTGTAGCCGTCGCCCTCTCTTTTTATCCAAGCTGTATCCACGCCTACGCTTATTTTGTCTTTTATCTTTTCTAAATCTGAAACTGTCTTCAAATTGTTTTCTTCTGCAAATTTCTTTGTAACCATGAAGGCATAGGTGTTGTCAAAGCCAAAGGATGGATACCAGTATCTCTCCCATCTCTTGTAATATTCCTTCATTACAACTTCTTGTGCTTCTTTAGGGTCTCTTATAGGCTCCATAGAAAGCTCGCCACTTAGGGCTGTGCCTGTGTACATTGCCCCAACTACATTGACATCGCCCTTTAGCATGGCTATATGGTTTAAGACTGATGATGATAAATTAGTAATTAAAGAAACATCAAGGTCTGTGTCATGCTCAATCATTTGCTTTACAATTTCGCCTAAAATTTGCCTTTCAGTGTTTGAACCTGTTGCTACAACTACATTGGTCTTTGTATTTCCTCCAAGGCCTGGAAGTGCGCAAGACGTTAAGAACACAGATAGAATTATAAAAAGTAAAATTAATTTTTTTATTTTATTTATTTTTTTCATTCTGCCACCCCGCTTGTTTTGTTAGGCGAAAGTTTATCCTCAAGTATTCCAAAGAAAAAGTCCACAATTATTGCCATAAGTGTTACTGGAATTGTTCCCCATATAACCATTGGCATTATGGCATTATTAAGTCCATTAAAGATAAAGTCTCCTAGTCCTCCTGCACCAACATAGGCTGCTAAAGTTGTCCAGGCAAGTACATAAATAGCAGAAAGTCTAATCCCACTCATTATTACTGACATAGCCATAGGTATTTGCACCTTGAAGAGAATTTGCGACCTAGTCATACCCATGCCCTTTGCTGCATCAATTAGTTTGTCATTTACTCCTGCTATGCCAAGATAGGTGTTTCTCAAAATTGGAAGCAGTGAATATATAAAAAGTGAAACTATGGCTGGCTTTTTGCCCACTCCAAAAATTGGAATCATTAAGGCAAGTAGGGCAAAGGAAGGCACAGTTTGTAAAACCGATGCAATTGCCATTACTATCTTTGCTGCCTGCTTTGAGCGAGTCAAAAATATTCCTAAGGGCACTGCAATTAAAACTCCAAAAAATAGTGAAATTGATGCAATAAAAAGATGCTCCAAGGATTTTGACAAAATTTCTGTGCTGTTAGTCATTAAGAAATCAATCATTATCTTCACCTATCTTATTGGAAGATTCGCCAGATGCGTCCTTCATAAGTTTAGATAAATCATCATCTTCATAAATTTCTTCAACTTTTTCTTCATCTTCATTTTCCCAAAGATTTGTATAAATTGTATCAACAACGGATGCTCTTGTTACAAGTCCAACAAGTTTATTTTCAGCATCAACTACAGGAAGATTTTTTATGTCCAAGTTATAGATGTCACGAATGGCATTCATTATTACCGTGTTTTCTCTTATGTTATAGACTTTTTCCATAACTTCATCAAGGGATTTGATGTGCTTGCCAAATCTTCCTATATCAAACATACCAACAGCTCCGAGAAGATGATTTTCCTCGTCTGTTACAAATATTGTATCTACCCTTTTCTTTCTCATAAGAGCTAGGGCATCATAAGTTGACCTATCTTTTGTCAGTGAAACTGGATTTTTTAACATAATAGTTTCTACAGTCCTATAAGATGTCTTGGCTTCGTTTAACTTTTCTTCGCCAAGCATATCTTCTACATACTTGCTCTTTGGGTTTTTCAAAATATTTTCTGGAGTGTCAAATTGCTCAACATGACCCTTTTTCATAATTACAATTCTATCTGCAAGGCTAAGTGCCTCATCCATATCGTGAGATACAAAAACTATTGTCTTTCCCATTTCTTTTTGAAGTCTCTTGACAAGTTTTTGAAGAGCATCTCTCGTTATTGGGTCAAGAGCACCAAAAGGTTCGTCCATTAAAATTATGTCTTGGTCTGCTGCAAGAGCTCTTATAACTCCAATTCTCTGTTGTTGCCCTCCAGATAATTCTGAAGGATATTTATCTAAGTAAGAAAGTGGCAAGTCTACTTTTTGAATTAAATTTTCTGCTATGGGTCTAAGTTTATCTTCCTCCCACTTTAAAAGCCTAGGAACAAGGACAATGTTGTCATAGACAGTCATGTGTGGCAAGAGTCCAATTTGTTGAATTACATAGCCAATTTTCCTTCTCAAATCAACTGCGTCCATTTCATTTATATTTACGCCATTTATTAAAATTTCTCCGCTAGTAATATCGTTCATCCTGTTGATCATTCTCATGCAAGTTGTCTTGCCCGATCCACTGGCTCCAATAAAACATATAAATTCTCCATCTTTAAATTTTAAATTTATATTTTCAGCTGCAACCTGATTGCCGGGATAGATTTTACTGACATTTTTAAACTCTATCATATTAATCTCTCCTTTTCTCAATCCTTTTCTATTATACCCCAAAGATGGCATTTTCAAAAATTGCTTACTTTTATCATTAAATCATTAATGCTATAATTAAGTAGTAAGATTGTATTTTTTTATAAAGGAGGATATTATGGCTAACGATTATCATGAACCCGCAGCGGAAATGACTAAGAAGGAAAGAAATATTATAAGAGCGATTAATTCCCTAAAAGAAGAAATCGAAGCAGTTGACTGGTACTATCAAAGAGTTGCAGTAACTGATGATGAAGAATTAAAAGAAATCATGTGGCATAATGCCGAAGAAGAAATTGAACACGCAATGATGACACTTGAATGGCTTCGCCGCAATCAAGAAGGTTGGGACGAACAAATGAGAACTTACTTATTCTGCGAAGGAAAAATTATGGATGCAGAAGAAAATAGTAAGGACGATGACGAAAAAGAGAACAAAAAAGATAAGAAAAAGAAAAGTAAATAATTTTATCTTTAAAATTTTCCAAATAAAAACTGCTTAGAGTGAGTTTTCCTCCAAGCAGTTTATTTTTGTCTATTAATTTTTTGATTTGATAAAATTTTTAAATCTTTTTCATCCTAAGGTCTAGATTTTTCTCATTGATTTTATATTCAGTGTATTCTCTCATTAGTTCATAAAGAGTTGATGCTAGTGGAATAAATGCCCACATACCCACTACTCCAAATAATGATCCACCCACTGTAATGGCAACAAGTGTCCAAAGTGATGGAAGTCCAACTTTATCTCCAACAATTTTCGGATAAACTAAATTTGATTCAAGTTGTTGAAGAATTACAATTAAGATTAAAAACATAAGAGCCTTTGTGGAATCTTCTATTACTATCATGATAAAGCACATTGCTCCACCTAGGAAAGGTCCAATAATCGGAATAAGATCTGTTACGCCAACTATTACGCCAATAGTTGCTGCATTTGGAATCCTAAGGACAAAGCAAGCTACAAAAGTCGCTATGCCTATAATAGTTGAGACTGTAAGTTGTCCTCTAATGAAACCAAAAAAGTTTTCGTGTAAAAGACGTGCTACGTGAATAATTTTATTGGCAACTTTGTTGTTAAAGAAGGAATAGCAAATTCTCGTGGCTTGATAAGCCAGTCTTTCTTTATCTACCAAAATATAAATTGACGTTATAAGGGCAAGCATAAAGGACACAAGTCCACCTAAAATACTTGATGCAGTTGAAATTGCACTGTTAAGTATGTGGGATGATTTTTCACTTGATGTCACAAAGCTCTTTACTCTATTAAAAATTTCATTCCAACTTAAATTGTCATATTCACTTTGCAATTTGTCAGAATAATTATTTAGATAAGGTATTTCTCTAGTCTTGTCAATTGCCATTTGTAAAAAACTAGGCAGTGACTTTCTCAGTCCATCAAAGGATTTTATTAGCTGTGGCAAAATTATTGCCGTAATTAGAAAAAATACAAGTATTATAAATATAAAGGAAATTGCAATTGAAATTGTCCTCTTGTGCTTTTGGAATTTTTCACTTTTTACCTTGTCAAAAACTTTTCTCTCTAAAAAGTTTAGCGGTATTTTCATAATAAAAGCAATAACTCCTCCTAGCATGAAGGGTGCCAAAATTCCAAGTAAAATTCCAAAGCCATTAAAAATAATTTTGCTGTTTAAAAATAAATAGGCGATAAATAAAAGAGCAAGTCCCATCAAAAAAACTTTCTTATAAACTTCGTTTTTAAAAGATAGCTTTTTCAAAGGAAGGCTTGTCTTTTCCATTTCTTCTAGTTCTCTTCTTTTTTCTTCCATAATTCTCCAATTCTCCTCTACTTTTTTGAAAAACCATCTAAAAATTTAAAATACTCTTCAAAAAAAGATTTTTGCATATCGGTCGTGCTCTTGATGTAAATTTCAGAAAAATCCATATAAAGCTTCATCTGTCTGGAAAAAATATCAGCATAATCATCAATTAAGCCAAAAGTTTCATCCTCCAAATTTTCCTTATTATAAAGCATTGGCAAATTTTTCTCTCTCTTAATTTTTTTCTTTTTTGCTTCTTCTCCCATATTTGGATTTACTTCCATGATTATTTCAAAACTCTTGTCATTGGGTTTTTCTTTTTCCTTGTAATCAATATCAAGTTTTTCCTCTTTAGTGGGAGCCTTACTATAATCTAGGGGAAGCAAAAATCTAACTGGATTTACTGCGAGAGCTTTCTCCTCTTCATCCTTCGTAAGGGTAATTACCCCGCTGTTTTGGTGTTTTAAAATCTCTTCTCTCTTTAAATCTTCTAGCTTTTTTGAATCCTCAGTTTTCTTTAAATCTTTGTTATTCAATTTAGAAACCTCTCAATACATCAGGTCTAAAATTTTTCTTTTTTAAAGTTTTTTCAATTGCCTTTATAAGATCTTCTCTGTCATCATTTAAGTTGCCTGCAAGGAGAACATAGTTTGATGCGTGATTAGACCTAAAGACTGTGCCTTCTGAATCTACATGCTCCAAGAAAATCTTCATCTCTTGTAAAATTTCTCCAGCGTCAGGCATCTTAAATTTACCAGAAATATAATCCTCATAAAGTAGTGTATTTTTATAAATTCTCATTGTGAGATACCCCAAGAAATCTGGCTTTGTTTCGGAAACAAGTTTAGCAGTTCCCACTGCATTTCTCTCCATTCCATCAACCCCACCAAGCCCCGCAATAATAGTTACAGAAGTTTTAAAACCTGCTTCTTTTGCCTTTTCCATTGCAGTGACATATTCTTCATAAGTTATGCCCTTTTGAATTTCTTTTAAAAGCTCTTCGTCTCCTGTTTCAAACCCAATATAGAGCATTTCAAGTCCTTCTTCTCTTAGTTTCTTTAAGTCTTCAAGGGACTTTCTATTTATATCCTGGGCAGTCGCATAGGATGAAACTCTATTTACATTGGGATAATATTTTTTTATAGTTCTTAAAATTTCAACTAAATCATCTGTCTTTAGGACAAGTGCATCTCCATCTGCCAAGAAAATTCTCTCGAAATAATCTTTGTAGGAACTCATTTCGATTAAATCCTTTTTTATATCTTCAAGAGGTCTAACCCTAAAGTCGTCATCTTTATACATGTAACAAAATGTGCAAGAATTGTGAGAACAGCCCACTGTTGCCTGAATAATTAAAGACCTTGCCTCACTTGGCGGTCTAAAAACATTTCCGTAATACTGCATATTTCTTCCCTTCTATTTTTTAATTTTTACCGTGTTTCTTTAAAAGATTATCCTTAACTTCCCAAAGCTTTTGTGACAAGTCCACGATGTATTCATTTGGATTATCAAGTCTCTTAGTTTCTTCCCAAAGTGTATCAAGTTCTCTATCTGCCTTCTCTTTTATCTCTTCAAGGCTTGGGAGTTTATATACAAGTTTTCCCTTGTCATAAATTTGCACTAGAACTTTTTTGGCTGTATAGTCAGTTAATGTCTTTCTCTTCCATGTGTAAACTGGGTGGAAGATTTCATAATTATCTTCAGGAATTTCTTCATCTCTAAGAGCAATTACATCTGCCATTGCCTTTCCAGTTTCATTTTCATAAAATCTGTAAAGTTCCTTAAAGCCTGGTGTGGTAATTTTTGCAACATTTTCAGAAATTTTAATCTTTGGAATAATCTTTCCATCATCGCTTACTGTTGCAACAAGTTTATATACTCCACCAAAGACTGGAGATGATTTTGATGTAATAAGTCTTTCGCCAACCCCGAAAGAATCAAGCTTTGCTCCTTGATGTAGGATAGTTCTGATTGTATATTCATCA
>UMIY01023078.1_pt1 | contig 53919 bp, 37 predicted proteins | sample 1965921 | NCBI WGS metagenome assembly UMIY01 (sample SAMEA4836134, study PRJEB28245) | human gut metagenome | biome: gut microbiome; material: fecal sample | place: Denmark | collected 2008
TTGATTGTCTGAATTTCCGGTTCGGTCAGGTGTAAATCTTTTAGCAATTTATCTGCTCTTTCGTAATCTTCGTCTTTGTCTGCAAAACAGTCGCGCGGGTCGGGAATATCGTGCTTGTTGTGTTCAAAATATATTTGTCGGTTGTGAGCTATCTTTCTGCGGAAGTGTAAAAGTTCTTTATCTACGGCGCGGTAGCAGGCGGTTTTTATTGTTATGTATTTACCTGCCTTATCCTTGCCGTAGATGTCATTTACATACATTCCTTTGAACTGATATAAAAAGCAGATAGCCGTCTGGGCGTAGTCATAACCGTCCGTAATGGTGTAGTCAATCTGCGAGATATGGTTGAGATCTTTGATAAGTCCGTTGTATAACTTTGAAACCACTTCAAAATCATACGGCAGAACACTGCGAAGAGCTTGCAAAGCAATCATCTCTCCCATGAGCTTTACATTACCGTCAGAGATAACCTCTGCGAACAATTGACCTTCGTTAGCATATTTACCTTTAGAGAGTTTGGTAACCAACATTTTCATTTGAATTGCCTCCGTGAGAGAAATTTTGCCTTTTACGGGCAAGAGGCAAAAGGGGCACGGGACGGTGAAAATGTAGCTAACTATAACTTAATTTGCGCAAGTCAACGGGAGAAAGCCAAAATCGTTGCGTACAGAGGTCTTTAAACGGCCCTGTAACGGCCGAAAGGTGTAGGGGTAATAAAAATCCTCGCAGAAACAACAAACGAACGTTTGTGCGAATTTTAAGCGACGATTTTGCGGCCGTTGACTTGCGCGAGGAACCGTGCAACAATGGCCTCTCGGAAAAGGGAAAACTCACGGGGCAAAGGGAAAGAGAAAATATGATAAAAGCGCGCGGCGGTAAAAACGGGACTTTGCAAGCGGGTCAGCGCAAAGCCCGTTTTCGCCGCGCTTTCGTTTTCTCTTTTCTTGATGAGTAGTTAGTCGGTCAATTAAAAAGACGTGAGCTTGTCTGCGGCGGCGCGGAGCGCCGCCGCACTCGTCAAAGACAAGCTCATGCCTAACTGCCACTTTGTTGTTTTGGAGAACTGGTGAAGAGAGTATTTTGTGAATTTGGATTTGGTTTTTGCTTGTTTAATAACCAAGCGCACATACTGCCGTCATTTGTGAATTAGTAACTTTATTTTCAGTTGTCTGATTGGTTGGCAGGGTGGGTAAATTCTGGTTTTGTTGAGTGGGTTTGTTCATTTGCAAAGTCAGCTTTTGTGAGTGGGAGGGAGTTTGCTTGTTAATTGATTTTGTTGCAAGTGTGTGCGCTTGGTCGGCGCCCGAGCGCGCAAGCGCGAGGGTGACGGAACGGCGTTAGACGTTCCGTCAGCTGAAAGCCGCCGCTTGTTTAATACTTAAGCGCACACACTACAGCCATTTCCTGTAATCGGCTGATTTTGCTGGCAATGCGTTGCCGGCGTAGTTGGTTAAGATGGTACTTGTTAAAAGAAAAAATATTTTGGCCATTTGTGTTAAAGAGTTTGCTGAAAACGTTTTGGGTTATAGACTGCAAAAACTTGTTGAGCGATATTGAAATATTGTAAAAGCCATGCTATAATTTAAGAAAACATTTTTAGGGGTATACCCCTAAGTGTTGCCGTATGGCAACACTTACAACATCTCTTTAAAAGTGAAAAAAGATGAAGATATACATTCTTGAAGACGAAAAATCTGTGTCGGACAGGCTGTGCGCATATATAGATATGTATTGCGGCAATTGCGGCCTGAACGCAGATGTAAAGATGTATTTCAATGCGTTCGACCTGCTTGAAAATTATCTTGCCGATGCCGATTTTTCTTTATGAATATACGCATTTGCTGCACAGGAGTAAAAATGATAAATATAATTATAATCGAAGATTCTGAAGATGATTACAAATATCTTGCAGATGCAATACACAGGTATGCCGAACAGAGCGGTGAAGTGTTTTCTGTTAAGCACTATGTGAGCGCTTTGCTGTTTTTGAATGAGTATAAAGCAGATGCAGATATAATATTTATGGATATAGAACTGCCCGATATAAATGGCGTGCTTGCCAGTGAAAAATTGAGAACGCGCGATTCGGATGTAGCACTTGTGTTTGTTACCAATCTTGCACATCTTGCAATAAAAGGCTATTCTGTTTCTGCTACTGATTTTATAGTCAAGCCGATAAATTATTATAAACTTTCTGCCCTGCTCGGGAAAATTGTAAAAAAAATAAAAATAAGCAGGGACGATTATATTTCGGTCACCACTGTATATGGCGTGGAGCGTATCAGTCTTGGAGAGATATTGTATGTAGAGGCCGAAGCACATAGAATAACTTATCATCTCCCGGAAAAAAAGATAACATATTCGGGTACCTTGTCTGCCTGTGAAAAAATACTTCCGGCCGAATACTTTATCAGATGCTATCAGAGTTTTATTATTAACCTAAAATATGTGGCATCTTGTAACGGCACGGAAATAACAATGACTGACGGCACGGTAATACCTCTCAGCCGTGCAAGGAGAAAGGAAGTAATGGCTAAACTGGCGGCTTATTTTCATAAGGGGAAGTTTTAAATGATTTTTTTTCAGGAGTTGCTTGTCTACATTCCCTACTATCTTGAATGTTTTTTGCTTGTCTGGATGATGCTTTTGCCTTATAAAAAGAAGCCGCATTACAAGCGCAATGTTTTGTTGCTTCTGATTATCGGAGTGTTCTGGCAAATATCGATATCTTCGTTGATATATATAAATACTTCGTCTTATGAGGTTATAGCTGCCACCGTAAAATTTTTACTTTGCGTTTTCCCCGTCTACTTTTTGTATACGGCTTATTATATAAAATTTTTAAAAATGCTTTATATAGTGGTCATTGCTTTGTTGTTCCAAAGATGGACAAGCGTTTTTGCTGATATAATTGTAAGCTTTACACCGCTATCGGATGTTTTTCTTTTCGGCAGGGTTATTGCCTGGCTGAGTTTTGGCGTGCTCGCATTAGTGATTTGGTTATTATATATAAGACTCATAAACAAAGATACCGGCGCAGAGATTGACGGCATAACCATATTGCTGTTTGTTCTGTTGTTTTCTTTATTTGAAGTGTTTCAGACAATTATACGCGCCGGAACGGACAGCCGTGTGTGGGGATTTGTGCTCAGCCTATTAGAACTTGCATTTGGAATATTTATGTTAAGCCAATCCATCAGAATTGCTGAGAGAAACCGAAAAATGGCTGAACGTATGGTTTCGGACGCTCTTTTAGCAAAGGAAAGACAGCAATTTGAATTATTAAAACAAAATATGGAGTCTATAAAATCCCAGGCGCACGATTTGAAATATATAATGCGCGCAATTCAGACGCAGGGATTGCAAGGCGATGTTGCCGGCAAACTGCATAACCTTGTTCAGACTTACGAGAGCAGCTTCAATACGGGTAACCCGGCTCTTGACATAATTTTGGGCGATGCCGAAAAGAATTTCAGAAGCAGGGGAATTAAATTCGAATGCTTTACCGATGCGTGCGATTTATCTTTTATGGAAAATTTCGATTTGTATTCGCTTCTGGGAAATGCTTTCGATAATGCGGCGGAATATCTTGATACCGTTAACGAAGAAAAGCGATATGTGAGTTGCTCTGTCAGAAATGAAAACGGGGGCTTTGTATTTATCGAGGTGTCAAATTATTATGAAGGGGAGAGGGATATCTATATAGGCATTGCAAGCTCAAAGTCAGACAAAACTATGCACGGATACGGAATGAAAAATATGCAGCGCGTAACGGAAAAATATGGCGGTGAATTGCAGGTGCAGGCAGAAAACGGTGCGTTTTATGTCACGGCTGTCATACCTTGTCCGCGTTTATGATTTTTACTGAATATGCGAAGAGACCTACCGGATTTGCGGCGGGTCTTTTTTATTTTGAAGATGGTGTTAAAATTTTTGCGTAAACGGGTAATGACAAACATTATTTCGCTATGATTTATGTTTGTTATGCACACCGGGTAAAAAATTTGCGCAAATTTTGCGCGCAGGAGGAAAATTTATGAAAAAGAAACTTTTGGCTTGCCTTACGGCCGCGTGTGCTATGTGTACGGCGGCAGCGCTGTTTGCCGGTTGTAGCGAAGATAAAAATCCGGAAAAAGAACCTGAGCCTGCCCCGCCCACAGAAACTACAATAGAGTGGCAGTTTACGGGCGACTATCACGAGTTGCTCAACAACGGGTTTGATTTTTACTTTCTCGGCAATATGATGAGCGACGGAAGCGGCATTATATATCATGCCCAGTGGTTTAACGGTGATGTTACATATACCGAGATAGAACTTGAATGGGAATCGGCGACAGACCGCGACGGACTGACGACTTTTTCTGCTTCCACAGATGATTCTTCCGCCAGTTTTACAGAAGTTTCAATTTATGCTGAAAGCGACGGAACGTTCAATTGGGAATATAAATTCCAGTTTATGGGTGGCTATTCGCGTACGATAGATTTTGTAGGGACGGAAAATCCTGAATATGATTCCGTCGATGAATGGAAAGCCTTTGTTGAAGAGAATGCCGGAGCCAGCGACACCGATACGCCAGAAGAACCTGAAAAGGAAGCTATACTTACTTTTACCGGCGGCGAGGGCAATTCCATAGAATTTTATGCGGACAAGAAAGCTAGAATAATGGCCTACGGCGGAGCTGTAAATTTTGAATACACCTGGGCTCTTTCCGACGGCGTTATAACTATGACAAGCGTGGATAACTCTTCCGAAGTCATCAAGTCGACAACGGCGGACGGAGTAACGACGATAGTTTACGCAGCTTCGCTCGGCGGCAATCAGGTAAACCTTACCTTTACGTGCAACGATATAAGCGCTCTTGAAGGCGTCGCGGAAAAGGTTGCGATCGTCACGTTTGAAGGCGGCGCGGGCAACTCCATAGAATTTTATGCGGACGGAACGGCGTTGCTTTCGGCTTATAACGGCGCAATGAGTTTTGATTATACTTGGACTGTTGCCGATGGCGTTATAACTATGACAAGCGTGGATAACCCTTCCGAAAAAATCACTTCGACTACCGCCGACGGCGTCACGACCATAGTATATACAGCTTCTTTCCTTGGCGGTAACAGTCTTACGTTTACTTGCAGCGATATAAGCGCGCTTGAAAGCGCCGAATAATTTCTTCGGACAGGTGCTATTATGAATAAACGGCAAAAAATACGACTGGGTATTGTATCTGCTGCCTGTGCCATAGCTTTGGCAGTGCTTATTGTGCTAAACTGCATTGCTGCGGCATATAACAACGTACTTGTCACACAGTTCGGCAAAGTAGGCGAAACGGTAGCTGTGGGGCATACCGATTATGACAGTATGGACGAAGCCCTTAATGCTTTCACCACAAATATGAATGAAAGCGTTGTAAAAGAAGGCGCGGTGCTTCTCAAAAACGACGGCGCTCTGCCTTTGAATAAAGAGAGCGAGGCTGTAAGTGTGTTTGGGATGAGTTCCACGCTCTGGATGACTCTCGATAAAATAAAGACTGCAAAGGACGCGGTTTTTGCCAACGCTCTTGAAGATTACGGCTTTAAAGTAAACGGAACGTTGCGCGCGTTCTATAACCGTTCAAGTCATACCGATTGGGGCATAGGCGACAATAAAGGCGACGGCTCCTCCGCGGGGTCGTGGAAGATAGATGAGGTGCCGCAGAGCGAGTATACCGCTGAGGTAAAAAACAGCTACGCAAACTACAACGACGCCGCAATAGTAGTTCTTTCCCGCAGCAGCGGCGAAGGCGCCGATTTGCCCAGAAATATGGACAGGTTCGGAGGCTCGGCCGACGAGCATTACCTTGAACTTTCCAAGAACGAAAAGGATATGCTTCAAGCCGTAAATGATGCGGGTTTCAAAAAGGTGATAGTTCTTCTGCACTCGGCAAATCCTATGCAGATGGATTTTCTCAATGATTATAATGTGGACGCGGTAATCTGGGCGCCCGGTACGGGTACGGGCACGGGCGGTATAAACGCTCTTTGCAAACTTATTGCAGGCGACGCAAACTTTTCGGGCAAGCTCGTAGATACATATGTATATGATAACTTCTCTGCGCCCGCAATGCAGAACTTCGGCGACTATCGCTTTGTTGATTCAAATGGCAATATGATAGACGCCTCAACCAACGGCAACGGATATTATTCCTATATCAACTATTCGGAAGGAATATACGTTGGCTATAAGTATTATGAAACGAGGTATGAGGACGCCGTTTTAAAGCAGGGCAACGCGGGCAACTATGATTACGAAAGCGTTGTGGCTTATCCCTTCGGATACGGTCTTTCTTATACCGACTTTGATTGGAGCGGCTTTACCGGCAGTTATGACGAGGCTGACGACGAATTTACATTTAACGTAACCGTCAAAAACACCGGCGATGTCGCCGGCAAGGAAGTCGTTCAGCTCTATATGCAGTCGCCTTATACGGCTTACGATATAGAAAATAAGGTCGAAAAGGCAGCCGTTCAGCTCGTTGGCTTTGCCAAGACCGACGAACTTGCAAAGGGCGAAGAACAGACCGTTGAAATTAAGGTGGACGGACAAGAAATGCGCGCTTATGATGAATTCGGCGCGGGAACTTACATTCTCGAAGCAGGGCAGTATTATTTCACTGCTGCGTCAGACGCGCACGAGGCAGTCAATAATATTCTCGCCGAAAAAGGGAAGACTGTCGATGACGGTATGACGGAAAACGGGAACTCATCTTTTGTCTACGGGCATAAGGTTTCTGAAACCGATGACGAAGTGTATGCTACTGGCGAAGGCGGCGGTAAAATTGAAAATCAGTTTACGGGCGCTGCGCTTGAAGATGCCGTATATCTTTCAAGGAACAACTGGTCTGTAATGGAAAATAACGGGCTGGAATATGCTACCGGCGTAAAATCAGGCGTTTCCAACACCACCAACGCTGCCGGTGAGGCAAAGACGGCGCAGGCTTCTCAGACAATCATAGACGCTCTCAAAGCGACGGGATGGGAGGCTTCGGGTAATCCCAATTCAAAGGAGGATTCTTATGATGCCATAACCACAGGCGTCGCCTCTGACCTTAAATTGTCTGATATGGCAGGGCTTGATTTCGACGATGAGCAATGGGACGAGCTTCTCAACAGTCTTTCGGTTGAAACGATGCACGACATATACAAGTCTTCTGCTTACGGCACGGCGGCAATTTCCTCCATAAACAAGCCCACGGCGTATGTTTATGACGGCCCGGAGGGTGTGCATAACGTCGTCGGACCCGCCGAAATTCTGCTTGCTGCAACGTATAATGTGGATTTGGTATACGAATATGGCGAAATCAACGGCGACCTTGCAATTCTGGATAACTATACCGGTTGGTATGCGCCTGCAACCAATATCCATCGCACGCCCTTCTCGGGCAGGAACTATGAGTATTTCTCGGAAGATTCCTTTATGAGCGGGACTATGTCCGTTGCAATGATAAAGGGCGCGGCAAGTAAAGGGCTTAACGCCGTACCCAAGCATATGGCGTTAAACGACCAGGAGACCAACCGCGATGCGAACGGCGGCGTCGCCACCTATTGCCGTGAACAGGCTATAAGGGAAATTTATCTGCGTCCGTTTGAAGATGCGCTGACCGAAGGCGGCGCTATGGGTGTAATGTCAAGTATGGCGCGAATAGGAAGTATGCGCTGCCGTTCAAGTTATGCTCTTAATATAAACGTATTGCGCGGAGAATGGGGATATGAAGGCTTCGTTATAACGGACTATAATATTATAAATGCTTCCGAGTCCGAGGCCTGCCTCGCCGGAGGGTGCAATCTGCAACTCACCGGTATGGAAAATCCTCTTCCCGAAACTTCTTCAAACGGCGTCCAAAGTATGTTGCGCGACAGCCTTCACCGCTCGCTCTATTTCTGTGCAAACAGCAGGCTGGTTGCAGGCATCGGCGATAATTACAGCGAAGGCATTCCCGTATATGTCCTGGCGCTTATAGCTATCGATGTTGTAATTCTGGCTTATATTGTATGCGGCATATTGCTGAACGTATATAATATTCGCTTTGCTAATCGTGCAGAAATAACCCCCTCAATGAAAAAGAAGAGGTTAGTTCTCAATATAGTTTATTACGCATTACTTGCAGCATTCTTAATAGCGGTAATTGTAATATTCTTTGCGTGGGGGCTTCCTCTGTTGCAACAGGCATTTAAAATATCTTAATGGTAAAGGCCGTACCGCATAAATTTTGCGGTACGGTTTTTAATGTCGCCGTGTGTAAATAAACGGTAATAAACTGTTTATAATTAAGTAATATGGAAATGCTATGTTTAAATTTGCTACCATTAAGTTCAAAAAAATGTGGTACCACAGTGGTTTATGCGTGTGCACGTTTTTACTCTATTGAGGTTGCTAGTAGGGAGCCATTCCGGTGATAATGGCGACGAGGTCCCACCTGTTCCCATTCCGCGCGAGCAGAGCGCTGCCCTGCCGAAGGTGTTCCGCTTGCGGAAAGCGGCAGAACACAGAAGTTAAGCTCGTCTACGGCGAAAGTACTTGACCATCCAAGGTCCGACAGGGGAGGGCGAGCAGGGATTTCTCAAAATAGCGGATACCCGCTATTTTTCCCTGCGAGGTGAGTCAACCACAAAATATAGTGGTTGGCGGTGCCCGAGCTTGCTGAATATTCCTTACGGCAAGCGAGAAGCAAGTTGCCGGATTTCAATCAAAAATGACCGTTTTCAAGCCAAAAACGGTCATTTTTCTTTTGTTTTGACCATTTTCTTAAAACTCCGTGAATGTTAAAAAACTTGAATTTCAGCCAAGTTTTATTGTTGATTTCAGTCTATTAAATTGTGATTTTTACCGCATTTCAGCGATAATCAGGCAAGCGTAAGTTTTATCGAATTTTAAGCCTTATTTTTCATTTTGGTACACGTTTTGGCACATAATTTGGTGCATACTATGGCACATCAGTAGCACAGTTTCTGCCCCTCGCGTTTTAAGAAGTCGTCCCCTAAATCGGCATAGGTATCGGCGAGTCCTCCGAGTGTATGCCCGACGTATTTCTTAATCGCGGCTTCGGCTACTCCGCACTCCATACAACGGGTATAGAAAGTTGTACGAAGGTCATAGAGCTTATGGTTTGGCAAAATACCGTTAAACTTATGCCTTATCTGCTCCAAACGATAGAAGGAAAGCTTGTCGACCTCTTTTACATACGGAGTGAGCATCGGCGTTATAGGTATCTTTTTCAGCTCTACCTTGCCATTTTTGCGTTTGCTGTTGTTTGCCACGATAAATCTTTTATACAGAAAAGGGCAAGCGGCAAAGATTTGCCTGCTCCGTGGCAACACGATAAGTTAACTCCCTTGGAAAGGGAATTTGTAATCTATTCTCTGGTATAATTGTAATATACGGAAAGTAACAACAGCCGCGGGAGGGTTTGCAAAACCTCCCGCGACTGTTGCTATGTAATAATGCAACGGAATATTTGGCAACTTGTATGTTTAAAATTTTAATATGCTTTTTATGAGCACGAAACATATATTTGAATTTAATATTGATTTTTTCGCAATTGCGTGATATAATTTAATTGCTCTGCAATTATTATAAGCGCTTTTATGGATACAACGGCATTGGTGTACCCTTTTTCCCCTTTCAGCGCGGATTGTAGAGCAAACAATATTAAGGGTATTTCTTTGCGGGCGCCCTTAATAGGGCGCTTTTTTTATGGTACTTCTAATAATCAGTCTGTGGGCAAATGCGTCTTTTAATGCATTGTACGGAAAGAATGGCCCGTGTTGCCGTTGCAGCAGGTTCTGTTTGCGTAAATGCAGTCTTTTTGATTGTGTTTTACACATTTAATATTGTAATAAACGTTGCTTATTGTGTGGATAAGTGACAGGGGGGGGTAATGTATTCTATTGCAATAGTAGACGACGATAGCAATGATATCCGTGCGCTCAAAGAGATGTTGGAGTGCTATTTTAAAGAAAGCGGGGAAGATTATTGCCTTGCCGAATTTCACGACGGCAGCGAATTGATGTTGGATTATTCTCCGAAATACGACATAGTCTTTCTCGATATAGATATGAAGGAGCTCAACGGTATGGCTGCGGCCAAGCGCATCCGTATGACGGACGAGGGCACGGCTATAATTTTTGTTACCCATATGGCAAAATATGCTATAAAGGGGTATGAAGTCAGCGCGCTCGATTTTATCGTGAAGCCGTTAGATTATTACAGCTTTGCCTTAAAAATCAAGCGTGCGCTCGGCTATGTTGACGCGAACAGAAAAAAACTTGTTGTATTGAAGACGGGTGCCGGCACCAGATACATCGACGAAAACGATATAAAATATGTCGAAACTTTAAGCCATTACCTTGTATATCATACGGTTAAGGGCGATTTCAAACTCCTTGGCTCGCTCAAAAGCGCCGCAGAACAGTTGTCTGCCGAATCTTTCATATTGTGCAACAGGTGTTATCTTGTCAATATGCGGTATGTTGCGGAGATAAGTGAAAATGCCGTCCGCGTCGGCGACGATATGCTCATAATAAGCCGCTACCGCCGCAAAGAATTTATGGACGCCCTTGCAAAGTTCTGGGGGAGCAGAGGGTGAAATGCAGGATTTTATCAACGGCTTTTTCAGCTTCAAATTTTTGCCGAGCCTTATAATAGGAGCGCTTGCGTTTTCTATGTATGCGCCCAGGCGCAGGTTTTTTGTTTTGCGGTTTATTTTCTGTTTTTGTGCTATGTCGGCGCTGTCAGGTTTTTTGTGGCAGTCTGTGCGCTCTTTGGGAATGGGCAGTTCACTTAGCAGCTTTATGTATGTGCTGTGCGACGTGTTTTTCTTTTTTGAAGTGATAGCCCTTCTTTGCTTTTGCTTTAAGTGCAGTTTTTGGGAGGCGGTGTTATATAACGCTGCGGGATGGAGTCTGGAACATATCGCAAACTCGTTGTGCGTTATTTTCGGCCTGATGCTCGGGATAGAAAATATTTATTTCGACTACGATATTGAATATTTTGTACTCACCGTACTTGTCTATCTGGTAGTATTTGCTGCGGCCTTTATAGCGGGATGGGCTTTGTGCAGGAACAATCGCATAAAGCTCAATTCAAAAAAGGTTCTTCTTCCCGTGCTCCTTGTTTTACTTATTACGGTAATTCTCGGAATATATGTGCCCGTTGCCGAAACGTCGCCGGACGCTATGATTATAATCAAGCTGTTTGCCGTTATATGTTGCCTGATAAGCCTGTGTTCGGCGCTCAATCTGTTCGAAGCGGGGCAGTACCGTTATGAACTTGATATGATAGAGCAGCTCGACAGAAAGCGCAGGGAACAGTACGAAATACAGCGCGATACCATAGAGGCCGTAAACATAAAGTGCCACGACCTCAAAAAGATGATAAGTTCCGCGCTCGGGCAACGCAATCTGCTTTCGGAAGAGGAACTGAAAAACCTTGAAGGTCAGATATCCATATATGACGCCATAGTGAAGACGGGCAACGATGCACTTGACCTTATACTCACAGAAAAGAGCCTTTACTGCGAGAAGAATGATATAAAACTTACCATAATGGCAGACGGAAACGATATCGGGTTTATGTCGGAAGCCGACATATATTCGCTGTTCGGCAATATTCTGGATAATGCCGTAGAGGCGGTTGTAAAGGTTCCGCCGGAGCGCCGTGCCGTTACCCTGAGCGTAAAGACGGTTGGTAATATGCTTGTCGTACACGAACAGAACTATTTTGCGGGCAAAATAAAATTCGTAAACGGAACGCCCGCAACTTCCAAAAGCGATACCAGTCAGCACGGTTACGGCATACTCAGTATCAGGCGCATAGTGGAAAAATATGGCGGAGGACTGGATATTTCGGCGGACGGTGATATATATACACTCAACGCCGCCATACTGCGCAGACCGTCTGTTCCTGTTGCGGCAGTATAGTCGATAAAATTTAATATGGTTATATTTGCGGGGACTTCCGGTTTGCGGAGGTCCCTTTTGCTATTCGCGCACGATTGAAGGCTACTCGCGTATACGCTATTGATTTTGAAAATTTCTTCAATATAATGTTATTTACTTACAAAAATTTCCATATCAAAGGAGGAAAAGTAATGAAAAGGATGAAAAAATGGCTTATCGGCGGGCTTGCCGTAGCTGCCGCCGCCACAATGGCGCTCGGGCTTGCCGCCTGCAACGACGACACCGAGCAAGAGGAGAATAAGCCGCCTGTGACCGAAACGGCGGAAATCGAATGGCAGTTTACCGGCCATTACACCGACGAAACGCTTACGGGCTACGGCTTTGACTATTATATATTGCTCAACCTGCTCGATGACGGCACCGTTGCGGGCAGCGGATACAATATCCTCAGTATGGATAGCTCCGACTATGCCGAAAACAGCGGATTTTCTGAAAAGTGGTGGACTGGTTCCTGGGAAGAAACCAAGAATTCCGAAGGCCTCGACTGCATAAAGCTCAGCGTGCGCTACGACGAAGACGCAGAAAATATTATGGGCGGCGGTTTTGCCACAAGCAGGTTCGAATACGAGCTCTATCCCACGTCGGAAGGGACCATAACCTTTACGCTCGACTGCCCCATCTTCTCGGGCCGTCAGCAGCAGGTAACGGGCAGCAAGACGGTAAAATATAAAGATTTCGACGCCTTCATACAGGGCAACCTCTATGTGTTTGAAGAGCCCGAATACGTAGTTATGTTCGCTACCGCGGCAGACAAAAACCCCGGCAGGCTGTATTTGCAGGATGACGGCACGGCGCTGTTCTATGTGGGAAGCACAGACCCCGCCACCAACCAGGCAAAGTATGTTATCAGCCAGACGTGGTCGTGGACTTACGATGGCGGCAAACTTGTAGTAAAGACGGGCGCCACTTCGCAAATCGAGGCAACAATCGACGGCACCAAGGCGACCATAAAATATGACCGCAACGCAATGGGCAATATCATTTCTTATACTATGGAGTGTGCCGATATATCCGCCCTCGAAGATATAGAGCCTCCCGCACCCGAAACTCCCGAAGTGGTCGCCGCTTTCTCGGGCGACAAAAACGGCACGATATCCCTTCTTAAAGACGGCACGGGCACGATGAGCCCTATGGGCTATTTCAACATCGACGTGACCTGGACTTACAGCGGCGGTAAACTCGTCATAACCGATGCTGAAAACGCTTCAAAGACGTATACGGCAACCATAGATGGCGCCAAGGCCACGGTAACTTACTCCGACACGCTCCAAGGCAATCCTCTGAGCGAAACCTTCACCTGCGACGATATATCTGCCATAACGTCTGCCCCCGCAACGCCTGAAACGCTTGCGGTATTTACCAGCACGGGCGGCGATACACTCACCGTATATTCCGACGGCACGGCGCAGGTTTCGGCATTCGGCGGTGCGCTTAAACCCATATTCAACTGGACTTATGAAGGCGGCACTCTTAAATTTACCGATTCCAAAAATTCCGCAAAGGTTTATACCGCTGTAATAACCGGCACAAGCGCCACCCTGGAATATAAAGAAACATTTGCAACGGTAAACTTTTCCTGCGCCGATATATCTGCCCTTATAAAGTAATTAACTGCGAGGCGGATGCATTATGAAGAAAATATTTTTAAAAATAGCGGCGCTTGCTCTGTGCGGCGTTATGGGGCTGGGCATACTTGCTGCCTGCGACGAGGACACGGAGGTGCCGCCTCCCGACGAAAAACCTCCCGTAGAGGAAGACCCGACGGAGGAACAGCCCGTAGACAGAAGCGACCTCGCCTATTATACCTCGCTTGAAGAGTATAAAAAGACAGACTGGAACGGAGCGAAGTGGATATGGGCAAGCACTACTTCGGCAAACTCTTACGTTGCGTTCCGCAAAACGTTCAGCCTTGAAAAAGTTCCCGAAGAGGCCGTCGCCAACATCGCGGCGGAGAGCAAATACTACCTGTGGATGAACGAAGAACTGGCGGTTTTCGACGGAGCCAGCAAGCGCGGCGCCACCCCGTACGACGGGTTTTATGAACAGGTCGACCTTACAGATTACTTAAAGCAGGGCGAAAATACTCTGGTAATTCTGGTATCGTACAACGGCCGCGGCGGCAATTCAAGCGTTGACCCGGGCAAAGCGGGACTGCTTTTTGAAATGCAGGCGGGCGACCAGACAATCGTTTCCGATTCGTCTTTCAAGGCAAACAGACTACGCGCATACCGCAACAAGGGATTGCTCGGCGCCGACTGGCCGAACTATTCGCAGTCTTCTATGCTTGCGGAATGGAACGTATATTACGACGCGCGCGAAAGCGTGGGCGATTACACGGCTTCCGATTTCGACGATTCTTCGTGGGAGAATGCTACGGTAGTGGCGGAGGCAGGCGCTCAGCCCTTCAACGATACGTATCTCTCGGTCATTCCTCTTATGAAGTTTGACGAAGAGTATACCTTTCTCGAAAGCGAATATATCGGGCAGAAGCTCACGCAGGATACCATAATTACGATAGACCTGCCCGAAAATATGCAGTTCAGTCCTTACTTCGAACTGACAGCCGAAAGCAGCGGGTTAAGGTTCACGTATTATACCAACACGCTCACCAGCCAGGGCATAGATTCCTTCCGCGACGACTACGTAACAGCCGGGGGCGCGCAGACTTACGAAAGTCTGCCCTGGCGCAGCGGCTCGCAGCTCATAATCGAAGCCCCCGCAGGCATAACGTTCACAAAAATAGGCTACCGTCGCAGCGGATACGACAGCGAGCGTTCGGGTTCGTTCGTCACAGAAAACGAGGACGTGAACACGCTGTGGGAGAAAGCAGTGAACACCCTGCTTATCTGTATGCGCGATACTTATATGGACTGCCCCGAAAGGGAGCGTTCTCCGTATATCGGCGACGCCGCCAACCAGATAGGCGAAACGTTCTATTCGCTCGACGAAAATTCGTGGGCGATGACAAAAAAGACCATTCTCAATATAATCGGCTGGACCAAGACCGATAACTGCATACCTTTGCGTTCGCCCAGTCTTGCCACCAACGAAAATCCCGTTCAAACGCTCAATTTCCTCGTTTCGGTATACGAATATCTGCTGTATACCGGCGATGAAGCGACGGTAAGGCTGTTCTATCCCGTGGCAGTAAATTACCTCAAACTGTGGGAACTCAACGACGACGGCAGTATAGTTTACCGCGACGGAACGTTTATGTGGGTTGACTGGGGCGACGGCGCAGACGCCGAAGTTTTGCAAAACTGCTGGTATTACTATGCGCTTTCTTCAACGCAGAAACTTGCAAAAGCGCTGGGAATATCCTCTGACGAAGCCTTCTTCACCGAAAGAATTCAGAAGGTTGCGGCGGGGTTTGCAAAGTTTAAAAAGCAGGGAGGATACAGCTCAGGCACCGCATACGACGACAGGGCAAACGCAATGGCGGTGGTGAGCGGCCTTGCCGAAGAGGACATGTACGACGAAATTCTGAACGTGCTCACCACAACTTACGGGGCAAGCCCCTATATGGAGAAATTCGTCGAAGAGGCGCTCTGCCTGATGGGCGAATACGAAGCCTGCCTCACCCGAATGCTCACGCGCTATCAGCCTATGATAGACGACAAAGATTCCACGTTGTGGGAGCTGTGGGAAAAGGATGCGGGCACCATAAACCACGGCTGGACGGGCGGCTCGCTCACCGTGCTTTCAAAATACTTCGGCGGCATTTCGCCCGAATCTGCGGGCTACGGAAGTTATTCCATCCGCCTCACCGACGTATTCTCTTCGCTTTCGATGAGCGTGGTTACGCACAAGGGAACTCTTTCTTACAGTATAAAGAGGGCGGAAGGCGGTACTGTCACGATAATCGTGGAGGCGATAGATGCGGATGGCAGCCTGTATATCCCCGCTTCTTGGGGTACGGTTGCCGCAGGTTCTGCCACAGTTACAAAAGACGGCGACTTCAACGTTGTGGCGCTCGCCAAAGGAAGTTACACTATTACGGTTACCCCTTAATATATTGCTCTTTTATCCGCGGAGGGAGGGCTGTCTTACGGCAGCCCTCCCTGCATTTAAGGAATGTAGGGTAAATGCGTATTAAACTGCCGACAGGCGACCTGTTTTTAACGGAACAACGCTATTCGCGTATGCTACGGCGCTATTCGGGTATACTGTATTGATTTTGCAAATTGCGCAATTTATAATGTGCGTAACAAAAAACTTTTGTATTTTATTTACAAAATTCAAGGAGGAAAAAAATTATGAAACTCAAAAAACTTGTTGTGGCTGCGGCCTGCGCCGCGGCGGCGGTAATTGCAACTGTAAGCCTTGCGGCCTGCTCGGGCGGCGGCGCTACCCTTACGGGCGAGTATCTTTCTAACAATACATACGAATATCAGAACTTTGCGACGGGTATGCCCCCCGAGATGACTTACAACTATTACTACGCCACTTATAAGGCACAGACGCTTGAAACTTACAGCGACGGCACCTATTGCCTTACTATGAACGAGATAATGTTCTCGAACGTAAATTTCGGGCAGGGCGTTCCCACCAATGAAGCAACCGCCAACGACCGCGGCCAGAAAGTCATCAAGTATTACGGCACTTTCACCCAGGAGAGCGACCCTTCCGACGAAACCCTTACGTTCATCACCATAAACGTGCCCGAGCGCGTAGTGTTCGCTTCGTCAGGCTATCCCACTCTCGATACGGCTAATTGGACGGAAGAGATGACCGAATCCGCCGTCAATCTTGCCGCACAGCCCCAGGGCGGCCTCGGCGTCTCTGTAAATGAGGACGGCACTGTCACCGCGGATATGGTTCTTGAAGGCAAAACCGAAGGGTTTGATGCAGAGGGCATCGAAATAATGGTTACGCTCAACGACGGCAAGTTTACTCAGGTTAGCTGGTAATGTTATTTAAAGCGCTGCATAGCGGCGGCAAATTAACCCGGTAAGGAGAGATAAATGAACAAATTTTTAAGTATATTGAAGGCCGTCACGGGCAAAATAAACTTGTGGCGCGGCCTGGCGGCGGTATTCGGGCTGTTGCTGGCGGTATTCATCGTGCTCACCAACCTCGGTTACAGGTACGAAGGTTTCGTCAACGACCGTCTCGGCATAACCCCGCCTTCGACGAATATGGGCGGCGAAATCGTTTATGAAAGCAAGTTCGGCGAACTCAACGCCGAAAACAGCCAAAAGCTGATAGAGGCGGAAAACGATTTCAATATCCGCGCTATGGAAGAGGGCGCCGTTTTGGTGCGCAACGAAGATAACGCCCTTCCGCTTGCTTCGGACGAGCTCAGCGTAACTCTGTTCGGCAATTCGGTAAAGGCGCCCATCTATGCAACTAACGGCGGCGGTTCTACGTTCAAGGCATCGCGCGGCGGCGGCCTTTTAGACGCCTTCAAATCGGCCGGCTTCGATATAAATATGACTATGTACAACGCCTATCTGAACAGCGACGTGAACAGGGTATCTTCCGCTACTCCCGGGCAGTCGGATATAGGCGAAGTGGGGCAGGATTTTTATACTGCCGACCTCAAAAATTCGTATGCAAAAGATTATAACGACGCGGCGATAGTGCTCTTTACGCGCTTCGGCGGCGAGGGCGTTGACCTCGATTATCAGGCCGACGCCGACGGCGTTCCCCTGCTTTCCTTCCATAAGGAAGAGGCCGACCTCGTAAAAATGATAAATGATTCGGGCAAGTTCGGCAAGATAATCGTGCTTGTCAACAGCCCGTTCCCTATGGATTTGCAGTGGATAGAAGACCCTCAGTACGGCGTTGACGCCTGCCTTACCTTCGGCGCCGCCGGCGACGTGGGCTTTATAGGCGTTGCAAATATTCTTACGGGCAAGGCAGACCCCTCGGGTCACCTCGTAGATACATACGCCGCCGATTCAATGTCTGCGCCCGCAATGCGCAACTTCGGCGACTTCACATTCAGCAATCACAACACGCAGTACGAAAACAAGTACGTTGTGTATGCCGAAAATATCTATGTGGGATATAAATACTACGAAACGCGCTACCACGACCAGGTGCTCGGCATAAACAATGCGGCAGGCAGCGCGGGCGTATATGAAAGCAGCGGCAACAGCTGGAATTATGCGGACGAAATGGCGTATACTTTCGGCTACGGCCTTTCCTATTCGCAGTTCACGCAGGAAGTGACCTCAATCGAATGGGATAAGGAAAATCACGAAGTCGTTGCCAAAGTCACCGTCACCAATAACGGCCCCGAAAACGGCTCCAACTATTCGGGCAAGGCAAAGAGCGTGGTTCAGCTGTATGCAAGCCTGCCCTATGAAGACGGCCAGGCTCAGAAGTCTGCCATTCAGATGATAGGCTTTGCCAAGACCCCCGAACTGGAAGTGGGCAAACCCTATGAAATAGAGGTGCGTGCTGACGACTATCTGTTCGCCACTTACGATGAGAACGCAACCAACGGCGCCGATTCTTCAAGGAAGGGCTGCTATGTGTTTGACGAGGGCGACTATTACTTTGCAATCGGCGATAATGCCCACGACGCACTCAACAACGTTATGGCTCTTGAATACGGTGCAACCGTCGACGGCAAACTAACCGACGAAAAGGGCAACGTGGTTGCAGGCGATGCAGATAAGGCGGTTAAAGAAAATCTTGCCGAATACGACAATACTACGTATGCCCGCTCCGAAGCCACGGGCGAGGTGGTTGCCAACGTCTTTGACGAAATCGACTACAACTATTTTGCCGAAGGCACGGTTACTTACCTTACCCGCAGCGATTGGAATACTTATCCCAAGGCCTATACCGGCCTTACCGCAAGTGACGAACTTAAAACCCTGCTTGCGGGTAAAACTTATACCAAACCTTCCGATGCTCCCGAAGTCAGCTCAATAACCGTAGCAAAGGATGCAGGGGTTGAGTTTGTGGAGATGAAGGACGTTGCCTACGACGACGAAGAGGCGTGGAATGAGTTTATCGACCAGCTCTCCGTATCCGAACTCGCCAATATAATGGGCGAACGTATGGGCAACGATAAGATAAGTTCGGTAAATAAACCTGCAAACGCAAATACCGACGGCCCGAAGGGTCTGGGTTCATCTTATTCTAACGGCAACGGCGAGGGAATAACGCTGTATGTCGACCAGGTTATTATGGCAAGCACGTGGAATCTCGATTTGCTTGCCGAGCGCGGCGAACTGTTTGCCGAGGACGCTTTGTATGCAGGATATTCGATGATATTCGGCCCGGGCGCAGACTGGCACAGAACGGCATATTCGGGCAGGAATTCAGAATATTATTCCGAAGATGCCAATATGTCTTATCTCTGCGGAGCTGCCCAGGTTAAGACGATGCAGGAAGGCGGACTTCTTTCGGCTATCAAACACTTTGCGGGTAACGACCAGGAGACCAACCGTCACGGCGTTGCAACTTTTGCAAACGAACAGGGATTCCGCGAAGGTTCTTTAAGGTGCTTCGAAGGCGCTCTCCGCGACGATGTGGGCGGGGCTCTCGCTACAATGACCTGCTTCAACCGCATAGGAGCTACGGCAGGCGCCGCCAGCGAAGCTGCGCTTACAGACGTGCTCCGTGGCGAATGGGGCTTCAAGGGCGTAAATCTTACCGACTCGTCAAAGGACGCCGCGGACTACGTTCACACTGCCGAGTGCGTTGCTTACGGCACCGATATGTTCAATAACGATACCGACAGAAGGCAGCAGCTTATACAGCTTGCAAGGCAGGACGGATATATTCTTACCAAGATGAAGGAAGTAAACAGGCACTACTATTACGCCTATTCGCGTTCCAATCTTGTAAACGGCATACAGGTCGGCGTTGAGGTGCCTGATTTCGTTCCCTGGTGGCAGACGGCCCTCACGGCAATAAACGTTATATTCGGCATATTTGCGGGCGTTTCCGTTGTGGCGTTTGCGGCAGGCTGCGTGCTTAAAATGAAGAGAGGAGGTAAGGAGTGATGTTTTCTGTAAAGTCAGCATTCAAAAACAGAACGATAGGTTTTTATATCGGGCTGGCCGCGGCGGTGATAGCCTTAATCGGCGCGATATTGTACATCGCCACCGATGTTTCTGACAGAACATTTTCTGCCGCAGGGTTTGCCCTGATGATTGCGGGCGCTCTCGTTGAACTCCTTGTCGTGTTCAGCAATTTCAGATTTGTGCCGCTTATATGCGCGGGCTTGTATATAGCGGGTTTTGCTCTCACGGTAAATGCGGCGCTGCCCTCCATTTCCGATGTGTGGAACGGCGTAAATTTCATTGGCGGCAATGCAACTCTCGGCATAATATTCTCGGTGACGTTCTTCGTTGCGGCCGTTGCGGGAATTATCTCCTGCTTTATGAAGGAGAGGGCAGTAAACGATAAAGGCGCCGGCAACGGTGCGGAATAATATGCGCCGGTAACGGCGCGGAATGAAAATCGGGCTGCGCGCTTTGCCGCGCAGCCCGAAATATGGCGGCTGTGCCGCAAGAGGTAATATAAACAAGAGGTAATATAAAAATGAAATTTAAAAAGTTTTTTTTAGGTGTTGTCATCGGAATTCTGGCAGTTGCTTCGCTTGCGTTGGGTGCATGCTCAAATGACGGCGGCAATGATGACGAAGGTAAAGACGACGGTCCCGTTACCATATCGTATCAGTTGAGCGGCGTAATGGACGGCGAGGACCTCGACTCCTTCAGCTTTGCAAAGGGCGCATTCTGGCTCAAGCTGATGTCTGATGGCTCTATAGTTATGGACCGCTACAATTTCGGCAATTATAACACTTCTCCTGCTGCTGAAAACGATGACTATATACAAAACTATATGCAGGGCGAATGGGAGGAAACCACGCGCGACGGTGTGGAGGCGCTCTCCATAGAGATATATGTTCTCAACGAAGCGGGAATAAAGACCCAATCTTCGAGCGCTACTGCATATAACAGCAACGGGACTTATACATGCTCGCTCAGAATGGAAGTCGTATCTGGTGCCGGATTCTTCAGGCAGGTATCATTCTCCGGTGGCACAACGCTGTATGCCGACGCCGATGAGTTCATAGAAAAGAATGCCAAAGAATTTGTCGCTCCCGAGTCTGTCGCAATCTTTACAGACGAAGAAAACGGCGGCACCGTATATCTGCAGGAAGACGGAACTGTGCTAATATACAGCGGCTACTCACAGGCAGCTTCGGGTACATGGGCAAACGATAAGGCCGGCAACATGACGGTCACCGTTGCAGGTACTCCCATAACCGTGACGGTAGACACCGCCGCCGATACGGCAACGTTCGATTATGAATATGCGATTTACGGCGATTATAAAATCAATTTTACGTTCACGGCAAAATATTCTGTTATCCCTGAGTTTAGCGCTGTAGTTCAGGAGAACGTGTACAACGGCACCTATGGCGGCCAGATGCCTATGGCGATAACGCTCACCATTGTGGACGATACAAAGGCCACCCTTGTGGCAACGGTCATGCAGGGATACGCCCCTTCGTTTGACTGCACTTATGTGCTTGAGGACGGTGTGATAACTCTTACCTGCGATGTCGTTGACAAAAATTCCAAAATGGTATGGGATAACCTCGCTCACAGCTGGCAGCTTAACGATGAAGATCATTCAATGACTGCCGTTGTGGAAGAGGCATAGTTCCTGTTGTAATAGTTTATGGCTTAAGCTGCGCGGCAACGCATTTTGCGCCGCCGCGCAACTGAGCATAAGGAGCATATATGAAAAGATTGTTTTCTAAAAAATTGTGGATAGCGCTCACTGCGGTGTTTGCGGTGTTTATGGCAATACTCATAGCCGCTTACGTCATCACCGACTATTTCAGGGTATCCATAAATGCGGCGCTTCAGACTGATGACTATAAGGTGATCCCCGATCCCGACGCTCAGATACTTTACGAGCCGCTTGCATATACCGATGAGGCGCTTGCTCAGCACGAGCGCGAGCTGTGTGAGGACCTAGAAGGGGAAGGGGCCACGCTGCTCTTCAACAAAGATGGCACGCTTCCTCTTGCGCAGGACACTAAATTTTCCTGTTTTTCGCAGTCGTCGGTTAATCTTTTGTATGGAGGCACAGGCTCGGGCAGCATGGATGCCTCAATGGCGGCCACGCTCCATTCGGCGCTCACTGCTGCCTTTGGTGAAGGCTGTATAAACCAGGACCTGTGGACGTTTTATGTGACGTCGGGCTATCAGCGTGAAAATGCCGCCACTACGGGCGGACATCAGGGCCAGTACCGTATAAACGAGGTGCCCTGGAGCCTGTATGAAGAGAAGGGCGTGACGAGCTCGTTTGCCGAGTACGGCGATGTGGCGCTTGTGGTGCTTGCACGCTCCGGCGGCGAGGGCGCAGATCTCCCCGATGATGAAGCTTGCTTTACCAACAACAATGTGACAAATTTCGACAGCACCGACGGCGATTATCTGCGTCTTTCTGCGGAAGAGAAGGATATGCTCGATCATATCCAGCAGTATAAGAAAAACGGCACATTTAAAAAGATCGTGCTTTTGCTCAACTCTGCGAATTCGCTTCAGCTTGATTTCCTTGACGACTATGATATCGACGCCGCTATGTGGATAGGCGACGTGGGCATGACGGGTATCAACGCTGTCGCACAGCTGCTCTCCGGCGAAAGGACTCCTTCCGGACGCATAGTGGATACATTCTTAAAGGACAACCATTCCGCGCCCGCAATGGTAAACTTCGGCGCGTTCGCATATTCCAATGCCGATGAGCTCGGCCTTGAGACGGCGCAGAATAATATGGACGCAGGCGCCAAAAAAGCCAACAAAAATTATGTGATATACCAGGAAGGCATATATGTAGGCTATCGCTATTACGAAACGAGGTATGAAGATTACGTATTCGACAACGGCAATGCCGGAGATTTCAACTATGCTGAAGAAGTGGCATTTCCCTTCGGCTACGGCATCTCCTATACCGACTTTGAATACAGCGATTTCAGCGTTGAGCCCGCCGCAGACGGCAAGTCGTTCGAAGTTTCCGTCGATGTGACCAACACCGGCGACATAGATGCAAAGCACACCGTACAGATTTACTTCAGCTCGCCCTATACTGAGTATGATAAGCTGAACGGCGTCGAAAAGGCCGCCGTTGAGCTCTGCGGCTTCGATAAAAAGGAAGTTCCCGCAGGCGATACGGTAAATTATACCATCACGGTAAATACCGAAGACCTCACTTCATATGACGCCAACGTTGCAAAGACTTATATTCTTGAAGATGGCGACTATTGGTTCACCGCCGGCAAAAATGCGCACGACGCGGTAAACAACATTATCCGCGCGAAGGCGCAGGACGGCGATATCTCTGTCGACGAAGACAAGATGTACGGCGTCGGCAATGACGGCACGGGCGACGCTTCGCTCTGCGCCAAGTGGACCAACGGCACATTCGACGATGAAACTTACTCCGTATCTTCTGCTACGGGCAACGAAATTACTAACAGGTTTGATAATGCCGATCTCAATAAGTATGCCGGCGCTGACGGCCAGACCATAACATACCTTTCGCGCAGCGACTGGACGGGCACATTCCCCACCGAGGTCAAAATTCTTGAAGTGACCGATCAGATGTGGGCGGACGGACTCACTCACGACGAAACGGGCGACAGCGGCAGGGCTGCCCTCGTTGAAAGGTATAAAGAGGCATACTGGTCCGAATATACCGAGTTGCCTACCCAGGGCGCCGCGGGCGACCTTACGGCAATGGACGTGCGCGAAGAGGAGTATGACAGTGAAGTATGGGAACAGCTTTTAAATCAGATACCTTACAGCGAAATGACTGCCGTCATCGGCGATGGTTTCCATGTTACCCAGGCTGTTCCCAGCATCAATCTTCCCGGCACGCTCGATGAAAATGGCCCTCAGGGCCTTACAGCCAGCCTTGTCGGAGGCAGCAGCGCGATGGCGTATACTTCCGAAGATGTCATGGCTGCAACATTCAACCGCGAGCTCGTTGCTGAAATGGGCAGGTGCATAGGTGAAGATTTCCAGCGCGCCGAGACTGCAAGCAATAGTGTATATGCCGGCATATACGGTCCCGGCGCCAATATACACCGCACACCCTATTCCGGCCGTAACTTTGAATATTATTCCGAGGACGGCTGGCTCTCCGGTGAAATTTGCGCCGTAGAAGTGGAAGCGATTCAGGAGCGCGGCGTGTATGTATTCACAAAGCACTTTGCACTCAACGACCAGGAGGAGGGCCGCTACGGCATAAGCACCTGGTCAAACGAACAGGCCATACGTGAGCTCTACCTCGAAGGATTCGAGGGCTCCGTAAAGGGAGGCGGCCTTGGCGTTATGACTTCTTTCAACCGCATAGGTGTTGTTTGGTCGGGCGCGCACAGGGGCCTTATGACTGACATACTCCGCGACGAGTGGGGCATGAAGGGCGCGGCTATTACCGACTGCTCGGTAATGGCAAATTATATGGACTATCGTCTCGGCGTGCTTGCGGGTCAGGATTTGTGGGATGGTTCCCGCTCCGGTATGGATACGCTTGCCGGTCTCGAAAATGATCCTGCCATAGTTTCTGCTTGCAGGCTTGCAACCAAGCATATAATATACAGCGTAATAAACAGCCATGCGATGAATATCGGTGATGCGCAGATCATCCCCGCGATGCCTTGGTGGGAAGTTGCCATACTTTCGGGCATGATAGCATTTATAGTGCTCACTGTAGCAAGCGCTGCCATGCTTACGGTGTCTGTTATTAAGAGCAGAAAAAAATAGCTGATATGATTTAACATTATAGCAGTATAGCTAAGCGGTTTCACTCCCTCCTTTTCTATTCCTTATTAAGGAGCGGCTTTGCGTAACGCAAAGCCGCTCCTAATTGGTTGGAGGAAAATATAATATTGCGCCGCCGCTTGACGGGCGGGCGGCAGATAGTACAATGCTTGTAAAAGGGAGTGCAAAGTGACAGGTTTAAAGAATTGTTTTGTAGGGATAGAGCTTGGCTTCACCCGCATAAAGACCGTGCTCACCGACGGGCGCGGCAAGGTGCTCGCCTCGGGCGGGCACGAGTGGAAAAACAGGCTTGAAACGGGCTCTGGACCTATTCCTACGAGGATATAACTTCCGGCCTTCAGGCCGCTTACGGAGACCTGAAGGCCGATATACATATATACGCATACGGCGAAAAGGCGGCAACTTCCAAAGACATTGCCGTCAGCGGGACGAGAAATATCATAAGCGACGGTGCAAGCTATACCAGCGGCATATTCAACCAGTTTGAATTCCCCTTCGTATCCACAGGCTTCGACCCTGCCGACGTTCCTACCGATAAGCCGTATGCGCAGGTATCGGATGAAGAAGGCGTGGTGTTCGGCACTTCCAGCTCCGGCGGCAACCAGGGCGGTGGCGGCAATCCGGGCGGCGGCGGAGACTTCGTGTTTACGTTCGATACGTACACCTGGAACACCGCAGAAAATTCCTTCCAGCTCAAAGCAGGTTCGCACGTTCTGTTGAGCTTCACTGCCAACAGAAACGCTGCACCCACCGAAGGTTCAACCTATTCCTTCACGCTGCAAACCAACGATACGGGCGCACCGTTTGCAATCGATTGCACGTTGGAGTTGAAGACCGACAACACGGCAGTGTTCCATTGCGGTGCGTCTGGCCCTCTGAGCGACACAACGCAGCGAGGCAGCTGGTCGGAAGCCGAAGGCGTAGTTACAATCAATCTTAAATAGCTCTTATCTCAGCAGATAAAGCACGGCACTTCAATATGAACCCCAAAAGCTCCCGCTTTTGGCGGTGCATATTTTTATCGGGCGAATAAAACGTAAATATTTTCCCGATTGGTTGTTTTTTAGCGGGCAGACGTCTTTTAAAAAGTCGTTGTCCGCATAAAAACCCGGCTATGCCTTTTATGAATGTTCTGCGATAAAAAATAAGCATTTTACTTTGTTGCCTGTGCGGGGTATAATATGTGCGGGGTATAATAAATATAAAGGGCAAAGAACATAATGTTTCTGCCGCAAAAACGGCCGGTTCAGAATGGTTCTGCCCCTCCCGGTAAGTAAAAAAGCAGACAGGGAGTATTTTTATGGAATATATAAAACTCGGAAACAGCAGCCTGGAAGTTTCGCGCTTCTGCCTCGGCTGTATGAGCTTCGGCGACCCCGCCAGCAATATGCACGCCTGGACACTGAACCCCGAAGACAGCGAAAAGATAATAAAACACGCGCTCGATTTGGGCATCAACTTTTTCGATACCGCCAACGGCTATTCGGCGGGCACCAGCGAAGAGTATTTAGGCCGCGCGATAAAGAACAATGTTTCGCGCGACAAGGTAGTGCTTGCCTCAAAGGTATACTTCAACGAAGGTCACCTTTCAAAGGCGGCAATCAACCGTGAGATTGACGGTACTTTAAAGAGGCTGGGCACCGATTACCTCGATTTATACATCATTCACCGCTTCGACTACGGCACGCCGATAGAGGAGACGATGGAGGCCCTGCACGGCCTGGTGAAGGCGGGCAAGGTGCGGGCGCTGGGCGCTTCGGCTATGTACGGCTATCAGTTCTATAATATGCAGCTTTGCGCGCGCGACAACGGCTTTACGCCATTCTCGTCTATGCAGAACCACTATAACCCGCTCTACCGCGAGGACGAGCGTGAGCTCATTCCGATATGCAATCAGATGAACGTGGCCCTCACGCCGTACAGCCCGCTGGCTTCTGGCCGATGCGCCCGCCGCGGCTGGGATGCCGACACAATGCGCAGCAAAACCGATACTACGGCGCGCGGCAAGTACGATTCAACGGAGGCGCAGGACAAGGCTATTGCAGCAAGAATTTATGAATTGGCTGGCAAGTATGGCACAACTATGACGGCCACAACATTTGCGTGGCACTTCAAAAAAGGCGTTGCCTCGCCCATCGTCGGTGCCACGAAGGAGAGGTATCTCGACGATGCTGTTGCGGCGTTCGGCGTGAACCTCACCGACGAAGACGAGGCGTATATAGACGAATTGTACGTCCCCCACAAAGTCGTGGGCGCGCTCTGATAAATCTTATGTTAAATAAAAAAATACCGCGGCTGCGGTATTTTTTTATTTTGCCTGGTGAAACGGGCACTTTGTGCCGAGGCATTGCGCGTTTTTCGGATAGAAGTCGCAGACTATGTTGTCGCGCTCCATCTCTATGCCGTACCTCTCCTTTACGAATTGCGCGCCGTAAGAGAGGGAGAGGAAGGCGTTGCGTTTGCAACACCTCGCGCCGCCAATTTGTGCCATTTTTGCAATGATGGCAGAGGTAAAGCGCATATTGTCCTTGTAAAACTCGTCGGTGCTCAAAGGGCTTGTGCCGTGAATTACCGAGAGTGCCGCGCCAACCGAGGCGACAGAACCGCATATTCCCCAGTATCCGCACATTGCGCCCGGCATTTTAATCGTGCGCTTTGCAAGCTCGTCAAGGCATACTATGGGGTCAATTTCGCCGTTTGCGTTTCTGTAAGCCATAATAAAGGCGGCGCCGTCCAAAAAGTGGTGTTCGGGGCCGTGTATGCTTACAAAGTTATTCTTCATAATATCCCGCGCTATTTCAACGGGGTTTTTGGAAGTTGCTTTAAGCGCCGCCTGCTTTATAAGCTCATATTTCTGCTCCAATGTGTATTCCATTACTTGCCCCCTTTTTCAAACCGCTTTTTTAACACGCGGTAGTGGTTTTCGTTGGACTTGTCTCCGCCGTTGTCGGGGAACAGGCAATAGGGCAGGCTGTCGGTCAAGCGGTGCTTTGTAACGCAGTCGCAGCACATTCCGTGGTTGGGGCAGCTTACTTTGGGGCACATACATTCGGTGACGTCAGGGCATTGCATAGTTTATTCCTCCGTAGTTTTTCTGCATTTGGTATCGCCCAAATAGGTTATGAGTTCGCTCAAAAGGGCGCAGTTCAAAGAATAGTACGTCCACTTCCAATCTTTCCGCGCCGTAACTATTCCGCAGTCGCAAAGTATCTTCATATGATGGGAGAGCGTGGGCTGGGTAATATTCAGATTTTCAAGAATTTTACACGCGCACAGCTCGCCGCCGCGCAACATTTCAAAGATTTTGATGCGCGTTTCATCTCCCAGCGCTTTAAATATTTTAGCGTAGTCGCAGGTGTCCATAGTTTTCCTCATATTTAAGATTATCTATATTATACATATCATATAGATATTTGTCAATAATACAGCGGCGGTTTTTATATGCTGTTAAGGAAATTATTGTAATGCCGAAGCCGGGGGCGGGCTTTATGCAAAGATGTGCCTGCTGCAACAGCAGTCGGTCAATACTATGGTAACCATCACCCACGACGTGCGCTGTGCCGAGGCGCTGTGCGACGAAGCATATTTAATCGAAGGCGGCGTTGTGGCAAAGCGCGGCGGCAAAGAGCTGGTGCGGCAGTATTTTGCGCAGTCATAAAAAACTGCGTCCGACATTTTAACGTAATATGCGTCGCCGCATAATCTTTAATATAATCGTAAGCAATAAATACACCCGGTCGGACTTTGCTTTGACAAAGTTCTTTTTCTTTTGCGCGGTTTTCAATCAACGGCGCTGTTGTGAATTTTGTTCGATGTACTAAAAATGCGCGTACCGCTTAACGAATGTGCAGCTTAAATGCACGAATATGAATGGGTATTGACTTCGGGCTTCGTCAGATATAAAATTAAAGTGGGGTATGATATAACAGGAGCAAAGATTATGGGAGATAAAATAAGAGTAGCCATAGTTGAAGATGAGCAGGAAGCGGCAAAAAAGTTAATTTCATTTTTTAATAAATACGCTTATGAAAATTCTGTTTTGTTTGAAACAGAATGCTATTCTGACGGCGAAAGTTTTATTGACAGCTATGCGGGTTTTGATATAGTGCTGATGGATATAGAACTCACCGGGATGAACGGATTGGATACGGTCCGCAAGCTGCGTGCGCTTGACGATAACATAATGGTTATTTTTGTAACAAATATGGCACAGTTCGCCGTACAGGGATATGAAGTTGAAGCATTCGATTTTATGGTCAAGCCGTTTACGTATTACAGCTTCTCGGTAAGGCTCAGCAGAGCATTGAAAAGGCTGAAAACGCGTCGGAGCAAGGATTTATGGGTATCTGTAACGCATTACGGAAAGCGCAGAATATCTTCGTCTGATATAAAGTATATCGAGGTTATGGGACATAAAATCACATACCATACGGTAAACGGCAATTTTGAATCGTTCGGAAGTATGCAGAAAGTTCAGGAAGATTTAAAAGGGCTTCCCTTTGAACTGTGCAACAGGTGTTATCTGGTTAATTTAAGGTATGTTACAGGGATAAGCGGCTTTGCTTTGTCGGTAGACGGGGATGAATTGCAGATTTCTCATTTGAAACGCAATGAATTTTTGAAAAAACTCAATATGTATATGTCCGGCGAAGGAGGAGATGGCAATGAGTAATATTTTTTTGAACAAAATATTATTTGCCGTAGAAATAATCATAGCCGAAATATTGTGTACGTGCCATCTGAAAAAGCGCAGCCGTTTTGCTCTTCGCTTAGCGGCATACATAGTGGTGGTGCTTGCGGTCAGCGTGGTTTTTCCGTCAGAGATAAATAATTTCGTATATTCGTGTTTTATGTTTTTTACGTTGTTTGCCGTGTCGGTTTTGATGATGGCTTTTTGCTATCAGGAGCCCGCGGTAAACATTATTTTTTGCGGTCTGGCTGCATATACCGTGCAACACGCCGCATACGAACTTTCAAATTTGGTTCTGGTGCTCTGCATCCGCAATTCATTGCCGATATTCGGTATGTATGATTCTGCGACAATTATTTTTTCGGAATTGTCGGAAGAGCAGATAATATACGCGCTGATATATTTGTTGTGTTTTTATGTCTGTTACGGCGCTTTTTATATGGTTTTCGGCAGGCAGATAAAAAAGACGGGCACGATTGAAATAAAGAGCAGAATTACACTTTTTCTTGTCGCGCTCGGGCTAATAGTGGATATAGTTCTGAATGCAGGGTATGTGTATAACAGTGAAGGCACAGAATTTGTTCCGGGGCTCATCATATACGCGTCCAATTGCCTGTGCTGTTTTTTGCTTTTGTTTGTTCAGTACGGGCAGATAAGGCAGAAAAAACTTGAAAACGAACTGGCGTTTACAAAGCAGCTTTGGGAACAGAACAAAAAGCAATATGAATTGTTTAAAGATAATATGGAGCTTTTCAATATAAGGTGTCACGATATGAAGCATCAGATTCGCGGAATAGGTCGCGATAAAGGCCTTCCGGGAGAAGCACTCGATGAAATTGAAAAACAAATAACGTTTCACGACCTTATGATAAAGACGGGCAACGAAATTCTTGATACCATTCTTACGGAAAAAAATTTGCGTTGCAATAAAAATGAAATTGTATTTACCTGTGTTGCCGATGGTAAAAAACTCGGTTTTATTTCAGATTCCGATATCTATGCTTTGTTCGGCAATGCGTTGGATAATGCGATAGAGGCGGCCATAAAAATAGAAGAGCCGGAAAAGCGAATGATAGGGCTTTCGGTACGCTCTGTTCATAAATTTACTTTAATAGAAATAATAAATACGTTTTCAGGGGATATCTGCGCGGTTGACGGCGTTATTCAGACAACGAAGAAAGATGGCGGATTGCACGGGTACGGCCTGAAAAGTATAAATCTTATAGCTGAAAAATACGGAGGCAATATGACCTTTTCCGTGGAAGGAGACGTTTTCAGCCTGAACATCCTCATACCTTCTCCCGACGAAAATATTCACGAATAAGCACAATAAAACAACGAATGTGAAATACCCATTGACGGTTCGCCTGACAGTGAAATATACTTCTTTCAAGGGCGCGGAAGGTTATGTAATCGTAGTCGCGCCCAAAAAAACAAGGAGGATTATGATGGCAAAAAAATTTCGTTGGGGTATTTTAGGCGGAGCTTTCTGCATTCTGGTATTTTACCTGACGGCAGGGTTTATCGTCGCCTGGATGATTCTTGACAGGATAGCGGCACAGACAAGTTATTCGGCGTCGCCCTTTGGTACCTGGTGGCAGATGCTTATATTTGTTCTTGATTTGGTGTTTGCTTTGTGTGCTGCGGGTTGTTTCGTTGCTATGGCGATAACGCGCAAAAAAATGATGACGGGGGAAAGTGCTGATGAAAAGATTTAACTATGACGGCAACGGCAAACTTGCGCGCTTGCGCAAAATTTTTGATAAGGGTTTGTGGGGGCTTGCTGCGGGATTTTTTGCAATTTTAATGATAATTGCTTTTGTGGGCGGTTCTTTTGCAAACAAATACAGCGCCAACATAAATACTATATTCAACGTCGAAACTCAGAAGAAAGTTACCGTTGACGAAGAAGGGCAGGACAGTGAATATTATAAGTCGGATTATTATCTTGGCGATGGAAGTTATGATAATCAGGCTATGCGCAACAACTCATTGAAAGTTGCCGAGCAGGCGGCATCGGAAGGGACTGTCCTGTTATGGAACAACGGAGCGCTTCCTCTTTCACAGGGGAGTAAAATAAGTTTGTTCGGTGCGGCAACGCAAAAATACATAATTGGGGGCGGCGGCTCGGGTTATGTGGGGATAAATACAAGTTCTACTTTAAAATCTGAAATCGAAGGCAAAGGGATAGAAGTAAATTCAAAACTTTGGAATGCGTACAATCTGCTCATAGGCAATTACGGCTATCAGGTGCTTGACGTCAAAGACGAGGTAGGCGACCAGAACTATTGGGAGTATCGAATTCGCGAAATACCGTGGACGACGCTTGATTCTACTTCGGCGGGTGCGGTTACAGCCGGCATTTCCGAATACGGCGACGCGGCGGTAATGGTAATAACGCGCTATACAAGCGAAGACGGCGATACGAATTTTGCCGATACCGAATGTCTTGACGATAATTATCTTGACCTTTCGGAAGAGGAATATGATGTTCTGAACAGATTGTCGGAGCTTAAAAAGTCAGGCGAAATTGACAGCATCGTGCTTCTAATAAATACGGCGAATCCTATTCAGATGAAACATATAGCCGAAATGGATATAGATGCCTGTGCCTGGGTAGGAATGGGCGGCAGTGCGTCGTATGCGCAGGTCGCAAATTTGCTTTCCGGTGCGGTTACTCCTTCCGGACATCTCGTCGATACGTTTGCATATGATAACGATTCTGCCCCTGCTGTCGAAAACTTCGGGGATTATACTTTTACCCAAACGGGAAGCGTGCCCGCCGACGATGCGATGACGCACAACACAAAGTATCTTGTCTACCAGGAAGGCATATACGTCGGCTATCGTTATTATGAAACGAGATATGAAGATTACGTTACGGGAAATGGCAATGCAGGTTCCGCCAAAGGCGTATGCGCGGGTGACGGAAGCTGGAATTACTCTGATGAGGTTGCGTTTACCTTTGGTTACGGACTTTCTTATACGGACTTTGAGTACAGTGATTTTTCCGTGACGCCAAAGGACGGGGACTTTGAAGTTTCGTTAAAAATAACCAATTCCGGGGATACATATTCCGGCAAGGAAGTTTTGCAGGTTTATCTTCAAAAACCGTATACCGATTACGATAAGGAAAACGGAATAGAAAAGTCGGCGGTAGAGCTGGCAGGTTTTTCAAAGACTGAAAGTCTGGCCCCTGGAGATTCGCAAACGCTGACCGTTACCGTAAAGGGTGAAGATTTTAAGACTTATGATAGTTATAATAAAGGAACTTATATTGTTGAAAAGGGCGACTATTATCTTGCTGTCGGCACTGACGCTCACGATGCGCTGAACAATATATTGGCGGCAAAAGGATTCAGTCCTGAAAGCACGTCGGGAAGAATGGACGATAACGGCAACGCCGATTTTGCCTGCCGCATATCCGTGGAAGAAGATGATTTTGAAACGTATTCGGTCAGCTCCGTTACCGGTGAGCCGATAAAAAACAGGTTCGACAACGCCGACGTGAATTTGTATGGCGGCACGGCCGACCAAAAGATAACGTATCTTTCGCGCAGCGATTGGAACGGTACATATCCTTCTGCCGTAGAAATGAAATGCGTCAACGAGCAGATGGTGAAAGATATGCAGTACGGCGCTGACGTTGCAGTAAAAGAGGGCGACGAAATGCCCGTTTACGGTACTGTTACGGCCGAGGAAGGCGCGCTCGCCCTTTCGATGCTGAGCGGGCTTGATTTTAATAACGAAAAGTGGCAGGACCTTTTAAATCAACTTACGTGGGAACAACAGAATATGTTGCTCACATACGGGTATTGCCGCATTGTAGGTATATCGGAAATAGGCTCGCCTGAATGTAAGGCCGGGGATGGCCCTGCGGGCATAAAGGGCGAAATAGCCGCGGGACTTAACTCGCTTATGTGTTTTCCTTCTCAGCAATTGCTTGCGTCCACGTTTGATGTTTCACTCGTAAACGAGGTCGGCAAGGCATTTGGGCTGGAAATGCTTCACTCGGGGTACACAGGAATATATGGCCCCGGCGCGGGTATTCACCGTACGGCATATTCGGGCAGGAATTTTGAATATTACTCAGAAGACGGTTTCCTTTCGGGAAAGATGTTCGCCGCCGAAACTGCGGGGTTGCAGTCTAAGGGAGTAATAGTATTTGCAAAACACCTTGTTCTTAACGACCAGGAGCGCAATCGCTATGGCGGCACCGTATGGGCAAATGAACAAAGTATCCGCGAAATTTATTTAAAGGCGTTTGAAGGCGGAGTAGTCGAAGGCGGTGCAAACGGAATTATGACCTCGCATAATCGCGTGGGCTGCATATGGTCAGGCGGACACAGCGGACTGCTTACTGGCGTTTTGCGCGAAGAGTGGGGATTTACGGGAATAACAATAACGGACGCCGCAGTTTCCACTCACGAAATAACTCCGAAGGCGATGGCCGCCGCTGTGGTTGCAGGACAGGATTTCTGGATGCACGGCGGAAACAATAAAGCGTGGGACGATTATAAAGATAATGCAACCGTATGTCTTGCCATACGTGAAGCCTGCCACCGCATATTGTATAACCAGCTCAATTCCAATGCGATGAACGGGGTAACGGCAAATACCCGCTTTATCGATATCACGCCTTCGTGGCAGATAGCTTTAACTGCGGCGCAGGCTGTAAGCGTGGCCCTTACTGTCATCTGCTTGCTGATGACGATAGTCGGTTTTATTGTATCGTCCGGGATGTTCGGGAAAAAATATCTGGCAATTCAGCAAGATAAAAAGGTAAAGGCAAGCGCGAATACGGTCAATATGCAGAGCAACGGACAGTTCGGCGAAGGCGGCGGTTCGGGAGCTTCCGGTGACCCGGGCAGCGGTGAAGGCGGAGGAAAAGACAACCACGGCGGACAAGGGCGCAAAGGCTTTGCGCAGAGGTGGAAAGCGCTTACTGTTAAAAGGAAGATAATTGCCGTTACGGCAACGGTTCTGGCTGTCGCGCTCGTGGCGGTTGCCATAATTCTGCCGCTTACGCTTGATTCGTGCGGCGGCGAAAAGCACGTGTGCGAACACGTCTGTCCGATATGCGGCAAGTGTACCGACCCTGATTGCGACGACCCTGCTTGTGCCGATAAATGTCTCGGGCACGAAGCCGTGCATATATGCGAACATACCTGTCCGATATGCGGCAAGTGTACCGATTATGGTTGCGACGACCCTGTATGCGCAGATAAATGCGGAGAGGACAATCCCGTGTATACCTTTGAAGCGGAAGACGAAAGGGTGGTTCTTTCAGAAGGCACCGTCACCAATTCCGATGGCTCGCAGACTGTAAGTATGCCGTCGGTGTCTAAGGAAGAAGGTGCAACCGAAACTTATATAGGTAATTTCTCGTGCAACGTAGGCGCCGCCATAACGTTCTATGTAACGGTGGAAGAGGATACAACGGCAAGCCTTGTGATTTCGGTAAGCAAAACCAACAGGTATGCTTCGCTTACAAATATTGTTTCGGTGTTTGTAAATGATGAAATGATTGAAAACAGGGGCGATTTCATCGAGTATGAAGACGAAAACGACAGTTGGGTTGATTTCGTAGACGTAAATCTCGGTTGTGTGGAACTTAAAGCAGGGCAGACGAACGTAATAAAGCTCGTTCAGGTAAGCAACGAACGCGGCAATAATATCAATGCTTTGCGCCTGCGCAGCGCCACTCAGCCTACGCTTGCAAATCCTCCTTCCGGGTACGGTGACGAAAATTGGACTTCGTACGATTTCAACGCCTCAGACGGAGAAGGAATAACTTACAGTTCTGGAATAGTTGTAAACGACGGCGGCTATTTCGGTATGGTAAGCGGCAGCATCGGTCAATATATGCTTTGGCAGATAGACGCCGATTCCGCCGGTCAGGCAGTACTGTATCTCGGTGCCAGCGTCCGTGCAGATATGTATAACTTTTCCGATTCGTTCAATCTTACCGTCAACGGCAAAAACGTGCAGTGTGGCGCGGCAATGCCGTCAGGCGGCGACAATTGGGAAACTTTCAGATATGTGGCGCTCGGCAAGGTAAATCTTGTGGAGGGAACCAATGTAATAAAACTTACAGTAATAAGCGGCAACGGTTCTATAGGATGCAATATTCAGGGGTTGCGGGTGCGTTCTGAAACGGCTGAGCTTACTGCCCATTCCGGTCAGGCCGATACTTCTGACCCGAGGTTTTGGACTGTTTACGATATCCCGGCAGTAAGTGAAGGGGCTCTTGCCGAATATGTACAGGTAGCTCCGGGAACAGGCGGAACTCCTGCGGCTAACGGAGATTATATCGGAAATATTTCAACAAACAAGGGGGCTTCTGTAACATTCAGGATAAATTCCGCAGAAGAGTGTATTGCAGGTATGTATTTCAACGTATGTTACCGTGCTGGTGAGTTTGATTTCAGGGACGTTTATAAACTTACCGTAAACGGCAAAGATGTTGAATGTACTGCCGATATGTCAAGCGGTGAAACGTTATGGGAAGAATTTATGTCGGTATTCCTCGGCCAAGTGCAGCTTGAATCCGGCGAAAATGTCATAACAATCACTGTGATAAGCGACGCCGATTTGAGCGGCAATATCCGCGGGATTACGGTATCTTCCGAAGCGTCGGTAATAACCCCTTCCGAACAGTCAGAGCCTGTTGACCCAGACCCCGACGATGATTTGTATATTTTCACCGCAGTCAGAAACGGACAGCTTCAAACGGGCGTGTCGGTGAGCGGCGGTATTAAGGGGGCACCCACCCTGAGCAGTAATTATCTCGGCAATATGGCGCGCAATGTTGGCGCATCGGTTACGTTTACGCTCAATTCAACGCAAGCGTGCACGGCGGAACTTTACTTCTCCGTGTGTCACCGTGCGGGCGATTTCGTGTTCAGCGACGTATACACGTTGCTTGTGAACGGTAATCCGGTGGTAAGCAACGCCGCTATGCCGAACAATAATACTCAGTGGGAAGTGTTCGAAGATGTGCTTCTCGGGGAAATAGAGCTGGTTGAAGGGACGAATACCATAACCATATCGATAGCAAACGACCGCGACATAAGCGGCAACATTCAGGGCATATCCGTAGAAACTGCCGACTCTGTTATCACCGCGGTTGATATGCCCGATGAACCTGAGTTGCCAGAGGCTGTTCGTTACGAGTTCAAAGCTGCGACGGACGGCGTATTGGCCGACAACGTTACTCTCGGTGCGGGCACGGGCGGAATGCCTGCGGCAAACGGTAATTATATAGGTAATATCTCGACCAACAACGGGGCTTCGGTGACATTCAGAATAAATGCTTCAAAGGAATGTGCGGCAAAACTCTGGTTCAGCGTATGTTATCGAAAAGGCGACTTCACGTTCGACGAGGTGTACGAAATTACAGTAAACGGCAAAATGGTTGAGTGCAATGCCGATATGTCTTACGGCGATACCCAATGGGAGCAGTTTATGAATGTAGACGTGGGCGAAGTTTCACTTGTAGATGGTGACAATGTTATCACGGTTACCGTTATAACAGACCGTGATATAAGCGGTAATATTCAGGGAATAGCGCTTGAAACAAGCGGAGCCGAACTCAATTGAAAAGTTATGTGACGTGACTGTATAAAAGGTGCGGGCGGAAGAATAATCTTCCGCCCGCACTGTTTGAGTCGTACAAAATTTTATTGCTGCGCTGCATAGCCGCTTTTCCGCGGCGCAAATTCTTTTTTATAGCAGTACAGCGAAGTGTCGTCAGTAAATTTTGTGTTGTATAACTTTAAAAGTGTATCAGTTGTAAATTATGTCTTATAATATAGGCGTATTTTTTTATTTCAGCTATTGTCAAGGGCATAATTTTGTGATAGAATTGAACTGTGGTGATAAGTTTTTTCATATTATGTAAGTTTTTACCGCGGAAAAAATTGATGAGGAGCCGTTTATGGAAAAGCCCAAAACATACCTCGACCGTATAGGAGGGGGAAGCGATAAGTATGTTTTTATATCTTATTCGCACAAGGATTGCGACGAAGTGTTTGAGTGCCTTAACCGCATATATGACGCGGGCGCCAATTACTGGTACGACGCCGAACTGAACGACGGCGACGTGTGGAACGAAGAGGTGCAGGGTATACTTCAATCGGATAACTGCACGGGCATAATATTTTTTATAAGTTGCAATTCGCTTGCAAGCACGGCGGTATTCAGGGAATTCGACCTCGCCCTTGAAAAGCTCGGCTCCGGTAAAAGATTTCAGGTTCTGCCCGTTTTCATTGGCTATGAGGATTACGGAAAAGCTCTCGTGGCTCTTTGCGGAACGGATTTCAGAACATACGTATCATCGTTTATTTCAATAATGAAAAACGGCGACAGGTTGTACCTTCGCCTGTCAGACGCGGACAGCGTGGGAAGAATTGCCGATTTCTGTTCTGATAACGGAGCGGCGTGCGGTTCCGGGCAGTTTGAGATTCGCGGAACGAACTATATGCTGCGCGACGGCGGAAAGCTCCGCGAATACAGCCTCGGCGAATATCCTCAGAGCGACGGCGAAAAAGCTGTTCCGATAGTATGGGATATGTTCAGCCGCGATAAAAATCTTCTGTATTTTGTTTCCAGATATTGCCTTGATTTTATAGATTATTCTGCAATAGAGGACATAGAGACAAAAAAATTCGGCATTGAAGGGGACGAATCGGTTGTCGGTCTGCGGCTTATCGAAAAATCGCTCATCGACAAGTTCGGCGAAGTTATAGGCCCCGCAGTTTCCACCGACTATGCCGACAGCCGCCGCACGCAAAGCCTGCGCGCATTCTGGGTGAAGGACGGCAGCGGCAATCTGCTTTTGTATAACTCGACCAACCGCCCGCTTACGGGATACGTCAATTTTGAAAACAATCAGTTTACGGCGGGTATAAGACTCGTGCTTGTGCTCGATGACGATAAAATAAACAGGAGGAAATAAACTATGGGAACCACAGGCAATTACGAAGATATACTCGAAATTATAACCAAAAGCAAGATAGGGGGAATTCCCGGCGCAGGCAGCGACAGAATGATTTACGCATACCAGCCTGCGGATAAAGTCGGTGCAAGAATTTTAAAAGATTTTGTAAAGTTTTACGATAAAAAGGCGGGCAGTTTTCCGCTTGACGATAAAGATTACAGGCAGAAGTTCGGGCTCATCACGCACATAATGGCGCTGTCGACGTTTCTCGAACTCAAATCGCTGGGCGTGGACATAAGCCAGTACGACGACATTTATTTCGGGCTTATCGAAAAGGTCTTTGCCTGCGTGTATCAGGGCGGAGAGAAGGTGTTCGACGCCACTCCTTATTGGGAAAATGCCGACTACAAAATTACGACGTATGTTGAAAGCGCATCGAAAGTCGTTTCAACAATAGTGGACCTGCGCGACGACCTTCTGAATGCGCTGTACGAAGACGGCGGGGCCAAGCTGCCCGTTGCCGTAAAAATCTGCGGCGACACGGTCGACGACGCGGCGGGGCTGCTCAGATATTCAGAAAAGCTGATTGTCGATGCTTCCGCTATGCTGAACGATGCCGCCTTGGTGAACGCAGAACCGTTCGTTTATGAAATCGACGGCAAAAAGAGCGGCCGAACGTATGTAGGTTCGGTGGTGACTCACCGCGGCTGGGCTTTCCAGAAGCCTGCCGAAGACGATGCCGCCGAATATGATACTTCGTTATATTACACATACTACGGCACCAATGCCTTCATCTCGGTATATAACTCTATGGAAGATTTATACGAAGAGCTCGATAACGGCACGGCGCTTTTCGGCGACCGCGACAAAAACAGCCTGAGCGATGAAGACAAAAAGAGGTATGCCAAGTACCTGAGCGATAAAAAGTTTTACGGCGCAAACAGCGAAGTGCTTGATACGCTCCGTAAAATTACCGCGTCGGCGGGCAGATATATCGAAACGAAGATGAAAAGGAACAACGTCAACATCTCGTTCGATTACGTGGATAAAAACCTCAACCCCATCTCTGTCAGCGCGATAGGCAACAGCAAAAACAACCACATAATGAACTCGCTGTTTGCCTTCGCCATTCTGATAAACGCCGGCGTCGACGACGACTATCTCAGCATCGGCAAATCGAGCATATACCAGAGTATTCAGTTCGCGCTCACCAACATAAAGAAGATTTATGTGGACTATAAAGACAAGAGCCGCGAAGATTTGATTGAAAACTATTCTCTCGGCGAAGACAAGTGCCCCGACAGCGTCAGCCACATAATGCAGAACTGGCGCAAAAAGAGCACGATAGCTCCGTACGAGCTTGTTCCGCTGTATTGCAACACGTATAACCTTATATTCAACTACATAATCAAATATCCCCAAAAGGAGATGCGCGACAACCTTGTGTGGATACTTGAAAACAAATCTCCCGATGGATGGTTCTGGCGCAAAGAAGGTTTCAGCGTAAACAATAACCTGTACTATATTTATGCAATCGACTCGTTCTATCTGTATTACGAAAAATACGAAAAAGAACTTCTCGATGCCGACGTTCAGCGCGGCAAGGCAAAGGAGAAAGCGGACGAGCTTGCCGCCGAACGCGTAAGGTATGAAAAGGAGCTGAGGGACAGGGAAGAGAGATACAATGTCGCTTTGAACGACGCTCTCAATAAACGTTCGCCGCTCGATACCGAGGTGGAAAAACTGGCTCAGTCGCTCTTTGAAAAAAGTTTTGGCGAGTATTTCGAAAAGTGCTTCGAAGAGCAGTTCGGGTATGCCGTCGACTATATCGTAAAAGCGCTTACCTGCACGAGCGCGGAAAAGGAAACGATGAAGGCCAGGCTGGTGACCGACAGGCGCCTGCAAAGCATATTGTTCCTTTCAACGCTTGCCGACGCCACAACTTCCGATAAGATAAAAGAAAGCATACGCGGCGTGAGCGACGAGCAGCAGAAAAACGTTCTGCTTGCCAGACTGTCAGAGTTGTTTAAATTTTAAGCCGAAAGGTTTTTATAAAGATATTTGTACAAAAGGGGAGTAATATGCTTAAAGTTTCGTTTTTTTCGTATAAGGGCGGCGCAGGCAGAACTTCGATGCTTTACAATACGATATCGTATCTGGCCGACGAGCTTGGAGCCACGCCCGAAGAGCCTGTTGTTGTGCTCGACCTCGACATAGACAGCAAAGGCCTTTCTTATCTGCTAGTGGACGAGGGCGCCGATACTGCCGATAAACTCGACGTGGTAAAAGTTCTCAACCAGACTGATATTACGGCGGACGCCTTTGCCACCAAGGAAGAGATTCTGGGAAAGATGATTCCCGTCGGAAAAATGCTCGGCCTCGGCGAGGGCAAGAACGGCAATATACTGTTTATCACCGCGCATTCAAACGAAAAGCTCAACGGCGACAGCAACTACGACGGACGCAACGTCGAACTTGAAAATTTTGCCAACAGGCTCGAAAAATTCGGGTGCAAAGCCCTGGTTATGGATAACCCCGCCGGCGGCCAGCTGCCCGCCAGCGTCGCGTTGCGCATTTCCGATAAAATAGTCGTAGCTATGCGAATAACCAAGCAGTTCAAGGAGGGCACCAGGGAATTCATCGCCCGTCAGAAAAATTTCGACAACAAGGACTATATAATAGTTCCTAACGCCGTGCCGTCTGCCGAAGGCACCATATACAGCATCGAAAATATTCTGCGCAGAATTAAGGACGACCTTACTGTGGCGGGCGAAGCGGGGCACAACAAGGTGACTACCGACATTATAGACGAAGGCGGTATTCACGAAGTAAGGCTGTTCAAGTTCGAAGAAACCAATCTGCGCCTCAAAGCCAAGGAATACGAGCTTACCAAGGCAGAAATTTATAAACTTGCCGAAGACGAGGCCGAAGCGCAGAGAAAATACGAAAAACTTGCGAAGGTGATAGCCGATGACTGACGAACTTACTGCCCGGCGCAACGAAATAATCAGGCTGATTCCCGACAGCGTGCTGAGGGATATCATCTTTGAGTCGGGCGAAACAAGCAGCTCCTTCCTTTCAAATATAGGCAAATATATCGATTATTTCAAAAATACGCTCTATCTTGTCACTTTAATAACTTACAAAAAATTTGTAAGCTATAAAGCGTGGTTCGAAGAACTCGACGCCGAAGAGCGCGCTCGCGAGATAGCGTCTTTTTCCAATTCGATGGTGCGCCTTTACAATATGTTCGACGAATGTTATTCCACCAGGCGGCTTGACTTCAATCTGGTGGAAAACGTGTTGCTCAACCTTCAAGTCGATTCCTCGCTTTCCCCTGCCGACGGATTTATACAAAAGGTGGGAATGGAGGGGTGCTTCAATTTTTCTGTGCTCGGCAACGACCTCAGCAAGTTCATTTTCGCCCTTAAAAAGCGTATGCTTTCCAGCCGTTACGATGCGCAGTTCGGGTTCGATAGCCTTAAAAGGTTTTTCCGTGCCTTCCCGTTTTTGGGGAACGCTTCCGCCGAATACGTGCCGCTGCCCTGCTGCAACAGGCCGCTGAGGACGGTAAACCTGACCATCGACGGCGAAAAGCTGTGCCTCGACGAACTGCTTACCGAAATCAACGGCCAGATTGACTATCTTTACGGTGTGTGGATTGACGACCCGCGCAAATTCACTGCTGACAATCCGCAAAAAAGCCAGATGCTTGCGGCGGAATATGCGCCGCTGTTTGCCAGGATGGAGTACAAAATTGTTTTTCTGGACAAGTCTTCCGAAGAAAACGCGGCGGGTAAGGGATATAAAGTGTGCGTTGTGAGCGACACCGCGATAGAAGACTTTATGTTCAAATACAGGCTCTTCAACGTGCCGGGAGGCAGCGAGAACTATTTTTTTAGGGATTTCTTCTTCGTAGACAACAAGTACATAAAGTACCTTGCAATGACCATCTCTGACCTTATAAGCATAGACAGCAAAAGGAAGGTATATAACCACTATCGCAACGATTACGGAGAAGTTTTCAAAAAGCTCGGGAATTCCCAGATAATTCATTGGGACGAAATTTTTATCTTTCTGCTTCTCGAAGTCGGAATATATAATCTGCTTACATATCTGTTTAAAAATACCGATTTAAGCTATAATGCCGTAAAAAATACGTTCAGGCTCAGGTTTGGCGAGAACGTGAAAAAACTTGAAGACGCTTACGAAATAATACGCGACCCGACGAGCAAACTTACATTAAGAAACGCAAACAACATAGTCAATTGCCAGGTGCAGGCGCTAATCTTTTTTGCCACCAAACTGCTCACGGCAAACGAAGTAAGCGTGTCTTTCAACGAATCTCTCTCTTCGGTTGCCGAAATTCTGGACGACATCAACAATGTTTACGAAAATGCTTCGCTGAACCCGAAGGAAAAGGTCATTTATTACGTAAACAAAATTATAAACTTCAATATGTTTATAGTTGTTTTTTACGACGGGTTGCTCAGCTATTACGATAAGCAGAAAATCAGGGATATAGAAGAGAGCGAAATGCTGTTCTTCTCTGACTCGGGTGGCAAACAGCTCTCTTCCATAAGCTATGATTTCTTCCGTCAGGCCACGTCTGTCGCCCGCAGAAATATCTACGAGCGCTACAATACTATGTGCCTGATAAAGGATTTCGACGGTAGTACGCTTGAAAAACTTGAATCTCTCGTAAAAGATTCCTTTGAAGAGCTTGAAAAACTCAATGCTTCGCTGAATGTGCGCAACACCAACAAGAACGAGCAGTTTTACGATATGACGGGCAAGCGCAGCCTGATAAATTCCGACAGGCTTGCCGCGTTCAAACAGCGCATAATATCTTCGTTCGGCGACGTGCGTTCGGTTGATTCCTGGCTCGGAAAGCTGCACGAAAATTTCTGCGGGTATTTAGGCTATATGCGCGACGGTTCGCCCGAAAAGGACGCCCCAATCGAAGGCGCGATATATCCCGTAATCGGAATATGCTCGCAGAGCGTTATGTCGCAGGACGGGTACAGGTACGCATATCTTTCGGTAGACAGCGAGATAAACAAGAGGGCCATAAGGATAAAGATAATTTCAAACGAGGTATTGCGTACGGGCGAGGCGTATTACTGCGTTCCGAACGTAAAAAAGTGCCTGCATATACCGGGCCGTTCTGGAAAGGTGGAGTATGTTTGGATAAATCCCCACATAATTCCGTACAACGCGTATCTGCCAAACGTCAGCGCGTCGTTTGAACAGCTTGAAAATAAAGAAGATTACAAAAAAGCGGCGGAACTGATTTATTGTTCCGATATTATGTACCGCCGTATGTTCGGCAATATGGAAAATGCCGTAAAGGTACTTGAAATACTCTTCGACAAGGGGCATTCGGTATTCAATAAAAGATATGTTCGGCTGCTGCGCATCTCGGGCGCGGACGATAACGGGGTGATTGCCGCGGCAACGCTTTACCGCACTCTTCCCGCCTGGGACGAAAATGTAATGGTCAACGCCTTCAATGCGGCAAAGGTGCCTGTAACAGAGGAAACCAGGTCGGCCTTTGAAAGTCTGTGCGACACGTTCGACGATGCAATCGGCGACAATTATTATGTTTCGGACATATGCGTGGACGAAAACTACCGCAACCGCGGCTACGGCAAATGTATGCTGAACAATATTATAAGGGTTGCCGAAAAGCAGACGGGCGTAAACGTGGTTTTGTCTGTCTACGAAAATAACATTTCGGCGATGAGCCTGTATAACCTTATGGGGTTCATTCCTTATGTGTCCGCCTACGACAACAGAGGCGAAGGCAATAACCATAAGGAAAAATACTTCAAGATGATAAAATATACGTGATTTTTCTGCAATCTAAAAAAACCGTGCGGGCAGCTTTTTAAGCCGCCCGCACGGTTTTTTTATTGCCTGTGGCAACGTATGATTTTTATGTCGTCGCCTGGGGTAAGGCTGTACCGCTTTGCAATTTCAAGGCAACGCGCGGTACCGCATCTTTCTGCGCCGCTTTCGTCTGCATATTCGCAGTCGCATACGGCAATCACCTTGTCGCACTTCTTCATTATGTAATTTATCGCCGCTTCGTATCCGCCGTCGGGCGAGGATACTACTTTGCATACTACCGTCTGGGCAAGCAGATGCCGCAATTTAAGTTCGTCCTTTTCGGTGTAGGCATAGCCGTGCGCCAGGCAGTCGCTGCGCACCATTTTTATATAGTCTTCGTATCCGACGGGCAAAACGGCCTTTGTTGTTATGCCCATTTCGTTTGCGCATTCGGCTATCAGCTGGTCGGCGCCGTGTGCAAAACAGGTACGCACGACCACGCGGTTGGTCTTGCTGTATTTTTCAAGTTGTTTTTTAATCTGCTCTTTCAGCCTGGCAGGGTTGTCGGTAAAGAATCTGTGGCCTGTTCCCGCAATTTCCAGGTCGGGCTTTCTGCCTATGCGGTAGTTATAAATTCTGATATTGTGCCCGAACTTTCTTAAAAACGGTATGATGTTGTTCACCATCAGTTCGTCTTTGGCCTGCTCTTCCGGCGCAAGCATTTCGTAGGGGACTATGTCTTTGTGAATCTTCTTTTCGTTGCGCTCGGCGGAGGAGGAGTAGCCTGTGCCGTATTTCCAGCCCATTCCCAGCTTTTCCTTTACCCAGCGCACGTGCTCTTCCCTGCACAAAAAGCCGAGGTTGTCTGAACCTATTGCTCCGTAATCGCCGTCTTTAAAGTTTTCCACTACGGGATAGTCCAGGTCTTTGCTGCTGTAAAAACAGTTTATAAGTTCAAGTTTCCGGGCGTAAGATTTGGCCTGTTCTATGTTTGAAACTTTGAATTCCAGCGAAAGGTCGTCAAAGGCTTTCGGTTTTTCCAATCCCGTTTCCAGGCAAAGTTTACTGTAACTCGCGTGAATGGCCCTTGCAAAATCGCACAGATTTATGAAGTTGTTTTCGGAGGCGTAAAGTTTGTTGCGCTTTTCTTTGGGCGCCACGGCTACGTCGGCCGTAAGGTTCAGCGAGCTTTTCAAAAGTCCGCCTCTGCCGTCGCCGCCGAGTATGTTCTTTACGAATTTGCCTTTTTGAATATCGCCGTAATGTTTGTTTATCCTGTCTTCGCCGCTCTCGCGGTCGGTGGCTGTGCTGCTGTCAAAAATATACGTGATGCTTATGTAATCGTCGTTTATCGCCAGCCTTATGTCCCACGCGACGGGGTCGTATTTGCTCGCCTTGCCGTAGGCCTGCCTGTCCCAGTTTTGCAGTTCGTCGCACAGAATCAGTAGATATGCAAGGGGATGATTGTCGGGGGACGCGGGGCGCTCGTTGTTGAAGTCGTAGCGCGAAAGGCTGTTGTGCAGGACTATCGCCGTCAGCACGTCCAGCCGCTTTGGGGTAAGCTCTATGTCGGGCCTTTCAAGCAATTGGCGCGCAAGTATGGCGGCGCTGAAATAGCCGTGGTCCAGAAAAGTCCTCTGTTCGAGTATGCGCTTTTTAAGGCGCACGCGCATATCCTCTTCGTCATAGCCGAAGCGCAGGTTCAGCCCGTATGCGAACAGGTCGTTCAGCGAGGCGAACTTTTTGTCTGTTTTCAGCGCCGCGCTTATGCGCCTGCCGTCTTCTTCCGCTATGCCTGTAAAATTATCGTAGTTTCCGAATGTCACGAACGGGTTGGTTGCGGCGCCGCTACCCCACAAATCTTCGCAGTAATTTTTAATCTGTTCGTAGGCCAGCTGAAAGGGATATCCCGTGTCGTGGAACAGCGCCGTCATTCCCCAGCAGTATAAAAAATCCCTGCGCGAGGCGGCGTCGTCTTTCTGCCCGTAAAATCGCAGAAATGCCGAGCGGAATACGCCGTCGTTGGCATATATTGCCAGGCCTAACGCAAAAACGTAGACGGAGTGGGAGTAGTGGTCGCGGTGTTTTGAAAGCAGCTCGCCCGAGTGGTATTCGTGGTCTGAAAGCAGTTCGAGCAATTTTTGGGTGTTTGCGTAGCCTTTGCCGAACAGTCTGAATATTTCGCTGAAACAAAAATATACGGTAAATGCGTCGCCCTTGTCGCCCGAACTCAAAAATTGGTTCAGCGCACTTATAAAGCACTGCCTGTCGCTCTCCGGGCAGGCCGTGCCGGGAATTTCGGCGAAGCAGACGTTTTCAAAAAATTTATTGGCAAGTTTTGCCAGCGTTTTCATAAGTATTCCCCCAAGCGTATTGTATTTTAATTATATCAGATAGTCCTCCTGTTTGCAATAGCTGTGTTTAATTTGAAAATTATATTTTTCGGTTGAATTAAATCGGATTTTTATGATATTGACAAAGGATATCCGTGATGTTATTATATTATTAAACCAATATTCATACGGTCAGTGGAAAATTATGAAAACAACGTTTATATCGTATTCCACGCACAACAAAGAAATTGCTTTCCGCATCGTTGAGGAGCTGGAAAAGCGCGGGCTTAAATGTTATATTGCTCCCCGCGATATTACACCCGGAAAAGATTATGCGTGCGAAATTGTTGACGCCATAAAAACCCAGGATATGGTAACTTTGATTTTTACCAAAGAATCAAATATTTCCGGCTATGTTTTGCGCGAAATAAATTCCGCCGTATTGCACAATAAAACTATCATTCCTTATAAAATCGACGATTCTGTGCCGTCAGACGCTATGGAGTTTTACCTCGGCGTCACTCATTGGATAACGTCTCCCGATTTCAAAGGCGGACTTGACGCATTGATTGCGGCGATAAACAACACAAGCGTCCAAAATACAGAGGAGAGCGCGGTGCATTATCCCGGGCCTATCGTCCTCGATTATGCAGAAGCAAAAAATATAGGCTATGATGCAAAAAAAATCGTAATGGAAACAATTGAAATAGACTACCTTACGCTCAACAATGATTTTACGATTAACGAAAGCATAGAGGGCAACGTCGATTCGTGGCTTGACCACGTAAGCAATTATCCCGAATTATATTCGCTGTTGGTTAAAGATGACAACATAATCGGCTATTGGCAGTTTGTTCTAATGAACGAGGAAAATTATAATTCCATTCTGCGCGGCGAAAAAATCGTCGATGCCGATATGCTTGAATTCTACGATTTCGGCGGGGAATTTTACTGCTATATCGCAATTATGCCTATTCTGAAAGAATACGAAAACAATAAAAATATGATGCTTCTGTGGGATAAGCTGTTCAGCCGCATAGAAGATATGTACGACAGGGGCATTGCTATAAAGAGGATAGGCATTTCTGTATATTCCCACATCCTTGAAAAAGTAGTTCAGTCCCTGGGCTTCACGTGCGTTGCGAAAAATATGGCTGACGGAAAGATTTATGACGCAGATATTTCGCAAATAAAAAATCATCCGTATCTGCAAAAGAAATACCCTTCATTGTGTTCAAAACTAAACGGAGAAAAAAAGTGAGCGCGCTTGAATTTGTAAATCTGAACAGAGATAATTTTGACGTCGCACTGAAAATACAAAACGAATTATTCCCTTCGCACAGCGCATACGTCAATTACCGCGAGGCTGTTGAAAAACTTACGGACAACGTTTATTGGATAGTCAGGCACGGCGAAGAAAATATAGGAATCTGCGGGCTGTATTATTATGCCGCCGATACCGAAAGCGCCTGGCTCGGATGGTTCGGGATTCTGAAAGAATTCAGGCGGCAGGGCTTCGGAAGTATGGCGCTAAGCCGTTTTGAAGAGGAAGCAAAAAGGCGCGGCTTCAAATTTTGCAGATTGTATACCGACAGGTTTGAAAACGAAATTGCAAAAAAATTTTACGAGTCTAACGGATACGTTTGCGAACAATATATAAACGACGAAGACTCCGCCTGCAAAATATATCCGATAGATATTTATTCGAAGCCGCTGAAAAATTTTGTGCTTGTTCCGTGGGGCAACCGCAATATCAACTTTTCAGAGCAGATTAAAAAACAGGAAATTTAGCATCGGACGGAAAATTATCCGGATATTCTTAAAACGCAGGGGGCGCTGACGCGTTCTGTGCGGCGCAGAAAATCAATTTTACGGTGAAGGCAGTATGGTGAGTTGCGAAAGAATTCCCGTCGTCATAGGCGTTACGGGCCACAGGAATATCGACGAGAGGGACAAGGACGAACTTAAACGTGAAGTTGCCGCCGCGCTTTCGGAAATCAGGGCGGCCTGTTCGGGCGGCAGCGGCGAAGGCAATACTCCCGTCATAATGCTCAATGCGTTTGCCCAGGGAGCGGATATGCTGTGCGCGGAGGTTGCCTTCGGTATGGGCATAGCCGTGTATGCCGTGCTGCCGTGCAGCGAGGAAAAATACATAAAAAGTTTTACCGATGCCGAAGACGCGGGAAAGCTGCGTTCGTACCTTGCAAAGTCAGAGCGGGTAATGGTTGCCCCCGACTTTGAAAAGAATGCCGCGTGGCTCGCCGGCGAATTTAAGATGAGCGCCGACGACTACGAATACCGTCAGGCGGGGATTTACATAGCGGAGCATTGCCACGTGCTGCTCGCCCTTTGGGACGGGTGCCCGCCGGAAAAGCAGTTCGGGTGTGGCACCGTCGAAGTGATAAATTTTGCGCTCGGCCACAAATTCCTTGACGGCGACCATCTGTTCAATCCCGGGATACTCAACGACTGCGCCGTGCTGTGGCTGTACGCCCGCAGAAGCGGCGGCGAAAAACAGCCCGTCCGCAGGCGCTGGCTGGCGTGCGCGCTCGCCGGAGAGAAGGGTGCGGAGGAGTTCGGCAATTACTTCGTATGCGACGATATGCCCGCATATATGGCCGAAATAATAGCAAAAACAGTGAGGTACAACGGCGAGAGCTGTGCGGGAGCCGTAGGCGGCGGCAGGCTGTGGGACAGGCCCGAAGAGCTCGACGATTACCGTAAAAATATAGGCTATCACTATTCCAAGGCAGACGCCGTTTCTTTCGGCGGGAATCAGAAATATTACAACAGGTTAATACTGCTCATAGCCATTATAGGTACATTTGTGGCATTTTCGTTTATGCTGTATGACGACGCGTCGCTGACGTTTATGATATTTCCGTGCGCGCTCGCCGTGGCTGCGCTTATCTGGATAATAGTGCGGGGCAACAAAAAGGGATACCATTCAAAATATATCGAATACAGGGCGTTTTCAGAGGCGTTCAGAATACAGTTCTATATGTCGCTGTGCCTGCGCGAAAAGCAGATACTCGCCAACGTGTGCAGGCTGTATTCCTGGACTCAGAAGGTGGATTCTGTGTGGATATACAAGGGTTTGCAGGCCGTTGCCGCCGTAAGCGCGGCCGAAGTTCCCGAAATGGAAACGACGAAGATAATAGACGTGTGGATAGGCAACAGCAAAAACCCCGACGGTCAGCTCAGATATCACACGGACAAACTTGTCAAAAACAGAAACAAAGCCGAAAAATATGCAAAGATTTCAAACTGCCTTACTATAATCACCGTTGCGGTATACATCGTAATCTTTTTAATGGAGGCGGCGGGGCACATACTTGGCGCCTTCGGCAAAGAGTGGTTCTGGAACGGGGAACTTGCGGGCGGAATTTCCTGGCGCAGCTCAGGCATAATAGTGATGGGAACGGTGACGGCGGCGTCGCTGCTGTTTACGGGCTATTTCGGCAAACTTTCATTCGGCCGCAAGGCGGAAGACAACCGCAAGATGAGTATGTTCTACGCTTCGGCATATGCCAGGTGGAGCGAGGCCAAGGCGCGCCCCGCGGAAGAGATAGCTAAGTTTGTGAAGGAAATTGCCCGCGAAGAGATTGTGGAAAACGGCATCTGGTGTTCGTACGTAAAGGACAACAGTCCGGAAATAAATCTTTGATTTTATAGCGGCGGAACGCGAAAGAAAAAATGGCGGTGGCGGTATGTTTTTAGTTACTGGAATTTTATTGTTGATAATATCTGCGGCGATGATTTTCGCCATAGCTTTCACCACTGTGCGCACGGTTAAAGACAGGGGCGAACTGATAATTTCAAAAAAGAATCTGATATACCTCGCGCCGACGTTTATGCTCATTTACTTTCTGCATATGGCGGCGTGGGTTTACAACGGCAACGGCATTGATTTTTTCAGTTGCTTTTCGCTGCTCGGCTCCGTTCTCGAAGTTATAACCAAATTCAAAGCCGACAGCTCGCTCGTAACCCCAATATGCAATGAATATCCCGTATTTTACGCGGCGTTCGTAATGGCCTACGTTGCGGGCGGAGCGGCTGTCGTTTTAAGCGTTGCCAGCTTTTTCAGCCCGCGCATACGCAACTACGTTTCTTTAAGGCGCGCCCTGCGCAGAGGGTGCGACATAGTCATAGGCGACTGCGCAGATTCGCTCAGGTTTGCAAAAAACAATAAAAACTGTCTGCTGCTTATGCCCGCGGTTACCCGCGCCCGCTATGCCGAGCTTATCAAGGGCGGCTACACCGTCGCCCGTGGCGCGCTTAAAGATTTCGGCAAAAAACTGTGCGGCAAGGAATATAATCTTATACTTTTCAGCGGCTGCAATATATCGTATACAGGCGTAATCGAAGAATTTATAACCGTCAAACGGGGCGGTAAGAGGGTGACGTTGAATATGGAAGCCAATCAGGACAGCGTAAAAATAATAAAGGAGCGCCTCATCGCGGATACGGACGACAAGGTGGGCTCGTTCATAAGTTGTTTCAGCAAGCACGAGCTTATCGCGCGGCAATTCGTGGCGCAATATCCCGTAACCAAATTCATACCCCGCAGCTTTTACAACGAAAATTATACGCTTAAACCCGACAAGGATATAAACATCGTATTCATAGGTTTCGGCAAGATGAACTATCAGCTTTTCAGAATGTGCTCTATGCAGTTCCAGTTTGCCGCCCCGTGCGGCGACAGACTTCAATCGAAACCCGTGCATTACTATATCTATGACCACAGGGGCGAGGCGCTGCACAATGAATTTTTCTCGCGGATGCTTTACGAGTTCGACGAGGATTTCAAAGACTGCGACTTCCCCCGTCCCGAAAGGATTTGCGACATAGCCGAAGTAGGTCAGACCGACATAAATTCGGTTGAGGCAAAAAAGAAGTTTAAAGAACTGGTCACGGACAACAGCTTCACTTACTTCATAATCTCGCTGAATGCCGACCTGGAAGACGCCTCTTACGCGCAGACCATCAGAAGGCTGCTGCCGGAAGACGGAAACTACCGCATATTCGTCAGGGCCAAGAGCAGCGCCGAAAATTTCGGCGGCGGAAAGGTAATTTATTTCGGCGACGAAAGCAAAATATATACCCACGACTATATAGTAAACGACGAACTTTCTGAACTTGCCCGTCGCCTCAATATGCTGTACGACAGCATCGGCAATATGCCGCAGTGGCTGGCTGATATACGCAAACTTCCCGTCGGGCAGCAGGGCGAGGCGCTGGATAAGAGCCTGCAAAATTATGACTGCCGCGAGCTTATGCGCGAAAATTGGGAAAGCCGCCCTATGATTGAACAGGCGTCGAATTTGTATCACGCCCTCAACCTTCCGTTCAAGCTAAACCTGCTCGGGTTCGATATGGTAAAGCGCGCAGGCGACGGCGATACGGGAATTTCGGAAGAGGAATTCGATAAGAGATACGTAAACACGGGCAGGGAAAACAATTATGCCGATATCGGTTTCTTTTTCGGCTTGCAGTCGTCCAACGTGCTGGCGTTCATCGAACATCTGCGCTGGAACGCCCTGTACATTCTGTATGACTACAAGCAGATGAAAAAGAAGGATATAGTCGCCAAAGAGGAGATGGATAAAGAGGGCAACGTAAAAATCGTGGCGCCCCATAAAAACACGGCGCTCAAACAGCACGCCTGCCTCACTACCTATTACGGACTGAAAGAGCTTATAGAATATAAATTCGGCGTTATGTATCCGGACGAGGATATAAACAATGTGCCGCCGACCGATTCAAGGCTGAGGGAGCTGTATAACATCTATCAGTACGACTATATGGATTTGGACCGCCTTTACAGCGAAATATCTTCAATGGGCTATAAAATTGTTGAAAACGGCGTTTGAACCTGCGCGTTTACGCGTTGTAAATTTTCTTTAATGTCTGTTTTGTTGCCGCAAGACCCCTGCAAAGGAGGTCTTATCTGTCTTGCGCGCGGCAAACAACGTTTTTGTGCGGGCGCTACTATATGCTTATGGCGGAAAACTGTTTATGAGGTACGTTATTTCTGATATCCACGGCGAATACGGGCTATGTATGCGCCTGCTGGATAAAATTAAATTTTCAGCAAGCGACGTTCTGTATGTGTGCGGCGATATGGTGGACAAGGGCGACGAAAGCGTACGACTGCTTGATTTTCTGCTGAACGCGCCCAACGTAAAGTGCATTCTCGGCAACCACGAATACGGCTTTCTCGCTTACTATTGGGCGGTAATGAAGTCGTCGCCTTCCGACTTCGATAAAGTGCTCGCCGATTTGCAAAGATGGTTCGGCGGCGACGGAAAACTCCTGCGCTGGGAAACGGTAGACAAGCTCGAAACCCTGCCGCTCTACATAGAGGAAGAGGAGTTCATCTGCGTGCACGCGGGACTGCCGCTGGACGATAATTGCCTCATAGTGCCGCCCCAATCGGCACGCGAAGCCGTTCTGCTGGAAGACAGGAACTTTATGCGCCCCGAGGTCGTCCCGAAAGACTGCAAATGCGTTTGTTTCGGCCATACTCCCACGCGCAATGTGTGCGGGGAGGACAGAATTCTTGCCTATAAGCGCTATGGCCGCTGCGGCGACGATATTAGCGATTATTACAAAATACACCTCGATACGGGGACGTGGCTTGGCGGGCCTCTCGGCTGTTTCTGCATAGATACCTGCCGCGCGTTTTATGTAAAGGAATATAAATTCTGACCGTGCGGCGCCCGCAAATAAATTGCGGGCGCTGTATTTATTTGCAACCAACAAAACTATGCAGTTATGCTGAATATTTAGAAGTTGCGGCAATGAATAGTTTTATTTGCGGTTTTGAACATTGGACACCGCGCACGTAACTTACGGCCCCGGCCATATGTTCGGAACGGCCGAGGATGAAACTATGCCCGGACCTTCCGGCAACAAGGTGGGCAACCTCAACGCCAACGTAGGCGCAACGCTCACGTTCAGGGTTGACGGCGGCGAAGACGGCGCAACGGCAACGCTCTTTGCAACGGTAAGCAACCGCGCCTCGTCGTTCAAGTTCACCGACGCGATGAAGATTACGCTCAACGGCACCGAAATTCAGTCCGATGCAATGACCGTACCCGGCGTAGACTGGGCAGAGTTCTCGCCCATAGAGCTTGCGCAGATAGAGCTTAAACCCGGCGAAAACGTAATCGTGTTCGAGGTTGTAAGCGGCGACGCGGGCAAGGGCTTCGACTTCGACAATATGATGCTTGCATCCGAAGAGACTATCGGTTGGTATGTAGGCTGATTTAAGTGCGGCGCGGATAACGCCCTGAAAAAAGGCGGGGCGGACTCCGCAGAAAAAAGATTATTGCAGTGTAAAAGCGGCGGCGGGCATACATA
>UMIY01056291.1_pt1 | contig 53248 bp, 56 predicted proteins | sample 1965921 | NCBI WGS metagenome assembly UMIY01 (sample SAMEA4836134, study PRJEB28245) | human gut metagenome | biome: gut microbiome; material: fecal sample | place: Denmark | collected 2008
CTGGGCATTTCCGGCCTTTTCCGCAACCGGAAAAACGGATTGCTATGGGGATATATCGCAGCGGTTTTCGCCCGGGGATTCTTCCACTCTCTGGGCGGGTACCTCTACTGGATGGACTATATGCCGGAGAACTTTCCCCAGTCTCTCAAGGCGGTCTATCCCATCGTGTACAATTACAGCTACCTGTTGGTGGAGGGCATCCTCACCGTCATCGTCATCCGGGTCCCTGCCGTGGTATCCGCCCTGGAGCGGGTGAAGAAGCAGGCAGCACAGTAAAAAAAGACTCCCCCGTACCGGACAGTACCGGCGCGGGGGAGTCCTTTTATCGCTTTTGGCTGCAGCCTGAGCAGCGGGCGCAGTTGCCGCTGCACCCTGTTTTGTGCCTGGCACAGGCGCGCAGGGCAAGGGCCAGCCAAATACCCAAAAGAGCGAGTATGATCAGTTCCATACAATCATCCTCCTTTAGACCAGAGACAGCAGGTGATAGGCCAGGAAGGATACAATCCAGGCAATCACACACTGGCTCAGCGCCACCCCAGCGGCCTTCCAGCCGGAGCCCAGCTCCCGTTTCACTGCGGAGATGGCGGCCACGCAAGGGGTGTAGAGCAGCGTGAACACCAGGAAGCTCCCGGCGGTCACAGGGGTGAAGAGGGTACCCAGAGCAGCGGAAGTGACATCGGCGCCGCTGCCGGTGAGGATCCCCAGGGTGGAGATGACAGACTCCTTGGCAATGAAGCCGGTGATGAGGGCGGTGGAGACCCGCCAGTCCCCGAAGCCCAGGGGGGCGAAGAGGGGAGCCAGAATGGTACCCACTGCAGCCAACAGGCTGTCGGCACTGTCCGTCACCACATTGAGCCGGGTGTCGAAGGTCTGGAGGAACCAGACGATGATGGTGGCCACGAAGATGATGGTGAAAGCCCGGGTCAAAAAGTCCTTGGCTTTATCCCAGCACAGCTGTCCCACGCTGCGGGCGGAGGGAAAACGATAGTTGGGCAATTCCATGACAAAGGGGACGGGATTGCCCCGGAAGGCGGTGGCGCCCAGCACCTTGGCTGCCACGATGCCCACCAGGATCCCCAGAAGATACAGCCCGATCATTACCAGAGGCGCAGCTTGGGGAAAGAAAGCGGCGGAAAACACCGCGTAAATGGGGATCTTGGCGGAGCAGCTCATAAAGGGCGTCAGGAGAATGGTCATCCGGCGGTCCCGCTCCGAGGCCAGCGTCCGGGTGGACATGATGGCGGGGACGGAGCAGCCGAAACCGATGAGCATGGGGACAATGCTGCGGCCGGAGAGGCCGATCTTCCGCAGCAGCTGATCCATGACAAAGGCCACCCGGGCCATGTAGCCGGTATCCTCCAGAATGGAGAGGAAGAAGAACAGCACCACGATAATGGGCAAAAAGCTCAGTACACTGCCCACGCCCGCGAACACGCCGTCAATCACCAGGCTATGTACCACCGGGTTCAGGCCGTAGGCGGCCAGGGCACTGTCCACGGCAACGGTGAGAGCGTCGATGCCTGCGGCCAGCAGGTCGGAGAGAATTGCTCCAATCACGTTGAAAGTCAGATAGAAAATGGCCAGCATGATGCCGAAGAAGATGGGCAGGGCCAGGTATTTGTTGGTGACGATCCGGTCGATGGCCTCGCTGCGCCGGCGCTCCCGGGATTCCCGGCATTTCACTACCGTACCGGCGCAGACCTTTTCGATGAAGTCGTAACGCATATCCGCCAGGGCGGCGTTACGGTCCATGCCATGTTCTGCTTCCATCTCCTGAACGCTGTGCTCAATGAGTTCCAGCTCGTTTTGATCCAGTTCCAGCCGGGAGACGATATCCTCGTCGCCCTCGATCAGCTTGGTGGCCGCAAAGCGCACGGGAATCCCGGCAGACTGGGCGTGGTCTTCGATCTGGTGAACCACGGCGTGAATGCACCGATGGACTGGGCCGGGGGCGCAGAAGTCGTAGACGGTGGGGAGGATCTTTCCTCTGGCTGTGAGGACGGCGATTTTCACCAGTTCGTCCACACCCTCATTCTTTGCCGCAGAGATGGGGACCACCGGGATGCCCAGCTCCCGGGACATGGCCTTGACGTCGATGGTGCCGCCGCTGCCGGTGACCTCGTCCATCATGTTGAGGGCCAGTACCATGGGGATGCGCATTTCCAGCAGCTGCAGCGTCAGATAGAGGTTGCGCTCAATGTTGGTGGCGTCCACGATATTGATGATGCCGTCGGGCTTTTGATTCAGAATGAAATCCCGGGTGACGATCTCCTCCGGGGTATAGGGCCGGATGGAGTAGATGCCCGGCAGATCCACCACCGTGCAGTCCTTTTGCCCCCGGATGGCGCCGGACTTCTGATCCACCGTGACGCCGGGGAAGTTGCCCACATGCTGGTTGGAGCCGGTGAGCTGATTAAAGAGCGTGGTCTTGCCGCAGTTTTGGTTTCCGGCCAGGGCGAAGATCATGATATACGCACCTCCACGTCGATGTTGCGGGCGTCCTCCTTGCGTAAAGACAGGGAATAGCCCCGAACCCGCAGTTCCAGGGGGTCTCCCAGGGGCGCGATCTTTTCCACCCGGACGGCGGTTTTAGGAATGAGCCCCATGTCCAGCAGACGGCATCGCAGGGCGCCCTGTCCCCCTACCCGGGTAATCACGGCCTCTTGGCCGATGGGAAGCTGATCCAATGTCATAATAGGTTCCTCCTATAAAGTTAGCATATTCTAACTATTGAGAGTTTAACATGACTAACTCCTGCCGTCAAACAGGAATTTGTCAAAATATGCATGAAAGTTTTCCAGTGGATTTGTGAAATAGGGAGAGGCGCTGGATCTTCTTGCGAAAGCAGGCGGGTCCATGGTATACTGCCAGAGAGGTGATATATCATGTTTTCATTCAATCATTTTAATTTTAATGTTTCCGACCTGGATAAGTCCCTGGCGTTTTACAAGGAGGCGTTGGGCCTGGAGCCGGTAGGAGAGCGGAAAGTGGCCCAGGACGGCAGCTTTATCATCGTTTACCTGGGGGACGGCAAGACGGATTTCCGCCTGGAGCTGACGTGGCTGCGGGATCATCCCCAGAAATATGATTTGGGAGAGTGTGAGTTCCATCTGGCTCTGCGGGCACAGGACTATGAGGCTGCTCATACACAGCATCAGAAGATGGGCTGCATCTGCTTTGAAAACCCTGCCATGGGGATCTATTTCATCACGGATCCCGACGGATACTGGATCGAGATCATTCCCGCTTGATAGGCGGGATGGGCGTCCGGCAGGCGCAATAGAGCACGGCCGGATCCAAATAAACGATGGGTGCGGTGAAGGGGGCGCGGCTGGAATGAAAAAAATGTGGACGTGGATGCTGTCTGTAACTCTCCTGCTGAGCCTGACTGCCTGCGGCAGCCAGGGGGTCAGCGAGGGGCGCACGGGAGATACCATGGAGACCTATTTCTTTGCATTTACAGTCAACAGCGCGTATTTGACCGGGGAGTACGCGGGTTATACGCCTGCAGAGGGAAAGCAGCTCCTGGTGGCGGATGTGACGGTAAAGAATACCTACCGGAAGAGCATCGAAATGTATGACATGGATTTCCAGTTGGGCTGGGGAGAGACAGACGACGCCTTTACGTATCCCATTACTACCGACCTTGAGACATTGGAAGAGCTGGAACCTGTGGGAGAGCACCAGCTGCCTGGAACCTATACGCTGGCGATTGATGAGGAGCGAACCGGTGAGCTGGTGTATGAGGTACCGGCGGGCCAGGTGGACTTCTCCATTTCCTATTTGGAACTGTTTGACGACGGCACAGAGGAGGGGGACACGGGCGACACCTATTTTGTGTATTTCACCGCTGAGGACAGCGCCACCAAAACGGTGTGACGGCTGCGGGCCTCGTCGCTTTATAAAAAAACACCGCCGCAAATAGCGGCGGTGCTTTTTTCTTGTTGTTACCACACCAGCGTGGCGAAATAATCCTCCACGGTCTCTGCCCGGCGGATCAGTTCCACAGAGCCGTCCTCCTTGAGCAGCAGCTCGGCGGAGCGAAGCTTGCCATTGTAGTTATAGCCCATGGAGTGACCGTGAGCACCGGTATCGTGGATGACCAGCAGATCGCCCATGTCGATCTTGGGCAGCATCCGATCCACAGCAAACTTGTCGTTGTTCTCGCACAGTCCGCCCACCACATCGTACTTGTGGTCGCAGGGGGCGTTCTCCTTGCCCATGACGGTGATATGGTGATAGGCACCGTACATGGCGGGGCGCATGAGGTTGCAGGCACAGGCGTCCACACCGATATATTCCTTATAGATGTGCTTTTCGTGGGTGGCCCGGGTCACCAGGTGGCCATAGGGGGCCAGCATATAGCGGCCAAGTTCCGTATACAGGGCCACATCGCCCATCCCGGCAGGCACCAGGATCTCCTCATAGGCCTTGCGGACGCCCTCGCCAATGACGGCGATGTCGTTTTCCGGCTGATCCGGACGGTAGGGGATGCCCACGCCGCCGGAGAGGTTGATGAAGGTGATGTGGCAGCCGGTCTCTTCCTTCAGATCCACTGCCAGCTGGAAGAGGATCCGGGCCAGGGCCGGATAGTAGTCGTTGGAGAGGGTGTTGGAGGCTAGGAAGGCGTGGATACCGAACTCCTTGGCGCCCATATCCGCCAGCTTTCGGTAGGCCTCGGCGATTTGGGAGCGGGTCATGCCGTATTTGGCGTCGCCCGGATTGTCCATCACCTGGAAGCCTTCCCGGGTCTCACCCAGGGTGAAGACGCCGCCGGGATTGTAGCGGCAGCAGACCTTCTCCGGAATATGGCCGATGGATTCCTTCAAAAAGTCCACCAACGTCAGATCATCCAGGTTGATGATGGCGCCCAGCCGGTCTGCCAGCTGGAACTCCTCTGCGGGCGTATTATTGGAGGAGAACATGATCCCTTCGCCGGTGACGCCGCATTTCTCCGCCATCATCAGCTCCGTCAGAGAGGAGCAGTCGCACCCGCAGCCTTCCTCTTTGAGGATCTTCAAAATAGCGGGGGTGGGGGTGGCCTTTACGGCGAAATACTCCCGGTAACCGGGATTCCACGCAAAGGCGGCTTTCAGGCGGCGGGCATTCTCCCGGATCCCTTTTTCGTCGTAAATATGAAAGGGGGTAGGGTACTGGGCAGCGATTTTTTCCAGCTGCTCCTTGGTGACAAAGGGCGTTTTCATGATGTGACCTCGAATCCTTCCGTGTGGGTCTGATCCTGGTGGATCGCAGATACCGTTTATTTTACGAGCTTTCCTGCATATCTGTCAAGAAGTTTGTAAAAAAATTGACAAAGCGGGGAAATTTTCCCTACGCTGTTCTTTCAAAAAAATAGCCCTTGTCTTCGGATTCCCGGCGCATTACAATAAGAGGGAAAACAGGCCGCCAAAAGGCGGGGAAAGAGGCAGGTTATGGAAACAATTACAGTCAATGCCATGGGAGAGCAGTGCCCCATCCCGGTGGTGAAGGCCACCCGGGCCCTGCGCCAGATGCGTGAGCCTGGGATTCTGGAGGTGTTGGTGGACAACGAGATCGCCGTGCAGAACCTCACCCGCATGGCCGCCGGCCACCATCTGGAGGCCAAGGCGGAAAAGAGAAGTGAGGGCGCCTACGCCGTCACCATGGAGGTCAAGACTCCCGTGGGCGACGCCCCGGCGGAGGAGCCGGAGATGATCGCCTGCGTGCCGGATACCCGGGGCTCTCTGGTGGTGGCGGTGGATACCGACAGTATGGGCCGGGGCAGTGATGAGCTGGGCAGGACGCTGATGAAGGGCTTTCTCTTCGCGGTGAGCCAACTGCCCCAGCTGCCTGCCACCATGCTCTTCTATAACGGCGGCGCCAAACTGACGGTGGAGGGCTCCGATTCTCTGGAGGATCTCAAGAAGCTGGAGGCCCAGGGGGTGGAGATCCTCACCTGCGGCACCTGCCTGAACTTCTACGGCCTGACGGAGAAGCTGGCGGTGGGTTCCGTCACCAACATGTACTCCATCGTGGAGAAGCTGGCGGGAGCCGGAAAGGTCATCAAGCCGTGATCTATCTGGATAACGCCGCCACCACCCGCCCCAAGCCCCCCGGCGTGGGGGGGGCGGTGGTGGCCGCCATGGAGTCTTACGGCAACAGCGGCCGGGGCGCCCACGAGGAGGCCCTGGCGGCCTCCCGTACGGTGTATGGCGTCCGCTGCCGGGCGGCAGAGCTCTTCGGCAGCCAGCATCCGGAGCGGGTGGCCTTCACCCCCAACTCCACCGCCGCGCTGAACATTGCCATCGCCGGGGCACTGGGGCCGGGAGACCATGTGATTTCCACGGACCGGGAGCACAACTCCGTGCTGCGGCCCCTGTACCGCCTGCGGGCAGCAGGGGCAGCAGTGGATTTTGTCCCGGCGGATGAAAACGGCCAGCTGGATTACAGCGCTTTTGAACGGCTGCTGCGGCCTGATACGAAGGCTGTGGTGTGTACCCACGCCTCCAACCTTACCGGTGATTTGACAGACATCGAGTTCGTGGGGGATTTCTGCCGCCGTCATGACTTGCTGTTCATACTGGATGCTTCCCAGACGGCAGGGGTATTTCCCATCGATATGGAGCGCCAGCACATCGGCGTGGTGTGCTTTACCGGCCACAAGGGGCTCATGGGCCCTCAGGGTACCGGCGGCTTGTGCGTGGGGGAGGGTGTAGAGCTGCGGCCTTTCCTGGTGGGAGGCACCGGGGTCCACAGCTATTCCGAGACCCAGCCGGAGGACTATCCCACCCGGCTGGAGGCCGGGACCCTCAACAGCCACGGCCTGGCGGGCCTGGGTGTTGCACTGGACTTCTTGAAATCCACCGGGCCGGAGACTATCCGCCGCCATGAGCAGGCCCTTGCCCGGCAGTTTTATGAGGCTGTCCGGGATCTTCCCGGTGTCCGGGTGTATGGGGACTTTTCTGCACCGGAGCGGGCGGCCATTGTGGCCCTGAATATCGGAGATCTGGACTCTTCCCAGGTATCTGACGAGCTGGCGGAGCGCTTCGGCATTGCCACCCGGCCCGGGGCCCACTGTGCCCCCAGGCTTCACCGCTGTTTGGGGACTGTGGATCAGGGGGCTGTCCGGTTCTCCTGGTCCTGGTTCAATACCCAAGAGGAAACGGACGCCGCCGCGGAGGCCGTGGCGGTTCTGGCAAAGGAAGCGGAGTGACATGCGGGAGAAGAAAGAGGCCTTCATCGTAACCTTTCGCACCACCACCGGGGCCATGGCTATGGAACAGCGCTGCCGGGCTTCCGGGCTTCCCGGACGGCTGATCCCGGTGCCCCGGGCTATCACCGCCGGGTGCGGCATGTGCTGGGCGGCGCCTCCGGATGCCCGGGATGCCCTGGAGGAACTGGTGATGAAAGAGCACTTGGATGTGGACGGATTGTATGCTATACTGCTCTGAGAACCGCGCAGCGGCGCGGCAGCGAAAGGGGAGCTTGTATGGCCGGAATTTGTGAAGAGTGCGTTCACTACGATTATGACGAGGAGCTGGACGCTTACTACTGCACCATGGATCTGGACGAGGACGAGATGGAGCGCTTTTTGCGCAGTGCCAACAACGCCTGCCCCTTTTACCGCCGGGGCGACGATTATGAGACTGCCCGGCGGCAGTGAGGAGGAACAGGCATGGAACTGGTGGATCTGTACGATGAAAACCGCGCGCCCCTGGGCCGCACGGCGGAGCGCTACGGCCCCAAGGGCCCTGGAGAGTACCGGACGGTGGTGCACGTATGTGCCTTTTCCGGGGATGGCCGGTTTTTGATCCAGCGGCGCACGGAAAATAAGCACATCTGGCCCGGCCGTTGGGATTTGTCCGTGGGCGGCGGGGTGGATGCCGGAGAGACCAGCCGCCAGGCGGCGGAACGGGAGTTCCGGGAGGAGCTGGGGTTTCCCCTGGATTTGGGGACGCAGCGCCCCTCTGTGACCGTGAATTTCGACGGCGGCTTCGACGACTTTTTCCTGACGGTGCTGGATCTGGATCTGGATGCACTGACCCTCCAGCCGGAGGAGGTGGCGGAGGTCCGCTATGTGACCCTGGCCGAGGCAGAGACTATGGCGGCGGACGGACGCATGATCCCTTATCCGCAGGGCTTTTTACGGTTTTTGTATGAGATGCGGGAGACCTTTGGATTTCCCACCAAGTGAAAACAGGAAAAGGCGCCGGTTTCCCGGCGCCTTTTCCTTACAGATTTTCCGGGGGAAGCTCCAGCAGATGCATCATGGAGACCTCATAGGCAATGCGGGTCTCGGGGCCTGCATCCGTGAGCTTTTGATAGGGGCGGCTTTGGATCCGTCCCTCCAGGGCCAGCGGATCGCCCACCTGTAATTTTGCCGTGCGAAGAGCCAGCTGTCCCCAGGCGATGACCGGCAGATAGTCTGCCCGCCCATACTTGCGGGACACCGCCAGCATCAGGTCACAGATGCTGCGTCCCAGCGGCGTTTTGCGGAAAGTGGGAGGCTTGCACAGGGCTCCGGTGAGGTAAATGTGGTTGCAGGCCTCTCCGGTGGGCTCCTCCAGCTCCATGGCATAGACCGTCAGCACCAGGCGGCTGCCCACGCCGCTGCGGTTGTTGAAGGAGCGCAGCTGGCCCCGCAGGCGCAGAGGTTCTCCCGCCTGGATGCGGGCGGCCATGGTCTCCGGCAGCAGCACCGGCAAGAGATCTTCCTGGCCGGAGAGCCGGGGCACAGAGAGCAGACAGCGGAAAAAGCGGGTGCCGTGGTTTTCGTGGGACAGAACTGGGGGCTCGGGCACCAGGCCCTCCAGCCGCACATCGTTTCGGATGGGTTCGTTCATCGTATCGTCCACCTCTCGGTCGTGTCAGAGTCGTGATGTTTGACTCTATGCCGGGCACGTCCGGGATAGACCTCTTGTGTGGGGGAAAGATGATGTGTATAATGATTCTATCGATCAGGCCGCTCCGGCGGCCGTTGGGAGGCGTCTATGGCAAACCTGATGGATTATCTGGACTGGCGGGGAGACCTGACATTGGATCAGGATCCCTTCAACGAGGTGGATAATCTGATTTTGGCGGAGCTCTCCTTTGTGGATTTCGGCGGCATTGTGCCGCCTCCCGGTAAGGGGGGGAGTGTTCCCCTCTGCGACGCGGCGGACGCCTTTTTCCGTCAGCACCCGGAGGGAGAGCCCATTGAGATGGGTGTCCTGGTGCCTGATGAGATTCCGGACATGCTGCGAAAAATGGCGTCGTCGCCCCGCTTTGGCGGCATGCGGCTGGGCGGCTTTGCCGACTGGCTGGATGAGGGCAGGGGAGAGCAGTTTGCCGCTTTGACGGTGGAGACCGGAGACGGCCGGCTGTACCTCTCCTTCCGGGGGACGGACGACTCTCTTGCCGGCTGGCAGGAGGACTTTTACCTGGCATTCATGCCCCAGGTGCCGGCCCAGGCTATGGCGGTGCAGTATGTGCGGGATATGGCTCGGCAGTATCCCCGGCGGAAGCTGCGGCTGGGGGGCCATTCCAAGGGCGGGAATCTCGCGGTGTACGCTGCCGTACAGTGCCCGGCGGCGGTGCAGCGGCGCATCGAGTCCGTCTGGTCCAACGACGGACCCGGTTTTCATGAGGACTTTCTGGAGCTCCCGCAGCACCGGCGGATAGCGGAGCGGATCATCTCCATCGTACCAAAGTCCTCTGTGGTGGGGATGCTGCTGGAGCATGAGGAGGACTATACCGTGGTGGACAGCGACCAGCTGGGCCTCTTGCAGCACGACGGTTTTTCCTGGCAGGTGATGGGCCGGGGGTTTGTGACCCTGGGCCGGATCACCCGGCAGGCTCAGTTGAGCGATACCACCCTGCGGCAGTGGCTGCGGGGCATGTCCACAGAGCAGCGGGAGAAGTTTGTTCACGCCCTCTTTACAGTGCTCAAAGCCTCCGGTGCCGCCACACTGACGGATCTGAAGGCGGAGAGCTTCAAGGCGGTAGGGCCTATGGTCAAGGCCATGAAAGACCTGGACAAGGAGACCCGTGATGGATTGCTGGATTTTGTGCGGATGCTGTTTATGAGCAATCTGCGCTTGACGCTGGAGGGCATCCAGGAGGAAAATGAAAAGCGGGCTCAGCGCCGCAGGAAGAAACGGGAGGAGAAGAACGGATGAAAGCCATTGTCTATACATCCCAGACGGGATTTACCCAGCGGTATGCCCAGCTGCTTTCCCAGCAGGTGGGGGTTCCGGCCTATTCCGTCAAGGAGGCGGCAGGGGCGCTGCCTCGGGAGAGTGAGATCTTCTACATGGGCCCCATCGTTGCCGGCGGGCTCAAGGGACTGGAAAAGATCATGCACCGCTATACCATCCGGGGTGCCGCCCTGGTGGGTATGAACCCGGTGGGAAATGGGGAGCTGTGGACAGAGGCGTCCATCAACGGCGGGTACAGCGATGGGGGGGCCCGGATCTTCTATCTGCGGGGCGGTTACGCGCCGGAGCGGATCAAGGGCTTTACCCGGCTCTTGATGCGTCAGATGGCCCGCTCTGTCAACAAAAAGATCCTGGCCAAGGGCGACCAGGCCACCGACCAGGATCGGGAGATGCTGGAGCTGTTCCAGAAAGGCGGCGATTTCATCCGGCCGGAAAATCTGGCGGAGATCGTCCGGTGGTGGCAGGAGGAGCCCCATGAGGGCATCCTCCGTACCCAGCCCTCCCTGGATATCTGACATTGTCCAGGCGCGGAAATAGGAGAAGGTGCAAAAAGGAGTGGGTGACCAGCGGTCACCCACTCCTTTTTATGCTTTTATCTGTAAAGAAACTCCTGTTCAGGTCAGTCCTGACCCGGAACCTTGGGCAGCTGGGCGAAGCTCGCTTCCAGCTCCGCGTCGGTGGGGATGTAGTCGCTCATCTCCCCGTTGTGGAACTTCTCATAGGCCACCATGTCGAAGTAGCCGGTGCCGGTGAGGCCGAAGACGATGGTCTTCTCCTCTCCGGTTTCTCTGCATTTGAGGGCTTCGTCGATGGCCACCCGGATGGCGTGGCTGGACTCGGGGGCGGGGAGGATACCCTCCACCCGGGCAAAGTACTCAGCGGCTTCAAAGACCTTGGTCTGCTCCACAGCCCGGGCCTCCATGAGACCGTCGTGGTAGAGCTGGGAGAGGACGGGGCTCATGCCGTGATAGCGCAGGCCGCCGGCGTGGTTGGCAGAGGGGATGAAGTTGCTGCCCAGGGTATACATCTTGGCCAAGGGGCACACCATGCCGGTGTCGCAGAAGTCGTAGGCAAACTTGCCACGGGTGAAGCTGGGGCAGGAGGCAGGCTCCACGGCAATGAAATGGTAGTCCTTCTCTCCACGGAGCTTCTCGCCCATAAAGGGAGAGATCAGACCGCCCAGGTTGGATCCGCCGCCCGCGCAGCCGATGATGATGTCCGGTACGATACCGTATTTGTCCAGAGCCGTCTTGGTCTCCAGGCCGATGATGGACTGGTGGAGGAGCACCTGGTTCAAAACACTGCCCAGCACATAGCGGTAACCCTCCTGGCTGGCGGCGGCCTCCACGGCCTCGGAGATGGCGCAGCCCAGGGAGCCGGTGGTGCCGGGATGGGCCTTCAAAATGGCGCGGCCCACGTTGGTGGTCTCAGAGGGGGAGGGGGTGACGGCGGCGCCGTAAGTCCGCATGACCTCCCGGCGGAAGGGCTTTTGTTCGTAGCTGACCTTCACCATGTAAACCTGGCAGTCCAGGCCCAGATAGGCGCAGGCCATGGAGAGGGCGGTGCCCCACTGGCCGGCGCCGGTCTCAGTGGTGACGCCTTTGAGCCCCTGGAGCTTGGCATAGTATGCCTGGGCAATGGCAGAGTTGAGCTTGTGGGAGCCGGAGGTGTTGTTGCCCTCAAACTTGTAGTAAATCTTGGCGGGGGTGTCCAGCTTTTCCTCCAGGCAGTAGGCACGCACCAGGGGAGAGGGACGGTACATCTTGTAGAAATCCCGGATCTCCTGGGGAATGGGGATCTCCCGGTCGTCGTTGTTGAGTTCCTGCCGGATCAGTTCATCGCAGAACACGGGCCGCAGGTCCTCGAAGCCCATGGGTTCTCCGGTGGCGGGGTTCAGCAGGGGAGCGGGCTTATGCTTCATGTCCGCCCGGACATTGTACCAATTCCGGGGCAGCTCGTCTTCAGACAGATAGATCTTGTAAGGGATGTTCTGGTTTGCCATGGTGTTGTCTCCTTTCATGCGTCGGTTCCCGGGAAACAAAAAAAGACCTTTGTTCCACAAGAACCCATTCCAAATGGTCCTTTGGGACAAAAGTCTGAAAACTTCTGCGGTGCCACCCAAATTGGCGAGAAACTCGCCCGCTCGGCGACGTGCTATCACACGTCTTTCCTTGGTAACGGGGGAAAAACCCGTCGGTACTTACTGGCCTTGCGGCGTTCAGTCCGCCCTCGGCAGTCCATTGGGCAAAGTCGTCTCTGCTGCCATCCCACCACCGGCAGCTCTCTGGGAGAAACTCGATTTGCTTACTCGTCTGCGTCATCGGTTTGTTGCTTTGAACTTGTGCGTAGTTTACACTGTGTTTTTTGGATTTGTCAAGAGTAAATTTGAATTTTTCTTTTTTGCATAATAAATAAGAAGAAAATTTGGAATGAGAGTAAATTTACAAAAAAATAAGGATAAAAACGGAGTATAATTGTGCATACTGCTGCTGGAATCTCAGCGAAAGCAGAACTATAATCGGCGGCAGCGGGAAAGGAGGAGAAATGATGGAAGAAAAGAGCCTCCTTTGGCAGTATGGGGCTGATATTTTGTCCGCGCCGGGGATGGATGCGGAACGGCGGATCATGCAGCACGGACAGACCTCCTGCTTTGCCCACTCTGTGGCTGTTGCCTATGTGAGCCTGCTGCTGGCCCGGCGGCTGCACCTGCATCTGGATGAACGGAGCCTGGTGCGGGGGGCGTTGCTCCACGACTATTTCCTCTATGACTGGCATGTGCCTGATGCGTCCCACCGGCTCCACGGGTTCCGCCATGCCCGCCGGGCCCTGGAGAATGCCCGGCAGGAGTTTGACCTGAATCCTGTGGAGATGGATGTTATCCTCAAGCATATGTTTCCCCTGAATTTGACGCCTCCGGCCTGCCGGGAGAGTGCAGTGGTGTGCTGTGCCGACAAGATCTGCGCCGTACTGGAGGTGGCGGCGGCATTCTGCCCGCTGATCCGGGTACCGGGGACGGGGAGCGCTGCGGCTCATTGAATGGAAAAACGGAGCGGCTTTTGGCCGCTCCGTTTTTTTGCTCAGCGCTGGTATTCAAATTCAAAGTCATACATGGACACGGTGTCGCCGTCCTGGATGCCCATATCCTCCATCTGCTGGAAGAGGCCGGATTCCCGCAGGGTCTTGTCGAACCACATACGGCTTTCGTAGTCGGCAAAGTTGACGTTGCCCATGAGCCGCTGGAGCCAGGGACCCTCCACGATCCAGGTGCCGTCGTCGCTGCGGTGGATTTCCAGGGGGGCGGAGGTGTCCACCACCGGGGGCTTGGGGACGTACTCCGGCTCATAGACTGCCACAGGAGGCAGCACGGAGAGCATCTGGGCCACCTTGCCCACCAGCTCCCGGGTGCCCTGATGGGAAGCGGCGGAGATCTCCACCAGCGTGTAGCCCAGGGCCTCCACATGGCTGCGCAGGCGCTCCAGATTATCGCTTTCGGGCTCCAGAATGTCCACCTTGTTGGCGGCCACGATCTGGGGACGCTCTGCCAGAGCAGGGCTGTACTGTTTGAGTTCTTCGTTGATGGCGTCAAAGTCCGCCACGGGATCCCGACCCTCGCTGCCGGAGACATCCACCACATGCACCAGCAGGCGGCAGCGGTCTACGTGCCGCAGAAAGTCGTGGCCCAGGCCGGCACCCTCGCTGGCACCTTCAATGATGCCGGGGATGTCCGCCATGACGAAGCTGACACCCTCGTCCACCCACACCACGCCCAGGTTGGGGAAGAGGGTGGTGAAGTGGTAGTTGGCGATCTTGGGCTGCGCCTTGGACACTACGCTCAGCAGCGTGGACTTGCCCACGTTGGGGAAGCCCACTAGGCCTACGTCGGCCAGAAGCTTGAGCTCCAGAATGACGTCGTGGCTCTCTCCGGGGAGGCCCGCCTTGGCAAAACGGGGTACCTGCCGGGTGGGGGTGGCGAAGTGCATGTTGCCCCAGCCGCCCCGGCCGCCTTTGCAGAGGACGAAGGGCTCGTCATCGGACATATCCTTGATGATCTCATTGCTCTCCGCGTCCCGCACCAGGGTACCCCGGGGGACCCGGATGATGAGGTTTGCGCCGTCCTTGCCGGACTTGCGGCCACCCTGGCCGTCCACGCCGTTGGGGGCTACGTATTTGCGCTTGTAGCGGAAGTCCATCAGGGTGGACATGCTGTCGTCCACCTGTAAAATGATGGAGCCGCCCTTGCCGCCATCACCGCCGTCAGGGCCGCCGGCCGCTACGTATTTTTCACGGTGGAAGGCCACCACGCCGTTGCCGCCGTTGCCGGCTTTGACGGTGATGCGGGCCTTATCGATGAATGATGCTGCCATGGTTCACACCTCCGTATGAATAGTAGAATCCCCAGCCGGTGCCGTGTCCATTCCAGGCAAAACCGAAAGGGGAGGGGAATCTCGAAAAAGAGCCCCGAACGAAAAGTTCGGGGCTCTCCAAGTCCGATTACTCGGCGGTGTAAACACAGGCCTGCTTGCGATCCTTGCCCAGACGCTCGAAACGGAGCACGCCGTCTGCGGTGGCGAACAGGGTGTCGTCGGTGCCGATGCCGACATTCACACCGGGATGGATGTGGGTGCCGCGCTGGCGAACCAGAATGTTGCCGGCCTTGACGAACTGACCATCCGCACGCTTGGGACCCAGGCGCTTGGACTCGGAGTCACGGCCGTTCTTGGTGGAGCCGCCGCCCTTTTTGTGGGCGAAGAACTGAAGACCAATACGAATCATGATCGGGACCATCCTTTCTGTAAGATTGTAGATGGGGAGGCGTTAATCATCCTCCAAAACTTCGATATTGTCGGGGTATTCGTCGTGGAGCTGGGCGAAATAGACCATCAAACCGGTCATCAGGGACTGACAGGTGCTCTCAGCAGTGGGAGCCAGCCCCCCGGGCAGGCGCAGGGAAATGGACGCGTCCTCTTCCCGGACCTTCACGGAAGCAGCCAGACCCAGGACATCGTTGACCGTAGCCTCCACCAGGCGGATGGCGCTGGTGATGGCGGCGCAGACGATGTCGGAACCGGCCTCGGCATAGCCGCTGTGGCCCTTGGAGTCAAAACCGGTGATCCGGTCGCCCTCCATCCGAAACGTAACGGTGGTCATACTCACACAGAGATCTTGGAGATCTCGACCTTGGTGTAAGGCTGACGATGGCCCTGACGCTTGCGGTAACCCTTCTTGGGGTTGTACTTGAAGATGCGGATCTTCTTGCCCTTACCGTTCTTGACGATGGTGGCCTCCACGCTGGCGCCCTCCACAACGGGGGTACCGAAGGTGGCCTTCTCGCCGTCGATGACAGCCAGGACCTGATCGAACTTCACGGTATCGCCGGCTTCCTGGTCCAGCTTCTCGATGTAGACCACGTCGCCCTCGGACACCTTGTACTGCTTGCCGCCGGTCACGATGATAGCGTTCATTATTTTGATTCAACTCCTTTACTACGGGCTCGCTGTCGGGGGCGGTCCCGTAGGGGGGACACTTCATGCCCATTCAAAGCGGCTTACAAAGTATATCAGCAGTGGGGAAGATTGTCAATGGTTTTTTGCGGATTTTTTGCAAAATCCAGGCCTTTTCCTGGGAACCGGGAAGCATCAGCCCTGTTCCCGGAATTTTTCCAGATCCCGGTCGATCTTCTTTTGATAGCGCTCCTGCTCGGAGAAGACGCATCCGCAGTATTTCTGCATATAAAAGCCCAACTCCCGTGCCCGCTGGTTGCCCGCCCGGAAGTAGGGGCGGAAGTCCCGGTAGAGGAATTTTACCCCATAGCGCTCCGCTGCGGCTTCCGCCGCGGCCACGATGGCCTCGTGGTTCTGGTAGGTGCTGGCCAGCAGGGTGGAGGTGAAGGAAGAAAAGCCGTGCTCCGCGGCGTATTTTGCGGCGCCGTGGAGGCGATGCCCGTAGCAATAAGCGCAGCGGCCGTCAATGTTGGAGGCCACGTTTTCCACAAATTCCCGCAGTCCGTAATTCTCCCATACCCGCACCTCCATGCCGATGGTGGGGGCGTACTCCAGAAGACAGTCCCGCCGGGCCTTGTACTCCGTCCAGGGGTGGATGTTGGGATTGTACCACAGAGCTACCGGTTCGATGCCCTCTTCCCGCAGAGGATTGATGCAGCTTAAAGAGCAGGGGGCGCAGCAGCAGTGCAAAAGTGTTGTTTCCATGGGAACTCTCCTGTTTTTACATAATTAAATAGATTATAGCACAAACCGAGCGCCAGTCCAAGAGAAAAGATAAACGATTTCTTAACGCGTTCTTTACACAGTTGGCGAATTTTGCCGATTGCACATCCCGGCAGAAAAGAGTACAATGCCAATTAATGTGGTATCATGCGGCCAGCTGGCTCTGCCGGTATCGGGGCCGCGTTGTTCAAAGGAGGAACATCACTTGAAAGTAGGTTTGGACGTGGGCTCCACTACCATAAAATGTGTGGTTCTGGACGATGCAGACCGCGTCGTATACAGTACATACGAGCGGCATTTCAGCCATATCCTGGAAAAGTCCGAAGAGTTGCTGCGCCGCATGGCGGAGCAGTACGTACCCGGCGGCAAAGCCCAGTTCGCCATTTCCGGCTCCGCCGGTATGGGCATGGCGGAGAGCGTACAGGTACCCTTTGTACAGGAGGTCTTTGCCACCCGGGTGGCGGCCAACCGCCTGACTCCCGGCACGGACTGCATCATCGAGCTGGGCGGTGAGGATGCCAAGATCCTCTTCCTCACCGGCGGCACCGAGGTGCGGATGAACGGCTCCTGTGCCGGCGGCACCGGCGCCTTCATTGACCAGATGGCGACCCTTTTGAAGATGACCGCCGACGAGATGGACGAGGCCGCCAGCCGGGCGGAGAAGACGTACACCATCGCCTCCCGGTGCGGCGTGTTTGCCAAGAGCGACATCCAGCCCCTCATCAACCAGGGTGCCCGGGCGGAGGACATTTCCGCCAGCATCTATCAGGCGGTGGTGAACCAGACCATCGCCGGCCTGGCCCAGGGCCGTCCCATCAAGGGGAATGTGGTGTATCTGGGGGGACCCCTGACTTTCTCTCACTGCCTGCGGGAGAGCTTTGACAAGACCCTGGGGGTAAAGGGCCTGTGTCCGGAGAACAGTCTGCTGTTCGTGGCCATGGGCGCCGCTTTCTACTCCGACCAGATCTTTGACCTCAAAGAGGTGGCAGACCGCCTCCAGGCCCGGGGCGCGTCGGAGACTTACCGCTCCCAGCCGCCCCTGTTTTCCAGCAAGGAGGAGTATGAGGCCTTCCGGGCCCGCCACGCCAAGGCAACGGTGCCCCAGATGCCCTTCCAGGCGGATTACGCCGCCCCGGTGCATATCGGCATTGACTCCGGCTCCACCACCGTGAAGATGGTGGTGATCGATCAGGACGCCCGGATCCTCTTTACGGACTACCGGCCCAACCTGGGCAACCCGGTGCCCCTGATCCGTGAGGTGCTCCAGAAGCTCTACGCGGAGCATCCGGCACTGCATGTGGCGTCCGTCACCACCACCGGCTACGGAGAGGATCTTGCCAAGGCGGCTTTCCACGCGGATTACGGTGTGGTGGAGACGGTGGCCCACTTCACGGCTGCCCGTTATTTCCTGCCCAATGTGGATTTCATCATTGACATCGGCGGTCAGGACATGAAGTGCTTCAAGATCGAGGACGGCGCCATCAGCAACATCTTCCTCAACGAGGCGTGCTCCTCCGGCTGCGGCAGCTTCCTGCAGACCTTTGCCCAGGCGCTGGGCTATGATGTCAAGGAGTTTGCCAAGCTGGGACTCTTTGCAGACCGGCCCGTGGACCTTGGCAGCCGCTGCACGGTGTTCATGAACTCCTCCGTCAAGCAGGCCCAGAAGGACGGCGCCACCATTGAAAATATCTCCGCAGGCCTCTCCATCTCCGTGGTGAAAAACGCCATCTATAAGGTTATCCGGGCGTCCTCTCCTGAAGAGCTGGGCCGCAATATCGTGGTCCAGGGCGGCACGTTCTATAATGAGGCCGTCCTCCGGGCTTTTGAAAAAGAGATGGGGGTAGAGGTCATCCGCCCGGACATCGCCGGCCTCATGGGCGCCTACGGTGCGGCCCTCTACGGCCGGGGCAAGGCGGCGGCAAATCAGACCAGCACGCTTTTGAGCGCCCAGGAACTGGCGGATTTCAAGCAGGAGACCCGCAGCGAGGTCTGCGGCCGCTGCGGCAACAACTGCCAGATGACGGTGAACACCTTTGCCGACGGCTCGACTTTTATCAGCGGCAACCGCTGCGATCGGCCCGTCACCGGCAAGGCGGACACCGGAGAGCGCAATCTCTATGCCTATAAGCGCAAGCTGATTCTGGGCTATAAGCCGGTTCCCGGCAAGCGGGGTAAGATCGGATTGCCGCTGTGCCTGAACATGTGGGAGCTGCTGCCCTTCTGGCATACGTTCTTTACCAAGCTGGGCTTCGCCGTGTATCACAGCCCCCTCTCCAGCCGGGACCTGTACCTGAAGGGGCAGGGTACCATCCCCAGTGATACCGCCTGCTTCCCGGCCAAGTTGGCCCACGGTCACATCCACTTCCTCTCCAAGCTGGGGCTGGACGCCATCTTCTACCCCTGCATGACCTACAATCTGGATGAGGGCCTGGGCGACAACAACTACAACTGCCCGGTGGTGGCCTATTATCCGGAGGTCATTGCCGGCAACTGCCCTGAGGTCAAGGAGACAAAGTTCATTTACGATTATGTGGGTCTCCACCGTCCCAAGGATTTCACCAAGAAGATCTTCCAGATCCTGCGTCAGTATTTCCCGGATATCACCAAGGGAGAGGTGAAGGAGGCTGCCGACGCTGCCTATGCCGAGTATGCCCACCATATGTCCCAGATCCGCAAGGAGGGGGAGCGGGTCATTGACCAGGCCCGGGCGGAGGGCCGCCGGATCATCGTGCTGGCGGGCCGTCCCTACCATGTGGACCCGGAGGTGAACCACGGCATCGACACGCTCATTACCCGCTCCGGTGCCGCCGTGGTGACGGAGGATTCCATCTCCAACCGGGTGGAGAAGTTCCCCACCACGGTGCTCAATCAGTGGACCTACCACGCCCGGCTGTATGCCGCCGCCCGGTACTGCTGCGATCAGCCGGATATGGACCTGGTGCAGCTTGTCTCCTTCGGCTGCGGCGTGGACGCCATCACCTCCGACGAGACCCGGGAGATCCTCCAGGCGGGAGGCAAGCTTTACACCCAGCTGAAGATCGACGAGATCACCAACCTGGGTGCGGTGCAGATCCGGCTGCGGAGCCTGTTTGCCGCGCTGGATGAGAAGAAAGAGCTCAAAGAGGAGGTGTGAGCCATGGAGCTGGAATTTCAAAATTACCCCAAGTTTACCCCGGAGATGAAGAAGACCCATAAGATCCTCATCCCCAATATGGCCCCGGTGCAGTTCCGCATCCTGGCCGCCGTGATGAAGCAGGCGGGCTATACCTGCGAGCTGCTGGAAAACTGCGGCAGCCAGGTGTGTGAGCTGGGCCTCAAATACGTCCACAATGACACCTGCTATCCGGCATTGTTGGTGATCGGCCAGTTCCTGGACGCCCTGGGTTCCGGGAAGTATGACCTGGATCACACCGCCCTCATCATCACCCAGACCGGCGGCGGCTGCCGGGCCTCCAACTACATCCACCTGCTGCGCAAGGCCCTGGTGAAAGCGGGCTATCCCCAGGTGCCGGTGGTGAGCCTCAACTTCTCCGGCCTGGAGAAGGACTCCGGCTTCCCCATGACGCTTCCCATGATGCGCAAGCTCCTGGCCTGCATCTACTACGGGGATCTGCTGGTGACCCTCAAGGCCCAGACGGAGCCCTACGAGCTGGAAAAGGGTGCTGCCAGCGCCTGTCAAGAGAAATGGCTTGACACCATTTGCGGCTGGGTGCTCCAGGATAAGGGCTGGTCCGGTCGGGAGATCAAGGCTGCCATGCCCAAGATCGCCGCGGACTTTGCCGCCATTCCCGTCCACCGGGTGCCTAAGGTGAAAGTGGGCGTGGTGGGGGAGATCTATGTGAAATACTCCCCTCTGGGCAACAACGATCTGGAGAAATTCCTGGCCAGCCAGGACTGCGAAGTGAACCTGCCGGGCCTCATGGGCTTTGTGCAGTACTGCGCCTACAATCCCTCTGAGACCGCCCGGCTCTATGGCGGAAGCTTTTTGGAAAAGCATATCTCCGACGTGATCCTCAAGTACATTGAGGGGATGGAGAGCGTGATGATCAAGGTCCTCAAGGACAACGGATACCACGCGCCGCTGCCTTTCCGGGAGCTCACCAAGCTCACGAATGGCATCATCGGCATGGGTGATAAGATGGGCGAGGGCTGGCTCCTCACCGCGGAGATGATCGAGCTGGTCCGGGCAGGCTATGAGAACATCGTCTGCGCCCAGCCCTTCGGCTGTCTGCCCAACCACATCTGCGGCAAGGGTATGATCAACAAGATCCGGGAGCTGTATCCCCAGGCCAATATTACCCCCATTGATTATGATCCCAGTGCTACCCGGGTCAACCAGGAAAACCGCATCAAGCTGATGCTGGCAGTGGCCCGTGAGCGTCTGGAGCACCGGGACAACGGCACGGTACAGGAGCCTGTCCCGGCACCGGCCTCCATTCCGGAGGAGGATGCTGCGGCCTGCGGTACCTGCTGCGCAGGCTGTGCGTCTTGCGGCAGCGAGAAGCCGTGAAGCAGGTTCTGATCCTGATGGGCAGCCCCCGGAAAGGGGGCAATACCGCCGCGTTGCTGACGCCTTTTTGCCGGGAGCTGGAGGGCTCCGGGGCACAGACGGAGACGGTGTGGCTGTATGACCGGCACATCGAGCCCTGTGTGGCCTGCCGGGCCTGCCAGAGGGACTGGACGAAATTCGGCTGTTCCCGGCAGGACGATGTGCAGGGCATCTTTGACCGGGTGCTGGCAGCGGATTTGCTGGTGCTGGCCACCCCCATCTACTCCTGGTACTGCACGCCGCCCATGAAGGCACTGCTGGATCGGCTGGTGTACGGCATGAACAAGTATTACGGCACAGAGAAGGGGCCCTCCCTGTGGGCGGGGAAGCCCGTGGCTTTGCAGATGACCTGCGGCTACCGTCCGGAGACAGGCTGTGATCTCTTTGAAACAGGGATGCGGCGCTATTGCAAACACTCCCAGCTGCGGTATCTGGGCAGCCATGCCGAGCGGCATCTGGGCTATGATACGGTATTTATGGATGCAGGGAAAGAAGCCCGGACCCGTGCCTTTGCCCAAAGCCTTATACAGATGATCTGACAGGACCCCGGCGCCCAAAGGCGCCGGGGTTTTCTGTGTGTGAGGGGGACGCAGAGGGAAAAGGAATTGACGAACCGATAGGTTAAGAGGTATAATAACATGATTTACTATGCGGAAATACCGCATGGGCAGGAAGACTTCTGGAGGATGCGCTTATGTGGATCGCGGATCAATGGCAGGATTATGAATTGTTGGACTGCGGAGGCGGGGAAAAGCTGGAGCGCTGGGACAAGCAGCTGCTGGTGCGCCCGGACCCCCAGGCCATCTGGGAGAGCCCCCGGCGCAATCCCGCCTGGAAGAAGGCCAACGCCCGGTATCTGCGCAGTCAGACCGGCGGTGGGCACTGGGAAAAAAAGACCCTGCCGGAGAGCTGGAAGATCCGTTATAAGGATCTGACGTTCCAGGTAAAGCCCATGAACTTCAAGCACACGGGACTGTTCCCGGAACAGGCGGCCAACTGGGACTTCGTCATGGAGAAGATCCGCTCTGCCGGCCGGCCCATCCGGGTCCTGAACCTCTTTGCCTACACCGGCGGGGCCACCGTGGCCTGTGCCAAGGCGGGAGCCAGCGTCTGCCATGTGGACGCCGCCAAGGGAATGGTGGCTTGGGCCCGGGAGAATGCCAAGCTCTCCGGGCTGGAGGATGCCCCCATCCGTTGGATCGTGGACGACTGCGCCAAATTTGTGGAGCGGGAGATCCGCCGGGGCAAGACCTATGACGCCATCATCATGGATCCGCCCAGCTATGGACGGGGGCCCGGCGGCGAGGTGTGGAAGCTGGAGGAGAATCTCTATCCCTTTGTGAAACTGTGCGCTCAGGTGCTTTCGGACAGGCCCCTGTTTGTCCTCATCAACTCCTACACCACGGGCCTTGCCCCCTCGGTGCTGGGGTACCTTCTGCATCTGCTGGTGGCGGAGAAATACGGCGGCAAGTGCACCTGGGACGAGCTGGGCCTTCCGGTGACGGAGACGGGGCTGGCCCTGCCCTGTGGCGCCACGGGCCGCTGGTTCAGCGAGTAACGGATCATGATGCGCTATGTGTGGATCACCGCGGACTATCTGCGGCGGATGCTGCCGGGGATCCTGGCGGCTCTGGCGGTGTATGGATGTCTGTATCCCTGGCGGCGCCGCCGCGTGCGGGCGGCCGGCCTGGTCAGCTTTTGCAGGCGGGAGGCCGCACTGGCGCTTTTCTGGATGTTCTGCGGCGGCATGGCCATGCTGACGCTGACTCCCTGGGGATTTGATTTGGCTGCCGTGCTGCGCAGGGGCTGGGCAGGATCCTTTTTCCGGTTGGGCTATGTCAATCTGATCCCCTTTCAGACGGTTAATTTCAAAGGGTTGCTGCTGTACATCCTGTTGGGCAACATCCTGATGTTTCTGCCCTTTGGCTTTTTCCCCGCGCTGGTGTGGCGGGGATATACCTGGAAGCGGGCACTTGTGACGGGCCTTTGCGTTACCGGTTTCATCGAGTGCTGGCAGCTTCTGGTGGGACGGGCCTTTGATATCGACGATCTGTGGCTCAATACCTTGGGAGCCATGGCCGGTTTCGGACTGCTGCGGCTGCTGGAGCGTCTGGCTCCGGGCCAGGTGGGAATGTTCCGGGTACGGCCCATATGATACGAGGAAATGAGGACGACTATGGCGGAGATCATCCGAGCAGAAAACTTGCGGTATGCTTATCCGGTGGAAGAAGGGGAGGAGCCGGTCTACGTTCTGGACGGCGTGGACCTGACCATTGAAAAGGGCTCCTTCGTGGTGGTGCTGGGCCATAACGGCTCCGGCAAGTCCACCCTGGCCAAGACCTTCAATGGAGTATTGCTGCCGGCGGGCGGGAAAGTCTATGTGGAGGGGCTGGATACCGCCGACGCCAACTTGCTGCTGGCCATCCGCCAGCGGGTGGGGATGGTGTTTCAGAACCCGGATAACCAGATCGTGGCCAATGTGGTGGAAGAGGACGTGGCCTTTGCCCCGGAAAACCTGGGAGTCCCCAGTGAGGAGATCCGCCGCCGGGTGGATGACGCCTTGGCGGCAGTGGGCATGAGCGAGTTTGTGCGCCATGCGCCCCACCTCCTCTCGGGCGGCCAAAAGCAGCGCATCGCCATTGCCGGAGTGCTGGCCATGGAGCCGGACTGCGTGGTGCTGGACGAGGCCACCGCCATGCTGGACCCCGTGGGCCGGCGGGAGGTGCTGGAGACAGTTCACCGCCTGAACCGGGAAAAGGGCATTACCGTGGTGCTCATCACCCACCACATGAACGAAGCGGAGCAGGCGGACCGGGTGGTGGTCATGGACGACGGCCATCTAGTGATGGACGGGACTCCGGCGGAGGTCTTCACTCAGGTGGAGAAGCTGCGGTCCATGGGCCTTACTGTGCCGGACACCGTGGACCTGCTGGACCGGCTGCGCCGGGACAGCGTGGATGTGCCGCTGACTGCTCTCACGGTGGAGGATTGCGCGGACGTCATCGCGGCGGCCTTTGGCGTGAAATGACGGGGAAGGAACGATAGGCTTTGGAACCGATTCTGCAAGTAAAAAATCTCACCCATACTTACGGCGCCGGAACGCCTTTTGAACGCAGCGCCGTGCAGGATATGAGCTTTGACGTGTACGATGGGGAATTCCTGGGCATCATCGGCCATACCGGGTCCGGAAAGTCCACCCTGATTCAGCATCTTAACGGATTGCTGCGTCCCACTTCCGGACAAATTCTGCTGGACGGAAAGGACATCTGGGCGGAGCCCAAGAAGATCCGGAATGTGCGCTTTCAGGTGGGGCTGGTCTTCCAGTACCCGGAGTATCAGCTCTTTGAGGAGACCGTTTTCAAGGATATCGCCTACGGTCCCACCAACATGGGCCGTACTGGGGACGAGCTGGACCGCTGCGTCCGGGAGGCTGCCAAGATCGTGGGGATCCGGGACGATCAGCTGTTCAAGTCCCCCTTTGAGCTCTCCGGCGGGCAAAAGCGCCGGGTGGCCCTGGCAGGCGTGCTGGCCATGGAGCCCCGTGTGCTGATTTTGGACGAGCCCACTGCCGGACTGGATCCGGCGGGCCGGGAAAATCTCATGGCCAACATCCGGGACTATCACCGCAACAAGAAGATGACCGTGATCCTGGTGAGCCACAGCATGGATGAGATCGCCCAGAATGTGGACCGGATCCTGGTGCTCAAGTCTTCTCATGTGCTCATGAGCGGCACTCCGGCAGAGGTTTTTGCCCGGGGAGAGGAGCTGCTCTCCGCCGGATTGGATGTGCCCCAGGTGACCCGGGTTGCCATGCGCCTGCGGGAGAAGGGCCTGCCCATTGATCCGGCAGTCTACACGGTGCGGGATCTGGAGCGGCAGCTTCTGGCGTTGCGGAAAGGCGGTGCGCCATGCTGAAAGACATTACCCTGGGTCAGTTTTTCCCCGGCGATACTGTGGCCCACAAGCTGGATCCCCGTACCAAGATTTTGCTGGTGATGCTCTACATCATCGCCCTGTTCTGCGCCAACAGCGTGCTCACCTACGCCCTGATGGCGCTGGTGCTGGCGGTGTGCGTCCGGATCTCCCGGGTGGGCATCCGGGCTCTGGTCCGGGGCCTCAAGCCGGTGCTGTTCATCCTGATTTTCACCTGTGTTTTGAATCTGCTCTTTACCCCTGGAGACCACTATCTGGTGGAGTGGGGGATCCTGCATATCTCCAAAGAGGGCATCCGCAACGCGGTCTTTATGGTGCTGCGGATCATGCTCCTTATTATGGGGACCTTCCTCATGACCTACACCACCAGCCCCATTGCCCTGACGGACGGGCTGGAACGGCTTTTGAACTGGATGAAGCGCTTTCATGTGCCGGTTCACGAAGTGGCCATGATGATGTCCATTGCCCTGCGGTTCATTCCAACCTTGATTGAGGAGACGGACAAGATCATGTCCGCCCAGAAGGCCCGTGGCGCGGACTTTGACAGCGGCGGCCTCGTCCAGAAGGCCAAGGCCCTGATCCCCATTCTGGTGCCGCTGTTTATCAGCGCCTTCCGCCGGGCCGATGAGCTGGCCACCGCCATGGAGTGCCGCTGCTATCACGGCGGCGAGGGCCGTACTCGGCTCCATGTGCTCCGGTATCAGCGCCGGGACTACCTGGCCCTGGTGTTTGGTGTCCTCATCACTGCCTGGGTCATTGTCCTGCGGCAGCTGGGCGTATAAGGGCAGTATCGGTAAGGGAGGCATGTGCCTATGAGATTCCTGCGCGGACACGCACTGGCCGTCCTGGCCTTGCTGGCAGCCCTGTGCGCCCTAACGGCAGCGGCGCTCCAGCAGCGCACGATCCACGCTCTGAATGCCCAGCTGACGGAGAGCCGGCAGGCAAACGAATCCCTGACAGAGCGTATGGAAACAGAAGAAGCGAGCCTGGAGGATACGAAGGACCACTTGCCAAAGCCTGTGCCTGCGGTTCGCTTTGAGCAAGTGCGGGTGGATACAGCCGGCCGGATGCTGACCATGGATGTGATTGTAGAGGGGGCGGAAGGCGCGGAGCTTCCCGACAGCCTGGGCTTTTGCCATCCGGGCGAGCCATATAACCTGGCCTGGAACTGGGTGCATCTCCAGCGGCAGGCGGATGGAAGGACGCTTTCCAAAACCGTGACGGTTCCGCTGGATCTGGAGGCGGGGCTGGAGCTGCGGCTCGCGGACGACACAGTGCTTCTGCGCAGCGACTCTATGGCCCCTCTGTTGCCGCTGCAGCTGTCCGGCGGGGGGATTTCCTGGCACTATGACAGCCGGGAGGAGATGTTCTCCCAGTGCGACTGGTACGCCTCTTTCCTGGATCCCTCCGGTCAAGAGACGGAGGCCGTAAACGGAGCGTTTCACGTCTACCGCAACGGAGAACTGGTGTTTACCGGTCGGGAGACTGAGGAGCGGTACGTGCTGGAAGCGGATGGAGAACGGGTGGATGCCATGCGGTTTGCCTGTGCTCCTGGAGACCATATGCTGTTGACGTATACCTGTGAAGACGCGTTCGGCCTGCGCTATGAATTTCCCATCAAGGAGCAGGTGGCTCTTGCCTGGGACGATATGCGTAATTGCCCCCTGTCCCACACCCCCACCGTTACCTGGCCGGAGTAAGGAGAATCCCATGCGAAACATTGCCCTGAAACTCATGTATAACGGCACCGTCTATCACGGCTGGCAGGTGCAGAAAAACGCCGTCACCGTCTGCGAGACGCTGGAAAAGGCCATCGCCAAGATCACCGGCGGGCCTGTGCACCTCACTGGCTGCGGCCGGACGGACGCAGGGGTTCACGCGGAGCGGTATGTGGCCAATTTCCGCACGGATTCCCGCATCCCGGTGGACCGCATCCCCTTTGCCATCAACACTCACACGCCGGAGGACATCGCGGTGAAGGAGGCGTTTGAGGTGGCGGAGGATTTCAACGCCATCGGCTCCTGCCTGAAAAAGGAGTATACGTACCGGATCTACAACTCCCGGTTCAAGAATCCCTTCTATGTGAACCGGGCGTATTTTTACCCCAAGCATCTGGATGAGGAATTTCTCAACCGGGCGGCCCATATGTTTGTGGGGACCCACGATTTCGCGGCGGTGCGCTCTGTGGGAACGGAGACCCGAACCACCGTGCGGACCATCTATTATTGTGACGTGACCCGCAGCGGAGATCTGCTGGAGCTGAAGGTCTGCGCCGACGGATTCTTATATAACATGGTTCGGGCCATTACCGGCACCGTTCTCTACGCGGCGGAGGGCAAGTTTGCCCCGGAGGATATTCCGGGCATCCTGGAACGGGGAGACCGGACGGCTGCAGGGCCTACGGTGCCTCCCGGCGGACTGTACCTGACGAGACTTTGGTATGAGGATGAACGGCTCAATGGATAAGCGGACGTATGATATCTGGAATGACGACGACGGTGCGGAGGAGGAGACTGCCAAGAAGCCCCGCCGCCTGCGCCGGTTTCTGATTTTCCTGCTGGTTCTGGTCATCGTGCTGGGGATCGTGGCCCTGGCCGCCTGGCGGGACGGCACCGGCTTTGACGCATTGCGCCGGTATTTCAGCTACGGCGGCGCCGAAAGCAGCGGAGAGGCGGAGTACCGCTATGACGAATCTTCATCCAATCGGTTTGCCCTGCTGGAGGACACGCTGGTGGTTCTCTCGGACACGTCACTGCGGCTGGTTGGCCAGGATGGGGAAGACATCTGGTCTGTTCCCATCCGCATGAGTGCTCCCGCGCTGGAATGCGCGGGGCAGTGGGCGGCAGCTTATGACGTGGGCGGAAATGAGATCCTGGTGGTAAACCGGGAGGGCCAGGTGCTGGAGATGGAGACCGGGGAGGATGAACTGATTATTTCCGTCAGCCTCAGTGAGGACGGTTATCTGGCGGTGACGGCAGAGAAGAAAAACTATAAGGGCTGCGTCAGTGTCTACGACCTCACCGGGGAGTTGCTGTTTGCGTTCAATTCTTCTCAGCGCTTTGTGGTGGATGCATGCTCCTTTGCCGGCGGACAGAAGCTGGCGGCAGTGACCCTGGGACAGGAGAACAGCGTGTTCGTCAGCAATGTGGTGCTCTACGACCTCAAAGAAAAGGGGGAGCAGACCACCGCAGATGGTTCCGGGGTGGAGATCCCCTCCTATGCCGATTACGATATTTCCAACGGCCTCCTGCTGGAGATCGTGGAGCGGGACGGCTCCCTGCTCTCAGTGACGGATTCCTGCCTGAATCAGACGGATGGGCAGGGAGAGAACCAGTGGACTTATTCCTATCAGGGAAACTATCTGCGGGAGTACGACCTGGGGGGAGACGGCTTTACCGCGTTGCTGCTCAACCGCTACCGCTCCGGCAGCGTGGGGCGCCTGGTCACCGTCGGCGAGGACGGCGCGGAACTGGCCTCCCTGGATGTCAATGAGGAAGTGGTGGGGGTCTCGGCGGCAGGCCGCTATCTGGCGGTGCTGTATACGGATCAGCTGGTGATCTACACGCCGGAGCTGGAGACTTATGCCACGTTGGTGGGAACTGGATCCGCCGTGGATGTGCTGCAGCGGCCGGATGGCTCGGCTCTGCTGCTTTCCGCGGACTCTGCCAAAGTGTTTTTGCCGTGATTCCCCGGAAAAATTGAAATTCACAAAACGTTTACACGAAGAAAGGTAGGCAAGCATGACGGCAGCTGTTATAATAGACATCGTTGTGGCATTGATTTTGGTATTTTTCACAGTCAACGGTGTGAAGCGCGGGCTGCTGCAATCCGCGGCCGGGCTGGTGATCCTGGTGGCGGCGCTGATCGGGGCGTCCCTCATCACCAGCGCCCTGACCGAACCGGTGACCCGGGCGGTCTCCCCACTGCTTACCAAACAAGTCACCCGGCAGGTGGATGAGGCCATGGCCCAGCAGACGGTGGAAATGCCGGAGGAGGATACGGAAGATCCGGACGGCATCGAGGCGCTGCTGGCCCTGATCGGACTGGACAGCGACGTACGGGAGTCCCTGACGGAGCAGGTCCAGGACACGGTGCGGGATACCGGCGTGTCCATTGCCACCGCCGTGGTGGAGAGCATGACGCGGACCATCGTTTCCAGCCTGCTGTTTCTGGTGTCCTTTGTGCTGCTGGTGCTTTTGCTGCGGATGCTGCTCAAGGCCATGGATCTGGTGGCGCGTCTGCCCGGCTTGCACCTTTTCAACAGTCTGGGCGGCGGTGCTGTAGGGCTGATCCAGGGCGCGCTGGTGCTGTTTTTGGCAGTGTGGATCCTGCGGCGGCTGGGGATGTCCTTTGAGACCGGAGCTTTCGCCGGAACCCATCTTTTGAAGTTTTTTACCGCCAATACGCCGCTGGGCGTGTTGTCGTTTCTCTCATGACGGGGCAATTTGAGCCCGTCTGATAATCTGGAGGTATATGATGCAGCCAACACTTTGCTCAAGATGTAAGAAAAACGTCGCCGTGGTGTTCATCTCCAAAATGGAGGGGGACAAGACCACCAATGAGGGCCTTTGCCTCAAGTGCGCCAAGGAGCTGGGGCTCCCGCAGGTAGACGAGATGATGAAGCGCATGGGGATCTCCGACGAGGATCTGGACACCATCAACAATGAGATGATGCAGGCCTTCAACGGGGTGGAGAATATCGAGGACCTGCCCGGCGGAGAGGACGCCGGGGAGGAGGAAGAGGAGGGCAAGACCGCCACGTTCCCCTTCCTGAACCGGTTGTTCTCCGGATCCAACGCGCCCCGGGCCGGTGAGGGCGGCGCATCTTCTGAGGACAGTGCGCCCCGGGGCCGGGAAAAGGAACGGAAAGACGGAAAAAACGGCAAGCGCAAATATCTGGAGAGCTACTGCATCTCCCTGACGCAAAAGGCCAAGGAGGGCAAGCTGGATCCGGTGATTGGTCGGGAGCAGGAGATCGAGCGGGTGGTTCAGATCCTGAACCGCCGGCAGAAGAATAACCCCTGCCTCATCGGTGAGCCCGGCGTGGGCAAGACTGCCATCGCCGAGGGCCTGGCCCAGCGCATCGCTGCCGGCAATGTCCCCTTCAAGCTGCGGGAGAAGGAGGTCTATCTGCTGGATCTCACCGCCCTGGTGGCGGGTACCCAGTTCCGGGGCCAGTTTGAGTCCCGGATGAAGGGCCTCATTGACGAGGTCAAGCGCCTGGGCAACATCATTTTGATGATCGACGAAGTCCACAACATTGTGGGTGCCGGCGATGCCGAGGGCAGCATGAATGCCGCCAATATCCTCAAACCCGCCCTCTCCCGGGGCGAGATCCAGGTGATCGGAGCCACCACCTTCAATGAGTACCGCAAGTCCATCGAGAAGGACACTGCCCTGGAGCGGCGCTTCCAGCCGGTGACGGTGAATGAGCCTTCCATCGAGGACTCCGTGCAGATCCTCAAGGGCCTGGCTCCCAAGTATGAGCAGTACCACGGTGTCAAGATCTCCGAGGGGATATTGCGCCAGGCGGTGGTGCTCTCCGAACGCTACATCACCGACCGCTTCCTGCCGGACAAGGCCATCGACCTGATCGACGAGGCCTGCTCCGACCTGAACCTCAAGGATCCGGATATCTCCCGCCGCATGCAGATCCAGCGGGAGCTGGACGATTATGAGAAAGAGCGCACCATGCTGGAAGAGCAGGGAGCTCAGGAGGGTGCCGAGCCGGATTACGAGCGCATGGCTTTCCTCAAGAGCAAGGAGCTCCAGTTGAACACGGAGCTCACCGCCCTTTGCGAAAAGGGCGATCCCCAGCTGAGCATGGACAATCTGGCCCATGTCATCGAGCTTTGGACAAAGATCCCCGCCTCCAAGATCCGGGAGCAGGAATTCCAACGGCTCAGCCAGCTGGAGCAGCGGCTCAAGACCCACATCATCGGCCAGGACGAGGCCATCGCCGCCGTGTCCGCCGCCGTGCGGCGCAACCGGGTGGGCATCAGCCCCAAGCATAAGCCGGTGAGCTTCATCTTTGTGGGTGCTACCGGCGTGGGCAAGACGGAGCTGGTCAAGCAGCTGGCAAATGACCTGTTCAATACGCCGGATTCCCTGATTCGGCTGGATATGTCCGAGTTTATGGAGAAGCATTCCGTCTCCCGGATCGTGGGTTCCCCGCCGGGCTATGTGGGTTATGACGAGGCCGGACAGCTGACGGAGAAGATCCGCCGCAAGCCCTATGCCGTGGTGCTTTTTGACGAGATCGAAAAGGCCCATCCGGATGTGCTCAACGTACTGCTGCAGATCCTGGACGACGGTGAGATTACCGATGCCCACGGCCGCAAGGTGAACTTCGAGAACACCATCATCGTCATGACCTCCAACGCCGGCAGTGCCACCAAGGAGGGTACCGTGGGCTTTGGCCGCTCCGCCAATGAGCAGGATGCCGACCGTGCCATGAAGGCGCTGCAGCAGTTCCTGCGTCCCGAGTTTATCAACCGCGTGGACGCCGTCATCTGCTTCAACCGCCTCAGCGAAGAGAATTTCAAATCCATTGCCCGTATTATGCTGGACGAACTGGCAACCTCTTTGAAGGATAAGGGTATCGCCTTTACCTATGACGACGCCCTGGTGGACTTCCTGACGGAAAAGTCCTACTCTCTCACCTATGGCGCCCGCAACCTGCGGCGCACCATTCAAAAGGAGCTGGAGGATCCCATGGCCACCAAGATCATTGACAGCTATGACGCTCCCATCACCCAGGTGAAAGCCACGGCGGAGAACGGCGCTGTAAAGCTGTATACGCTCTGAGAAAAGCACTGTGAAGGGGGAGGACTTGCATGCTGTTTCGGAAGAATATCGATCCGCGCTGTGCTTACTGCCAGCGGGGGCAGCAGATCAATGACCGGGAAGTGGCCTGTGTCAAGCACGGGATCATGGCGGTGGAGGATCATTGCCGTTCCTTCAAGTATGATCCCCTGAAGCGGGTACCGCCTCGTCCGGCGGTGCTGGATACCGACAAGCTGAACGAAGCGGATTTTTCGCTGTGACCGTCAACAGGCGCCCGGGAGTTCCCTGGCGCCTGTTGCGGCAACTGTAAGAAAAGGGGGAAGGACAGATGGAACAAAAGAAAGTCTGGGCAGTGTATTGGAGTGCCACCGGCAACACGGACAAGGTGGTCAACACGGTGGCGGAATCCCTGGCCGGGAAGCTGGGGCTTCCTCTGGAGCGCCGGAGCTTTACCCGGCCCGGTGAGCGGAGAGAAGCGCTTTCCTTTGCAGATTCTGACCTGGTGGTGCTGGGAATGCCCACCTATGCGGGGAAGCTGCCCAATAAGATGCTGCCCTTCGTGCAGGAGGAGATCCTGGGGAACGGAGCTCTGGCGGTGGGACTGGTGACCTTTGGCAACCGCAGCTTTGACAACTCCCTGGCGGAGCTGTGCGCCTGTCTGGAGGCCGGTGGCTTCCACACCGTGGCGGCCGGGGCCTTTGCCTGCCGTCACGCGTTTACGGACGCTTTGGCTGATGGCCGGCCGGACTGGGATGACAAACGGATGATGGAGGCCTTTGCGGGGGAGATCGCTGACAAGGTAAAATCCTTGACAGAAATTCCGGCCCCTATTACCGTACCCGGCGATGCCGACGCGCCTTACTATGTACCCAAGGGGATCGACGGCCAGCCTGCCAAGTTCCTTAAGGCAAAGCCCCAGACGGATCTGGGCAAGTGTACCGACTGCGGCGCCTGCGCCCGCCTGTGTCCCATGGGAGCCATTGATCCGAAGAATACCGCCCTGGTGCCGGGTACCTGCATCAAGTGCCAGGCCTGTGTCCGCAAGTGCACCAAGCACGCAAAGTATTTTGACGACCCCGCATTTCTCAGCCATGTAGCCATGCTGGAGGCCAATTTCACAGAGCCGAAGGAGAATCAGCTGTTTTTGTAAGAAGGTTGAGAAAGTGAGGCGAGAACTTTGAGAAAGTGGCTGCGCCGGAGCGGATATGTTTTGGTGATTTTAGCTGCGTCCAATCTGCCGGCGGCCTGCACGCTGCCGCCGCTGAACCGGATGGCGGGAGACGCGATTTTCCTGCTGGCGCTTCTTTTGCTGGTGCTGCTGATGATGGTGGTGCTGCGTCCGCTGGGGCGGGAATCCCTGCCTACCCGGCGTATCCGGACCCTGGCGGGGGGCACCGAACTGCTGCAGCTGTTCCTGGTGACAGCAACCGCCAATGTTGTCTCCGTGCTTGCGTTTTTGGGGTATGTCTCGCCCTGGGAACACTCCGGCTATGGAAGGAGCATGGGGTTTCTGGTCTGTCTCGTCCATATACTGGCGGTGGTTGTGACAGAGGCTGCGGTTTTCTGGGGGGGCATGCTCCGGGTATATTGTACCTCGGTGCAGCTGGGATTGAAGCACCGGGTACTGGCGGCGCTTTGCGGCTGGATCCCGTTTCTCAATATCTGGTATCTCCTGAGAATCATTCGTATTGTCTCTGATGAAGTGGAGTTTGAGACGGAGAAGTGGGAGCTGGATGAGACCCGGGCGGAAAATGAGATCTGCAAGACCCAGTATCCCCTCCTCCTGGTTCACGGGGTCTTCTTCCGGGACTATCGCTACATCAACTATTGGGGACGCATCCCGAAAGAGCTCCGGCGCAACGGAGCCACGGTGTATTACGGACAGCAGCAGTCCGCCGCTGCGGTGGAGGACAGCGGCCGGGAACTGGCGGCGCGGATCCGGCAGATCGTGGAGGAGACCGGCTGCGGCAAGGTGAATATCATCGCCCACTCCAAAGGCGGGCTGGATAGCCGGGCGGCCATCGCCCACCAGGGGATGGGGCCCTATGTGGCCACCCTCACTACCATCAACACGCCCCACCGGGGCTGCATTTTCGCGGAATACTTACTGGGAAAGGTGCCGGAGGCGGCCCGGCGGAAGATCGCGGAGACCTATAATGCCGCCATGCGCCGGATGGGGGACGAGAATCCTGATTTCCTGGCAGCGGTGACGGATCTGACGGCCTCTGCCTGCGCGGCCCGGAACGCGGTGACCCCGGATGACCCGGGCGTGGTGTACGAGAGCGTCATGTCCTACTGCAAGCGGGCCCGGAACGGAAAATTCCCCCTGAATATGACCTATCCCATTGTCAAGCACTTCGACGGCCGCAACGACGGGCTGGTATCGGTAGATTCGGCCCGGTGGGGCAGTCGTTTCACTCTGCTGGAGTCTGCCGGAAAGCGGGGCATTTCCCACGGAGACGTGGTGGATCTCAACCGGGAGAATATCCCGGGATTTGACGTCCGGGAGTTCTATGTGAACCTGGCGGCGGATCTGAAGTGCCGGGGCTTTTAATGTATCGAGAATCAGAAAAACACCCCGTTACGACGGGGTGCTTTCTGTTTCAGGAAGACAGTATTGGGTGTACAGCGCCACATGGTCATAGATGGCCCGCCAGCTGCTGTGAGCATTGCCTGTGACACAGAGATAGCGGCTGCCGTCAGAGGTCTCAGCCCAGCTGGCGGCACAGTTGCCGGATTGGACCACATAGCCCGTTTTGCCGCCCACGACTTCCAGCCCCTCCGGCACATGATCTTCGATCTTGCGCAGGAACCAGTTGGACAGATCCTGCCCCTCGGGGTGCTGCGCCGTGGGCTGGGTGTGGTAAATGTGGGTGGAGAGGACCTCCCGGCACAGGTCGTTCTCCATGGCGGCTTTCAGGATCAGCGCCATATCGGTGACGGTGCAGGAGTGGGCTTCATCGTAAAGGCCCACGCAGTTGGTAAAGTGGGCGGTATCGGACAGGCCCAGTTCCTCCAGCTTTGCATTCATCAGTTCCACAAAGGCCTCCTGGGAGCCGCACAGGTAGTACGCAAGGCCCAGGGCGGCATCGGCGCCGGAGGGGAGGATAGTCCCGTAAAGCAGATCCCGGATGGGGATGACCTCCTCGTTCAAAAACCCCACGACACTGCATTCATTGACATAGCAATAATCCGTTACCTCCAGCGTCATGGTGAAGGTGTCGTCCAGGCTGACATCCTTTTTTTCAATTTGTTCCACTGCTACAAGAAGCGTCAGGATCTTGGTCATGGAGGCGGGGTTGATGCGGGTATCAGCGGCTTTTTCCGCCAGAATGGTACCGTTGGCAAGATCGATCACCACGGCGTATTGGCTGTCGGCCTCAGCGGAGATGGCGGCAGTCTGTGCCGTTCGTTTTACCGTGTATGCCGGTTCCGGCTCCGGCTCCGCCGGGGGCGTCTGCACCTCCATCTGCGCCGCCTGTACGGAAGCTGTGGGATCCTGCGTTTCCTCCGGCTGTATGGCATACCAGATCAGGCAAACAGCCAGCAGGGGAATGAGTACCGCCGCCAGACGCAGGCATTGCAGCCGAAGATGCTGACGCCGCCTGCGCTTTCGCTGTGCTGCGCGCTGTGCCCGCCGGGCGGCCCGCTCCTGTTCCGTGCTGTGGGAGAATTGATAGTCCATAGCTGTTGTCGCCTGCCTCGCTGTGTAGAGTCGCCACCAGGGCACTGCCTGGGTACATGCACATTATTATAGCAAGAAAACTGCGCCCGTGCACCCTGTTTTCCGAAAAAATAAAAATTTGCCGTGGAGGAAGGAAAAAACACCGGAAAAACGCTGTCAGGCCAAGCCGGAGCGCCATAATCTGAAAACGAGAACAAAACTTGGAGGGAGATTATGGCACAGGTTACGAATTTTTTCGTGGGAGCAAACAGCGGAAACGGGTTCCAGAACCTGTTTTCGGAACTGACCGACCTGGAGGATACCTATGATCTGATGATTCTCAAGGGAGGCCCCGGAGTGGGAAAGAACACCTTTATGCGGGAGATCGGCCGGGCTATGGAGGAGGCGGGTACGCCGGTGGAATATCTGTGGTGCTCCGGTGATCCCGACTCCCTGGACGGCGTGGTGCTGCCAGCTCTGCGCTGTGCCGTGGCCGACGGTACCAGTCCCCATGTGCTTGAGCCCAAATACCCGGCAGCGGTGGATCGGTATGTGGATTTGGGGAGATTTTACGATCTGTCCGCTGCCAAGCGGGATGCAGAGGAGGTAAAGGCCCACACCCATACCTACAAGGCCGCCTACGAGCGGGCTTACCGCCACCTGAAAGCCGCCCGGTCTGTGGAGCTGGATGCTGTTCGGACAGTGGCCGCAGGATTTGACCGGCCCCGGGCGGAAAAGCGTGTGGGAGGCATCATCACCCGGGAGCTGCGCCGCCGGGGCGGACAGCAGGGGCGCACCCTCCGCCGCTTTTTGGGAAGCATGACCCACAAGGGCTACATTTGGCGTTTTGACAGCGTGGAAGTCCTCTGCCCCAAGGTCTACGAGTTCGCAGACAGCTGGGAGCAGGCAGGGCCGCTGCTGGAGCTGCTCCGCCGGGAGGCCACGGCAAACGGCTGGGACGTCATCGCCTGTCCAGCCCCTGAGGAGCCGGAGCGGCTGGAGCATCTGCTGGTACCGGGACTGGGGCTGGCCTTTGTGACCTCCCGGCCAGGAATGGACTACGGAAAAAAGCCCTTCCGCCGGATCCGGCTGGATGCTCTGGGGACGGCGGAAAAGCGCGCCCGGCTGCGCTTTGAGACCCGTATGGCGGCATTGCTGCGGGAGGAGGGACGGCATGCACTGATGGACGCCAAAGCTGCCCACGACCGCCTGGAGGCAGTTTACAATCCCTATGTGGACTTTGACGGAGTCCGGGCGCTGGCGGCCATGGAGGCCGGACGGCTGCTGAGTTATTTGAAATGACATTGCTATCCAAAAAGAGAGACACCGGTTCTCGGTGTCTCTCTTTTTTAGATTTAAGGTTGATATTCCACGTACAGCTCCCGGACGGTGTCAGCGTCGGAAGGTGCAGAGGGCTTGGGGGATACCGATGCTTCATGGGGGCCGTCCCGCCAGGCGAGGAACTTGGGGGCTACCTGGGGGAACAGAGCCAGAGAGAGAACGTCCTCGTCGCTTTTGGCAATGTCCCGGAACTCCTCCTGGTATTTGGGCAGCTCCGGCTCCAAAAGATCCGCCGGGCGGCAGGTGATGACCTCCTCCGGAGAGATACCGGCCTTGGCCCGGACATCCTCGTTCACGGTGCCGGGAAGTTTTCCGTACTCTCCCCGGAGCATGGCCTTGGATTCTTTGGTGAAGGTCTTATACCGTTCCCCGGTGATGACATTCATCACCGCCTGGGTGCCCACAATTTGGCTGGAGGGGGTCACCAGAGGCGGGGAGCCGTAGTCCGCCCGCACCCGGGGAATCTCGGACAGAACTTCATAGTATTGATCCTCTTTTCCAGCCTGTTTGAGCTGAGAGATAAGGTTTGAGAGCATGCCGCCTGGCACCTGATAGAGGAGAGTGTTGGTGTCTACATTCAGCACCTTGGGATCCAGGGATCCCTCCTCCTTGAGTCGCTGGGCAACTTTGCGGAAGTGGGCAGCCGCTTCACTCATTTTATTCAGGTCCAGCCCGGTATCCCGGACAGTGCCCTGGAGAGTGGCCACCAGGGATTCCGTGGCGGGCTGAGAGGTGCCGTTGGCCAGGGGAGAGAGGGCGGTGTCCACAATGTCCACCCCCGCCATAGCCGCCATGAGATATACCATGTCGCCGGTGCCGGTGGTGTTGTGGGTATGCAGGTGGATGGGGACAGATACCGTCTCCTTGAGGCGTTTCACCAGAGAATAGGCCGCCATGGGCAGCAGCAGGTTTGCCATATCCTTGATGCAGATGACGTCGGCTCCCATCTGCTCCAGTTCCCGGGCCAGTTTTACGAAGTATTCCTCGTCATGGATGGGGGAGATGGTGTAGGACAAGGTAGCCTCTACCATGCCGCCGTACTTCTTGGTGGATCGGATGGCCTGCTCCAGGTTGCGCACGTCGTTGAGTGCATCGAAGATCCGGATGATGTCGATGCCATTCTCAATGCTTTTGGCGCAGAAGGCGTCCACCACGTCGTCGGCGTAGTGTTTGTAGCCCAGGATGTTCTGGCCCCGGAAGAGCATCTGCAGCTTCGTGTGGGGCAGAGCCCTGCGCAGCTGCCGCAGCCGATCCCAGGGATCCTCCTTTAAAAAGCGCATGCATGCGTCGAAGGTGGCACCGCCCCAGCACTCCAGGGACCAGTAGCCGATGGCGTCCAGCACTTCGCAGGCAGGGAGCATATCCTCCAGCCGCATGCGGGTGGCCGCCTGGGATTGGTGGGCGTCCCGGAGGATGGTATCGGTGAGATACAGGGGGGTCTTGGATAAGAATTCCATAGCCATTCTCCTTTACCCGAACAAAGAGATGAGGACGCCCGCGGCAATGGCGGAGCCGATGACGCCTGCCACGTTGGGGCCCATGGCGTGCATCAGCAGGAAGTTGCCGGGGTTGGCCTCCTGGCCCACTTTCTGGGATACCCGGGCCGCCATAGGCACGGCGGAGACTCCGGCGGAGCCGATGAGGGGGTTGATCTTCTCTTTGAGGAACAGATTCATAAACTTGGCCAGCAGCACGCCGCCGGCGGTGCCGAAGCCGAAGGCCACGATGCCCATGGCCAGAATTGCCAGGGTCCGGGGGCTGAGGAAGGTGGTGCCGGTGGCGGTGGCGCCCACGGAGACCCCCAGAAAGATGGTGACGATATTGACCAGTTCATTTTGCACCGTCTTGCTGAGCCGCTCGGTAACGCCGCACTCCCGGAAGAGGTTGCCCAGCATCAAGCAGGCAATGAGCGGCGCGGCAGAGGGAACCAGCAGTGCAACAAAGACCGTCACCAAGATGGGAAAGACGATCTTCTCCCGCTTGGAGACTTCCCGCAGGGGCTTCATGACGATCTTGCGCTCTTCCTCCGTGGTGAGGAGCTTCATAATGGGGGGCTGGATCACCGGCACCAGAGCCATGTAGGAGTATGCCGATACCGCGATGGGGCCCAGCAGGGCCGGGGCCAGCATGACGGTAACGAAAATGGCGGTAGGACCGTCGGCACCGCCGATGATGCCGATGGAGGAGGCCTCCGGGCCGGTAAAGCCCAGCAGGCGGCAGCCTACGTAGGTCATGAAAATGCCCAGCTGTGCGGCGGCCCCCAGCAGCAAGCTCTTGGGGTTGGCGATGAGAGGGCCGAAATCCGTCATAGCGCCCACACCCATGAAGATCAGGCAGGGATAGATACCCAGCTTCACGCCCAGATACAATACGTCAATGAGCCCCACGGAGATGGTCTGCCCTACTGTGACGGTGGCGAGTACCGCGTCTGAAACACCCTCTGCCGCAAGGCCGTCCAGAAAGGCCTGGGTAATTTCAGCGCCGCCGAAGAGATCCCAGTGGATATGCCCCCCGGCAAAGAGAATCTCGTGGTACATCTCCGCCCCCGGCAGGTTGGTCAAGAGCATGCCGAAGGCGATGGGAACCAGCAGCAGCGGTTCGAACTTCTTCACGATACCCAGGTACAGCAGTACGCAGGAAATACCGATCATAATGAGACATTTCCAGTTGCCCTCCTGGGTGAATTGGTAAAAGCCTGTACTGTTGATAAAATTCAGGATCGCTTCCATACCGCCCTCCAGTCTGTCACTGGATGACGCACAGCACCGTGCCGGACTCCACTGACGCACCCTTGGCGGCGCTGACGGATATTACCCGGCCGTCCCGGGGACACATGATCTCGTTTTCCATCTTCATGGCCTCCAGGATCATCAAAACCTGTCCCCGCTTTACCGGATCTCCCGGGGCAATGCTGACAGACAGGATGGTTCCCGGCATGGGGGCCGTTACCGTTTCACCGCCGGCAGGGGCGGAAGCAGCGGGGGCGGCTGTGGCAGCAGCCGCGGACGCCGGGGCGGATCCCGTCAGTTCCTCCAGTTCGATCTCATAGGGGACACCATTGACCGTGACTTTGTACTTTTTCATTGACCTTTCTCCAATCCCTTCCTGGTTTCCAGTTACAGCCGCTTGATAGAGCGGATGCGGATGCCGGTGACGTCCGTCCCCAGATCTTCCGCAATGGCGGCGGAAATGGCGGCTACCATCTCCGGCCGGATGGGTTCCGGCGGTGGGGCCTGTGGGCTCCGGCAGGCGGCAGGGGCCGTTTTCCCTTTGCCGCATATCACGCTCATTAGTTTCGTCAGACCGATCAGACAGACCAGACCGAAGAACACCGTTCCCATACCCATCACGCATACAAATGCGCTGCTGTAGTCCATAGCTGCCTCCTTTACAAGTTTTAGTTATATTTTAACATATTTCACCATGAAATCAACGGAATGTTTGTGTATTATTTTTAACATTCCAGCCGACGACGGATATCCACTGTGAAAAAGGGCGAAAATTGAGGAGTTGACCGGTTCAATCTTGGCAACCCGCAAGACTTGATGTATGCTATTCTTTTATCAGATATCACATTGCCGGGGAAATCCCGGAGGAAAGGGGTGCCATGCGATACCGGAATGTCATTAGCGGGTCATTTCTGGACCGGCCCAACCGCTTTATTGCCCACGTGGAGACTGCGGTGGGAATCGAGACAGTCCATGTCAAAAATACAGGCAGGTGCCGGGAGCTGCTGGTGCCGGGAGCCACGGTATATCTGGCAAAAGGGGACAATCCTGCCCGGAAAACAGCATATGATCTCATAGCGGTGGAAAAGGGCAGCCGCCTGATCAATATGGACGCCCAGGCCCCCAACCGGGTGTTTGCGGAATGGGCCGCTGCCGGCCGCTTCCTGCCGGACACCCGATCCCTTTGGCCGGAGTATCGGTGGGGGGATTCCCGGCTGGACTTCTGCGTGGAGACGGCCCATGGAAGGCATCTGGTAGAGGTCAAAGGGGTAACGCTGGAGGAGGACGGTGCTGCCCGCTTTCCGGATGCGCCTACGGAGCGGGGTGTCCGGCACATCCGGGAGCTGCAGAAGGCTGTGCGTTCCGGGCTTGACGCTACCCTCTTTTTTGTGGTACAAATGAAAGACGTCCGCAGTGTGGCCCCCAATGACGACACCCATCCCGCCTTCGGTGAGGCTTTGCGGGAGGCAGCGGCTGCAGGAGTGCACGTGTGTGCCTGGGACTGTGATGTGACGCCGGAGAGCCTTGCCATCCGGCGGGAGGTTCCGGTGATCTTGTGAGAGGAAATCAGGGGAGTATATGGGAATTTTGGAATTGCTGCTCATTGGTGTGAGCTTGTCTATGGACGCCTTTGCGGTGTCGCTGTGTCAGGGATTGAGCATGCCGCGGCTCAACTGGCGGCACGCTTCCGTCATTGCGCTGTTTTTCGGCGGCTTTCAGGCTCTGATGCCTGTGATCGGCTGGCTGCTGGGATCTCAGTTTGCCGGATACATCCAGAGTTTTGACCATTGGGTGGCGTTTTTCCTGCTGCTGATCATCGGCGGAAATATGGTGCGGGAGGCGTTTGCACCGGAGGAGGAAGCGGAGGACGGCTGTTCCGCCGGAGAGCATCTGGATCTCAAGCGCCTTTTTCTCATGGCGATTGCGACCAGTATTGATGCTCTGGCCATCGGTGTCACCTTCGCGTTTTTGGAAGTGGTAATTCTGGAGGCCGCTGCTGTGATCGGTGTGACCACCTTTGTGATTTCCCTGCTGGGGGTAGCTATCGGCAATTACTTCGGCACCCGCTATCAAAAGCGGGCGGAGATCACCGGCGGTGTGATTTTGATTTTGTTGGGAGCCAAGATTTTACTGGAACATCTGGGGATCCTGGGATAAAAAGAAGCGCCCCGTGTCCGGATGGACACGGGGCGTTATTCTTATGCACGCTCAGCAGCAGGGGGTGGGATTGCAGCCGCAGCCGTTGTTGTTGCCGCAGCCACAGCCGCAGCCGTTGGAGCTGCCGCTGCCGCAGCAGCACCACAGAACGATCAGCAGAATGATGATCCAGCAGCAGTTGCCTCCACCAAAACCGTTATTGCACATACCGGAACCTCCTAAGATATCGTAGGCCGGCCCGACCGGCCTCAGTCCATAGTATGCAACAGGGGGGAGGTGGTGACAGAAGGGAGGCTCTTATTTCCGGCCGCTGGTTACCAGGGACTGAGCAGCGGTCCATTCCTGCCGGGTGAACACGCCCTTATTCAGAAGAACGCTGCCCAAAGTGCCGCTGCCGTCGGATACCATGGCGTCCAGGGCATAATAGGAGACATAGACCAGATCCGCCCGCAGGAAAGTGCCGCTGCGCAGGGAAGCGGCCTCGTTGGAGTTGAGGACGCCGCTGGCGCAGGCACGATCCAGAGTGTCAGACAGATTGGTGTTGCCGGAGGAGCTGTATCCCAGGGCCCGCAGCATGAACTCCACATACTGGTTGGCCGTGATCCCCAAAGAGGGCTGGAAGGTGGTAGCGGTATAGCCGTTGGTGTATCCCTTTTCATAGGCGTAGCCCACATACTGGGCGGCCTGGGTGCCGGGAGTGATATCGGTAAAGGGAGTGGTGCCGGACCAGGCCAGCGCGGCATTTTCCTCCCCCAGAACCCGGATGAACATAATAAGGGCCTGAAGACGGGTGGGGGAAACCTCCAGATCATAGCCGCTGCCGTAGCCGGTAAAGCTGCCCTGGAAGAGATGGATGGTCTTCAGAGCAGAGGCGATGGCATTGTAGTCCGTAGCGCTGGAATAGGTAAAGGAATAGGGACCCTGATAATCCAGTACCGCGGTTTTGGAGGTGACCGCAAACTGGGCGGTGGTATCCTCCGCTACCATATAGCGGTGGTTTGCCGCCAATGCCGTGCCGCTGGAGACAGCGGTACCAGTGGTGACGTCGATTACAGCGCCGGAGGCGAAGGTCACATGGGCGCTGCCCGCCAGGAGCAGAACGTTGGTTCCAGTGGTTCCAACCAGCACATCGCCCTGCTTGAGTCGTGTTTCTGCCCATGTGGAAGCAGAGGCGGAGGAGAGATCTCCGCTGGAGAGCTGCTCCAGAAGCTGCTGATCCGATGCGTTCAGCTTTTGATCCACCTGGTTATTTACCGTATCGGTAAACGTGCCGGTCAAATGAGAAAGCGAAACCAGAGGATCGCCGGAACTTCCGCCAGCGGCCAGCGCCAGCATCAGCGTTGCGGAAATCGCCAGGCAGGCGGCGAGAAGAACGGTGAATTTCTTCATGAAAATGATGTATCCTTTCGTCTTTCCGATCCAGCAGCCGGGATCAGCGGTTGGCGATGCGGTAACTGAGGGTCAGCAGGCTGTCTGCAAAGTGGATATTCTCAAATTTTACATCGGGGTAGGGACTGGAGAGTTCCACGTTTGTAAAGTTCCAGAAGCCTTTCACCCCCAGGCTCATCAGGCGGTTTGCGGTATCCTGAGCCACAGATTGCGGGATGGTGAGCACCACCACATCCACTGTGTGGGTGTGGATATAGTCATCTAAATCATTGAGGGACAGGATGGGGACGTGGTTGACGGTAGACCCCACCACTGCGGGGGAAACATCAAAGGCCGCATCCACAGAAAATCCGGTGGAAGCGAAGGGAAAGTTTTGCAGCAGCGCATGGCCCAGATTACCCACGCCGATCATGATGAGGTGATGATCGTTGTCCACGCCCAAGATATGGCCGATCTCCGAGCGCAATTCTTCAACGTTGTACCCATATCCCTGCTGTCCGAACTCTCCAAAGCAGCTGAAGTCCTGTCGGATCTGGGAAGCGGTGATATTCATTTCCTGCCCCAACGAGTGGGAGGAGATCCGAACGACACCCCGGCGGCAAAGATCCGTCAACTGGCGGTAATAGCGGGGCAGCCGCCGAATGACGGCGTCTGAAATATTCTCCTTTTTCAATGCAATTCCCTCCGAATCTTAGGGTCTTGTTAAAATATTCTCAAAAGTTAGTTTAGCCCATTCCACCTTAATTGTCAAATTTTTTAACAATCTTTTTTGACACAAAAAAATTTCCTCAAAAAGCTTTACAAATTCGAAAAAGATTGCTATACTATTAAGCACGCGTGGATGACACGTTTTACATGCGCCCGTAGCTCAGTTGGATAGAGTGACAGACTCCGACATTTCTGGCGGTTCCAGTTGAGATGCAGCGCAAAGTCTTGTGGTCACTGGGATTGCGGCTGGGAAGTGAAAAGAAATCGCCGCCGTTGACTACTATTTGACTACTGTTTCCACGCAACAGCAATTCCCCTGCAAGTGAATATGCGCCCGTAGCTCAGTTGGATAGAGTGTCAGACTCCGACTCTGAAGGTCGCTGGTTCGAATCCAGTCGGGCGTACCAACAGAAGACACTTGCGAAAGCAAGTGTCTTTTGTTTTCATTTAGGCAAAGGAGGTTTCGCCATGGCGCTCGAGAATAAACTGGGACTCACATCCTCTGCCGACCTTGCCCGTGAAGAAGAGCGGATCAGCAAAAAGAAGGCCGTTGCGCTGTTTGAGACGGGACTGTTGGATCAGCTGGAGGCGGGGACTTTTTCCTCTCTGCAATTCATTCACAAGTACCTCTTTAACGAGATTTACGACTTTGCCGGCGAACTTCGCACCGTCAACATCGCCAAGGGCAATTTCCGTTTTGCTCCGGTGATGTACCTGGAAGCGGCCCTCTCCAATATTGAAAAGATGCCGCAGTCCACCTTTGATGAGATCATCGAGAAGTATGTGGAAATGAACATCGCCCACCCTTTCCGTGAGGGCAACGGGCGCAGTACCCGCATTTGGATGGATCTGCTGCTGAAAGCAGAGCTTCATCAGGTGGTTGACTGGAGCCGCGTGGATAAAGAGGATTATCTGCTGGCGATGGAGCGGAGTCCGATTCGGGATACGGAGATCAAGCATATCCTGAAAAACGCACTTACGGACGAGATCGACAGCCGGGATGTCTATATGAAAGGCATCGACCACAGTTACTACTATGAGGGCTATACGGCCTTCAAGGCTGAGGAACTGTGAACATCTCATGTTACAGCAAAAAAAGAGGCAGGAACCAATTCGGTTCCTGTCTTTTGATTATTCCGACAACAGTTTCTTTCATGTGGGCGGTGCAGTGACATCCAGCGTTCCTTTTCGTACCGATGAACCGGAAGGGTTTCCTGCGGTTGCTACGGCGGCCGCCTGTTTGTTCTTATCGAACGCATGGGTATAGATGTCCAGCGTGGTGGAGGGCGGGTTGCTATGCTTCTGATTTTTGTGGGGAAACAGAGGGGCAGGCGGAGAGAAATAATTGCATACGGAGAAGCAAAGAGATATACTGAGCGGTGGATAGGGCATGCCTGATTGGCTGGAGATTGGGGGAGGAACACTAGGATGGGACAGCTGTCAAATATTAAAAACCAGGCGCTGACAGAGCGGATCGAAGAGCATTTGTTTCAGTATATTCTGGATGCCAAGCTGCCGGTGGGAGCGAAATTGCCAAACGAATATCAGTTGGCGGAGCAATTTCATGTGGGCCGAGGGACAATCCGTGAGGCGGTGAAGCTGCTGGTCTCACGCGGGGTTCTAAGGGTCAAACACGGATCAGGCACATATGTCAGTTCCCTGACACCGCTTCAGGCTAACCCATTGGGGTTAGATACCATAGAGGATAAGATACAGCTGGCTCTGGATTTGACGGATGTGCGATTGATGCTGGAGCCAACGATTGCTGAGCTAGCTGCTATAAACCGCAGCGAAGAGGAGACTGCTTTGCTAATAAAGTACAGTGACGCGGTTCGCAGGCGGATTGAGGCCGGGGAGGACTACCTGATGGAGGATATGGCCCTGCATGCACATATTGCGGTATGTTCCCACAATATGGTGGTAAAAACCCTGATGCCGATTATTGATGCAGCCGTCATTTCCATAGCCAATATTACCCGGCAGGTTCTGCTGCAAGCAACGATCGAGACCCATGGACGAATTGTAAATGCGATTCTGGCGCGGGATCCTATGGGTGCCCGGGCAGCAATGACCATGCATTTGGAAATGAACCGCCATGTAATCATGCAGGAGCAGGAGAGCAAGCAGAAAGCCCAGCAGAAGACCTAAGTCCTGACGCCATCAATAGAACGCCGCAAAAACAGTGTGGTTTTTGCGGCGTTTTTGCGCCGCTGGAGACCTGGCCCGTCGTGAAAAGTCATCATATGACTTTTCTTTCCAAATGCGAGAAAACAGACGAAATAGGACAAAAAAAGTGAAAAAACATGTGATTTTTGGCGAGATAACCATAGATAAAAAGGAGATTTTGTGAGAAAGTAGAAAGACATTTGAACAACTTGCAATACCACTTTTCGAAAATTATAATACAAGGCAGATATCGAAAAGGAGAAACAGCCGGCTGTTTTAACCCAATGAAATGCTCTGCTCGAAGAGAGAAAGTACAGGAGGATTGAACAGTATGTCTCGTAGTGAACACATTTTGAAGGGGCTGGGAAACCAATATTATCGCGCCACCTACAAGTCTATGGGTTTTACCACGGAGGACCTGAAACGTCCGATCATCGGCATTGCCAATGCGTGGAGCGAATGTGTGCCCGGTCACTATAACCTGCGGCAGGTGGCCCAGAGAGTGAAAGACGGAATTTACCGCGCCGGTGGTACACCTGTGGAATTTGGCGTCATCGGTGGATGTGACGGTATGGGGCAGGGCCACGACGGAATGCATTTTATTATGCCGTCCCGGGAGCTGATTGCCGACTCCATTGAGTCTATGGCCCAAATCAACCTTTTTGACGGACTGGTGATGCTGGGTTCCTGTGACAAGATCGTTCCCGGCATGCTGATGGCGGCGGCCCGGCTGGACATTCCCTGCATCTTTTTGCCCGGCGGTCCCATGGAGGGAGGCGTGGAATTTGACGGACGCCAGTCGGACCAGACCTCCAGTACGGAGGCTTACGGCATGCTGACTGCCGGAAAGATCACCCAGGAAGAATATGTTGCCCTGGAGAATACTGCCTGCCCTGGCTGTGGCTCCTGCTCCTATCTGGGGACGGCCAACACTATGTGCGCTCTGGCCGAGGCCATGGGAATGACCCTGCCAGACGGCGGCACGGCTCCCGCAACCTCTGCCATGCGCATGATGAAGGCGGAAGAGACCGGCGTCAAGATCATGGAGCTGGTGGAGAAGAACATCACCTCCCGCCAGATTATCACGGACGCCTCTCTCCGCAACGCGGTCAAAGCCTGTCTGGCCATGAGTGGTTCTACCAATGCGGTGATGCACCTGACGGCCATCGCTTATGAGGCGGAGCTTGACATCCGCATCCTGGATGAGTTCGACCGCCTCTCTGATACGACTCCCCAGCTGGCAAAGATGAACCCCTCCTGCAAATACAACATCGTGGATTTTTACAGAGATGGCGGTGTGCCCCGTCTGCTGGAGAACATGAAGTCTATGCTGGAGACGGATGTCATGACTGTCACCGGGCACACGATGGAGGAAAATATTTGTGCCCACAAGTATCTTTATCCTGCCACCGGTCTGGTGAATCACACCCTGGATGATCCCTTCGGATATACCGGCGGTGTGGCTGTCCTGCGGGGCAACCTGGCCCCCGATACCGGTATCACCAAGCCCGGGGCCTTTGACAAAAGCCTGCACCATTTCAAAGGTGAGGCCATCTGCTTCGACTCTGAGGAGGCTGCTGAGGAAGCCATTCTCAACGGAAAGGTCCGTGACGGGCATGTGGTGGTCATCCGCTACGAGGGCCCCAAGGGCGGCCCGGGTATGCGGGAGATGTACAAGGCCATGAAGTACCTCTATGGCCGCGGGCTGGCAAAGACCACGGCCCTCATCACGGACGGTCGATTCTCCGGGACCAATAACGGTTGCTTTGTGGGCCACATCTCTCCGGAAGCTGCTGAAGGCGGCCCCATTGCCATTGTCCGAGACGGTGACATCATTGAAATTGATGTAGACAATAAAAAGCTGGATCTGCTGGTCCCTCAGGAGGAAATTGAAGCTCGCTTGAAGGATTGGAAACGTCCTGAGCCCAAGTTCAAGAAAGGCTGGCTGGGACTTTACTGCAAACTGGCTGCCTCCGGTTCTGAGGGTGGCGTCATGAAGTTTGATCGCCTTTAAGGAACGGAGAGGAGGAGAGCTGTTATGGACGGAGTTACGGTTTCTGTATTGGGCGCCCTGGTGGCGCTAGCAATCGCCATCATTCTGATTTTAAAGAAAGTGCAGCCAACTTACGCCATGATTTTTGGCGCTATCATCGGTGGCCTTGTTGGCGGAGCCGGACTGGGTGGCACAGTAGATTATATTGTTTCCGGAACGCAGGGTATCGTATCTGCCATCATCCGGATTGTCACCGCTGGTATTTTGGCCGGTGCCTTGATTGAAAGCGGTGCTGCAGACCGGATTGCCCAGGCGATTATCAAGACACTGGGCACCAAACGGTGCCTCATCGCTATGATGTTGGCCACTTGGCTGCTGACGGCCGTGGGAGTATTTGGTGATGTGGCGGTGATTACCGTTGCTCCCATTGCTATTCAGATGGCCCGTCGGGCTAACTACCATAAATTGGGCGTTCTGATGGCTATGGTGGGTGGAGTCAAGGCTGGTAATGTTATGAGCCCCAATCCCAATGCTATTGCCGCTGCAGAGGGCTTCGGTCAGCCTTTGACTTCTGTGATTGCAGTGGGCATCATTCCGGCAGTTACCGCGCTGATCGTTACAGCGCTGCTGGCCAGGGCTCTGGCATACAAAGGCTCGGTAATTACGGATAACGATATCAATGCGATGGAGGAGAAAGATCTTCCTTCCCTGGGAGCGGCGCTTTCCGGTCCCATTGTCACCATAGCCCTTCTGGTCTTGCGCCCTATTGCCGGAATTACCGTGGACCCGCTGGTAGCCCTTCCCGTGGGTGGTATTGTGGGAACCATCGTTATGGGCAAGACCAGGGAAATGGGACGGTATTTTACCATGGGCCTTGGGAAGATGAGCGGCGTAGCTATGCTTTTGATCGGCACTGGTGCCTTATCCGGTATCATTTCTAATTCTAATCTAAAAGATGTGATCACTGCATTTATTGATGCCATGGGTCTGCCTGGATTTATGCTGGCTCCCATTGCCGGCATCTTGATGGGGGCGGCTACCGCTTCCTCTACTGCAGGCACGACGCTGGGTAGCCAGATTTTTGGCCCCACCGTAGTGGCCAGTGGAGTATCTCCCTTGGCGGCTGCGGCGATGACCCACGCTGGCAGCTTTGCCTTTGACGGCCTGCCGCATGGTTCTTTCTTCCACGTCAGTGCGGGTGCCGTGAATATGGATATTCGGGAACGGCTGCAGCTGATCGTTTTTGAATCGCTGAACGGTTTGGCCATGGTGGCGATGAGTACGTTGGTGTTCGGAGTGCTTCGCTTGATGGGGTGACATCTTGGGGAGGATGTGGCCTGTACGGCCCGCTCTGTGTGTTCCCAGCCTTTTGACGTGGTCAGGCTCAGAACAGGAGGGGGGGACCCATTGGAAATCGACCTGTAAAAAGCAGACTGGATACCTGAACTGCTCCAGATTGTGCGGACAGCGCAAAAAAAGACACTGGGAAGAACAATTGAGGCTTAACCAGAGAGGCGCCGCTTACGCGGTGCCTCTCTGGTTTTTAATTAGAGTGTATTCATGGATTTAGAAGCAAACCAGTAAAAGAAATTCTTTCGTTCCAGATGCTCATGAAGATGGCAATTGTAGTTTTACCATTTAATACCAGAAAAAAATGCAAGCGTCAGATTCCTGAGGATATCATTAATGAACAGGTAATGCCAAGCAGTTCCTATATGCTCAGGGAAAAAGAGTATGAGGCATCAAAGGCTAGAACTACTCCATTCGATGTTCATTGCAAATCCCTGTTGGAATACTTTGGGTTAAGACAAGCTGTCTATGATGGGTATTTCTCTGATCAAAACGGAATTCTCATCTGCTTTGATGCTAAATTGGCTAGCTTTGGTGATGGTTGAATTATGTGTAACGATTACTTGGGCAAGTACGTATCCGGGACGGGACTTGAAGTGTTTGGGAGGTGCTATGGAGAGAAAGCATTTTTTATCGATTCCGGACGAGAATAGAAAGTTCGGAATAGCTAGGTTTATTTTGAAACAGCCGGATATTTGGCTCTATTGAGCCTCAAGATGTCTTCAAACCTGATGACGCTGGTTTTAATCAATCTATGAAACGATGGAGTACGTTGGCATTTTGAATGGAAGTACTGGTGCCGTATGACGGAAACATGATTTCCATTTTGGATTTTTGCTGGTCAGATCTCCAGCCCGTCCTGGAGCACCCGGCTGGCCGCCTGTTTGTTCTTATCGAACGCATGGGTATAGATGTCCAGCGTGGTAGATGGCTGGCTGTGGCCCAGGAGGCCCGCCACCGTGGCCACGTCCGTGCCGTTTGCGATGAGCAGGTTGGCGTTGGTGTGCCGCAGGGAGTGGACGTTCAGATACTCCGGCAGGCCGTACTTTTTCAGGATCAGCTTGAACCGCCAGGTGAAAGTGGAGGGCGTCATGGGAAGGCGGCAGCCCTTGCGGCGGAAGAGGAAGTCTTCGTCCTCCAGCTCTCTGCCGTCATAGGTTTCCGTCTCCCATACGCACTCCTGGCGGTAATCCCGCAGCAGGGATTCCATCTCCAGAGAGAAGTATACATAGCGGTCCCCGGAGACAGTTTTGGGAGCCTTGGTGAAGATCTCCTCGTCCGTCACTTTCACCGCGTTCCGGTGGATATGGATGGAGCGCTGCTCCCAGTCAATGTCGCCCCATTGAAGGGCGCAGCACTCACCCCGGCGCATGCCCGTGGCGATCACCAGCTTGAAATAAGTTTCATACTTGATGCTCTCGTCCTCCAGGGCGGAGATGATCTTTCCCACCGTCTCCGCGTCAGCGATTTTCTTCTCTGTCTTTCGTCCCGCATAACGATAAGTGCGCCAGGCGGGGTTGTGACGCAGAAAGCCACCCTCCACGGCATCGGAGAGGATGCTGCACAGCGTAGCGTGCACGCCCTCAACGGTGTACTCGGAGAGTGGCTTTTTGGTTTCCGTGCTGACGGTTTCACGGAGCTGGGCGTAGAGGGCCCGGAAGTGCTCCGGCCGTAGTTCCGTGAGCTTGTAGTGGCCCAGGGCGGGGAGAATGCGGACGATGTCCTGCTGGTCCCGGCGGATGGTGGACTTGGCCAGCTTGCCGGGGGCGATTTCCCGCAGCCACAGATCAATGTATGCGGCCAGGGTGATGGGCTTTGGGGATTCCTCCGGGGTATCCCGGCAGGATCGCTCGAAGAGCACGGCCTGCTCCTGGAGCCATTTCTCCCTCTGCTTTGGCGTCAGCCCTTCGGGCGGATGAACGGTTTTCTGCCGGGGCTTGATGCGAGTTCCCCTGTAGTCGTAGCCCATGGAGACCACGATGAGATAGCTGTTACCCCGTTTTCGGATGCTTGCCATATGGTGTTGACCTCTCTTTCCTTGGCCTCATTCCAGCTGAGGCCTGTTTGGCAAACACAACATACCGAAAGCTCCCGTCAAAAGCCATCACAATTTTTGCAAACACCATTTTTCTACGAAATCGACAATCACGCACCCCGTCGCTTTTCCATACACGCCGCGGCCAGGTTGAAGATGGGGCTGCCGTCAGGGCGGAGCACCGTGAGCATGGTGTCAGCGGCCTGTTCCTTTTGTGCCTGCTGGGGGTGGCAGTAGGTGCGCTCCAGGAAGCCTGTGTCACCGTGGCCCACCAGATCGGCCACAGTCCGCTTGTCCACGCCGCAGTGGAGCAGTGCGGTCACGAAGTAGTGGCGCAGGGTGTGAAGGTGGTATTCTTTGGGAAAGCCGATGGACTCGTAGATTTTCCGCAACCGCTTGGTGAAGGTGTCGGGATGAATGAGCTGCCCGTGCTCGTCGGTGAAGAGGTAGGGACTGAGCTGGCGGCGGGCCCGCTCGGCCTCCATCTTTTTGCGGTGATGATAGCTGCGGATGATCCCACACAGATCACCGGAGAGATAGATCTCCCGGCTGCGGCCATTTTTGGTGGAGCCTTCCACGATACCCTTGCCGGCCACATTGCTGCGGGAGCGGCTGATGGTGAGAAGAAGGGAGTCCTTTCTGAAGGTGAAGTCGGACCATTGCAGGGCGCACAGCTCACCCCGCCGGCAGCCGGTGTACAGGGAGAGCAGATAGAACATCCGGTAGTGCCGGGGCTCCTGCGCCAGTGCGTCCAGGAGCTTTTGCACCTCGGCTTGGGACGGGACGCGCTGGATGGACCGCTGAGTCTGGGGCAGTGCCACCATGCGGGCAGGATTCTTTTCCAGGATCTCATTTCGCTTGGCGTCGCTGAGGACGGCGGACACTACCGTCAGATACTTCTGGACGGTTGTCTCCTGGACGGGCTTCCCGTGACAGGTCCGCTTCCGCAGCTCTGCCAGTAAATTCTCCATGTTGATGGGCCGCAGGCGGCAGAGGGGGATGGCGCCGATGTAAGGGAACACCACCTCCAGCATCCTGCGGTAGGAGGCCAGCGTGCTGGGGGCGTACCGGGACTGCCGGTCCAGCCACCGGCGGGCGTATTCCTCAAAGCGCATACTGCTGTCCTCACAAAATCCGTTTTTCACCAGCCGTTCAAATTCCTCTGCCTGGTGTGCCACATACTGGGGGATCTGCTGTTTACGGACAGTGTCCGGCACGGTGATGGTCTTGGCCCGACTGATTTTTCTTCCGTCAGGCCGGTACCCATTGCTGACGGTGATTTTATATTTTCGCGTTTGAAGCTGCTTGATACTTGCCATAGTTGTGTCTGATTCCTTTCTCCCAATTTTTCAAGCGGGGTGTCACCCTAGTGTCTGTTTCATCTGTGGCTCGTCCGGTTTGGGTGTGTCCTTTTGACGCTGCCCGGCTGCCGCGCCGACGGCTCCGGCGGCGAGACCAATGACAGCGCCCAGATTTTGTGCGGCCTCACGAGCCTCCATCTGCCGGCGGCGATCCTCCGGGTCATCGCTGGAGTCATCCAGCAGACTCATCCCCGCAGCCACAGATGCCGCACCAATTCCCACAGCACCAGGATGATGGTGGGGATGTACATCTTCCATCTGATAGAGTTGGCGGACTCTCGCAGCGTATCCTCTGCCCTGGAAAGACGCGAGGAGTATGTTTCGCTGATCTTCCCAGCCTGTGACTGGAATTCCTTCAGCAGCTTCTCGCTCTCCCGCTGGCTGGCGGCGCGGGTCTCCTGCATTTCTTCCTGCATCCACTGCAGGTTCTCTCTGCTGGTCTCCAGCAGTTCCTGCACGGTCTTCTGGATCTGCTGCACCGCTTCGGTGTGTGCTGCCGTGAGATTGCCGGCTTGTCCTGTCAGCAATGTTTCCATCTCCTGCGTTGTGGGGAGACGCTCCAGTGTCTCCTGGACCTTGAGGATGGAGTTCCCCGTCAGCTCCATGGCCTGGGTCAGCCCCATCCAGTTGGCCTCCGTCAGTGTAACGGCTTTTTGTATATTGGATGCCTTGTTCAAATTCGCCTGGA
>UMIY01010263.1_pt1 | contig 51580 bp, 49 predicted proteins | sample 1965921 | NCBI WGS metagenome assembly UMIY01 (sample SAMEA4836134, study PRJEB28245) | human gut metagenome | biome: gut microbiome; material: fecal sample | place: Denmark | collected 2008
TTCTATACCCATAAGGTTTGCTGGGTTATGAAGTGGTCCGAAGCAGATGAACTTTTCGATAGTCTTCTTAACGTCTTCAGTTACTAGTGTTGAGTCAGTTATTATGTCTCCACCATGTAGTACTCTGTGACCGATACCGTCGATTTCATCAAGTGAAGCAACAACTCCGTGTTCCTTGCTAACAAGTGCGTCAAATACGTGTTTCATGGCATCTTTATGGTTTTTCATAGCTTCTTCAACTACAAAGTTTTCTCTTCCTTCAACTTTGTGAGTAAGCTTAGATCCTTCGATACCGATTCTTTCTACTAAACCTTTACAGATTACGCTTTCATCATCCATGTTCATTAATTGATACTTTAATGATGATGATCCGCAATTAATTACTAATATTTTCATTTTTACCTCCCTAAATATTTAACAAATCATATACATATATGATATAATAAAATATAGAAAATTTCAAGTGTTTTTTAAGAAAGAAGGGAAAAAGTTGAAAATAGCTGGAATTATTTGTGAATACAATCCATTTCACAACGGTCACCTATATCATATAAATAAGACAAAAGAAGCATTAAAAGCTGATGCTGTCGTTGCTTTAATGAGTGGTAATTTTGTTCAAAGAGGTCTTCCTAGTGCTTTTTCAAAATATGAAAGAGCTAAGATTGCTTGTGAATATGGCTGTGACCTCGTTCTTGAGCTGCCACTTTTTTCTTCAATAGCGCCTGCAGATATATTTTCTAAAAACGCTGTGACTATACTAAATAAATTAAATGTGATAGACTACTTAAGTTTTGGTAGTGAAGATGGCTTAGAAACGCTTGATAAGGCACTTTGTCTAATGATAGAAAATAAAAATGCTTTTGATGAAATACTTAAAAAATATTTATCAAACGGTCTTTCTTTTTCAAGGGCCTATGCTTTAAGCTTTAATGAGCTTACTTCGTCAGATATTATGAATAAATCAAATAATATTCTCGCTTATAACTATATAAGTGCTCTTAACGAAACAGAGAGCAAAATAAAAGCCTTTGCCCTTCAAAGACATGGCCCAAGTTATAACGATGCTTATGATGAAAATGATTTTGCAAGTGCGACTCATATAAGAGACTTAATATATAAAGGAAGGGATGTAAATAATTTTGTACCAGCACTGCCCGATGAAAAAATTATTAATTTAGAAAAATATTTTTCCTATATTAAGTCTATTTTTATAAGAGAAAAGAATTTTAAAATGTATTTTGAATACGATGAAGATACTGTAAACTATATTAAAAAGCACATCTATGAAGCGAAGGGCTATAATGAATTTATGGATATGGTCTCAAGAAAAAACTTTTCAAAAAGCAAGATCAATAGATTTATGCTTGCTATGCTATTAAATATATATAAAGATAATGTTTCAAGGGACAAAGAATATGACTTCATAATTCCTTTATGCGCTAACGATATAGGGAAAAAAGTTTTAAAAGAGATAAAAAAACATAGCGATGTAAATATTATTAGCAAGTACAAAGATCTTGATAATTTGAGTCATGAGAGCAAGCTAGACCTTGAGATATTGATAAACAATGATCAAATTTATTATCTGATGAAAGGCATGGATGTAAAAGACGCGTATAAAATAAATTTATTAAGCGTTTAAAATTTTATAAAAATTAGCTAATTATATGATATAATTAAAATGTTAAGAATAATATAATAAATAAAATAAAGGAGGACATAAATGAAATTACTAATTATAGGTGCAGGTCCTGGCGGATACGAAGCCGCTTTCAGAGCTGCTCAACTAGGAAATGATGTAGTTCTTGTTGAAAAGAACTTACTTGGTGGTACTTGCCTAAACATTGGCTGTATACCTACTAAGACTATGGTAAAGATAGCTGATTTTTATAGCGAAGTACAAAATTCGGAAGAATTTGGCGTAAAAGTTGATGGCTATAGCCTTGATACTGAAAAAATTTACCAAAGAAAACAAGATGTCATGAGTAAACTTAGAGATGGAATCGAATATTTGATCTCAACTTATGACAATATCAAGCTTTTAAAGGGTACTGCTTCATTCGTTAGTGAAAATGAAGTAAAAGTAGTTTTAAATGAAGGTGGCGAAGAAAATGTTACATTCGATAAATGTATCATAGCTACTGGATCAAAGGATATCAAGCCACTTGAAGGCTGTGATTTGCCAAAGGTTTTAAACTCAACTACTCTTTTAAGCTTAAAAGAAATACCTAAGTCAATGATAGTTATAGGTACAGGCGTTATAGGTCTTGAATTTGCTACTATATATGCAAGTTTTGGCACTGAAGTAACTGTTATTGGTAACAATATGTTCAAGACAGCTGATGTAGAAATACAAAAGAGATTACAATCAATATTAAAGAATCCAAATCTAAAGTTCGCTACAAAGCAACACTCTAAGAAGATTGAACAAGCTGGTGATATGCTTAAGGTAACTACTCAAATGGTTGGCAAAGACACTTTAAAAGAGTATGAAGCTGAATATGTACTAGTTGCACTAGGCAGAGCAAGCAATACTGACGGACTTAACACTGAAGCAGCTAAAGTTGAAACAAAGGACGGCGGCGTTTTAGTTGATGAAAACTTAAAAACATCAAATGACAATATCTACGCTATCGGCGACGTTATATACAAAAACACTCAACTTGCTCACTTCGCTACAGCTCAAGGCTTCCACGTAGTTGAAAAATTATCTGGAATTGAGCCAAAAACTGATCTTTCAATCGTTCCAGCGGTTTTATACACAGTTCCAGAACTTGCTCAAGTTGGTAAAACTGAACAAGATCTTGAAAAAGAAGGTATTGAGTATGATAAAGCTAAGTCCATGTACCAAGCAAATGGTAAGGCACTTGCAGTTGGTGGAACTAAAGGCTTTATAAAGATATTATCAACAAAAGACCATAAGAAAATTTTAGGCTGCCACATAATTGGTAAAGACGCCGACCTATTGATTCACTACGCTGTTATAGCTATGGCCAATGGTCTAAGCGTTGAAGACTTATCAAATATGATATATGCTCACCCAACTATTGCCGAAGTATTTAAGGATGCAGTAGAAACACTTGAAGGCAAGTCAACAAACTCACCAATGGCAAAATAATTTTATAAATAAATAAAAAATAAATGCGAAGGTAATTTATGTACTTTCGCATTTATTTTTTTACTTTTCTTCTTTGTTTTGTAATTGATTTTCTTGACTAACGCTAGCAGACATCTTTCTAAGTTCTGTTCTGTTTTCATTTAAAGTAGTAATCATGTCTTTTAAATTCTCTTGAGCGTTCATTAGAAGCTTGTCTGAGTATTCAAGTGAAGAGCGTTTTAAGTTTGTTGAAGCGATTTGCGCTTTGTTCATAAGATCCTTTGCTCTTTCGTTTGCTTCTTTTAAAACTTCTTCCTTGCTTACAAGTTCTTCAAGTTTTAATCTTGTTTCTTTAATAATTTGTTCTGCATCTTTATTTGCTTCGCTAATAATTCTTTCTCTTTCTTCTTTAATCCATGCAGCTTGTTTTATTTCATCTGGAAGTTTTATTCTTAACTCGCTGATTATATCTAGTAATTCTTCTTTTTGAACTAAAACCTTACTTGTTAGAGGTAGAGAACCTGCTGATTCAACAATATCCTCAATCTCATCAATAAGACCTAATACATCCATTTTTTAACCCCTTTCGTATTTGTTTTTCAATTTAATTTCAACATTTTTTGGCACTAGTGCCGATATATCTCCATGATAGTAAGCAATTTCCTTAACTATAGAAGAACTTAAAAAGTTAAACTTGTGTGAAGCAACTAAAAATATAGTCTCTAAATTTTTATTAAGTGACTTGTTCGCCATAGCCATCTGAAGTTCATATTCATAATCAGAAACGGCTCTAAGTCCTCTGATGACATAGTTTGTCTTCTCTTCTTCACAAAATGAAGTAAGAAGTCCATCAAAAGTTTTTACTTTAATCTTCTTATCATCTTTAAAAATTTCTTCTATCATCTTTTTTCTTTCATCAATAGTGAATAAGTGTTTTTTCTGTACATTAGTAGTGATACCTATAATCAATTCATCAAAGATGTCCTTAGATCTGTTGATGATGTCGATGTGTCCATTGGTTATAGGATCAAAGCTACCTGGGTAAATTGCTTTCATTTAACACCTCTAATAAAAAATATTATCTTATCGCCAATCGTTCTTATATCAATATCAAAATCATCTGTGCTAATTATTTCTTCTAAATCATAGTCTTTATTCTCTTCTATGATTATGGTGCCTCTCTCATCAAGTAGATCAAGTGAGATAATTAGCTTAAGTACTTCATTTAGTAGCTCATGCTTTTTATATGGTGGATCTAAGAAGATATAATCAAATTTTTTCTCCTTAAAAGGCCCTTTTAGTGCCCTAACGGCATCCATCTTCATGACATTTATTTCGTCATCAAGCTTTAAGCTTTCTAAATTTTTATTTATCACTCTTATGGCCTCGTGCGATGAATCTACTAGATATACTTCCTTCGCGCCTCTTGAGTAAAACTCAATGCCAATCTGTCCTGTTCCGCTAAAAAGGTCCAAGACTTTTGCGTTTATCGTTATTGGCGATATGATATTAAATATTGTTTCTTTTATATTATCCAAAGTCGGTCTCGTATTAAGGCCCTTTGGCGCAATTAGTTTTCTTGATTTGAATTTGCCCGATATAACTCTCATAGCTTGCCTCTTAATTTAAGATGATATCTTGTTTACTGTCATAAAAAACTGAATCCATATTATTTAATAAAGCGTCATATCTGTCTTTTTCGTATTCAATGTCGCCTCTTAATATTGATAAAACCTCTTTGTTAATATCATTAATCATCTCGGTATCTTTATCAAAATCAAAAAATTTAAAATCTATGGCTCCGTGCTGCTTTGTTCCAAAGAAGTCTCCTGGTCCTCTTAGTATCAAGTCTTTTTTCGATATTTCAAAGCCGTCGCCAGTCTCTTGCATCAGTTTTAATCTTTCGTAGCTAATATCATTTAGCTTGTCATAAACAAGGACGCAATACGCTTGATCGGAGCTTCTTCCTACTCTTCCTCTTAACTGGTGAAGTGTGGATAGACCAAATCTTTCTGCGTTTAATATGACCATAAGATTAGCATTAGCAACGTTTACACCGACTTCTATAACAGTAGTTGAAACAAGTATTTGAACTTTGTTCTCTTCATAATTAGACATAATCTTGTTCTTATCTTCATTAGATGTTTTTCCATGAAGCAGAGCAACATTATAGTTCTTAAAGTGCTCCTTTAGCTCTAAGTATACATCATTTGCGTTTGATAAGTCAAGTGACTCGCTCTCTTCAATCAGAGGTGTAACAACATAGACCTGCTTTGAATTTTTTAATTCTTTTTCTATAAAATTAAAAATTCTTTCCTTATAAGAATAAGGCACAGCGTATGTCTCGACCTTTTTTCTTCCTGGCGGCATAGTCTTGATAGTTGATATATCAAGGTCACCATAGAAAATTAAAGACATAGTCCTTGGTATAGGTGTTGCGCTCATTACAAGGGTGTCTGCGTATACCGATTTATTAGTTAGATTAGCCCTTTGCTTTACGCCAAATCTGTGCTGCTCATCAGTTATTACAAGCCCAAGATTTTTAAAATTTACTTTATCTTGGATTATTGAGTGAGTTCCGACAACTATGTCAATCTCTCCGCTCTCTAATCCATCATAAATCTCGTTTTTTTCTTTATTTGATATAGATGATGATAATAAAGCTACTTTTATATCTTTACCTTTGAAAATATCTTTAAGGCTCTCGTAGTGCTGCTTAGCTAAGATTTCAGTCGGAGCCATCATAGCTGCTTGATAGCCATTGAGATACGCCTTATACATGGCATATACAGCGACTATGGTCTTACCGCTACCAACATCTCCCTGAACGAGTCTATTCATCCTCTTATCAGCTTGCATATCAGCATTGATCTCATCTATAACAGTTTTTTGATCAGGTGTTAACTCGAAGCCAAGACCTTTAATAAAGTTATCTTCTTCATCAAAGTGCTTGAACTTTACAAAATTTTCATCTTGTACTTCTTTTCTTAATACCTTAAAACCATATTCAACGGTAAATATCTCTCTAAAAGCTAAAGTTCTTCTCGCCTTCTCCAAAGTCTCATGAGATGTTGGAAAATGCAGTTCTTTTAGCGCTTCATCTATGCCGTATAAATCATAATCGCGTATTAAAATCTCTGGAATTATCTCTTTAACTAAACCCTTTGTATTAAGTAACTCACTTACAATTGAGACTAGCTTTGAATTGTATAGACCCTTTACAAGATTGTATATTGGACCAATATAGCCAAGTCTGTCTGTGTTTAAGCTGTTGTAAAACTCAGGATTGGAAAAGCTATAACCAAATTTATTTTTATTTAATTTGCCAAAGAAGTAGAATGTTTTGCCTGGCTTAAAGATATTTCTATAAAAATTCATGCCGAAGAAAAAAACTTTCGCATTGTTTTTCTCGTCACAAACATCAAACATCATCATATTTCTCTGCCTCATTATAGGCGAAGATATGATTTTAACCTTAAACAAAGACGCATCAGATAAACTCTCATCAGATATATATCTAAGGTTCTTCCTGTCCTCATATCTTCTGGGTCTATTTAAAAGTGCATCTTCGGCTGTATATAAACCGAGTCTGTTTAAACACTCTTCAGTTTTGCTTCCTACTCCCTTGACTTCTTTTAGCTTCATTATTCCAATGAAATTATATAATAGTATAAAGCTTGCTTAGACTCAATAGCTTCAAAATCTATATCAGGATATTTTTCTTCAAGTTCTTCGATTAATTCCTCTGCTTGAGATTTTTCAGCATCTTCGCCTAGATATAAAGTTACTAAAGATGTATCTTCATCGATAAGTTCATCAAGCATAGCCATAGTAGTTTCATTTAAATTAGCTGAGCTTGCAAGTATCTTAGATGAGCTAATTGCAAGGTAATTACCCTTCTTTATCTCTTTACCATCAATAGTAGTATCTCTTACAGCAAAAGTAACTTCACCAGTTTTTACTTCGCTTATAGCTTCCTTCATGCTCTCAAGAATTTCATCTGCGCTCATTTCTTCATCGAAAGTAATCATAGCGCTGATGGCTTCTGGCATGTTTCTTGTTTCAACAACATGGATATTCTTATCGCTTAGATCAATAGTTTGCTTAGCTGCCATGATGATGTTTTTGTTATTAGGGAAGATGAATATATCGTCTGCGTTGATATTGTCAATAGCTTCCATGAAATCTTCTGTTGAAGGGTTCATAGTTTGGCCGCCAGTAACAACTTCATCAACCTTTAAGTCCTTAAATATCTTAGTAAAGCCATCGCCTGAACTTACAGCTATGAAACCATATTTTTTGTGTTCTTTTGCTTTTTCTTCTTTATTGCTGTTTTTATACTCTTCTTCGCTAAATAATATCTCATGGTGTTGAAGACGCATGTTATCAATCTTGATATCTTTTAGATAACCAAGTTTTAAAGCCTCTTCGATAACTTGTCCTGGATTGTTTGAGTGTATATGGCATTTGATTATATCATCTAGAGCAACGACAACCATTGAGTCGCCTATCTTTGATATAGTTTCCTTAAACTCATCAACCTTACTAGTATCACCAGTTATTATAAATTCAGTGCAATAACCATATTTAATATTATCTGTAGAAATTTCTTTTCTATTAGCTGTTTGTTTAGTCTTATTTATATCTTGAACTGTAATTTCTAATTTTTCAGTTCTAGCACCTTTAATTGCGCCTTTAACTATAAAGTAAAGACCCTTACCACCAGCGTCAACTACACCAGCTTCTTTTAATACGCTAAGTAATTCTGGTGTTCTGTTAAGTGATTCTTCCAAAGCTATAAGTGCATCATCAGCAAATTTAGAAAGTTCTGTATATTTTCTATAGTTCTTTAAACCAAAATTTGCCAAATCTTTTGAAACTGTTAATATAGTGCCTTCTGTAGGTCTCATAACAGCCTTATAAGCAACTTCACTTGCTTTAACAAAGGCTTCCATCAGGCCTTCGATGTCAATGTATTCCTTATCTTCTATAGCTTCTTTAAAACCTCTAAGAAGCTGAGATAAAATTACACCAGAGTTTCCTCTCGCTCCAAGAAGAGCTCCCTTGCTTAAAGCGTTTGCTATTTCTTTTATAGTTTTATTTTCTTCTTTAACTGCATTTGTAACTGCTGACTTCATTGTTAGAAGCATGTTTGTACCCGTATCTCCATCTGGAACAGGAAATACATTTAAAGCGTCAACTATCTCTTTATTTTCGCCAAGAGAATTAAGTGCTCCAATCAATGCTTTCTTTAAAACAATTGCGTCAATTCTATTAGTACTCACATTTACCTCCTACTTTTTGTCATTCATTCTTAGTCCTTGGACAAAAACGTTGACATTTTTAACAGACATAGCTGTTTGCTTTTCAACATTGTATTTAACTTTTTCAATAATATTGTCACAAACAACTGAAATTTTTACTCCAAACTCTAATACAACGTATAAAGATATATCAACGTGTTGTCCGTCTGTACTTACCTTTACGCCCTTAGATAAATTTTCCATATTAAGTAAATTGTAAAAACCGTCTTTTGCATCAATTGCACTCATACCTACTATGCCATAGCTTTCCATGGCAGATAGTCCTGCTATCTTAGCGATAACATTGTCGGCAATATTAATAGTTCCTAAATCATTAGTATATTGACAAGGCATAAATCTCCCTCCATTCAATTAATAAATTTATTTTCTCATTTAGTTTTAATTATTTGTGTCCATAATTAATTATATTATATCATTAAATAGCTTTTTTTTAAAGATATATATGCAAATTTTATGTTTTTTTGACATTTTATTTAAATTTTTTTTGTTTTTTATAAAAAAAGCTTGATTTTTGTAATGAACTTTGCTATAATTAAGTAGTTAAAGCTTGAGAGGAGGTAAGAAAATGGGAAAAGTTTGCGATATATGTGGTAAAGGTAAAATTGCCGGTAATAAAGTATCTCACTCTTTAAGACACTCAAGAAGAACTTGGAAGCCAAACTTAAGAAGAGTTAGAGCAAACGTTAACGGAACTGTAAAAAGAATAAATGTTTGTACTAGATGCCTTAGATCAGGCAAGGTGCAAAGAGCCGAATAAAAATTGCAGACTTACTGCAATTTTTTTTGCTCAATACATAAAATACCGATGCATATCAAATTTATGCATCGGTATTTTTTATTTGTGTTTTTTATTTAATTATATGAACAATGTTATGAATAAAAATGCTCTGTTCTTATGTGCTGTGATTAATGCGTGATCGCCCATCGCCTTGTTGCTCATAAGTAATGAACTAGATCTTGAAACAGTTTCGTGATCAAGCTCCCACTTAGCTGATTTTATTGATACAGTAAATTCTTCATCAACTGGTACCATTGAGAATGATGTAACATCGATTCTGTTTACAACTTTAATCTCATCGCCTTCGTTAAGTACTTTTACTGCTTGGTCGCCACCATAAACAGTTATATTTAAATCTTTACTATAAGCTAAAACATTATTTAATACTGTCATTGTATGGTCTTCTCTTCCGCCCATAGCACAGTAAATATCAACAGTTTTTATCTCGCACTTTTCTTTAACATACTCTAAGGCAAGTTCAAAATCAGTCTTATCCTTATCCTCATTGTAATCTACATGTGTTATATTACTTGTTTCTATATATCCTTTTGCATCATCATTAACGCTATCATAATCACCTATGAATAAATCTGCATCCATATCATATTTAACTAAATGATTCAAACCTCCGTCAACAGCTATAACAAAGGCATAATCTCTTATGCTTCCTGTTAAAAAACAATCAATTGGTCCATTTAATACTATCGCTACTTTATTTATCATCTCTTAATCCTCCTATATTCTTTTCTATTTCTGAATTTTTAAATGCTGCTGATCCAGCAACAAATAAATCTACTCCTAAATCTTCTAATTCTTTAATATTATCCTTGTTGACTCCTCCGTCGACCTCTAATATGATGTCTCTTTCGCTCTCATCAATCATCTTTCTCACTCTTTTAATCTTTTCATTAACACTTTCGATGTATGATTGACCTCCAAAACCTGGATTAACTGACATAATCAGTATTAAATCAAGGTCATCCATGATATACTTAAGTGTTTCTTCACTTGTCGATGGATTTAGCGAAACGCCCGCCTTCATGCCAAGTCTTCTGATTTCGGCAAGCGTTCTTTGTAAGTGTATAGTCGCCTCTTGATGCACTGTTAATATGTCTGCTCCGGCATTTTTAAAATCTTCCAAATATCTTTCAGGTTTTTCAATCATTAAGTGGCAGTCAAGAATAAAATCTGTATTTTTTCTTACTGATTTAATGATTGGTAGACCAAAAGATATGTTTGGAACGAAGTTTCCATCCATAACATCAAGATGCAAATACTTAATGCCTGATTTTTTAAGTCTTTCTAAATCATCTTGCAAATTATAAAAGTTTGCTGACAATAATGATGGTGCTATCTCTCTCAAGTCAATACCTCCTCTTTGCTTTTATTTCTTCATACATTAGTAGATAATTTTTATACCTAATGTGAGAAATATTTTCTTCTTCTAATTGTTTTTTTATCTCACAATCTGGTTCATTGATATGTGCACACGATGCAAACCTGCATTTGTTCTTGTATTTATTAAATTCTCTTATATAATTTTTTAACTCATCTTCCTCTTGCAAAAAGTCAAGTTCAAGTGATGTAAAACCTGGCGTATCTATGATGCTTGTCGCCTCATCGATTGAATATAACTGCACAGACCTTGTTGTTTGCTTGCCCTTATTAAGTTTCATTGATATCTCTTGTGTTTTAATTAGCTTATTTTTATTGAGATAATTCATGATTGATGATTTGCCAACACCTGATGGCCCCGATAAAACAGAAGTTTGTCCTTTTATTTCCTCTAACACCTTGTGGATGGATTCATCATCATATATGCTTGTTTCAAAAACATCGTAGCCAATATTTTTATACATATTATATATAAGCTCATCAATTTTGATATCTTTTTTGTTTATTATAATTATAGGCCTAATGTGATTGTACTCAGCCATGACTAAAAATTTATCAAGCAAGAGCAAATTTATGCTCGGTGTTGATATAGTCATAACTATGAGTAAATTATCAACATTTGCTACGATTGGCCTTATAAGCTCATTTTTTCTCTCTTCAATGCTTTCTATTAAATAAGAGCCATCTTTTTCTACAAAGTTTGCAATATCGCCTACAAGTGGCTTCATTTTAAGTTTTTTAAAGCTTCCTAACTGCTTTACCTCATAGACATTTTCCTCACTTTCGATAAAGAAAACGCCAGAGATAGATTTAATTATCTTACCCTTCATTATTTAGCTTGTTTTGTTGTTATATAAGTGTCGTTCTTATAAATATCGAAGGTATCTCCTTCTTTTGCATTATACTTAAATCTCACTTGACCGTCTTCTCTTTTAACCATTTGATCATAGACAGTTTCTTTAACTCCGTTAGAGTTTTTAATTATAGTGAAGTGTGTTTGATCAAGGTCTGGATCAGCTTGAAGAACTATGTCTATAACAATTACTGCATTTTCTTTTGGCTTTTTATCTTCTTCTTTTGTTTTTTCATTTGTATCATTGTTTTCTGTATTTTCTTCTTCTGCTGGCTTTTCTATTCTGCCTTTAGATACTACAAGCGAAATAACTTCATCTTTTTGTACAGTTGATCCTGATGTTACTGATTGCTCTGTAACAATGTCTTTATCATAATCTTCGCTGTCTTTGCTTGTTATTTTATATTTTAATCCTAAATCTGTTATTTCTTTTATAACTTCATCTTTATTTCTGCCTACAAAGTCAGGAACTTCGATGGCATTAGAATCGCCTTTGCTAACAACAACCTTTATCAAGCTATTCTTATCAGCTACAGAACCTTTGCTTGGCTCTTGTCTAATTATAGTGCCTTCTTCATGCTCGCTGTCTTCTTCATAGCTTGGTTCTGCTAATTTTAAACCATATTTATAAAGAATGCTTTCTGCATCAAGGATTGTTTCTCCAACTACATTTGGTACTTCAACACTATCTTCTGATTCGGATATAGTTAATGATACCTTAAAGTCTTTTTTAACTTTAAAATCTGCTTCTGGATCTTGTTTTGTAACAATATTTGCCTTGCCATCAGTTTTTTCTTTGGCAACAACTTCATAAGTAAGTCCAAGTTTTTCAAGTTTTGATTTAGCTGTATCTAAATCGTCGCCCACAACATTTGGTACTGCTACTTCATCTGAGCCGCCTCCGCTTAAAGCACCCTTTAAGTAATTATATCCAAAGAATAGTCCAGCAACTAGTATTAGAGCTGTTATTATTCCTAAGAAAACGCCTACTAAGCCATTTTCTTTTTTTCTTCTGCGGCGATTTCTGTTTGATTGTCTCATTTCAGAAATATTTTCCTCCCTATTTCTTTTAACCTTTTCATTTTTTTCTTCTCTAATTATATCTTCTTGTTTTAAAACGACTGTTTCATCATTCCAGTTATCATTTTGCTTGTTATAATTAAAGCTGCCTTCATCATCTAAGTATAAAAAGTCCGATAAGATGTCGTCAACGCTTTGATATCTTTCACTTTGTTTTTTTCTTGTACACTTAAGTATTATTTGTTCAAGATTTTTATTCATATTTGGAATATACTCAGACGGCGGAATTATATCATCTTGTATTTGTTTCATCGCTACTGAGATCGGATTGTCCCCATCATAAGGCTTCTTTCCCGTTAGCATCTCATATAAAACTATACCAAATGAATATATATCAGTTTTATTATCAGTATAGCCGCCTCTTGCTTGCTCAGGCGATATATAATGAACTGAGCCAAGAACATCTGATGTTGTTGTAACCGTTGTTGATGTTGATGCCCTCGCTATACCAAAATCAGTTACTTTAACTGTGCCTTGCTTAGTAATCATAATATTGTGTGGTTTTATATCTCTATGAACAACATTATGATCATGAGCATCCTTTAAGGCTCTAAGTATTTGTATTGAGTAATCAATTGCATCATCTTCAGAAAGTTTTCCCTTGCTATCGATTATATCCTTTAATGTAGTTCCGTCTATATATTCCATAACTATATAATAAATACTTTCTTCATCGATTTTATCTGTGCCTACATCGTAGATGCCAACTATATTTTGACTCGATAATGATGCAGCTGCCTTTGATTCCCTATTAAACTTCTTTATAAATTCTTCATCGCTTGCATATTCAGGTCTTAAAATTTTTATAGCAACATATCTATCTAAAACTCTACATCTAGCTTTGTAAACAGTTGCCATGCCTCCATCGCCAATTTTTTCTAATATTTCATATCGATCTGATAAAAGTTTTCCTATCATCTTATCCATTTTCTCACCCCTAAGCTTTTATAGTTATTATAGTAACATTATCTCTTCCGCCCATAAGTATAGCTCTATCCTTTAGTTCTTCAGCTACCTTTTGCATTGAGATATTTTTATTCTTCTCTACTATTGCAAGTATCGAGTTATCTTCAACCTCTTTGTTTAGTCCGTCTGTACATAGAAGCACTATGTCATCACTTCTGTGAATAAACTTGTAAGTGTCGATGACAACAGTCTTCTCTGTTCCCAAAGCTCTGGTTAAAGCGTTTTTGTTATCTATATTTTTAACATTAAAAATCTTGCTTCCTGCCCTTTTTATTAGCTCGTTACCAAAGGTATGATCCTCTGTTAGCTGAGCTATCTCATGCTCTCTTATAAGGTAGGCTCTTGAGTCGCCTACGTGAGCTATAAGGCAAGTGTTTTTGTAATAGGCGCAGACCAAAATTGTCGTGCCCATGCCCTCACACTCTTTATTAAACTTTGAATATTTGTAAATGGAATTGTTTGCGCTTACAATGCTAGTTCTTATAGCGTCTTCAACATCGTCTATACAAACCGCATCATTTTTATTCTTTAAAACATCGGCAATGGTATCGACCGCCATCTTACTAGCTAGTTCACCTGCCTTATGTCCACCAACTCCATCTGCAATTACAAAGAATGGGAATGGATAATCATCGTAGATAAAAAAGTTATCTTCATTATTGCTTCTAGTTTTGCCTTTATCTGATACATAACCAAGATTCACATAGACCACCTCCTATTGTTCAAGATAATTATTTCTAAGCTGTCCACACGAAGCGTTTATATCCGCTCCTAACTCGCGCCTAATAGTTACGTTAAAGCCAAAATCTTCTAAATATTTTTTAAATTTATTAATATTTTCAGAAGTGCTTGGCTCTTCGTCGTACTCTTTAATCTTATTAAGCGGAATTAAGTTGATGTGTGACTTAATATCTTTTAATAAATTTTTTATATCTAAAGCAGATTGATAAGAGTCATTAATTCCATCGATTAAAACGTATTCAAAGGATATCCTTTTATTGATTTTTGCCTGATACTCTTTAAGAGCTGGTATAAGCTCGTCAAAAGGATACTTCCTTGTAATCGGCATAATCTTTTTTCTCTCTTCTTCGTCTGCATTATGTAATGATATCGTTAGTGTTATTGGATAATCGTATTCGGCTAATTTTAAAATTTTATCGGCAAGACCACACGTTGATATAGTTATATTTCTCTTCGATAGATTCTTACCCTCTTTAGCACTAATTAGTTCAATAAATCTTATAAGTTCGTCAAAATTATCAAGTGCTTCGCCGCTACCCATTAATACAATGTTTGATACATTTATATTATTTAGTCTTTCTATCTCGTATATCTCGTCAAGCATTTCTGATGCATAAAGGTTTCTTATTAAACCTTTCTTTGTTGAAGCACAAAAAGCGCATCCCATCTTGCAGCCAACCTGTGTTGATATGCAGACTGTGTAGCCATATTTGTACTTCATCAAAACGCTTTCAATCACATTCTCGTCATGAAGTTCAAAAAGATATTTCTTTGTTTCGTCAAGTTTTGATTTTAGTTCTAAAACTTTTTTTACTCCATATATCTCAGAGCTATTATTTATTTTATCTTTTAAATCTTGTGAGAATGTAGTGAGTTTATCTAGATTTTTTATCTTTTGCTTATGAATAGCTTCAAATAACTGCTTTGCTCTAAATTTTTTCTCGCCAAGATCTAAAAAATATGTCTCAAGCTCTGAAATATACATATTATTAATAATGTTATTCAAATTATTCCTTCCTTAGATATGAAATGAAAAAGCCATCGTTAATCTTTTCTGTTGGCATGTGTTTAATAAATTTTTCCAAATTAAAATCATTGTTTTCTTCAAGAAACTTTTTTACCATAATTTCGTTCTCTAGCTTAAGTATACTGCAAGTACTGTATACAAGCAGGCCGCCTTTTTTAACATATTCCTTGGAAATATTTAATATTTTCCACTGCTTATCGTTAAGCTCTTTTAGCTCTTTTAAATCGATTTGATATTTTATCTCAGGCTTTCTAGATATTATACCACTTCCTGAGCACGGTACATCTAACAATACTTTATCAAATTTATTAATAAATTCTTTATTTAATTTCATGGCATCATTGATCTGAAAATTAATATTATCAAGTCCAAGTCTATTTGATTCGTTCTTTAGTAGATTTATCTTGTGCTCATATATATCACAGCTTGTGATTGAGCCCATTTCAAGTTTCTCTGCCATGTGCATGGATTTTCCTCCAGGTGCTGCGCATAAATCAAGTACTTTATCGCCATGATTAAGCTCTATATAATCTTGAAGGCTAGAGCTCGTCGCGTCTTGAAAAGAAACATATCCTTGCTTAAATAAACTTTTTACAACATCGCTCACTTTATCATAAATGATGAGACTATCAACAGATATATCGCTTTCTTCATACTTAATATTAAATTTATCAAGAACTGCTTTGATGCTATCCTTAGTAGTCTTCTTTGTGTTTACTCTAAGATTAAGAAGTCTTTCATCCATGGACCTCTTTAAAAAATTATTTACAGTTTCTTTATCGTAGTCATTTTTTAAAAGCTCTAAAAATTCTTCATTAATTGAATATTTTACAGCTAATCTTTCATCTTCATCATCAATATTAATTTTCATCAAGTCATCTTTATTTCTTAAAAAATTTCTAAGATTAGCGTTAACAAATCCAGAAAGCCTTTTATTAACAATCTTAGCAAGCTTTACTGCCTCATTGACTGCGGCGCTCTCAGGCACTTTGTCCATGTATATGATTTGATATAAAGCCATTTCTAAAATAATGACTATGTCTATATCCATCTTACTTAGTTTTGTCGACGATAGCTTTGAGATAATGTAATCAAGATAGTTTTTTCTCTCAACAACGCCATAAACAAGCTTTGTTACGAAGGATTTAGATACTTCGCTGTCAATCTTATTTAGCTCAGTTCTTAGGCTTATGTTTGAGTATGCTCCGCTTGCAAAAATATCTTTTAATATCAAAAAGCTTCTGTATCTATCGTTAATCTTAGTCATCTCTTCTCCTCATTGAAAGTAGTCTTAGTAGTTCACTTAGCGCCGCAAAAGCTGATGCAACGTATGTTAGAGCCGCTGCCTTTAAAACTTTTTTAGAACCATATATGGTCTCATCGTTTACTCCCGGCATTGATCTTATCTCGTTTAAAGCTCTTCTTGATGCATTAAACTCAACTGGTAGTGTCACTAGTGTGAATAAAACTATGACTGCATATAAAATTATACCGATATCAAATAATCTAGTAAAATCAAAAAATAATCCTGCTAATATCAAATACATTGCTAAGCTGCTTGAAATTCTTACAGCCGGTGCCATGAAGCTTCTTAAGTTTAGCATTGGATAGCTCTCTTTATCTTGAATTGCATGTCCTACCTCATGAGCTGCAACTGCGATTGAAGCGATGGATGTACCAGCAGATATATCTCTTGACAAAGAAAGGCTTTTATCTCTCGGATCATAAAAATCGCTCAAAGTGCCTGAAACTTCTTTTATATTTACATTTCTAAGTCCATGCTTATCAAGTATCGCTCTAGCAATCTCTGAACCGCTTTTGCCAAGCGAGCTAAGTCTACCCATGTATTCTCTATATACAGCCTGTATCTTATATTGAGCGAATAAGCTTAGTAGCATAGCTGGAATTATATATATAAAATATGAGCTTATATAATTATGATATCTTCCAGTAAGCATTAAAAAATTTATCATTATCTTTCTCCTAACCTTTCACCTATCTCAATCTTATTTCCTCTTATATAATCAGAAACTTTCATTCTCTTTTTATTTGGCATTTGTACTTCACTTATGATGATGGCATCGTCCTTGCACTTAATCAAAATGCCATCTTTATTAACATTTAGTATAGTACCTATCTTTTTATCACTAGTATCTTTAACTATGGCTGCCGAAAATATCTTCATATTCTCACCCTTATAAGTAGTGAAGGCAACTGGCCATGGCTGCATAGCCCTAATTATATGCTCAGTTTTTGAAGCACTTTCACTAAAATCGATAAAAGCGTCCTCTTTTTTAATCATTCTAACATAAGAGCTCTTTGAATCATCTTGTGGAGTGCCTTCATCAAGCGTATCAAGACCAGCTAAATACTCTACTATCATCTCAGCGCCTAAATTAGATAGCTTCATAGTAAGTGTATCTGCCGTATCATCATTTGAAATAACTATCTCTCTCGTCATCAGCATGTTTCCTGTATCAAGGCCCTTTGACATCTTCATAAGAGTGATGCCTGTTACTTTGTCTTCGTTAATGATGGCTGCTTGAACAGGCGCCGCTCCTCTATATTTTGGTAAGAGCGAAGCGTGTATATTTATTGCATGATACTTCTTCATATAAAGTATCTCTTCTTTTATTATTTGACCGTAAGAAGCAACAACGATGACATCAGCATCAGTATTTTTAATTTTTTCTATTGATTCATGACTATTGACGTCCTCTGGCTGAAAAACTTCTATATCATTCTCAAGAGCATAAGTTTTTAGCTCTGAGTAAGTAATTTGCATCTTTCTACCGCGTCTTCTGTCTGGCTGAGTTATTAGCAAGGTGATTTCAAAGCCATGTTCTTTTAAAGCCTTTAAGGGAGCTAAGCTAAATAAGGGCATTCCCATGTAGATGAGTTTCATTATTTAGCCTCTGCCATCTTATGTTCTTTATCTAATTTTGCCTTAAGCTCGTCATTTGTGAACATTTCTTTTGCTTTGTCTGTATATAGAATACCCTTCAAATGATCTGTCTCGTGACAAATAACTCTTGTTAAGAAGCCTTCAGTCTCAAGCTCATGTTCTTTTCCTTCAAGGTCTTGGTACTTAAGCTTAAGCTTTTCTGGTCTTTCAACCACACCAGAGTAGCCTGGAACTGATAGACAGCCCTCGTAATCATCACAGCTACCGGCTGTTTCGATTATATCTGGATTTACAAAAACCATCGGTCCTTCGCCTATGTCTATGACTATCATTTGCTTAAGTATACCTACTTGTACTGCAGCAAGGCCAACGCCTTCTGCATGATTCATTGTCTCTATCATATCATCTGCTAATTCTTTAAGTTTATCATCAAAAACCTTAACTAGTTTTGATTGTTTTCTAAGTATTTCATCTTGATCGTGTCTAATATTTCTAAGTGCCATCTTTACCTCCTATAAAAAATTTTTTGGATTTATATAAATGTTATAATTTACTTTTTTGTTCTTTGCAAATTTGCTTCTATATAAAATGAAACGAATATAATCTTTTATCTCTTTTGAATAAGTGTTCGTGTATTTTAAAATTATTTGATATCTATAGCTTGCGTTAATTTTTTCAATCGCGCATTGCATTAGCTTTGAGACATTGCATCTGATGCCATTATTATTCAAATATCTCTCGATATCGCTTCTTAAGTAATCCATCTCAGCTTGAACGATGTTTTTATCAAGACTAGTACCAACGATGTATATCATATTGATAAATGGCGGATACAAAAATTCTTTTCTTAGAGCAATCTCATTTCTATAAAAAGCCTCATAATTTCCCCTCATCGCATAGCTAATCGTCTCGTTATCGCTAGCGTAGCTTTGAAGAAGCACTCTGCCTTTTTCGTCGCGTCCAGCTCTGCCAGCAACTTGAGTGATTAAGTTATAAGTGTCTTCACTTGCCGAATAGCTTGGGAAATTTAAATTAGCATCGATTGATACGATGATCGCCGCATCAACATTTTTAAAGTCAAGCCCCTTGCTAATCATCTGAGTGCCAATAAGTATATCGACTGCTCCCGAATTCATTTTTTTATATAAATTGATGTAGTCGTCCTCTGTTTTGATTGTGTCACTGTCCGCTCTAAGTATTTTCGCTTCTGGAAATGTTTTTCTAAGTAGCTCCTCGACCTTCTCTATACCATAACCAGCAAAGCTTAGGGCCTCTGCCCCGCATCTTGGGCAAGTCTTTGGAATATTTTTAACTAGGCCGCAGTAGTGACATTTAAGCTTGTTTATGCCCTTGTGATAAGTCATGCTCACATCGCAATTGTCACAAGTAAAAGTATAACCGCACTTTTTACAAAATATCTCTTTGTTATATCCGCGTCTATTTAAAAAAACTATGCTTTGCTTCTTCGCCTTAAGATTCTCGTCAATGACTTCGTAAAATCTTGATGATATCTGACTGATGTTTCCTCTTTGAAGCTCATCAATCATATTGATTAGCTCTATATCAGCTTCTTTTTGTCCTTTTGCTTTTTTATCAAGCTCAAGTAGCTCATATATGCCATGCTTAGCATTATAGTAAGAAGATATCGATGGTGTAGCACTTGCTAGTAATAGCGTTGCCCCCTCGCTCATGCTTCTATAATAAGCTACTTCGTCTGTTTGATACTTTGGATTCATGTCTGATATGTAGCTTTGATCGTGCTCTTCGTCCATGATTATAAGTCCTAAGTTTCTGCACGGGGCAAATATCGCTGACCTTGCGCCTATAACTATGCTTGGTGAATTTGATTTTATATCCTCATACTCATCAAAACGTTCTGATAAGCTTAGTTTTGAGTGAAGTACATGTACTTTTCTTTGAAAACGACCTATGAAGCGTCTAATAGTTTGTGGTGTAAGACTTATTTCAGGTACTAGTACTATAGCATCTTTACCCATTTGAAGACATTTTTCAACAAGATGTAGGTAAATTTCTGTCTTGCCCGATCCAGTCACGCCTCTTAATAAAAATTTTTCACCTAAATTATGCTCAATGGAGCGTTCCATGCGCATATAAACTTTTTCTTGATCTTTGTTAAGCTTAATCTTTTCATAAGAAGATACATCGTAGACTCTTTTTCTTGATTCTTGAATAAAATCTTCTCTAACTAAGCCTTTTTTTATAAGAGTTTTTATAGGTGATGAAGATATATTAAGGCTAGTGATTATATTTTTTTCAAGAGCGATGCCATCATTCTCTCTTAAATAATCAAGTACAGCTCTTTGCTTTTCACTCGCTTTCTCGTCATAAGTCACTAGGCTAATGTATTTTTCGTAATGCTCCTTAACTTTTTGCTTAATCTTATATTTTTCAATTAAAATATTTTCTTTAACGAGTTTATTAAAATCATTAAGCGTCATAATTTTAAGCAAATCATCTTTTTTATATGCCTTATCCTTTTCAAGTCCATGTGCATCGTCATTAGCATAATAAAAAAGTTCTAGCTCCTTAATGCCTCCTGGCGGAAAAACTAGTCTAAGTGCGTCATTATAAGTCGAAATGTATCTATTCCTAAGCCATAGAGCGAGCTCTATCATCTTTTCATCAATGATGGCCTTCTCGTCAAGCACCTTGATTATGGATTTAATCTTTGCTTTATCTATGTCTACTTCATCGCAAACGTTTAAAACCACAGCAATGCTAGGCTTATTTGACCTGCCAAATGGAACTAAAACTCTAGTTCCTACGCTGATGGCTTCATCCATCTTATAAGTAAAAACTCTATCTAAAACTCTCGATTTTGTGTCAATAACAACTTGGGCAAACATTAATTCTTCTTTCTATCTTTTAATAGTACAGCTAGATTATCAAGAATGATATCTGCTAGCTCACTTTTTTTCATTAAATCAAATGATGTCGCATTTTTATTTTTATATACAAAACTTACTTTGTTCTCATCGCTCTTAAAGCCTGATCCTTTTAAGGTAATATCATTAGCGACTATCATATCAGCACCCTTAGATAAAAGTTTTTTCTTTGCATTTGCAATAACATTTTCTGATTCAGCCGCAAAACCTATCACGACTTTGTCATCTTTTTTATCTTTAAGCGACTTGATTATATCATCAGTCTTTTTTATTTTAATATCGTGATTGTCACTATCATCTTTTTTAATCTTTTCAGGACTGTATTCTGCTGGAGTAAAATCAGCTGGTGCAGCCGCCATGATTAAGGCATCAGCGCTTTCAAACTCTTTGTTCACCGCTTCATACATATCCTTTGATGAGACAACATTAATGATATTGAATGGATCTTTTATATCAAGGTCATTTGGTCCGATGATTAAAGTGACATCCGCTCCTCTATTGTAAGCTTTTAGAGCAATTTGATAGCCCATCTTGCCTGTTGAACGATTTGAAATATATCTAACTGGGTCTATCGCTTCGACTGTGTGACCTGCTGTGACAAGTATTTTGTATTTTTTCAAATCTTTTTCCGCTAATAAATAATCGATGCGATCAATTATTCTGTCTGGATCTGGCATCTTGCCCTTTCCTATGTCGCCACAAGCAAGCAGTCCGCTGTCTGAATCAAGTATATCTACGCCTCTTTCTTTAAGGGTTTGAATATTATCTTGTGTCGCCAAATTTTCAAGCATAGCTGTGTTCATGGCCGGAACAACAAGTTTTTTTGCCTTGCTTGCTAAAAATGCTAAAGTTACCATATCATCACAAATGCCGCTGGCAAGTTTGGCTATAGTATTAGCTGATGCAGGCGCCACAACAAAGATGTCTGCCCACTTAGCTATTTCTATATGCATAGGTTTAGCCTCGTCATTAAAGACATCCGTATAAACATTATTTTTTGAAAGTATCTTAAACGTTTCGCTGCCAACAAATTTAACGGCATCCCTCGTCATAAGTACTCTTACGTTGTGTACTTTTGAAAGCTTAGATACAAGATCTGCTGCCTTGTAAGCCGCTATGCCGCCAGTGACACATACTACAATGTTTTTCTTCATCTTAAATATCGTATTCTATCTTGTCTTCAAGATACTCATCCATAGCGATGGACACTGGATTGTGTGACTCAGTGTCAACTTTTGCTTCAGCTCCATCAACTATTTGCCTAGCTCTCTTTGAAAGTATCATAACTAAGGCATATCTTGATAATTTTTCTAAATCTTCCTTATTTTTAATATAAATCATTTGTTTTCCCCCAATACTCTATCTTTTATATATTTGAATCTCTTTGCTCTGTGCTTTTCAGCTTTGATTATGGCCTCTATATCTCTAACGGCATCTTCTAAATAATCATTAACTACAAAGAAATCATATTCTTCGACGAAGCTTATCTCTTTAAAACCGTTCGCAATTCTAAGTTCTAAATCTTTCTCACTCTCAGTCGCTCTGCCAACTAATCTTCTTTTTAGCTCCGACATCGATGGCGGTACTAAAAATATAAAGACTACTTCTTTCATCTTTTGTTTTATTTGAAGCGCCCCTTGAACGTCTATATCAAGCAGTACTATCTCTCCCTCTTCTATCTTTTTAGTGATAAAATCTTTTGGAGTTCCATAGTAATGTCCGTGAACGCTAGCATATTCCAAGAACTCATCGTTTTCTACCTTCTTTAAAAACTCTTCTTCACTTAAGAAGAAGTAGCTCTTGCCATCTACTTCGCCTGGACGAGCTTCTCTAGTTGTTGCTGAGACTGAAAAGACTATGTCGTCGTTGCGTCTAAACAGTTCGTCAGCAACAGTGCCTTTACCGCAGCCAGAAGGTCCGGAAAGAACTATCAAAAAACCTCTTTTCATCTAATTACCTCCATTCAATCTTTCGCTAATAGTTGAAGTTGCTAGCGTTGAAAGAACTATGGACTCGTTATCCATGATGATAACGCTTCTAGTTTTCTTGCCGCAAGTCGCGTCTATGAGTCTGATTGTATCACGATTCTCCATAATTAATCTCTTTATAGGAGCAGACTCTGGTCCAACGACAGCTATGACTCTATGTTTATTGATTAAATTACCAAATCCTACGTTAATGTATTCCATAATTCACCTACTCTATATTTTGTATTTGTTCTCTAATCTTTTCGATAAGGTTCTTTTGCTCAACGCCTATCTTAGATATTTCAATATTTTTAGTCTTACTAAGTATAGTATTTGACTCTCTGTTCATCTCTTGAATCAAAAAATCCATCTTCTTGCCAATGGCCTCGTCTGAATTAAGCATGGACTTGAACTGAGATATGTGGCTATACATTCTAACTATCTCTTCGTCGATGGCGTATTTATCGACTAATAGTGCAAGTTCAAACTCAAGTCTTTTTTCATCGATGATGCTCTTGTCTTCAATAAGCTCATTATATTTCTTCATAAAATCTTCTTTGTATTCATCTGTGTAATCAATGTAAATCTCTTTAATCTTATCAACATTTTCTTCAATTAATGTAAGATTGTTTAGTATATCGCTCTTAAGATTTTCTCCCTCTCTAATTCTCATGTCGTCAAAATTATCAAGTGCCTTCTCAAGTGTTTCAAGCATTATATCTAAAAATTCATCACTTTCGTAATTATTTTTCACTATGCTTAAAACTTCTTGTTGACTGATTATGTCTTCAAGCTTAATCTCGTCATCAAGGCCAAGCTCTTCCTTAATTAAGCTAAGCGCCTTCATATATTTTCTTAAAAATACTAAATCCACTTCAACATCGTTAGGATCATCCTCTAGAAAGACAACTGTTAGAAAGCAGTCGATCTTTGCTCTGGATATTCTTTTTTTAATTGCAAGCCTAATCTTGTCCTCGTACTCGATAAGCGAGCGCGGGCTTCTTAGGTTTAAATCAAAATATCTGTTGTTTACAGATTTTAGTTCAAATTTTATTTTATATTTTTCACAAACATATTCGCTAGAACCGTATGAGGTCATACTCTTTAACATAGTCTCACTCCTTATGCATATATTATACCATTTATTTAAAAAAATATATATAGAATATGACAAATTCTTCATATTTAAATAGAGTAACTTTGTATATAATATAAATAAGGAGTGATTAAATGTCATTTGACGCAATAGTAACAAGAGCCTTGACTGATGAGTTCAATAATAATTACATCGGTGCAAGGGTCGACAAGATATATCAAACTGAAAAAGATGAGATAATGATTAATATGAGAAGTAAAGATGGTTCTTTTAAAGTACTTGTTAGTGCTTCAAGTAATAATCCGCGCTTTTATGTGAGCAAGATTAGTAAAGAAAATCCTAGTGAAGCGCCTTTATTCTCTATGATACTTAGAAAGAATCTGTCTGGATCAAAGCTCGTTAAGGTCGAGCAATTTGGCTTTGATAGAGCCGCACAATTTGTTTTTAGTGGCTACAATGAATTTCATGAAGAAGCTCTTTATTATCTTGTCGTTGAAATCATGGGCAAGTACTCAAACATAGTTCTTTGCAACGAAAATCACAAGGTTATTGATGCAATTAAAAGAGTTTCTACTGTCATGTCTAGCAAAAGAGAGATAGAGCCAGGTCTTATATATGAAAGGCCTCCTGTCTTTGATAGAGTCTCACCTATAAACGCTAATGAAGAAGCTCTTAAAAATATGATGACTAATAACGCTGATCTTGAACTAAGAGACTTTTTAATGAGGTCCTTCCTTGGCCTAAGTACTGAGATTGCGAATAAAATATTATTCGACGCAGCAATAGATGATAAGAATCTTCTTAAAAATCTTGATGAGAATGATGCGAATAAATTCATTTCATCTTTTATAAAAACTTTTGAAGAAGTTAAAGAAAAAAATTATAGCTTCAATATTTATAAGCTAAGCGAACGAAAGAGTGCCTACAACGCCATCAACCTAAATCAATACGCTTCGCTTGAGAAAGAAAATTTTTCTAGCATAAGTGAGCTTCTGGATAAATATTATTATGAAAAGGACCAAAAAGACAGAATAGCGCAGCGCTCGCAAAACATGAGACATACTATAAACGCAAATCTTAAGAGGGCTAAAAATAAATTACAAAAGCAAAAAGAAGAGATGCTTGAAAGTGCTAACAGAGAGGCATACAAGGTATACGCTGACCTTATCTCATCAAATATACACAAAATTTCTAAGGGACTAAAAGAAATTAAGCTTGAAAACTTTTATGATAATATGAATGAAATTTCGGTTCCTCTTGATCAAAAGTTATCGGCCGTACAAAATGCACAAAAATACTACAAGAGATATCAAAAAATGAAGCAAAGAGAGATAGTTTTAGAAAAGCAAATTGAAAATACTGAAGATGAGATAAATTATCTTGAGCTTGTAAGTGACGCTATAGACAGAACTGACGATGTAAAAAATCTTGATGAGATATATTTTGAGTTAATAAAGAATAATTATATTAAAAAAGATAAAAAAATAAAAAATAAGCCAAAAAAAATCGCCATACACTCTATTGATTATGACGATACAAGTAAAGTTTATTATGGCAAGAACAATTTGCAAAATGAGTATATCACTTTCAAAGTCGCTGATAAAAACGATGTATGGATGCACGTAAAAGGATTTCCCGGCTCACACGTCGTAATCAAGTCAGGTGGCTATCCAAGCGATGAGCTTTTAGTCTTCGCAGCTAAAATTGCCGCAAAAAATTCAAAAGCCAAAGACTCTAACAAGGTTGATGTTGACTTCACTACGAGAAAGAATGTTAAAAAACATCCAAGCGGTAAGACCGGCCTCGTTAATTATGTGAACTTCAAAACCATCACTGTAGATCTTTAGCTTTATATAAATTCGTTTTGATTAGTGCCTCTTTAAAATATTCTGGCAAATCACTTTCTATTGTTATTAAATTATTTGTAATTGGATGGATAAAACTTACTTTTCTGCAATGTAAGACTTGTCCGTCCATTTTTATTTTTCCTCTATATCCATAAGTTTTGTCGCCAAGAACTGGATGATTAATATAAGCAAGATGAACTCTGATTTGATGCGTTCTTCCCGTTTTGATAATAACACTTAAATAAGCGTAATTCTCGTTTTGTTTAATTAAATGGATTTCGGAGTGAGCTTCTTTGCCTTCATCTGATGCACACATCTTGATCTTTGTAATCGGGTCACGCATAATGCCCTTATCAACTATAGTCACTTCATCCTTAAAAATACCCACGGCGATGGTGATGTACTCTTTATAGATAGCTCTCGACTTAAATAGCTCTTTCATCTTTTCATGTGCTTCATTGTTTTTTGCTATTATAATAAGGCCGCTAGTATCCTTATCAAGTCTGTGGATTATGCCCGGCCTTGATTCATCAATGCTGCTTAGTGAGTCAAATCTATATAATAAAAAATTCACAAGACTTAGCTCGTCATCATTTGTAGGATGAACTATAAGACCTCTTGGCTTATCGATGACAGCTATATCATCATCTTCATAGAGAACTTTTATATCCATGTCCACTTTTTCAAAGCGCCTTGACTCTTTTTCTTTTATTTCAATAATGTCCCCTACATTTATTTTGTATGATGGTTTTGAGAGGCTGTCATTAACACTAACATATCCTTCTTCAATAAGCTTTTTGTACATGGACCTCGTCTTGCTCTCATCAAAATTTGCTAAAAATGCATCTAGCCTTTGACCAGCATCTTGATCATCTATCTTAATTTCTTTTATTTGCATTTTTTATCTTTAATCTTTCTATAAATGTAGTAGCCAATAAATAAAACTATGATCACACACATGTAGCTATCAGCTAGGTTAAAGCATGGATATTGGTATGAGCCAAACTTAAACGAAATAAAATCAATAACGTAACCCCTAAAGGCTCTATCAATAAAATTACCAATGATTCCTGCTAAGAAAAAGGATAGAAATACTTTTTCATATACCATAAGAGTTTTATACTCTGTTATGAAAATATATAAAATTATTGCGATGGTAATGAAGGTAACTATAAAAAAGAAAATGTGTTTGCCCTGCATAATGCCAAAGGCTGCGCCTCTATTCTCAACGTAATCAAAGGAAAAAAAGTTTGGAATTATTTCATAAGCAGCTTTGCCATCCAAATGAAGTTTAGCAAAATACTTTGTGACTTGATCCAAAGCAATCGCTAGTACCACTATTAAAAAATAAATCATATAACACCTACTTTATAATTTTTATAATAAGTTTAAGTTTATCCTTTTTACTAAGGCCCAAGTAATCGCCTACAATAAAGCGTCCGCGTCTACGCATAGATACCATGTCGCCTACATCAAGCGTTTCGCTAATCTTGTATGTCACCTTGTAATTTATTTTCACAAGACCTGCTTCTATGGCGTTTTTTGCATCACTTCTGGATAAATTATAAACATTTGCCAATACCAAATCAAGTCTTGCTGATGCGCACGTCACAAGCTTTTCCTCATAATCTATCGCGCGAGCTAGAGGCGTTTCTAAATCAATCACCTCAAGGTCTACTCCGTAATTTTTTATCTTTTCTAAATTGAGTAAAACATAATCTAAAATTTCGTTTCTAATATAAAAATATATAGCCTCGTCATTAATAATTATGTCACCGACCTTCTCCCTCTTGATGCCAAGTGAAAGAAGCGAGCCTAAAACGTCTTTATGAGCAATATCATAATCCTTCTTGTCTATGCGTATAAGGCTTACAAAATCAGCTGCGTTTACTTCATTCATGTAATCAGGATAAATTAAAATAGCCTTACTCTCAGAATCTTCATTCCCAATAAGGCTAAAACTTATAGTATCATACGTATTGATAAGTGAAGAAAGCTCCTTCACTTCAAAAGGGTTGTAGAAGTCTGTGCACTGTATAGATCTAGTCTTTGCCACGATCTCACAAAGATCTATAACCCTTCTTGCAATTTCTTTGTTCTCAGTACTGATATGATCTAAATTTTTTGACTTATTCATTAAAATGGAAACATGCCTCTGCTTTTAAGTTCATCTTTTAATCCGTCTATAGCAACGTTCTTTGGTGCTAAAACAAAGATATCTCTAGTCACTTTTTGAATGCTTCCATCAATAGCATAGATACCGCCGTTGATAAAGTCAAAAATTTGTCTTTTTACACTTGCTTCTAGTTGTTCAAAATTAACAACAACTGCCTTGCCTAATCTTAAATCATCAATAATTAGTGGCGCTTCATCGTAGCCAAGTGGTTCTTGTACTGTGATCACCATAGATCCAGTTTTTCTTTGAATAGGAACAACATTTTCCTTTTCTTTTTTTCTTGAGAAGATAGATGTTTCCTTTTGTGGCTCTTCTTCTACAACTTCATCTTCATCGTCATAGTATTCTTCATCGTAATCGTCATCACCGAATCCTAAGAAATACTTAACTTTGTCCATAAAACCCATAATAAACCTCCTAATAATTTCTTTCGCCAAATATCTTTGAGCCAATCCTCAAAATATTTGAGCCTTCTTGTATTGCTATTTTATAATCGTGCGTCATACCCATGGATAGATATTTTAAATTGACATTGTCAAAATTTTTGCTAGCCATCTTTTCTTTTAGCTCGTAAAGACCTCTAAAGGTGCTTCTAACAACAGACTCATCCTCTGTAAATGGAGCCATAGTCATAAAGCCAAGTATATGTAGGTTCTTGTACTTGTGCATTTTATCTAAAACTTCTTCTACATCGTCTTTGTAGAAGCCGCTCTTTGACTCTTCTTTAGAGATATTTACTTGCAATAAACCGTCTAGTTCCATATTATTACTTGCTAGTCTTTTGTCAAGCGCTTCGATAAGGCTTAGGCTGTCAAGCGAATGAATCAGCTTAATCTTGCCAAGTAATTTATTTATCTTATTCTTTTGAAGACTGCCAATCATGTGAAATTCGAAATCATCCTTTAAAGCGTTATACTTTTCTTCTATCTCTTGAACTTTGTTCTCGCCAATCTCGTGTAGACCAAATTCTTTAATCTCTTTGATTCGATTAATATCTACAGTTTTTGTAACTGCAAGTAATTTTACTTCGTCTTTTTTTCTGCCAGCAAGATCTATTTCTTTATCAATAGATTCTAAAAGATCTATTAAATTTTCTTTTACACTCATTATAGTATGTCGCCCTCCTTTACAGTCGATGGGAATACCACAACTTCGTCATAATATTTTATACTTCTAAATTTTAGCTTTTTATACTTCATTAGCCCGTTATCGTCAGTTCTCATCACATATATGTTATCTCTGTCACTGCCGACTAAAAGCACTCTTTTATATCTAATGGTATTATCTATGTCTTTAATATATACCCCTTTTTCGCTACCTTTATCGATTAAAGCACTCTTTGGCAATTTAAAAGTTTTGTACTCATCAAAAATTATTTCCATCTTAGAAAATCTATCTTTATAAAGCTCAGATATTCTCTCTCTGATATTTAATAAAAATTTATAAGTCTTATCAACTTTTTCCTTCTTAAGTACTCTAGCATAAGTTTTAGTCCCAGTCAAGTCCCACTCAATTAGGACTACATCATTTACATTAACATCTTCAAGTTTTTCATTGTTAGAAAAAGCTAAGATATTCATAGAAAAATTATCAAATATCTTGAACTTATCATTGCTCTGCGCTTTGTTTATACTGTAGTTCTTGCTATCTTCAAGTAAATCTTTTTCGAATATAGCATCAAAATTCTTGTTTGTGTATTTATCTTCAAGTCCATCGATAAAATAACTAACTATGCCTGACATTGACACTCTAATTGATGGTGCATCGCTTCTTTTATTTATAAGTAGTTCATCCTTCATCTCTAAAAGCTTGTCAATGGAGTAATTTTTAATACTTTCGTAGTATTTATCCTCATCATCTTCAGTGCTATTTAAAATTTGAGATAAATCCTCGTATCTCTTTTGATTTATACTTATCTGTAATGCCTTAATTTTTGATGTCATCACTTTGTTATCTAAGCCAATATCATCAGATGTATCATAATCAAGATCCTTAAGTCTTTTATTTATTGCTGCTAATTTTTTATCAATCACATCGTTTGCGCTCTTAGTTACGCTTAAATTCTCAAGACCTTTCTTAACTTTTTCGCCTTCTTTGGCTTGAGTTGTGAAATAAGAATGTCTTCCTGCTTGATAAACCTCTTCAGTCTTGATTAATGCCGCATTCATCACAACAGAATTATAAAAAACTTCTTCAACAGGTGTTTCGGTCTTAACATCTTTCTTAAAAAATGATGTGATTATAGTGTTAAATGCTACGATTATGAATATGAAGGCTACTAACGCTCCTAAAAAGCTTGAAAAGCCCTTTCCGTTCTTCTTATCTATCTTCATATTTTTCCATCTCATGCTTTAGTGGTCTACCCATAAGCTCAGCAACAACGCTGTCTAGAGGATAGTTTTCATATAAAAGCTTGTACATCATATCAACTATAGGCATTTCAACCGAATATTTTTCTTTAAGCATATAAGTTGATTTAGTAGTTTTTATGCCTTCGACAACCATGCCTACCTTATCAATAGCGCCTTCTGCCGATAATCCCTCGCCTATATATACACCACAAGTTTTGTTTCTTGAGTGCCTACTAGTACAAGTAACAACTAAGTCGCCTATGCCCGCAAGTCCATAGAATGTTGATGCTTTAGCGCCAAGTGCAAGCCCAAGCTTTGTTATTTCATGTATGCCTCTTGTGATTAGAGCCGCCTTAGTATTATCACCGTAGCCTCTCCCCTCACATATACCGCTTCCTAGAGCAATGATGTTCTTAGTTGCACCAGCAAGTTCAACACCTAAAAGGTCATCATTAACATAAACTCTTAGATTGTCATTTGAAAATATATCTTGAATTAGCTCTGCATCAGAAACAGATCTTGATGCGCTGACAATGGTTGTTGGTATGCCAACAGCAACTTCCTCTGCGTGTGATGGACCAGATAGTGAAACAAATCTTGCCTTTGGATTGAAGTCATAAAAAACTTCGCTCATAGTATTAAGCGTACTTATTTCAATACCTTTGCTAACATTGACAAAAATTTTCTCTTCGTCAATATACTTTTCTATAGTCTTTAAAACATTTCTTAGTTCTTGACTAGGTACCGCAAGTACAACGATATCAGCGTCTTTAACCGCTTCTTCTATGTCATTAATTAAAACTATATTCTCAGGAATTTTAACATCCTTTAAATATTTTTTGTTCATTCGAGTTTCTTTTATTAAATTGTAAGAATCCTTATTTCTAATGTATAGACTTAATTCTTCTTGACTCTTTGCTAGGTGTATAGCTAGAGCTGAACCGAAGCTACCTCCACCTATTACTGAAATTCTCAAAACTCTGCCTCACTTTTTAAATATATATAATTTATTTTCCTCGCCTTTTATTAATCTAGTTATGTTCTTCAAGTGCCTTAATATACCTATTAAAGCAACAGCAAAACTTATTAGAACCGCTAAATTTATCTCTTTAAACTTAAGCCAAGTGTATATAAAAAACGCTAAGAACATAAGTAAAGATGATAATGAAACGTATTTTGTAATTAAAACTATTAAAAACATAGATACCATCACTGCTAGAGCGAATTTGTAGTCTATAAGTAATAAGCCGCCTATAGTCGTTGACACGCCTTTACCAGCGCTAAAATTTAGATAAAATGGAAAGTCATGTCCAAGTACCACTCCTAATAAAGCGATGTACTGAGCAAAATCCACTTCAAAGTATCTGGATAAAAATACTGCAAGTACGCCTTTAGATACATCTAAAAAAAGTGTGATTAAGCCAAGCTTCGCGCCAAAAACTCTAATCATGTTTGTTGCGCCGGCATTTTTGCTTCCATAGTCCCTAATGTCCTTCATCTTATAGACCTTAGCTATGATGTATGAGTTTGATATTGAACCAATTAAGTAAGTAATGATAATTAGTACTACGCCCTTCATTACTCGCTCCTGTTCTTATAGTTTATAATTATAGATGTTCCCTCGAAAGGATAAACATTTCTTATTTGATTTTCCAAAAATCTTGTGTATGAAAAATGTGTTAATTCTTTATCATTTACAAAAATTGTAAATTCTGGTGGTCTAGTTCCTGATTGAGTTGCATAAAGTATCTTAAGTCTCTTGCCCTTGTCAGATGGCGGCTGATTGATTAGTGTCGCATTAGAAATTATGTCATTTAACAAGCCAGTTGAAAGCCTATGGCTGTATGATTCGTTAATTTCCATGATCTTGTCAATAAGTTCATCAACCCTCTTACCAGTTAGAGCCGATATAAATAATATTGGCGCATAAGATAAGAATGGCAAGTTATTTCTAAGACTGTCAGTAAATGTTTTCATAGTCTTAGAATCTTTTTCAACTATGTCCCATTTATTTACACAGATAATTATCGCTTTACCTTGATTGTGAGCATATCCTACTACTTTTGAGTCTTGTTCAGTAAATCCTTCTACAGCATCTATCAAAAATACGCATACATCAGCTCTATCAACACTTGAAAGCGTTCTTACTTGTGAATAAGCTTCTACCGATGAATCTACTCTTGATTTTTTTCTAAGACCGGCTGTGTCGATGAACATAAACTCTTGTCCTTTGATATTGATGTATGAGTCGATAGCATCTCTTGTAGTTCCAGCGATGTCAGTTACTATAACTCTTTCTTCACCTAAAATTCTGTTAGTTAAAGATGATTTACCAACATTTGGCTTTCCGATGAAGGCTACTTTCAATAAGTTTTCCTTTTCTTCGAAGTCTCTATCCTCAGGGAAATTCTTAATTATCTCATCAAGAAGATCTCCTATGCCAAGTCCTTGCTCTGCAGATATTGACATCGGTTCGCCTAAGGCAAGTTCATAAACATTATAAAATTCATCTTTTCTTTTGCCTTCAGTCTTATTTGCAACTAAAATTATCTTTTTATTTGATTTTCTTAATATATTTGCAATCTCATGATCAAGTGCTGTCGCTGGATTTCTTCCGTCAACAATAAATAGTATCACGTCAGAAGCTTCTATAGCAATGTTCGCTTGCTTTCTAATGTTTGACATAATCTTGTCATCGTCAAAAGGATCAAGTCCTCCTGTGTCGATAACATCAAACACGTGTTGCTGCCAGCTTGCTTCAGCATAAATCCTGTCTCTTGTTACACCAGGTGTGTCTTCAGTGATAGATATTCTTCTACCAACAATTTTATTAAATAAAGTTGATTTACCAACATTTGGTTTACCTACTATACTAACTACAGCTCTATTCATACAGACACCTCCTTATCCTAACTATTATAACACAAAGATTAACAGTTTTCAACACTTAATAAGTATTAAGAAAGATATTTTCTCATTAAAATATATTTCTTAATAATATATCATTCATTAATAATTTTTAATATGCAATAAAAATTTTTACACAAAAAAGAAGCGAAAGATAATCTCTCGCTTCTAATATAATATTTATTCGTTTTTTAGAATATTCCTTCGTACATTGGGAATCTCTTGCAGATATCTGATACTCTTTGTCTAATTTTCTTTCTGTCGATTGATGTATCAAATGTATCTCTGAAGATTTCAGCAACTTCTCTCATTTCGTCTTCTTTAAATCCTCTAGTTGTTAAAGCTGGAGTACCAATTCTGATACCGCTTGTAACGAATGGAGATTCTGTTTCGTTAGGAATTGTGTTTTTGTTAACTGCAATACCAATTTCACCAAGCATTGCTTCAGCTTCTTTACCTGTGAAGCCTTTCTTCTTAATATCGATTAAGATTAGGTGGTTATCTGTACCGCCTGAAATTAATCTAAATCCATATTTATCAAGTTCTTTAGCAAGTACTTGAGCATTTGCTAAAATTTGTTTACAATAATCTGTGAATTCTGGTTTAAGTGCTTCGCCAAATGCAACTGCTTTTGCAGCTATAACGTGCATTAGTGGTCCGCCTTGGATTCCTGGGAATATAGCTTTGTCAAGTTTCTTAGCGTTTTCTTCTCTACAAAGTATAGCTCCTCCTCTAGGTCCTCTTAATGTTTTGTGTGTTGTTGTTGTAACAAAATCAGCATAAGGTACTGGAGATGGATGTAAGCCTGTAGCTACTAATCCAGCGATGTGTGCCATGTCTACCATTAGCATAGCGCCTACTTCGTCAGCGATTTCTCTGAATTTCTTGAAATCAATAATTCTTGGATAAGCACTTGCACCTGCTACTATTAGCTTTGGTTTTTCTTTTAGAGCTATCTCTCTAAGTGTATCATAATTAATAACTTCTGTCTTAGAGTCAACTCCATAAGCAGCGAAATCAAAGAATGATCCTGAGATGTTAACTGGTGAACCGTGTGTTAAGTGACCGCCTTCGCTAAGGTTCATACCTAAAACCTTATCGCCAGGTTTTAATACAGCAAAGTAAACACCAATGTTAGCATTAGCTCCTGAGTGTGGTTGAACGTTTGCATGTTCAGCGTTAAATAGCTTGCAAAGTCTGTCTCTAGCGATGTTTTCAGCGATGTCAACTACTTCGCATCCGCCATAGTATCTCTTTGCTGGATATCCTTCAGCGTACTTGTTAGTTAGTTCACTTCCCATTGCTTCCATAACAGCTTTTGAAACATAGTTTTCAGATGCTATCATTTCAAAGTGATCTTGTTGTCTATTGTGTTCTTTTTCAATGACATCAAAAATCTCTTTGTCTGTCTTTTTTAGATTGTCAAAATCCATCTTAATTTCCTCCCTTTAAATAAAATTAATTTAGCTTATTTATGATTAATAAATCATTGTCTCCTTTAGAATATCTTTTGTCATAAGATTTAACTATGAATAAAGATATTATTAATAGGACTACACCTAATATTATACTATAAAAGTCGGGAACTTTAAAGCTAAATTTTTTAAAAATGTAGTTTGAAGCAAAAATTCCTATCAAAAATGCTAGTAAAGGTACTAAATATACCATCATTACCCCTCTAAGCATCTTTCTCGAATCAACTCTTATAGATACTAAGTCGCCTACCTTGTAGTTTGCTCTTGGCTTTGCTTTAACTAGGTGCTCTTTTGAATCGCATCCAGCTGCGCACGATTCGCACGAGCCACATGCTGAGTCCCTCTTCATAGATATAAGCATTTCGCCATCTTCTATCTTAATAATTCTACCTATGCTTTCATTTTCTTCCATCTAATAGGTCTCTAACAAGCTTTGATGCGATTAATAAACCGCCTGTAGCTGTTACAAAGGATATAGACCCTGTCACCACCTTACCATCATCCTTTAATTTCTTCTCTATTGGTTCTTCTTTTGAATAAACCACGTTAATTTTCTTTTGTACTCTTTTATCTATCTTTTGTCTTAATTTTCTTGCTAATGGACATACGCTCGTCTTGTCAAGCGTTGATATCTCAAGTTTTGTCGGATCAAGCTTATTGCCACATCCCATTGCGCTGACAATTTTAATATTTTTTTCAAGGCAAGTCTCGATTAACTCAATTTTGTTTTTAAGCATATCTATAGCGTCAACTACATAATCGTATTGTCTGTCAAAAATTTCATCATTAATCTCTTTCGAATAAATCTTGTCTATGCATCTTATATCAAGTTCATCGTTAATCTTAAGAAGTCTTTCTCTCATCACATCAACTTTTTTCTTGCCAATGGTATCATCGAGAGCTAAAATTTGCCTATTAATATTTGATTCGCTAACTGTGTCGAAATCAACTATAGTGATATGCTCTATGCCAAAGCGAACTAAGGACTCTAAGGTAAATGAACCAACACCGCCTATACCAACAATTAAAATGTTAACATCTTTAAAATTATTAAAAATTTCGTCTCCTAAAACAACTCTAGTCCTAATCGTTCTTTTTGGCTTCATTTATATCTACCTTTATAGATACTTCATGTAATTGCTTGTCATCGACTTCGCTTGGCGCACCTGTCAATAAATCTGTTGCTGATTGTGTCTTAGGGAAAGCGATAACGTCTTTGATGTTGTCATGCTTTGTTAATAATTGAACGAATCTATCTAGACCGTAGGCAATTCCTCCATGTGGTGGAGCTCCATACTTGAAAGCCTCAATGAAGAAGCCAAATTGTTCTTCAGCTCTTTCTTTAGTAAAGCCAAGTGCCTTAAACATTTTTTCTTGTAAATCGGAGTTATTGATTCTTATACTTCCTCCGCCAATTTCTTCGCCATTGATAACGATGTCGTATGCTTTTGCCTTAACAGTATCTTTTCTTTCTTCGATATATGGTATATCCTCAACTTTTGGATGTGTGAATGGATGGTGCATAGCCATGTATCTTCCTTCCTCTTCACTGTATTCAAATAGTGGGAAATCTGTTATCCAAAGTAGTTCAAACTTATCTGGATCGTTTAAATTTAATTCTTTAGCAATTTCATTTCTTAAGTTGCCAAGTGTCTTCTTAACAACAGATTTTTTATCTGCAACGAATAATATTAAGTCGTTGTTCTTTATATCCATCTCTTTAATAAGAGCTTCTTTTTCTTCATCGGTAAAGAATTTTGCTATAGGACCAGTAAATTCATTATCAACGTACTTAACCCAAGCAAGACCCTTTGCTCCGAATGTCTTAGCAAATTCTTCCAGCTTAGTAATATCTTTTCTTGTAAATTTTTCTTGATAACCGTCTATGTTTATAGCGTTAACCATATTGCCAGCATCAACAGTATCTTTAAATACCTTAAAGCCGCTGTTCTTAAATATGCTGCTCACATCGTGAATTAAAAATCCAAATCTTAAGTCTGGTTTATCAACACCATATTTATCCATCGCTTCGTCAAATGGCATTCTTCTTAAAGGAAGCTTGATATCTATATCTAAAATTTCTTTAAATATATGTGCTATAAGCTTTTCATTGATTGACATAACGTCGTCTTCGTCAACGAAACTCATTTCAATATCGACTTGAGTAAACTCTGGTTGCCTGTTAGCTCTAAGGTCTTCGTCTCTAAAGCACTTAGTGATTTGATAGTATCTATCCATGCCTGAAACCATTAGTAATTGCTTGAATAATTGTGGTGATTGTGGTAGGGCAAAGAACTTTCCAGGATTAACTCTACTTGGAACGATGTAGTCTCTAGCTCCTTCTGGAGTTGATTTGCCAAGTATAGGTGTTTCTATCTCTATAAATCTGTGATCATTTAAAAAGTCTCTGAAAGCTTTGTAAATTTTTGCTCTTGTCATAAGAGTTTTTTGCATAAATGGCTTTCTTAAATCAAGAAATCTGTATTTTAATCTCATTTGCTCGCCAACATTGTCATCATCTTTTACATAGATAGGCGGTGTTTGAGCTGTATCAAGTATTTTAAGCTCTTCGGCTAAAATTTCGATATCACCAGTTGGGATGTGTGGGTTCTTTTGAGATCTCTCTCTAACCTTTCCTCTAACGGCAATAACATACTCGCCCTTAAGTCCCTTAGCTTTTTCAAAGACATCTTTAGTGATAGTCTCATCAAAAACTACTTGAGATATACCACTTATATCTCTTATATCAACAAAGATAAGTTGTCCTAAGTTTCTTTGAGTTTGCACCCAACCCATTAGAATAACTTCCCTTTCTATGTCTTTCATTCTTAGTTCGCCACAGTAGTCACTCCTGCGCAAGTTTCCCATTGTTTCCATAAATATCCTCCCAATAATCTATATATCTTTATTATAAACGTTTTTTATATACAAATCAATGTCTTTATAATTAAATTTTCGCTCTAAATTATCATTGTCAATATATTTTGATACGGCTCCAGCACCAAAAGCGTATATACTACTTAAATCATTCATCGAAATCACATTGTAAATGGATGCCTTACCAGCTAATGAAAAAGCAAGATTCTCAAGATTTGAGTTTGTCATCTTCTGCCTGTACATGTAATATGGCTCATAACCAGCCGCATAAAGCATAGCGTAAATTTCTTTTGATAAATCGATGTTTTCAAGCTTAAAATCTTCCTGAGCAAGAACTGCCCTTCTCTTTAGTGCTAAATTGTGTATGGTGATGGACTCAGGTCTCATATCTATAAGCTTTTTAACTGAGTTTATGTAATCAATTTTACTCTCGCCTTCAAGGCCTATGATTAAATCCATATTGATATCAAAATTATAGTTCCTTGAAAGCTCATAAACTTTATAAAGCTCATCAAGGCTCGAATTCCTATGAACTCTCTTAAGTGTCTCTTCATTCATAGTCTGTGGATTGATACAAATCCTTGTAACACCGTTTTTATCAAGTATATCAAAGAGTTCCTTATCCATAGTATCGGCTCTGCCGCACTCAAAAGTTAGCTCTTTAAATTTATAATTTTCTTTGATATATTTTAATAATCTTTCTATATTGGCCTTATCAATTGCAGATGGCGTTCCACCACCTATGTAAATACTATCAGGCTCTGATATATCTCTAATTTTACTCTCAAATATCATCTCAGCAATAACTGTGTCAATGTATTTTGTAAAATCAAAAGATTTTTTAGTGATATCATTTGTATAAAATGAGCAATAAGAGCAAATTCCCTTACAAAATGGTATGTGTACATATAAACTATATTTTGGATTGAACCCAAGCACTTGATTTTTAAAAGTTTTCTCCATCAGCTCAAATTTTTCATCTGAAATAAAGAATTTTTCTTTAAAAGCCTCTTTATCATCTGATTTAGCATATAGCTTCATTGGCTTAATTCCAGTAAGTATGCCCCAAGGAAGATTTATTCCTTCTTTTAAAAACTCTTTGTAAATAAGAAATTTCATCTCATTATTTGTCAATTTATCAAAACCACTTAGCGTTCTCTCTTTGCCATCTATAGAAAATTTTACACCATCATCCAAAATTTCATAAATAATGCCAGGCTTGATATTTTGAAATTCCCAAAAGAGCTCTTTTATCCTCTTTATACTAGCTTCTCTTAGCATTGACGTAAGGATTGTTTGCCCTTTCCTCTTCTGAACTAGTATTCATGCTGTGTCCTGGATATATTGTGTAATTGCCTTCTAAATTCAAAACTTTATTAACTGAATCCATAAGTTCAGCTTCGTCACCGCCATAAAGGTCGCTTCTACCAACTGAGTGGAAGAATATAGTATCACCAACAAATAAGTTATCACCTATTTGATAAGTTAATCCGCCCTTTGTGTGTCCTGGAGTTTTTATTACATTAAGCTCAATGCTGCCAAATTTCATTGGATCCTCTTTATCAATTGTGTGGTCTATGTTTATAGGTTCATCGATATAGTTTCTCATCTTGTCATTTAGCATAAAATCTGTTCTTTGTGTCATATCATAATCATCTTTTGATATATATGATGGTGCTCCTGTTAATTTTCTTAGCGCATTTACGCCTAAAACGTGATCAAAGTGACCATGTGTAAGTAAAATCGCTTTTAGATTTAAATTATGTTCTTTCATATAAGCATATAAATCATCAGCATTACCGCCAACGTCTATGATTATTGCATCGCCATCATCATTACTAATAATGTATGAATTTGATCCATATACACCAACATTTTTCTTAAAAATATTCATTTAAAACTCCTTCTTCGAATCCAATAATATTGTCACAGGTCCAGAAAGATGCGCATGTATGTGCATATCTGCTCCAAAAACTCCTGATTTAAATTTTATTCCACTTGTTTTTAATTTTTCTTTAAATATTTCATAATAGCTTTCAGCTTTCTCAGCCTTAGCGCTTCTCATGAAATTTGGTCTATTGCCCTTTCTTGCGTCACCATATAAAGTGAACTGCGAAACAAGAAGTATTTCGCCATGAACATCTTGAACGGATAAATTCATCTTGTCATCTTCATCAGAAAAAATTCTCATATTAGTGACTTTTTTGAAGATATATTCAAGATCTGCCTCTGTATCATCGTCCTCAACAGCGATATACACCAAAAGGCCGCCATTTATTTCGCTTACAAGCTTTTCATCAACTTCTAATCGAGTTTCTTCTACTCTTTGTACAACTGCTCTCATATCTATGCCCTGTAAACATCCAAAATTCCATTTATCGTTTTAAGTTTTTGTATCATCTTATCAAGCTCATCCTTTCCTACTACTTCAAACGTCAAATATATAAATATATCGCTAATGGTATTGCTCTTAGCGCTCAGTGACTGTATACCAACATTGGCTTCTTTAGCCATGGCGGTTATTTCTGATAGTATACCAGTTCTGTCAACCGCTCTAATTGTAACATTTGTAAGGAATTTATCACTAGCTTCAGTATCCCACTCGGCATCTAAGCATCTGTCTGAGTCAAGATAATTAGCAATGTTTGTACAATCTTTTCTATGAACAGATACGCCATAGCCTCTAGTAACAAAACCGATGATTTCGTCGCCAGGAACCGGGTTACAGCACTTAGCAAACTTAATCTTCATGCCCTCAAGGCCATCTATCCTAACGCCTGTAGCATCTTTCTTAGATGATGAGCTCTTTAGATAATCATCCTCATTCTTTGTTAAGCCAATATTTTCAATAGCATTTTTAATATTTAAAATTTTATTTATAACTAATTTTTCTTTGAAATTACCATATCCAATGGACGCAAATAAATCACTAATCGAGTTTATCGACAGCTCTTTTGCTAATTTTTGATAAATTTTTTCATTATCTAAAATATTTGTATCAAGGCCAAGTTTTTTAGCTTCTCTATCAAATAGCTCCTTGCCTTTTTCTATGCTTATGTCTTTTTCTTTAGACTTAAACCATTGTTTTATCTTTTGTTTAGCTCTTGGGCTCTTTACAAATTTCAGCCAGTCTCTGCTTGGTCCTGATGATGATTTTTGTGTGATAACCTCAACTATATTACCATTCTTAAGTTTATAGTTTAGTGGAACTATCCTTGAATCGACTTTAGCGCCAACACAAGTATTACCAACGCCTGTGTGAACTCTGTAAGCAAAGTCAACTGGAGTTGATCCTTCTGGAAGGTCGACAACATCACCATTTGGTGTAAACACAAATACTTCATCATCGAAGAAATCTATCTTAAGTGTATCTATGAATTCTTTTGGATCCTTTAAATCTTTTTGCCACTCAAGTAATTGCCTTAACCAATCAAGCTTGCTATCAACGTCTTTGCCCTGAGTCTTACCGCCCTTGTATTTCCAATGCGCAGCGATGCCATACTCGGCCACTTCATGCATTTCATATGTCCTGATCTGTATTTCAAATATCTCGCCAGTATCTGATATAACTGTTGTGTGAAGCGATTGATACATGTTTGGCTTAGGCATGGCTATGTAGTCTTTAAATCTTCCTGGAAGAGGCTTCCACATGGAGTGAACTATGCCAAGAACCGCATAGCAGTCCTTAACTGTGTCGACCAAAATTCTTACCGCAATCAAATCATATATGGACTCAAAACTTTTGCTCTTGCCCTTCATTTTCTTGTATATACTGTAAAAATTCTTAGGCCTACCGCTTATGTCGTAGTGAAGCTCTTGCTTATCAAGCTCTGCTGATATCTTCTTAATAATCTCATTAATCTCTTTTTCACGTTCGCTTCTCTTTTTATTGATTTTCTCTACCAAATCATAGTATCCTTCTGGATCAAGATATCTTAGTGATAAATCCTCAAGTTCCCACTTAATCTTGAAAATTCCGAGTCTTCCAGCAAGTGGCGCATATATCTCTATAGTTTCTTGAGCCTTTTGCTTTCTCTTCTCTTCATTCATGTACTCAAGCGTACGAAGATTATGAAGTCTATCCGCAAGCTTAACTATTATGACTCTTATATCATTATTCATAGCAAGAATCATTTTTCTAAGATTTTCTGCTTGGAAAGCCTCAGAGCTCTTATAATTAAGCTTGTTTAACTTAGTTACGCCGTCAACAATTTTCGCAACATCTTCAGAAAACATCTCTTTGATGTCATCGTAAGTCGCTGGAGTGTCCTCAACAACGTCGTGTAATAAAGCAGATACTATGGTCTCGACGTCCATATCAAGGTCAGCTAGTATGATAGCGACATTGACAGGGTGAATTATATAAGGCTCACCAGACTTTCTCTTTTGATCCTTATGCATTAATTTTGCATATTCATAAGCCTTCATCACAAAGGCTACTTCGTCTTTAGTCATATATTTTTCAATAATTTTAATTAAATCTTCTATCATAAGCTCACCTCCTAAATCTAAAGTGCTTTACATTTATTTCAAGATTTTTATTATTCATGTACTCATTAATTCTAAGATTGTAGCAAATATCCATAATTATCTCTTTACCACTTGCTAAATCCCTGTAAATATCCGAATTAAACTCGTCTTCGTAATCTTTTTTAAGCTCTTCCTCTTTATAAAATAGTATCGCCGTCATAATGTTATCAAGCTTAGTTCTAAATTTCAGCTTTATAACGTTGCGATTCTGTCCGAAAACGCTTATATCTTTTAAAACAAGATCCTTGTCTGCAAATAACACATCCGGATTCTTCTCTCCAAATGGTTTTAATTTTTCAATCGTATCAAAAATCGAAAACTTTTGAAAATCAATTGGATAAAAAGCGTCGATGTAAATTTTTTCTATCTTATCTTCGTCCGTTAAATTTGAATTGTTATTTATAAATGTGACGAATTTGTCATAATTATCAAGTTTTAGTTCAAGTCCTGCCGCTAATTTGTGTCCACCAAAGCCACTTAAAAAATCCTTTGCCTTGCTTAGCTCATCAAATAAATTGTATTCTTCAATAGATCTAGCTGAACCATACAGAACACCGTCTTCTTCGTATAGAGCTATAGCTGGCCTATAGTATCTTTCCTTAAGCCTTCCAGCTACAATACCCGCGACGCTTCTTTCTATATCTTTTGATTTTACAATTATTACATCTTTATCAAGAAAATTTTCATCTGCCTCTATCTCTTTGATAGCCGCTTCATAACCAAGCTCTGTTAAATCTTTTCTCTCTTGATTTAAAGCGTATAACTCTTTGCAGATAGCTATAATCTTATCATCGTCATAAGACTCAAAGGCTGCAATAGCATGATTTGCATTGCTTAACCTGCCTATAGCATTTACTGATGGACCCAAAATAAAACCAATATGAAATACATTTATCTCCTTATCAACTTTTAGTTCATTTTTCAAGTGATAAAATGCCTTGGCTGGTCTTGAATTTATTAGTTCTAAGCCTCTTTTAATCAAATCTCTGTTCTCATCAAGTAGTGGCATAATGTCTGTTATAGTTGCAAATGCAGCATACTGAGCAATCTCATCAATTAAATCCGCATTAAATTCATAGTCCTTGCTAATATATGTGATTAGCTTAAACGCCACAAAGGCACCGCATATATCCTTGAATGGATATGAAGATTTTTCTACTTTTGGGTCAATTATTGCATCCGCTTCAACAGAAATCTCTTTACCATCTTCAATTTTTGGTAAATGGTGGTCTGTCACAATGACCTTGATGTCATTATCTTTCGCATATTTCACAGCTTCAAAGGCTGACACGCCATTGTCGCAAGTAATTATGACAGAAACGTCGTCTTTTATACAGCCGTCAACAATGCGTTTGTTAATGCCGTAGCCATCTTGCTTTCTATCAGGCACTTCAAAGCTAGTATCTGCTCCAAATGTCTTAAGGCTTCTTAGTAAAAGCGTAGTAGACATGATGCCATCTGAGTCATAATCGCCAACGATTCTGATTTTTTTGTGATTCTCAATAGCGTCCTTAATAATTTTACGAGCCGGTTCCAAATCCGGAAGGCCTTCTGTTCTGTAGATTAAAGAGTAGTCATCATTTAAGTAATCAATTACTTCTCCCTCTTCTACAATACCTCTATTGCAAAGAACTTTTGCTAATAAATCATCTTTTACTATATTTTTAACTGCCGTATAATTTTCAGCATTTCTATTTTTCAAAAACCATTTTTGCATACAATAACCCCATTATCTATATTTAATTATTATATCATAAATTGCTTCATATTAAAAGCATTTTTTATAAAGAAAATCTATATAAAAAAGTAATATACAAAATCTTAAAGTTTTGATTATAATGCTTCGTATTATATAAGTACTCAATTGTATAATACGAAAAAGGCCTAGATATAACTAGACCCTTCTCATAAATATTGCTGTTTTAAATTTTATATAAACTTTTTTATAATTCATAAACTTCATCAGCTACTTCATTTAAAAATTCTATGTCGTGTGAAACAATAAAAATTATTTTATCCATAGCTTTGTATTTTTTAATCAGTTCAGATATTTTTTCCATATTGGTATAATCCATACCGCTTGTTGGTTCATCATAGTAAACAAAAGTCGAGTCTTTACACATAACTGACGCTATTGCAAGTCTTTGTTTTTGTCCTCCCGATAAACTCATTGGATGTCTTTCAATAAATTCATCTAAGCCTAAATCTTTTAAAATGATTTTTGCCTTTTCTTCATCAAAATTCTTTACACCTAAACTAAGCTCTTTGAATACTTCATCTGTAAATAATTGATGATTTACATCTTGCATAACAAGTGAAGAGTTTTTAAGTCTTTCTTTTTTAGATAATTTCTCGCCTTTGAAATAAATTTCTTCTTTTGATTTTTTCTCAAGACCAATTAAGCATCTTAATAGCGTTGACTTTCCTCGTCCATTGGATCCTATTATGCCATAAATTTTTCCAAGCTTAAATGAGATGTCTTTTACGCTTAAACACTCATGATCAGTAAATTTGTAGATAAGATTCTTTATCTGATACTCTCCCTCTTCTTTTAAATAAGGAACTTCTAATTTACTTAACTCCTTATCTCTTAAGCTTAAAGTGTTCAATTCATTTTTGTCTAGCTTTAAAAATTCACTTCTAGTATAAGTTTTTTTAATTTTGCCCTTATCTATTAAAAATACACGGTCAACTATGTCCATCAAATAATAAATTCTATGCTCAGCTACAATTATGCTTATGCCCTTTTCTTTTAGTATCTTTAGCATCTTTGTCAAAACACTTATGCTTTTAATGTCCAAATTTGATGATGGCTCATCCATAACTATGATCTTTGTACCTGCTATATAAGAAGCAGCAATGCAAAGTATTTGTTTTTCGCCGCCAGATAGATTAAATATATTTCTATTCAATAGATTTTTTATCGGGAAAATTTCTAGCATCTCATTCAAACGTCTGTCCATCTCTTCTCTTGCAAGACCAATATTTTCTAAATAAAATAATAATTCTAAGGTAGTATTGATATTGAAGAAATAGGTTTTAGGATTTTGAAAAACAGTTGATACAAGCATCGAGATTTGATAAAGCTCCAAATCTTTTATATTTTTTCCATCAATAATTATTTCGCCCTTTGTCTTTGCATTATCATATCTTACAGCTAGTCCGTTTATAGAATTTATTAAAGATGACTTGCCACTTCCGCTTTTTCCTGTAAATAACACGCACTCTCCCTCAGCTATGGATAGTGATATATCATCTATTATATGTTCTTTGCCATAATCAAGGCTTAAATTTTTTATTTCTACCATATTAAGCCTCCCACAATAAGTCCAGCAACTGCGGAAACATAAACAAAATCAATTAGCTGTATCTTTACACGAGTATATCTGGTCTTGGCAATTGGATTTTCTATTGCCTTTGTTTCTGCCGCTTTTGCAATATCATCTGCAATGTTTGAAGATATAATTAGTAGCGGCACCGAAACGTATTCAAGATATTTTACTGGATTTTTAAAATTTATCCCTCTTACCTTCATAGCCATCTTAATGTTTTTCTTCTCTTCTTTGAAAGATGGGAAGAATCTAAACATGACCGCAACAGGTATAGAAAGATTTTTTGAAATTTTAAGCTTATCCATTGATGAAATTATTGCGCCTACATCAGAGGTCTTTATCATGAAACTTGCTGCCATAAATGGCAATAAAAACATTCTAAAGACAATAGGTATACTCAAAAACATCTTAAGTATTGGGTTTAATGTAGATAGGACCATAAAATTTGGTAGCGAATAAAGTATTACACATAAAACTATCCATTTGAAAAGTGTTTTTTTGTACCCATTCAAATAAAGTAAAATACCAATAAGACATACAATTGCTAGCTCAAAACGGATGTTTATGCTATGCATAACAGTTAATCCCGTGATGAATACTACAAATATCTTACTAATGGGGTTTGGATTAAAGGGCGCATTTGAAGAAAAGTTAGGCATTATACAATGCCTGCTTTTTCAAAGTGTTTTTTCAATATAGCCTTTCCTATATAAGCTCCAATAATTCCTCCTAGGAAAGCACCTAAGGCTACTAATGCCATGTGTGGATAAGTTATTAGTTTTTCTAAGGTTGCCGCGTATTCATCACCCATCATCCTACAATGCTCAATATACACTTCTTTTGCTAAAAGCATTTGCATCATAGAACTGCATATCCATGTGCTAAATACAGCGTAAGCTAGCATATTGTATTTAAATGAATTATAATTGCCAATCTTTCTAATTAACTCTGCTATTATCATTACTATAAGTGATAGAACTACAACTACGTAAGTATGACCAGCAGCAAACATAACAAGTGGTGATATCATGCCGAATATAAATAATGCCCATGGTTTTTGAACTTTACTCATAAATAACATAACTACAGTTCCTGCGATCATTCCCAAAACTGTTGGGTATATTAAAAACAATATTGGGATCATGCCCATCATGCCAACACCAAACATCAAGACGAAATAAATTACGCCAAAAACACCGATACTTACTAAATCTTTTACTTTTAATTTTTTATTGTCCATTTTAGTCCTCCTAATAAATGAATTCTTCTGCCATTTTTGTTTTTTCTATTAAATTCTTGTAAACTTTTGATTTTTGTAAAAGCTCTCCATGTTTGCCTTCACTTTCTAATTTTCCATTTTCAAGAACTACAATCTTGTCTGCATTTTCTATGGATTTCATTCTGTGTGAAATGATGACAACAGTTTTATCTTTAATCAAATTATTTAAAGACTCTTGAATTTTTTTCTCATTGTCAACATCAAGGCTTGCTGCTATCTCGTCTAAGATCAATATCGGTGCATCTTTTAAGAAGGCTCTGGCTATTGATAATCTTTGTCTTTCTCCGCCTGATAGTTCAGCACCGTTTTCACCAATAACTGTATCGAAACCCTTATCCATTTTTTCTATAAAATCTGTGCAATTTGCAAGTTTTGCTGCTCTTTTAACTTCTTCGTCACTTGCATCTTGCTTTCCGATCCTAATATTTTCCATAACGCTTTGATTAAATAGAACTACATCTTGGAAAACAATAGACACCTTATCAAAAAGGGATTCTGTTGATATTTCTTTTATATCTTTGCCATCGATTAAGATTTGTCCCTCGTCATAATCATATAGTCTTGATATAAGTTTCAAGATGGTTGTTTTGCCACAGCCACTTGCTCCTACTAAAGCAGTTACCTCTCCCTGCTTAGCTTTAAAGCTTACACCATTTAAAACTTTTGTGTCTTTATTGTAGGCAAATTCAACATCTTTTAAATCAATGTCAAATTTTTTCAAATTATAGTCATCGCCTTCTTGTAATTCTTGATTTTGAATTTCTTTTAATCTTTCAATTTTAGGCGATAAATAAAATATCTCCATCATTCCCTCTTTAGATGCATCCATAGCGTCTTTTATCTTCATAGCTGCTAGTAAATATCCTACAAGGTAGAGAGGGCTTATCTCTTTATTAATAATTAAATTTACACCAACAAATATCACAACAGCAAGAGATATGAAGCTAAATATTGAAGATATAGACATAGTTAAAATTGTAATTATTTCCGATTTTAAGTGCACTTTTTCACTTTTATCCATTTTTTCATACAGCTTTTCTTTCATTTCCTCTGATAAGCCATAGGCTTTAATCTCCATTTGCATTTCGATATTTTCCTGAAAACTTTCTGAGTTTTTTCTTAGAATATCATAATATCTTTTATGTCCCTTAACCTGACTTTTTTTAGATAAAGGTATAAATATAAAGCTTAAAAGTGATGGAATAATTACAGCTAAACCCATCTTAACATTGCTCACTAGCATCATAATGGATATTAGTGGGAAGAAGAGTGCCATACCGCCCACTTTTGGTATCGAGTGGCTCATTGCATGCTCTATACCTTCAATATCAGACATGATTGTCTGCGCTAGGTCTGAAATATCATGCTTAGAAAAGTATGATAGAGGTAGTTTTGATAAATTCTCCGCTGTCCTTATTCTTAAATCCGCACTTTCTTGATATGTTGTGCTATATAATTTATCGTATTCGATAGAAAGCAAAATATACATTACTATCAAGGTAAAAACTGAGAATACTATATAAAATCCCTTGCTTTTAACAATATTTTCCAAAACTTCCTGAGCAAAAATCATTAGTAATATCGCAGGAAGCATGTTTATACAATAAACGAAAAATGACGCCAGTGTTGCTTTACTTAAATTTCTTGCTCCTTTATCTGTAAGAGCAAATCTTTTTTTATAAAACTCCTTCATTTGAAACCCTCCATTCATTCGCACTGTTAAACATTTCTTGCAGTCTCTTATACTTTGTATCACTTGACATTAATTCTTTGTCAGAACCTCTTTCTATAATTTTTCCACTATCCATTACAATAACTTCATCAAGGTCTTTAATTGTAGATAGTCTATGTGCAATCATGATAACTGTTTTATCTTTCATAAGATTTTTGAAAGCTTTTTGCAATTCAAACTCGTTATCTGGGTCAATAGAAGCCGAAGCTTCATCCATAATAATAATTTTAGAATCCTTTAAAATTGCTCTAGCAATTGCAATTCTCTGTTTTTCTCCACCTGATAAATAAACTCCTTTTGAGCCTATGACAGTATTTTCTCTTTCTGGGAATTTGTCTAATATCAAATCGCATCCCGCTAATTTTAAAGCTCTCATAACATCATCTTTTGTCGCTTCTTTATTAGCTAAAGCAACATTGTCATAAATACTTCTTTTGAATAATTTTGAATCTTGAAATACAAAGGAAATGGCTTTAATTAAGGCTTCGTCAGAATATTCACTTATTGGAATCCCGCCTATCTTTATGCTTCCTTCATTAACATTGTAAAAACCCGATATAAGTTTTGCTACAGTCGATTTGCCTGATCCAGATGAACCGACTAATGCATAGGACTTTCCTTCTTCTAATTTAAAGGATAAATTTTCAATAACAGCTTTATCGTTATAAGCAAAGCTTACACCTTCAAATTCTATATTATAGTTTTTAAAATTATTGACATCACCATGCACTAATTTGTCTTTTTGCATATCATTGTAAAGTGCCTCTAAGGTATCTACTGCATAATTGCCTTGAGAAATATACATAGCGTACCACATCATCCTCATAAATGAAACAAAGAGAACTCCTGATAAGAATAAAATCATGATAAGCTCAAGTAAAATCACCTTGGCGCTGCCTAAGCTAGTCATAAAATAAACTATAGGAATAATTAAAATTGCAATTAAACCAAAAAATAACCATTGATACAAAACATAAGGTTTTTTACAAGATAGTGAATAATCATAAGCATACTTTGAATAATCTTTTATCGCCTTATAAAAGCTTTTAAATGACTCTACATTTGCTCTAAATATCTTTACTACCTGCATCCCTCTAACGTATTCAACAGTCTCTGCGCTTAGTTTAGATAGAGCTTCTTGATATATCTTCATAAATTCTTGCTCGCCCATCATTGCACCTAAAATTAAGCCTCCGATTATTGTAAGAGCAAGTAAAGTGATACCAACTCTTATACTTACTATAAAGCCGAGTGCTAGTACAAGTACTGGTGTAACTATTGCCTGAGAACTATCGGGAATCATGTGAGCTACAACCTGATGAGTTTGCGCGGCGTTGTCATCTATGATCTTTCTTATTTGACCAGATGGATTCAAGTCAAAGAACCTAAAACTAGCTTTCTCTAAGCCGTCTATCCCCCTTTTTCTTAAATTTGTTTCAAGCCTAAATCCCAAGATGTGTGAAAACATTCCTGAAACACAATAAAATATTGCCCCACTTGTTAGTGTGATAACAGATTTTAATGCTATGCTCTCTGCACCAGATAAATCTGAATTAATTATTAAATTATCCAGAAATTTGTAGATTAAATAAAATCCATATACCGTAAGTACAGCAGATATAGCAGAAAAGACTATAGCTAAAAAACCAAGATATTTTTTATCCTGCACATAAGCAAATAGTTTTTTGTAAATCTTCATAATATTATCTCCCTTCTTTGATATTCCTTTTAGATAAAATTTTCTTTGCTAGTAAATATTATCCTTGCTTTTTTATTATACATCAGCTATAATTAATTATGCAATAGCCGCGGCTAACTAAGTCTATTAGGAATATTGTCTAAAAGGGATAGGTGTATTATGACATATTATGATTTTGTAAAAGGGTTTATGAAGGTGGATGAATGTAAAAGCAATAAGAAGTACTCAAGTGCAGGGCACACTTTTTGTTGGAATAAAGAGGATTTAACTTATGGAGAAGGCCTTTATTGGTTTTATGAAGGAGACGGCTTCATTATTGATATACATGATTTTTATATCAAAGAAGAAGTAATTCAAAATAGTACCTATAGCATGGAAGATTATGTGTCGATATACACAAGCTACATAGTTAGCGCAAACGGCGAAAAATTTAATCCATATCAAACACTTACAGCGAACTCATTATGTACTTTTGATTTTGATAATATACGAGATGATTTTGTTTTTTTATTACATGAGGACTGTTATTATCTAGCTGTTTCCATTGGTTTTAAAAAAGAACTAATAGAAAAATATTTAACATCTATTAACATTAATCCAGAATCATTTTATTCAGCTTTAATTCAACCGAATCAAATTATTCTTACAAAGTCCTTAGAAAAAGTGGCTATGGAAATTTTAAATTGTAAGATGGATGCACCCGCCGCTGATTTTTTCTTTAAAGCTAAGGCAAATGAGTGGATAAGTATAGTGATTGACACATACTTAAATAGAAAAAAATATAAAATTGAAATTGATGATGATAAAGCTCTTGAAGATGTCGCTAGATTTTTAGAAGATCATTTTGCAACGAATGTAAAACAAGGGACTCTTGAAAAAATATCTAAAATGAGCGGAACTAAACTAAAAAATCTATTCAAAGAAAAATATGGTAAAAGCATTACGGAATTTACTCAAAGAAAAAGAATGAATGTGGCTGAAACACTTCTACTGAATACAGGGCTACCTATAAAAGAGATAGCAGAGTCTGTTGGATACACATCTGCAAGCAAATTTTCAATTTATTACAAAAGATATAAAGGAAAACTTCCTAGTGAAGTACGAAATTCAGTTTGCAATCACCACAAGATAAAATGTGATCACTGCGAATAAAATAGCAAAGAAAGAATGAAATAGCAAAGAAAAAATAAAATAACAATGAAAAAATAAAATAACAAAGAAAAAATAAAATAACAAAGAA
>UMIY01008922.1_pt1 | contig 49844 bp, 67 predicted proteins | sample 1965921 | NCBI WGS metagenome assembly UMIY01 (sample SAMEA4836134, study PRJEB28245) | human gut metagenome | biome: gut microbiome; material: fecal sample | place: Denmark | collected 2008
AGTTGCTTTAAGCTCCCAGCTTTTCGCAATTTTGTTTTTTTCCATTTTCTTTTTCATGCCCTCATTCCATATATTTATGGTATAATATGAAAGCTATATATCTTGAGGGCCTTTTACCTCGTTTCTATTAATATATATATAGCTTTTTTGGATGATCTTGCTTTTTCGTTGCCAGCGTATGGAGTAAGATCTTTTTTTATGTCTTATTTTTGGATGTCACCCCCTTTTCTTTACACTGTTATTATACCATGATATCGTTATAAATTCAACCTTTTTTTTACTTTTTGTTCACGAATCGTGAATATAATAGCGGATATTTTCGTACTACACCGTGTTTTTGTCTAAGAATCGTGAACAATTTACAAAATACAAAATATACAAAATACAAAATTTTTCGCCGATTACAAAATACAAAATACAAAATTTATTTTTTATATTGACAAAATTTTCTTTTCGGAACACTTAATATGTACTTTATTTAAAGGAATTCTTTATTTTTTCGTGAACAAATGATTAATTCAGCAAATAAAACAATAAAAAAACCCATCAAACTTCATTAGAACTTGATAGGTAAATAACACAAACGTTGAAACTAGTAATAATAGTGTATATATCTTCTTCTATTAGGCTTTGGAAGGCTCTGTGGAGGACGTAGCTCCTTTTTCTTCTTTCCCCCCGAAGTCAAAACCCCTCTTTATCTCCCCTGAACCTCTTTCCTATTATATATATGCCTAGGGACTAAGATATATCGCTTTTTCTTTAGATCAATCAATTAAAATATGCAGAATTACTTATAATATAGGCTCTGTGTGCTCAATACAGAACCTTTTAAACCATACAATCGACAAGATATAGAATTAATAAAGAATTTCTAAAGGAGTATGAAATGAAATATCTGCCTATTCATTTCAGTAGTAGTATATGACTACGTGACAATTTATGAACCAACCTAAACCAATTTTGTGTAAACATTATGGAACTTATCGTGTTTATTACGCATATTTGACTGTATGGACGTTTCTATATCTCTGAATCTTTGTTTCTTGTTTCTTTTCCCCCGACCTCTGTTGCGTTCCTAGGCTATATATTGCATTATTTTCTGTTGCGATTGTAGCCCTTGGATTTGGAGGGGCTATTGGAAAGTGGGGGGCTAAAACTGTTGGACTTGGAGGGGCTAAAATGTATTGTGATTTAGTCGTATATTTCTTTTAGCTTTAAATCTCTCCATTGTTTAGCATCATCTATGTTTTTAAATGATTTAGATACATACTTTTTGCCATATATCCTTACAACATAGTAGCCATTATAATGTGTTATATTTCTTTCGCCTGTCTTGTTATTTCTTTTTTTCTGTTGTCCTGGAAGTTTTCTATTGCATACAGAATATTGAGTGTTTTCTTGAGCTGTTACCCACTCTAAATTATTTACGCAATTATTTTCTCTATTAAAATCAATGTGGTTTACTTGAGGTTTATTTTCAGGATTGGGAATGAAAACTTGTGCGACTAATCTATTGATTCTCATGGCTTTTCGCTTTCCGTTTTTCGTCAAATTGATGTGTAAATACCCTTTTTCGTTTTTACTTGGTTTCATCAGTTTGCCAGTTCTGTTATTTCTTACTTCCCCATAATTACTTACAGAGTATATTCCGTCAAAACCTTCAATTAATTTCCACTCAACTTTTAGATCAGAGGCATTTTCTTTTGACTTTGATATTTTATAATTTGCCATGCGTTCACTGTAAGCTTTTCTTGAAGCAGCCATATTTTGCTTAAACTTACTGTAATTGCCATTAGCCTTTAAATTATTAATCATATCCTCTCTAGTTCGTACCTCTGTAATCTCCATCTTTTCCCTTTCTCCAATATTGCACTTACACCGTTATAATATCCTCAGGTCTCCCCGAGGCACTCATTCCTGAGTAAGTAGAAGTAAAAAATGTCTCGTCAAGGAGTGGCAATATTTGGTCTTTTTTGGGTACTCCTTAACTACATATATTATACCATTTTTCAATGCAGACGTGTGAAAAAAAGCCGATAAAAAAAGGCTATTTGTTGTTAGCCTCTTTCTTTTCTCTTTCTAAATCTTTTAAGATCAATTGTCTTACGTAATCTGCCTTGCTTGGCACTGAATTTAACTTTTCTAGAATCTCTTTATTGTTCTTTGTCACGTATTTCAAGCAAATTTGACTTACGTTCTTTTTAGCATACTTATTGTTTGCTCTTAATCTTGCTTCACTGCTTTTTGCCATAGTTTACACCCCCTCTATTCCATAACATCAATGATATTTGACTTCGGCTGCCAAATACCTCGAACAAAAATAGCTTCTTCGTCCTCTGCTTCAACTTTATCGGTTTCGATAGTGGTTTCGTGGACGTTATTTCTGTAATATTCCACGTATTTTCCTAAATATTCAGGATTATCACAATACCTTCCGTTATGTCCGTAAACATAGCCATGTTCTTTTTCCCATTGTTCCTTAGTCATTTTCTTTTCCTCCTACTTTCTATTGCTTAATAACAGTTCTTTTCTTCCCATTCTGCGATTTCGTCTGCATCATCAATGATTTCGCCATCTTCGCATACTAGCAATGTATCTCTTCCTAAATAATCTACGATTTGATAACTGCTAGGTAGATGTTCTGCGTATTCGCTAACTCCATATAGTTCAACGTTAAAATCATCTCTACCTAATACGTTTGCTACTGCTTCTACGATTCCTGAAAGTATATCATACCATGATACCTATGTAAATAATTAATTTAATAAATTTTTAAATCCTTTTGCATAATAAAAAAGGCTAATTCCATATTCGCCTTTTAAACGTGTTTTTAGCCTTTTCTTTATTTACCCTAACAAATACTCATCTCAATCTGTTTTGCTTGTTAGAATCACTTCTAGATGTGTTTAAATTGATTTTAAGAAGTTTTTCTTCTTTTTCTTCGCAAATTGTAGTCTTTATCAATCAAAATCTGAAATATCATTGTCCTATCAACTAGATATTCAATTTCATCACTGTTGAAACCAACGATCTTACACCACCACCTATTAAATGTGTATGGCTTTGTCAATACAATCTGTACTAATTCAGTTTCATCAAATAAAGTAGCCATTGCGACATCACCTGCTCTTAAACCAATATTGCCATGGTAATTAAACCATCCTCCGCAGGTTTCTTTGAAATGCTCGTATTCTGTATCTCTTTTAGGCATTTAGATGATTCCCATCTGAGTTAATAATGCACATTTTACTTCTTTTGCTTCTTGCCAATCGAGTGATTTTATATGCCACTTAACATTTTCTCTGTTGATTGTTAAAATTTGTTCTGCTTTTGCCATTCCATACTCATGTCCTGTATCTACCATTACATGACAAGGCAAATCAGTTCTTTTTAAATTGCTGGTAATGGGAATTACATTCACTGTTTTACTTCCTTTGTTCTGAATATCGTTTGAAATAACGATACAAGGTCTCCTTTTATAAAGAATTGTATTACTGTATTTTGGCAAGTCACACCAATAAATGTTATTGTTTAGGATTTCCATAATGATAACCTCCTATCCTTCCTAGTTTATCCTCTAAATTTCTGTTATGCTGCTGCAATCCGTATATTTTTCTGTCTCTCTCAATTAAAGCTTGTTTAATTAATACCATATCGTCATAAAGTGCATAGAATCCGTTGTCCTTTAAAGCTTCTTCTATTTTTTTAAAACTTGTCTCTACTTGATTCGTTTCTATCATCTTCTTCATTCCAATCCATCCCGTACACGTCATCTACTGCATCATTCTTATCACTCTCAATTGGAACACGTACAATTTTAGTTCCGATTCTATGAGTGAATAAAATGCAAACTGCCCAAATAGGGTGTACATGAATCACCATGTATGCAGTAAATATCATTACCGCTATATTGTGAATTGCCATACTTAAATACATCATTTCGTTGTTTTCTCCTTCACATATGTAGCTTTCAAATTTTCTACTTCAACCCCTTCTTTACTCCATGCAGCATCCCAAATTTCATTTATTAATGAATCTACAACATTGCATGAATCACTGTTATCTACATCAGGAACACTGATTTTCAATTTGATTAGTACATCTGTACTTTCTTTAGGCTTATTTCGTTTCTTCAAACCCATCATATCCATACCCCCTATGTTGATATTTGTATTTTCTAGCTTCATATTCCGCTTTGTTGAGATCGTCAATCAATCTACCATTTTCAAGCTCCAACTCGTTGATTCTTTCTGAAACAACTAAGGAATAAAGGAGCATTGAAGCTATACCCCCTATAAACAATCCTGCAAAGAAATAAATCATCAAACCACCTCACATTTTGCTAGAATATCTCCAATTAATTCATTATCATCCACGCCTTTAAAATATCCCTTTTCCTTCATCCCGTTTAAAGAATTAAATACTTTAAAACTGTATATATCTGAATAGCATTCTAATAATTCTTTTTCAAATTTAGTTAATTTGTATGTTGGCTTTATATGGGTCTGCTCTAGCCAATCTTTTACCTTGTTATGACATCCTTTTTGAACAAGTTTAAAGTCGCAATCATTGCAGCTAGTTTTATAACATAGCTTAGGTCTCCCTTTTACTACTGCTAAATTCTCAATGCAATTTTCTAGAATTTCATCTTTGTAATAATCTAGATTAGTCTCTTTCTTTTCATCTTGCTTTTCTTCATAATGTTTGTTTATTAAATCTGCAAACAAATGAACATCCTTGTTAAAACTATCCATTGCAGATAATGAATTATCTAAGTCAAAATATGCTTTTTCCATACGGTCTAACGCATTTTTGTATTCTTCTTTTGTTTCCATTTAAATCCACCCCAGTTCTTCACATCTCATGTTAATCGCTTTTAATTCAGCAATCGTAATTTCTTTTTGCTCCATAAACCATGAAGCACATACTGTTTTTGTATCTAAATCAAATTCAATTAATGCCTCATCTACATTTTCTGTATGCCTTTCAAATTTGATACATCCATATTCGATATGCTTTTTTAATCAAGATCATTGAACATTTGCTCGGCAGTTTTTTCTTTGTGTTCCTCATCAACTCTTTGGAATGATGTCCAAGCAACAATATCGTCTCTCGGAATAAACACTTCAGTTTCTTCTCCATCAATAAAAAGGTCAACGAAAGACGTTAATGTACCAAACGATTGATGTTCCTGACTATAATACATAACTTCATATTCATATAAAGAAGGTCTCCTTTTTAATTTTACTAAATACAAATCGCTAAACAGTGGTTTTGATTCGCTATACATTTTCCATGTGGTCATCTTTTTATCCCCCAATCCAACGCTTGCCCACAATTTGGGCAAAATTTCATGTTTGGATGTGCATTGTTAATATCACTCATCTGTCTATTACACGATGGACATCTTCGTGTATGCCTTGTAGTCACCAACTTTTTTTGGAGTTGCTCTTTCAACCAATTCTTGTAATGTTTCGCATGAGCTATAATAAAAATTTTGTAAATACTTTGCAGTGCGATATCCATCACCACTTTTATCTAGCACTATGTTTTTAATCTCATCTAACGCTTCTTTATATTTATTCATTTTCTTCTTCTCCTTTCAACTTCTGCCCGCAGAATGGACAACGTGGATAATATTTATTTCCATGATATGTTGGAATAGGTACAACTCCATGCTCACATGTTGGACAACATAACATCAAATCTCCGCATGGTCCAATTTCAACATCTATTGGTTTCTTTGGTGTTTCTTTATCCGTAAGGTCACCCAACAATCGAAAATATAACTTGGCACGGTCAGTCTCTTCTATCCCTGCTACATCACACGTAACTTGATATTCCTTTTTAAGAACTTGCAACACTTTTTGATATTCATTCATATGCTTTTATCTCCTTTTTTAATTCGTAAATAGCTTCTTTAACGAACTTTAAATCCATATCATAGTCAGCAACTAAATCTGCCATTCTACAGTTTGAATAACCTTGTAAAGCCCCTTCTAATGTAGAGTGAAAGGAAATTGATTTCTGAATTTCCTTTTCCTCACCATTTTTGCTAGTTTGAATTGCATATTGAATTAGCGTATAGCTTTTTCCATCAGATGTAATTCCATATCCGTTCTTTAAATTAATCATTGTTCTTGCTCCTTTCTTTGACAATCCTATAAAGCACACATTTAATCAAATTTAATATATCTTGTATCTTTCACTTTCCCACATTTCAAACACACAAGATACTGAGTCTCACCACTGATACAATGAAACATCTCATTCTTTACACACCAAGTAAATTCATGCTTACAGAATAATCTTTTAAAAAACAATTTAATTTTGTTTATCATATGAACTCCTTCCTATTTATCAATGCATCAATTTTTTTCTTCAATCATTGTTTTGCTCCTTCTCAAAATAAAACACAACCTTGTTTTTATGCTCTGTTATTAGTCCGTATTTCATTGCCATTCTGTATATGAATAGTTTCTGCAATCTTTCGTGTAATGATTCTAGATTCTTTCGATAATCCTCAAGTGTGAATGTACTTTTGTAGAAATTACACATTCTGCAACTTGGCAAAAGGTTGTCTATATCGTTACCACCATCTTTTCCATATACAGGTATTACGTGGTCTACTTCCATATCTTTGTACTTGAGTTCACAACCACAATAGGCACAATGTCTATTATATTTTTCATACACCTGTTTACGAATTTTTTGGGCTATTTGTTTTCTACTCATTTTCTATAATCTCCCCATCTTCAAAGTGATATTTCTCTAAAATATCTTCAAATTTTAGCTTAAATGGACGGTCTGTTAAGACGATGTAATTCTCGTTTAGCTCCTGCTCATCAAACAATCCAATAATTTGACCGAAACAATCATCAAACATATACCAGTTTGTAAGAGGTAGCATTGCAAACTGTTCGCCTTCCTGTATTCCTCTTTCTTTCATAAAATCTTTCAGTTTTTTAATTTCTAACATTTTATTACTCATTCCTCTCGCTTTTATAACTGCCTGTTAACAACAATAACAATAAGAACCAATAACTATAATTTGCACACATATAACAAGTTATTCCAATTATCGCTAGGTTGTATAACATACAAACTATTTCTCCCATTCGCTTTATACCTCATCAACCTCGTTGTCAGTAGGCATTTGAAATACCATTGTCAGTTCGTGTTCAAACAGTTCCATATTATATTGAATTTGGTCTAAAACTTTTAAAGCTTTTTCTTCGGTTGAGTACTTACCTAGTAATGAACTACCGTCCCATATTTGATTGATATCATCAATGTCTAAATCATGAATTTCTGTTAATTTTTTTCTATCTTGACTTCTAACCCACATCTTAATACCCCTTCGCTAATCTTTCTTTATTGATCTCATTCTTACGAATATACTCGTTGTAGATTTCCCCAAACGAATATCCTAAATGCAATCCTAATGCGATTACGTAAGCTAATACGTTATCATCTCGTGTTAAACTGATTACACAACTAAATGCATATGCCTGTCCAAAACCTAAATCCGTTTTTAGCTTGTTGTAATTCCACTTAATGTCCTCATATTGATAGCATCCTGAACCAAACTTGATTTCGTACATCAATGCAAAGTGAACAACATCAATGTATTCTTCAAATACTTTGGCAGGGTCTTTTCCTTCCTGTGTGAACTTCCACCAACACCAATCAGCTTTCTGAGCGTGCATCAGTTCTCCTAATTCATCAAATAACGCACTTTCTAATTGAGCTTTAGAAACATAGTCTACATTATGTTTCTTAAATACTTCCGCATCATATGCTTTCTGTCTTTCAAGCATATCTTTAATTAATTCTGTACTTGTCATTTGGTTCTCCTTTTATAACACAACGTTTTCAATCAATGCTCTTTTTTCAAGAACGGATAAATACAATCCCATATATTTTTGTTGCTCTCTTAATAATTCAAGTGGGCAATCATGCTTAGTTACTTCTTTGCCTAACATTTCTTCTACTTCAATTTTGTTACAGAAATTCTTCAATTTCTCATATCTGATTTTTACTTGGTGATATTCTGCTACAAATCTTTCTTTGTAATCTTCAGAGTTCATTAACTCTACTGTTTCTTTTAATTCCATGTTGTTTTTCTCCTTTTTTTCTTTGACTTTTCTAATCTCAATTGACGCTGGGTAAATTTGCAAAGCTTTTTGCTTAATTTCAAAAGATTTTTGATTTCTAATCTTATTCCAAACTTCTTTTTCTGAATCAGCTTCTACGATTTCCGATAATTGAGCGAATATGTTTGATTTGAATAAATATTTTGCCATGTTTTTCTCCTTAAAATAATGTACTTGTTTCTACTGCAATTCTTTTCTTTGCAATTTGGCAATATTCTTTAGATATTTCATATCCAACATATTTTCTTTTGTTAAGCTCTGATGCGATAGCGGTTGTTCCTGTTCCTAAGAATGGGTCAACAATCGTATCTCCCTTAACACTGAAATTTTTAACAAACCAATCTGCAATTTCATATTTCATAATTGCTCCATGCCCTTTAAAGTGTTTTTCGTTAACTGAGCTATGCACAATGTTTTTGATTGACCCATAAGCTCTAAATTCCTCTGCCTGTTCATTTAAAACAAAGAAATATTCAACTGCATTACATACTGATGTAAGTATGTTTCCGTTCTCGTCCTTAATCTTATTGATACTTGGTTGAGGGTTTGTTTTCTCCCAAATCACAATTCCTTTTAATCTATCTGCGAAATATCCAATGTATTTATAAACATCTTTTTTGTTGAAATATGTTGCTTGAATATTCACGATTACATCTTTCTTGCACACTCTTAATAACTCATTCGTTACATCAACGATCATCTTGTAATAATTGTTTTTAACATCATCATAATGAGCGTACTTGTCGTTTCTTACCCTGTTATATGGAGGGGATGTAATCGCAACATCAAATTGATTGTCTTTAATTTCTTTTAGTCCTTTTAAACAATCTTGATTATAGATAACCCCCCCATGAGATTTATCTGTTTTTCCATTTTTCCTCCCTCTAAAACAACGTTTCTTGTTCATATTTTTTACCGTTATATGCGAAAACATTTCTATTTATTTCCTTTTCTTCACTATCTTTCTCGTTTGAATCAAATTGAAACATAGGAGAAAACGGACTTGATTTTCTATAAAATCTTTTATCGTAAAAATCTTGTACACTAACGCATCCTTCTTGCCTATTTGAAGTGAATAATTGATTACATTTGCAATCTCTGACACCACAATCAAATATTTCCTCGTCAAGTTGCTCTTTAGCGTATTCATCCCCATATCTCTTAATCATTGCAGTATTGTTAAATGTTGTACTTTTATTTACCAATCTATCTCCACAACAGCACTTATTTGTTCCAATGAAGTGCAAGTCATTATCAGCAATGGAAAATGGTATGTCATGTTTTTGAAAATATTCTATGAATGGTTTGTACATTTCCAATCGAATTGAAGGCTTTAGGTTTAAAAGGCCCATTTGTGTGAAGTCTTTTTTCTCTAAATTCAACTCGTTTAAAATGAAGCTTTTACACTGCTCGTTTTGTGGAACTATTTTAATTCCCTCTAATGTAAAGTTATCTGCATCTTTAAACATCTCTACAATTTTCAAATTTGAGACACCAGGAATAAATGGTTGTATTCTAATTCCAACTTTAAATCCCCTGCTTTTCAAATCCTTATAAAATTTGTACCTACTCTCAATACTTGGAACATTTGGTTCAATGCTAGTAAGATTTTCGACATTCGTTACGCTTAATTGAAATGTATGTAAGTCTGGCCTTATATCGCAATCGTAAGTTGTATCGCTTTTTGTTGAGAATAATACGTGTATTCCATACTTATTTGTTACATCTAGCAATTGTTTTGTGATTTTAAGATTTTTCTCACATGGTTGGAATGGATCACTCATCCCCCCCCAATGCCATGTAATTCGATTGTCTATTAATGTTTCTAAGAAATTTGTGCTATCAACATTATTATCATCAAACACTTTTTTGAGTTTATTTTTAACTTGAGTAATATTTGCAATCTGTATTTCTCTACCGTATTGCATTATCTTCCTGTTTTCTGCGAAACAATACTTACATCCAAACGAACACGTTTTATAAGAATCAATCCTTATCGGTAATCCACAAATTGCGAACTTGCTACTTACATTAAGACCATTGAACTTTTTAATGGGAGTCATTCAGCGTCACCACCAACAACATTCTCTCCAATGTAAATTTCTCCATTAATAACATACACATTCTTGTAATTTTGCTTTGTTACCCCTAGAAAGTCTTTATCAGGCTTTTTAAAAGCTAGTTTTCCATCTTTTGTACAGTATTTGTATTTGTTAGAACTATCATCACATCTTTGAACACTGTACATAAGTTCATCATCATACCTTTTCGCAATCATCTAGAATGGCATCCCTTCGTCCAAATCATCATTATTAGGATATGATTGATAATTTACTTGATTTGTAAATGGTACTGTTTGTGGCTGCTGCATTTGTTGTTGCGTTTTTTGATAAGCTTGTGTTTGTGGCATTGTAGCATTGTTTAAAGCTAATTCTACGTCCATAACGTACACGCTAGTCTTATATACCTTCTGATTCTCTTTGTTCGTGTATGAGCTTTTTTGAAGCTTTCCGTCAACTGCTATATGTTGTCCTCTAAATCCATATTGATTAATATGTTCTGCATTTTCTCCCCACGCAGTACAATCGAAGAAAGATTTAAACTCTTGTCCATTCTTTCCTTTTTCTTTAACTTCAATCGAGAAGTTACATAGGCTTTGTCCTGTAGCAGTTTTCTTTAAAACAATATCGCTACCGATTTCGCCTGATAAAATAACTCTGTTCATTTCTTTTCAACTCCTTTATACAAATTCAACACCTATTGAATTAGGTCTGATTCCTTCTATCATCTGATACATATGTGATTTAGAAATGAAATTCTTTCTAGCACACTCGGCGATTGAGCTATAGACTGTATCGCCTATTCTCACTTTCTTTTTGTTTCTCAATCCTTGTATCTGAGCTAGTTTAATAACTCTTAGGTTTTCGATTTTCATTTCTCCGTCCCAAACGATTGAGTCGTTTTTTTCTATTTCACCAACAAAAGCTTTGTAGGCTTCAAATAATACGTTCAAGTATCGTTTCCCTTCTTTAAGGTTCACTACAACTCTATAAATGGATTCCGTTTCCTTTTTAGCTTTCATTTCCCTTTGTTTTCCTTTTAGGTCAACAGAAACAACTCTTAAATAACTTGTGATGTAATATCTGATTCCCGTTTTACTTTCGCCCAGTAGTTGGAATTGCTCATCATCTTCACTTGTTACTTTTCTTCTTTCTTCCTCATCTGTTTCAATGGGGAGAAGAATACATCCTTTGTACGTTTCCTCGTTTCTCAACATCTTATGGAATTGAGCATTTGTAATACCCAATTCCCTCATTACATCTTTGGTGTTTACGATTCCTCGTACAACTGATATATCGTTTTTATCCAACATATAATATTGCACTTGCTACCCCTCCCTTTCTTATCCGTTCATTAAATCTCCCAACATTTTCATACCTTCCTCCTTTTTTGAAGGTGCAGGTAATTGATCGTGTTGTTGATACATTTCCAAACTGATTTGTCCTGAATTTAACAACTGTACTTCTTCCTCGCACACTTCTTTATACGCTTGTAAAAATCTATCTCTGTAATATTGCAAGTCTTTTTTATTGCTCCACGCAATATCTCTTAACAGATAGCTCCCTCCTAGCGCTTTCTGAATGTTTCTAGGCAGTTTATCGTAGTTGACCTTACTAGTATGAGGGTCGCACTTAGCGTTCCTTAAAACGATTTCCCAAGCCTCTCCACACTCTTTAGTTTTTCCGATAGCAGTTTTACTAATCCTCGTTTTTACTTGTGCTACATTTGGAGCAAACTCTCTTGTATCACTTTGAATGATTTGATTAACTGCATTTGCTACAACCAAGTATTCATAATCCTTGAAAGACACTTGCCATAGCTTTAAATAGGCTTGTGTATCTTCTTGAGTCATGTTTTTGTAGCTCATTGGGTAATTGATTCTTAGAACCTGTAAAATTCTTTCAGTTTCTTCTAATGTCAAAATGCATACCCCATTTCTTTTCTCGTCAATTGTCTTTGACCGTTGTTGTTATTCTGCAACTTGTAGAATGTTAACCAATTGTGCATGATGCTCTGATTTACAATAGCAATCTTGGTAACATCATCTACTGCCAATTTATCTAATTCATTTAAAGATAACTTCATAGCTCTAACAGTCAAAGGTTTTCTTGCTTTATTACGCATATCCACAAAACCATGCAAAGCATCTTGCAATTCTTTGCTTTCTGTATACTCTGCAATAATTGATTTAACTGTTTCTGACTTTTGTTTCTTTTTTCCCTTATATATATCTGTATTATTAAATGTATTATTAATACTTGTATTATTATCCGTATCGTTTTTGATACTAGATGAGGTATCGTTTTTGATACTAGGGTCGTAACACTTCTGAACTGAGGTGGTATCAATTTTTATACCACTATCAATACTTAGGATTCGTTTATCGACTTCCTTTGAATTTGGCTTGTATGTCAATGTTCTATAAACATATCCTTTAGTCACTAACGAGTTTACCCAACGCTTAACACTTAGGACGGATACTCCATATAGTTCTGCAAAATATTGATTAGATGCCCAACAATATCCTTTTTCGTTGCATAACGCAGTGATTTCTCCGTATAGTAATTTTGCGTTTGGAGCTAAATCTTTATCGTATCTTACGTTTGCTGGAATAATCGCATAATATGATCTTTGTTGTTCTTCCATTCATCACACCTCCTAACATTCTGTACCTATGTACTTTGTATGGAAAACGTAAGCAACTGCCATTGCTTGCCATATGTCTTTCTTGAATCCGTAGAAATATCCAGGCTCTTTTTTTGTTCCTTTTCCTTTGTTTGGAGTGTCTTTAGCAAACAAATCAATCAGAGCTTGAATAATATTACTGTCTTTCGCCTTCATAGAGTGGCATAGAAGCATTTTTTCTTCTTTCCTATATACAAACTCCACTTCCCACAAAAGCTTCAAACAATGCTCTTTAAATCGCCCTATCCATACACACGTATCAAATACAGATGCACCAACTGCCATCCCATAAGAAGCAATCATTTCAATAGCTACATATCGAATATCGTATGTTAACTTGAAACGAGTAAGTAATTTCATCAATTCATGATTTTCAACTTTTCCTTTTTCTAGGACTTCGCTTAAATCATCTGCAACAACTACATATGCACTCTCTATATTTCCTGGGTCAATTCCAATGAAAGCCATTTTAAGCACCTCCAATTTCAAACTTAGTAGCATCAAGTTTTTTCTTTTCTGAATTCATCTTAGCTTCAATACTCTCGTAAGCAGTTTTGAAACGCTTTAAATCAGAATCAACTTTTGCAAACTTAGTTCTTTCCTCAGAAACTTTTTGACCTGCTAAAGCTTCAAAGTATTTAATACTAGGCGCTTTTCCGTCATGTTCACGTTCCCAAGTACTACGTTCTACATAAATAGCTTGATTCGTCTTGTTTTCAATGTCTGCTTTAAGAATGTTTGAACTTTCCTGTAATCTAGCAATCATTTCACCAATTAAGAACATTTGATTTGCGAGGTTTTCAATGTTCAATGCCATTTCCATTACTGCTTCCGCATCAGAGATATAAGCATCAACTAGGATTCCTAATTGTTCTTCTATTTCTTCGTCCTTCCAATGTTTGATTTTGAAGGGATTATATTTAAACAACAATTCATTTTGAGTTAGCATTATATTTCACCTCTGATTCATCAATGTTTCCGTAGATACGTTCTAGGTACTTAATTGCAATCTCTCTCAATTTCTTGCCTTTAGGACTTTCTGAGTCCATGATTCTATGACAACGTTGGCAAGCACAGACTAGGTTTTTTTCAGAACCTAGTCCTCCATTGCTTCTTGAAAGAATTGTGTGTGCTAATTCAATGCGGTATGTACTCCCACAAAATATGCACATTTGGTCTCTTTCTTTTACCAACTTTCTAGTTTTTAAATCTATATCTGTAGCTTGGCTACGTTTGCTTTTATACAAGACTTACACCTTCGGGTTGTGCCCCTTGTGGTTCTTCAGGTTGCGAATATGTTTGTGGTTGTACAGGTGCTTGCTCAATTGATTGTGTAGGTTGTTGAATTGGAGTTTCATCCAATTTCATATCCACATTCATTTCTTCCTCTGAATACATCTGTTGGAAATCGTTAGGGAATGTTTCTCTTAACGCTTGAGTAATCGCAACTTTACGAATCATTGTGGCGGCTTTAGTGCTCCATTGTGAATTAAGCTTTCCGTCCTTGGTTCTTCCTGCGTATTCTTCAAATGAAACTTCAATGTGTGTTGGATGAGATACATTCTTTCTAAATACATCTGCCCATCCACCTACAACTTCTTCACGATCTTTCAAATAGAAAGCGCCTTTTCGGTAAGTTAACTCACCGCTTTCATTATTAATTACGATAATTCCTGCATCTAAACCATCAAACTCTGAATTTCTTTCGGCACGTTTCAAGAAAACATCTTTTGAAACGACCATTTGAGCTGGTGTAGTGTTTCCATACTTGATTAAGTAGCAGTCTTTAATGAATGGGTTCAATCCTTGTGATTTACATAAATTGATGAAATACACAACTTCTTGGTCCGAGATTTGACCGTTTCCGTTTACTAAATAATTTCTTACGATAGCTGGAGATAATTTAACTTTTTCTCCGTTGGCAGAAAACTCAACTAATTGGTTTTCTTTTTTGCTTGCAATATTGTTTTGTAACATAATTAACATTCTCCTTTTTCTAAAATATTGACTTTCACATCATGTTCTTTAATAAATTGATTCAAAATTGGATTAAACGCTTGTAATTCGCTCATAGAGCCTTCAAAACGGAATACGCAATATCTTCTTGCCTCTGTTAGATTTTGAGCCTGAGGGGTTTCAAATGGAGTATGAGAAGGAACTGCATTTTCTCTTTCCATTTGAGCTTGTTTAGACTTTTCAATTTGAGCATTTACTTTTTCTTGAAGCTTTGCTTTAGCTGCCTTGATTTCGTTGATACGTTCTGTAGCTTTGCTTAAATCCAATGTCTTACAGAACAATTGGATAACTTGTTCTGCCTGTAATTCATCCTCAGGTAATGAAGCTTCAATGAAAGATAATTGTTCTTCGGCTTTCAAGAACTTGTTATTTAAGCTTTCTTCAATTTCTTTAGGCTTAACAGACTTGTTCAAATATCTTTCTTCAAACACTAGTTCAAAAGGATATTTGTCGCTTGTCATGTTTAACCACAACTCTTTAATCTGATTTTTCTTTAGTTCTTTTTCTGCGTTATCAATATCATTGATTCCGTTACCTAATTTGTCCGAAGCAGCTTTGATAGTCTTTTCGACTTGCATAATGTCTTTTTTATCTTGAAGCCACTGAGCGAATACATCATTCTCAACTTGCTTACGTTTATCAGATACAACTTTCACTAAATTGTTAAGTGATGCTCTATCTGTTTTAGCTTGTTTATAGTTGTTCTCATCAACTACATAATCGTAAGCTTTCAATCCTTCTTGAATTGCAGGTAATAAATCACTTGCGTTGGTGTACACTTTTCCGTTTTGTGCACGTACCTCTAAATTAAATTCCATGTTTTTTCATCCTCCATTTTTATATAGACAATGTGATAGGTGGTTCTACATCACCTATGAAGTACCTATCCCATTTTTCTATCATTGCTTGTTTTAAATCGTTCATACTATCTAGTGCTTCTTCTTTTCGATATGAGCGTTCTATAATTCGTGCATCACCATCTGCAAATCTTAGTTCTGCACAATAGATAACGAAATCGAAGTCTGTTACAATCAATCCTTCTAATGTTTGGCAATAGTAGTTGTCAGGAACTGTTTCGTTTCCCTTACTTCCCCATTTCTGCAAACTCTGAGAATTGATTATCTTAGATGTTTTGATTTCTAAGATTCCACGTTCTCCCTTTTCCTTGTTATAAATAAGTCCATCAGGACTATATCTAAGAAACTCATATTCCTTAGATACCAACGTAACATTGTCAACGTACTGTACATCCAACTCAGGATGTTTAGCCTGAAATAATGTCCTTAAACATGGTTCGGCAGTGTTTCCATACTCGATAGCATCATTTGTAATCTGTTGTGAACCGAACTTTTTATCGTGCCATAACTGATTAAGCGTTTTCCATGGATTCAAATTCATGAAACACGCTGCATCAGACCCTCCAATTCCACGTCCACGCTTTTTTAACCATTCTTCATGGTTTCCGTACTTTTCGACAATGTATTTATCAGTGTCTTGATACAGATTCATTTTTTGCCCCTCCTTTTAATACGTACTTGGCATATGATGTTTTATCTCCAAACCGATTTTTTGAAGTTTCAGTTTGAGTTTCTATGTCATATCCCAAATCTCTTAAATCCCATATACGAGCACCTAAACGAGTGATTCCATATTCTTTAATTGCTTCTAATGGAGTGATAGATCCATATTCCTTTAGGTGCTTGATAACTCTTTCAGTTTGTGTCATTTTACAAACCTCTAATGTACAAGTTTGCGAAAACTGTAAATGCGATAGCTAGTGCGAATAAAACAATTGAACATATGTAATTGAATTTAGCCATTCCATTAACCATGCTCGTCTGCTTCATGCTTCTAACTTTAGTTGCATAATGTGTCTCGTAAGAGTTGTTTGCAAAAGAAGGAAGCGTGATACAATCACCCAATTCAACTGCTTTTTTCTTTGCAGTTGATCTAGAAGCAGGCTTCTTCGTCTCTTTCTGCTTTGCAGAAGTCGTAGCAGTAGTCTTCGTAACTGTACTCATCTTGTTCTTCCTCCTCTTCATCTTCATCAATAAAACGGTTGTCATCTAACTCTCTTAAATCATCTACATTCATCATGTTGTTCACACCTTTCTTTGAACTCAGGAAACATCCTGATAAATAACTTTGTTGGAACTTTTTTTGTATCTATCACTTTGGATAGATTGGATTTTTTGTAAGCCTCTGATTCACATATAAGATTCAACATCTTGTATGCAGTTTTCTTAGAAACACCAAGTTCCATGATGTCTCTATAGCCAAGCAACACTTTCATTCCTTGACACATCTTTTCCCAACTTCAAATCCACACATATAAATTGTTTGAAGCATTGAAGATACGTTTACTAAATCTTCCTTAGAACATCCGTTCTTAATTAGCACATCAAAAACTTTTCCTTCCAAATCCACTGAGTCTTGGAATAATCTAATTGAATCTAATCTGTAACTTTCTAATCTTTCACTTGGTCCTGCCATTTTATTCACCCCTCCTAAGTACTCTGTTAGTGTACTTTGATTTTAAAAAGATAAGTTAGATAGCTTTTGCAACTTCAATTTTTACAACATCAATTGAAATCTTAGCTAATTCACATATTCTTTTTACTTCATCAAAGTAGAAACGTCTTTTTCCAATTTCTTTGTTAGTATAACTAACAGGAGAAATCCCAAGGTATTTAGCCATTTGTTTCTGAGTCATATTTAATCCGACTCGGATTTGTTTAATAGTCATTTTCTCCATCCTTAACCTCCTCCGTACACTATTAGTTAATTTACACTCATATAGTACAATATCGGTGTACTATAGTCAATAACTTTTTTTATTTTTTTTATAATTATGTTATCTTTCAGTGTACTTTATGATATATTTTAGATAGGTATTTAATTTAGTACTTATAATTATAATGTATAAATGAAAGAGGTGAGGACATGAACAAATTTGAATACCAAGGACAAGCATTAAAGGAATTGAGAAACAAAGCTAATTACACAATGTTAGAGGTAGCAGAAAGAAGGGGCAAAACGAAATCATGGCTTTCGGAAATCGAAAACGGTAGAAAAAATGTCTACTTTGAAGATGCTAAATGGTTGTGTAATTTGTATGGTGTCTCACTACAACACTTAGCCGATTTAATAGATCAATACCAAAAATAATAAATGATAGATGATGATATAAATAATTTGTATTGTTTTGGTAGTACAAAACGTCCGCAACGAAACATGGTAAACTTTAAGTGCCTGTAAATAGGCAACTGTATTTTCATCTCTCTCTATTTCATGGAAGGCACACTCGCTAAAGGGTGTGTTTTTCTTTTTACAAACAAAAAAGCACTAGAAATTAATCTAGTGCATTATCTTTATCCATTAATTTAGCAATTCCTTTATCGGCTTGAGGTAGCCAATGAGCATAAACACTCAATACAGTGCTCAGATTGTCTCCTAAACGCTTTGCGACATCATACAAGCTAAAATGTGAGCTTCCATCTCTTACCATATTGCCAATCATGTATGAAGCACATGAGTGTCTTAAATCGTGTATACGAATGATAGGTATTTGTTCTTCGTTGTTTTCGTTCGCAAGTTTAATAGCTTCTCTCATCCTCGTTCTAACTGTTGTATTGCATACGGGTATATCTATCCCGAATACAAATGATTTCTCAGGAACATCCAACATTTCCTTAAACTCTCTGTATTCATCCGATAAGAACTGAGGCATTGTGATTGTCCTATAGCTGTTTGGAGTTTTTGGGGTTGTGATTTTATGTAGGTCTTTTGACCAAGTTTTTTTAATTGCAATCGTATTGTTTTCTAAATCCACATCTTCCCAAGTCAACGCTAGTGTTTCACCAATTCTCATGCCCATGTAGAATTGATTGTCGAATAGAAGATGATACAAAGGATTTTCAACATAAGGAATAAACAAGTTGAATTGTTCCAAAGTCCAATACTTCATTTCTGTTTTCTTTTCGTTTGGATTTTTAGCCAATTCTATTGGGGAGCAAGGATTAGTTTCTAAATATCCTTTACGAACTGCAAATCGCATCATCTTATTGATTCTAGATAAATAGTTCTTTGCGGTTTCATATCCTACGTTATTAATCATTAATTCCATTGCAACCTCTATATCGTTTGTTGTAATGGATTTTATGTTCACATCACCTAAAATATCATTCCATCTTTCAAGCAATCTATTCTGAACTTTATAGGTACTTTCTTTTATTCTCTTTTCTGTATATGCTGCATAGATATTAAATAATTCCTCAAGTGTGATATTTTTGTATGGGTCTTTGATATTCTCTTTGAATATGATATCTGCTTTTACTGCATCTTTCTTTTTTTGGAAGCCACGTTTCTTGTATTGTCTATACTTTCCGTTCTTCATTTTGTACGAACCATAGAAATACCACGTACCTGTTTTTTCATCTTTTTTTACTGCCATGTAATTTTCCCTCTTTCTTTAGATAACACTTAAATTTTATAAAAAACTAGTGAAAATAGGTGAAAAATAAGGCTATTTTATGCCAATATCATGCCAATAATATATATCATACTTTATATAAAGCAATTTTCTTTTTGTTGGATGATATTTATAAGTTTCTAGCTCTTTATTTTCCTTTATTTTTTATTCATCTAGTTTACTTTATGTTCTCATACTTTCTCGTTTTTGACCACTTTTTATTTAATTGAACCTAAAAAAATATTCCATACGTTATGCCACACGTTTTATGCCATTATGCCAAAAACTATATTATTAGCTTTTTCTTATAATATATAAACAAAAAAGCCTCCTGCTTGGTAAGGAGACTCTTTTGCATAAAGTTATCTTTGAAAGGGTTGTGTCCATCCATGAAGAACACATCAATAATATAGCATATAAATTTTAAGATTTGTTAAAAAACAAAAACCATACCTGGATGTGAAAGGTATGGAATCGTTTTGGTGACATTTTCTAAAAAGGGGAGCTTTTAGCAATTGTCACATTTTGTTGTTGTTTTTGCTAGTGCCACAAAGAGAAATGTTAAGATTCAATTGCACGTCTGCAATTTGCACTACACCAAAGAGAGCTTAGGTCTTTATCGCTCTACTTTTCCTAGCAACATGATTATATCATATCAGTATTGATTTTATACAAAAAAGACCACCTTTCAAGTACTTCTAGAATGTACTCTATTCAGTGGCAAGAAAATAATATTTCTTTGTAGTCGACTCGCATAAAAATAATATCAATCAGTCACGCTTGGAATGACTATAGATCAATACTAATAAATCCATATGCCTAACTTGGATTTGTACATCAAGCTAACATGGTTCACTTAGAATTCATCATGTTTGGGCCTTTGCCATTATAACATAGCAAAAACTGCCACACAATTAAATATGTAGCAGTTTCGTTTCTCCTTGTTCCTATAATTGGTACATGAGATAAAAAGAATACGATCGTATTCCCCTAAGCATAGACATTATACCATATTAAGGTATTGGTCGTATTGTGCACTCTACTAATCTATGTGCTTATATTTTAACACAAAAAAGCAAAGACCGTACAAACATCATACGGTCTAAGATACTCCTTCTACTCTAGTAGACGAGCCATTTTATAATTGGCTACCTCGAGCTTGCGTGATATTTAAGGAGCAACACGGTTTCCATTTCCACCAATTAAATTTTCGTTCACGATAGTTCACACTACCATAACTGATTTACAACATATAAATATCTTTTTTGCAGATTTCGTGCAAAATCTAGCGTTTTATGTCGTATTTCGTACATTATGTACAATTATTTGAACAAATTAGCGATTTTTTCAACGATTTTTAGCAACAGTTCAATTAATTTATTGATTCCTGTTACATTGATTTTGTTTCCATTATCGTCTTTAGAGTCTGTATTTGGTTCATCTTTTTTATTTTCTGAGCCATTTTCATCCTTTTTATCGTCTGTTGATTCATCTTTCTTAGGATTTGATTTATAAAAATCAATATCGTGGAAGATTATATCTTTATCAATTGGATTAGCTGCATACTGATGGATAACACCTACATTAGATTGGTCTGATTGAATGTTACCATCATTACTTCCCCAATTGGCAATCCATAAAGGATATGTTGTTTCTACAAATGTTCCTAGCCAACTAGTGCTAGTATAAACACCTGTGTAATATCCTTTTGCACTCATATAGTCGCAGAACACTTTACAAGAGAAAGAACATCTTTCTTTAGTTAAGACACCAGCTTTTTTCTTGTAATTATCTGCATCTTCCATATCAAACCATACACCTAATTGAACATTTCTGTCTTTGATTAGGTTGTATACATACTCTGCTTCCGCTCTAGCTTGACTATCATCTAACGCATAATCATAGCAGTAAACACCATAAGGAATTTTTAATTGTTCACATTTATCTGCAAAGTATTCAAATTTCTTATCAGTGTATTCTCCATATGAAGCACGCAAGATAACAAAGTCATATTTTGATAAATCAATATCGGAACTGTTGTGTTCTGAAATATCAATTCCGTATCCCTTAACATTCTTAGTGTAGTCTGTTGTAGTCGGTTTAGAAGGCTCTGTAGAAGGCTTAGAGTCCTCTTTTGTATCTTCCTTAGTATTTGTATCAGGTGCTCTGAATTTCGCCCACATTTGGCTTCTATCCTCTGTAGCTGACACCGCAACAAAGAACTTTCTGTCTCCTTCTTTGCCTACAACGTATCTATGTCCATTTGTAACGCACTTCCAATAATAACGAATCTCATCTCCTGAATTGCATTGACCAAAGATTTCTCCACTTGGATTATCGTAATGCTTATGTACACCATCAACAATGAATGTAGCAATACCATCTTCCTGAGTTAATTCAATATCTTTTGCTTCAGGAGCACTGATTGTTGCCCATGGCTCAACACCATATGATTCACTACCGCTAACGGCTGCAAAACATCTAACTCCATTTGTATGAATCCATGAAATCCATCTATGCCCATTTCCAATCCATTTTTCTGTATAGACTTGTCTTTCGCCCTTTACAAATGTTCCGTAAGAAGCACCTGTTGGAGTATCTCTATGAATAACGATAGCAGTATCATTTTCAAATGTGGCCATTCCATTCTCTTTAATCAATTGAGAAGCATCATATGTAGAAGCATTTGTATAGAATTTAGGTCTTAAATATCCCCAAATAGCACCTTGATAGTTTAATGGCCATAACATAGCTTTAGGGTTGCCTAGAACGTTCTGAGAGAGTGCTCTACCTTCCCAATAGATAAATATATGTCCATATCTTGCATCACCGCCTACAGACACTCCTACGTCACCATTTTGGGGAGCGCCTGTAACAACATCAAAATAACTTAATACACCATTATTCGCTCTGTTGAACCACCAATCTTTAGCATGGCCACGTGCAATACATGGTTTCCCTCCCCATGCCATCAATCCTTGAATTAATGAAACACACTGCCCGCCATATGGCTCTTCGCCTTGAACATAGTTAATGCTCATTATTTGCCCTTTATTGTTAAAAACCTTATTGATAGCATAGTTATAAAACTCTTGTGGAGTTCCCATTTTTCATCCTCCTTAGTTTTTATCTAGCAGAAAGTCTTGAATTTCATCTCTAGTTTCTTGGAGCTTGTCTTTATCATTTTCAGAAAGCATATTGTTGATAATTGCGATATTTGCTTTTAGTGTCAAATTGCCACGTTGCTTATCTTCTTCTAATCTTTCTTCATGCTCTCCTAATCTTCGAGAGTGTTCATTCAATTCTTTCTTAATCCCTTCTTGTGTGATAACTAAACTTTCAATTGATTTTATTCTCTCATTGTCTCTTACTAACCATTCTTCGTGTTTTCTAACGGTTTCTTTTAAATCGTCATTAGGTTTCTTTACCTCTTTAACAATCTTCACAACTCCCCAAGCGGAAGCAATGAAACCTAAAAGCCATAAAACATATTCTAAATCAATAGTGATTACTTTCACTATTAGTCACCTTTGACGTTGATTTTATCAATTCCATTATCTAATTGAATCTTAACGTATTCTTCAATTTCATCAAAAGTACTTTGAACGATTTCACTAATCATTTCTTTTGTAATAATGCCGTGCAATGCATCAGGCACTAGATCATAAAGCTTGCCGACAACTTCTTCAAATTTTTTACCACCAGCATTAGTTGTATCTTTGTAGTTGTCCTCAGCTTCTTTAATGTAAACAACTGCTTGTGCAGTAATTTTAGCAATCACTTCTTGAACTTCCTTTGCTTTAGTTTTAGCTTTTGTACTGAATTTGAAATATAAAGCTAATCCACCACAAACTAAAGTAGCAGCAGTCTGTAATAAAGTTAAAAAATCTTGTACATTCATAAATTTACACCTCCAAAAAATATTTCATCTCTCTCATATTTTCTGAGGTACTGTTTTATGGCATTTCAATTATATAATGAAAAGAAAAGGACGTACATTAACGCCCTATAACTTATACAATACATTTTGTGTGATGTAATTTTACATTGTTCTTAGATACTTTAGCATAAATCATTGTTGTAGCAATGCTTTCATGCCCTAAAATAGCTTGGACTTCCTCAATACCCATACCTCTATTTAATCCATCCGAAGCGGTTGTATGTCTAATGAGGTGAGGGAATACTCTACGTTCAATACCAGCAAATTCTCCAAGTTGTCCTATTCTTTTTTATTCATATTTACCACCTCATTTATATAATAAAATAAAACTAGCTTATGAGCTAGTTTTTTCTAAAATAATTGAAATACATGCGTCAACATACAAATGCCCTGCAATAGGCGTATCTGTTTTAAGCTTAGCGAAATATGGCAAATATTTCATCGCTATTGTAGTATATATAAATTGTGGGTCATCTTTTGATGTTGTGACTGTTACATTATCATCTAGCATTAAATAAACATAGTCTATTAATTCACCTGTACTTTTGTTTTTTAATTTACATGTGTTATTACTTAATAATGATCTCTTAACTGTATAACCTTCTAAGTCTAAATCCCTAACAAAACCGTTGTTGGCATAATAAGGAGCAGCTGGTAAATAATCAAAATTATATGAAAAATAATAATCTAATTTTTTAACATTTTTATCTTTGCTTTCTGTTAAAACATAATATTGATCTGTTCCTATTTTATTAAGTGAAACATTATTTTCAACGGTTGGTGTAGGTTCTGTTGTCCAAGGGAATATATTTTCGCTCGTATCACTATACTTTTGTTGAATTTCAACGATATTAACTTCACCCACTCCAGCATTAATAATAGGCTTAGTGTCAATTTGATTGTTTTCAAGCCATAAACTACATTCATTTTTTGCATTAAAAATTGCATTCACTTTTAATGTTGAATATTTAATATTAACAGTTGGGAGTCCCGTGTTATTTGTTGTATACACATCAACTAAACACTTATTATTGTTTGAAATATCACAATTATTAAATGTTATTTGTTGTTTCTCCACACTACTTATATTCGGTAGAAGAAAGGTGTTTGCATTATCATAAGTATGAATATAACAATTATTAAATTCAAAATTATCAAGAGAACCAAATAATTCAATTGTTCCATCCGGCTCAAATTTTGAGAAAGTGCAATTATTAAATATAAACTTACCACCAATATATCCACTAATAATATTAGTTCTTTGTTTATAGTCTTCATTATAATAAAATAATGTTTTATTAATACTATAAACCACACCATTAAATTGATTAGTGACACTAATAAGTTGTGTATTTTGTAAATTACATTCATCTAATAATAAATGTTCTAGCGTGTTAATTCTAGGTGAAATATTATTAAATAAATAATTAATATCAACAAAATTACAATACTTAAATTGAGATGAAGAAAAGTTTTCTGTTAGTGGTAAATCACTTCTTACAGTACGCTTAAATGTGATATTACTAAACACACAATTAACTATTTGTTTTGTAAACGTGTTGTTGCCTAATATAATCGTAGCATTAATACCTATTATATTTGTGTTACTAATATTCGTTAAAGTATTATCAATTAAATATGTTTTATTACTCAATAAAATATATTTATGGTTTGCGTTTGCACTACCAAAACATTCTGTAAAAGCTGAACTATCGTTAGTAGTACCGTCACCAATAGCACCGAATTCTTCTGGTGTAACATACACATTTTCAATATTTACTGTACGGTTTTCATCAGGCAGTATCGTTACGTTATTAACCTTGATTGCTTTAATAGGTATTAATTGATCTACAACTTCTTGCTTAATGTACCCAGCATCATTTTGAAGCTCAGATACATTTTTAGGAATTTCATCTTTCTTTGCATAAACACTAGCTAAATCTAGATTGACGATATAATCAACAGGACTTATTGTATTTCCATCTAATTTAATAGTTGTGATAGGCACTTTGATAGCAATATTTTTGTCGTTGTCTTTGGCAATGTTTGTTCCGTTTACGGAAATTGTCTTAACGAATTGATTTAGAATTTCCGTTAAATCCAATTGATTAGAAATATCGCCAATCATATTTCCCCATTTGATTTTCAAATTGGCATGGTCATTGATTACTTGAATTTCTTTTCCGTTGTAGATATAGAACAATCCTTTTGAATCAACATACGCATGGTCTCTACTTGGATTAGTAATATCATCTACAGAATCAACGATTTCTAGCCAAAATTCGCAATCACCGTCTTTTAAAGGGAATACTACTGCCATATCTTTGTTACATACTACAGGTTGCATATTATTTTCCTCCAGCTTTCATAATGTCTGCGAAGCAAGATGCACAAGAAGTAATTTCTACGCCTAAGAATTTGGTACAAGCTTCAATAAACTTCTTGTTAATCTCCAAAGCGATATTCAATAATTCAGGGTCTCTATCCGAAGCTTGATATGCTTCAAATGCAGTGTACATAGCCATACTTAAATGTTTAACTAAACACCACTGTTCTCTATCCCCTTTGCCGCCAAAAGAATTGTATAGATAAAGCATTTGAGAACGTCTGATATTTGCGTAATCATCAATTTCATCCTTTAATGCTTCAATCTTTTCTAAATTATCAGGAATTTCTTCTTCACTAATCAATCCATTTTCAACCTCAGAAATACGTTTTTCTAATAAGGTTTTAGCGTGTAGTTCTGCACTTGCAATTTGTGTAAAACTACGGATAATATCTTCTCCAATTCCCGAAGTGCTATATTTGTTTTCCATCTACACAACCTCCTTTTTGTATGCTTTGATAGACAATCTAGCAGACTGTTGTTTTTGTTTTCTTTTAAAGTCAATTTGTTGACTGTTCAATTTCAATAGCGATATGGCAGACTGCCAATCTCTAGGATTTTGTTTTACATGATTTGATAGGTTTTCAATCCTTTGTTCATATCTATTCATAGATACCTCTTATCTGTTTACATGACTATATTTAAGATAATTTACTAACGTACAATCAAAATTACCATTTCCCGTTACTTTGATTGTTTTATATCCTGGGTCTAATATTCTATTTCTCTCATCCTCTGAAAGATACCCACAAGCTTTAAGAACATCAAAATTAGAGTATTGCCCAGGCCATAGTCCATTGCCTGTAATCCACGCTCCGTTGAATTGCTGCTTGAAATATGGTGTCATGTCTATTCCTTCAATCTCAACATTAAAGTTTGTAGCAGTAGAATTATCTATTACTAGTTTAAACTCAAAACGCTCATAATAAATCAAATCCTGAGAAATTGACATTCCTATTACCGCTGGTTTAGAACTTGAACATCCCCATCTAGGGAACTCATACCCATAAAAATCAACTGTGTGGTTTCTACGTTGAATGGAATTGTATCTTCCTTTTTCTTTCAAATCATAGACACTATCAGCTAATATATTTATCGCCTTACTAATATCCATAACTACTCACTCTTCCCGTCTCTATCTGTTCTTAGGAATTTCTCTAGTGTCAATGTATCTATTTCAATTCCTGTTTTATCTATTTCTCTTTGTAGACTTGTGATATAGAACCAATCGTCTTGTTTTAGAATACGTTTCATGTATCTATTACAACTTCCCAATTGCAATAAATTGAGATCATAAATAAATCTGATTCTATCACCTACGTTTACTTCTTTAGGCAATGCTTCACAAGAAGTGTTGATAGAAAACTTTCTTCTTGCGTTAATTAGTTTTCTACAGGCACAATCATATACGACCTTGGCCGCATAAATTCTATCGTTATCAGTAATGATAGTTGTTCCGTTTGTAGACTCAGGGTCAATGCTCTGTTGTACATAAACACTCTTTACTCTGAAAATACCAATGATATTTGATGTACTGATTGTTGTCGTATTGCAATATGGATAAGGTTGGTTTTGACCAAAGAAATTCGCTCTACCATTACCAGCATCTGAAACGTACATTGCAACGTGTGATGCAGGCGTGTCACCGCCTCTACCGAATATGCACCAATCACCAAATTGAGGTGTACTAACATAATCAAAGTATTGAGAATAGCCTAATTCATCTCTGTTATACCAAATGTAATCTGCATATCCATCACCGCCAATAGCTCTCGTAGGGTCGGGATAATTTAATGTTTGCAACGCTTTCTTCCATGCATCTACACATTGATATGGTTGTTCAGGCGGTACACCATCCATGTCGATAGATTGACCGTTCCATGTGTTGATAAAATTCTGAGCATTCCAAGGACGAGATTGTGTTTTATCCGTATCGGATGTAGTTCCGTTATCGTCTTGTTCCCACTCAGGAATCAAACCATAGATACGTTGAGCAAATTCAATACGTTTTTGATACTGTAAATCAATAGATGTATCTCCACGCTCATAATCTGCCATAAAAGCCATTACCATGTAATTCATGTCGGCTTCCATGTGTGACCATTGTTGAAATGTGATGTTATAAGAAGAAGTAGGAATCCAAGGGCCATTTGTAGCGTTTGTTGACCATTCTTCAACTAACTTAGCTACTTCCCCTTTTCCGTACATTGTGTAGCTTGTATATCCATGAGAGCCTAACCAATTTGTAATTCGTGTGTATGGTGTCCATTGAACCAATCCAAATCCTTTTTGAGAATCAGGAACATCACCCATTTGATACAAGTTAGGGTTTAAGGTTGATTCTACGTGACATGAGCCACATAAAGCAGCAATAGCAGATTTACTCCAAATATCTTTTAGAGAGTGCCATAAAGCTTTAGCATTGTTTATTTCCTCCGTATCAGTTAAATATCTCTGTTCTTTAGGAATTACCCATTTATAATCCTTAGAATCTTTTGTCATGTCCTCTAGACTAAAAGGCGATAAATCATCAAAAGCAAATGTTCCTTCAATGAATACACCACTTTCATATCCAACTGATTCCGTATCAATAATGGAATATTCCAATTGATTGTTAGGAGCTAATTTAGGAAAGTCTACATATTCATAATCACGCTCGTTATTTATGTTTGACCTCAAAATAACTACAGGAAACTTAGGGTTCTGCAAGCTTTTATCGTTATACACTTCTCTCAGAGATAAAGAGGACATACCACTATCAGACTTATTAGCATAAACTGTAGCAAGGTTAATAACATCTGAAAAATCGGTTTCCATTGTTGGCTCGCCAATGATTCTATAGTTTCTTCCTAATGTTGGTTTATTAGAAAGCATAACAGGTTGTTTCTTTCCAAAATACCCAACCTCAACTTGCTTATCATTTGTAAACGGTACTCTCCAATAAACAGATGGTGTCAATTCACAAGTTTTAGTAAGTGCATCTAATTTAGATTGTCTAGAATAAACGTAGTCAATCTTTTCACTATCAATCTCAGTTTCAAAATTCATCTTCCACTGAGTCGAGTAATACATATCTTCACTTTCGTATACGTTCTTTATAAGAGCATTTTTAACCGCATAATTTGTTGGTACTTGCCTATATGTCCATTCGTTAATTACGTGCGTTAGAGATATGTTTAAACCACTTACAGAGGGTTTGTAGTCGGTAATCATTCCGTAGAAAACTCCACAATCCATAATTACTCGCATTTCTTTTCTTCCTGAGATTAAATCGTAGTATTCGTTAGGAATTGTGATTTGCATTTCAGGTACTGTCATCAACTCATTTGAAAAACTGATTGTGCTTAAAGCTTCTCTGAATCTTTTCTTAACTTTTCCAAATTCTAATATTTCAAAGTAAGGAATCATATTTACTCCTAACTACCAATTTTGCCTTGTCCTACCCATTTACCATTTTTTCTGATTCTACTTGACCCTTGGTTTTCTTTGTTCGCTTTATCGGCACTGTACTTGCCAATAGTAACCCAAGAGTCTTTAACTCTCTTTTTAAACCATCCTGTAGCTCTATCCAACGAATAGAATATGCCACCTTTTCTTACTGCCCATGGTCTGAAATCAGGGATAACCTGTTGAATAGAATATATATTCTCGTAAGGGAATGTAGCATCTTCACCTCTTAATTCAACTTTAACGTGTGTTGTATCTGTTGGAAGTTGTAGCTTACCGCTCCATTGACTATTTTGTGCCACTGTTTCCCAACCTGATGAATAAGCCAATGACCATGTATCGGCATGAGAGAATATTACTTGATTGTAAATCTCTCTCCATGATGCTTTGTTGTTGTTAGAAACACTAATGATCAAAATATAGTTGTATCTTCCACCATACTGTACATACTTTCCGTTACCTGTATATTGACCAGCATCCGTTACACCATATCCAACTAAATCTAATGTGAATGTAACACCATAATTTCCATCATCTGAAAAGTTGATACCTTTTCCATACCCTTTAGCATGGGCGGTAGCAAGAGGAAATCCAAAGTCTGCGGTATCGCCTGGATTCCCACCTAATACTACATTTGCATATGGCCCTGTGTTATCGTAAGCTCCATGAAAGTTTTGCCATGCCATTAAACACCACCAGCCAAATCATTCTCAGAACTTCCGTTATTAGTACGGATGTATGAGTTTCCATCAGGAGTACCACCAAAGATATTGATATTACCTGTTGCAATACTTCTTCCGTCATTGAATTTTCCTTCAAATACAGTATCTCCTGTTTGCTTCCATGCACCACTGTTTTTAAGGTTCGTAAGAATCTTTTCGACCGCACTGTACATATCTCCAACGCTGCCTTCGATACCACCAACCTTATTTTGTAATGCTCTGATAGCATTCCAAATCTCTTGGATTTCTGCCCATAGTTTCTCGATTTCTTCCCATTGCCCACAATCAGAACAAATCATTACATCCATGATACTGATTAGGTTCTTTTCCAAATCTTTGATAGCTTCTTTTGTATCGCAAACATCATATGTATCAATCTTTTCTAGCAATCCGCCTAATAAGCAATCGTTCATATCGTGCATATCTGTACAGTTATTGTGGCCCTTATTTTCAAAACCTTGGTTTGCTTTAAGATTTGCACAAATAGTATCTGTTACACCTTTTTGAATGAAATTACTGCTTGTAGCTTTTAAAGAATCGCAAGCAGAACAAACATCTTTATTCATTTATGTGTACCTCCTAATCTCTACAGATAACGAAGTTTACCTTGTTATCATTTACAAAACGAGTGTGTAGAGATATTTCATCATCTTCTAGCCAATCAACATAAATAGAAAGGAATTGCAACCAATTTGTTGTTTCTCCTGCTTTTACTGTTCCACTCATGCTTAATTCCACTGTTTTGTTAATATCTTCTTCAAATGAAGCATTTGTGATTTTTTGATATACCAACGATCCACTCTTGTTAGGGACACGAATTGAAACAGTAGGAGCTGAACCAGCTTGAACTCCCGTCATTTTATAAGAGTAGTGTTTCAACGTAACACTGTTGAATTTGTATGTAGCGCTCTTATCTTTGTTAGGTTTCATACAGAAATCTACTTTTCCTGTAATAACTCCGTCCGCTACTTTCTTGTAATCGCTAGTGTGAATCCAATCTGAATATCTGAATGTGAAATTACCTTGTCTGTCAATTTCAACACTCAATCCAGGTGTAGACTGTTGAATCGTGTATTGCGTTTCGATTGCCAAATTTTGAAGTTGAAGATTATACAACTGGTCTTGCAATCCACACATCCAACAAATCATAGCTGCTTTCATGTTGTAATCGTTGTTAGCATATTGGCTCATAAACAATTTCCAATCGCACAAATCGAATCCATCTATGATGTCATATAAGCCCTTTGTAAGGCAATCGTTGGCATTTTCCATGTCTGTACACGTATTATTACCATTATCAGGATTTAAGCCTGTATCGTTTCCTAAAGACGTACAGATTGAATCTGTAACACCATTTTGGATAAACTCTGCACTGCTATCTTTTAATTTTCCACAAGCAGTGCAATAACTTTTTACATTTGCCACTGCAAGCCTCCTTAATTTGTAAGTTCATCAACGTCTATATATACACAAGCCATCTTACAACATGAGCCTGTGACAACTAATCTATTCATTCCATGATGAACTGTGAAACCAAATTCATCTTCGATAACTAGATTATCTAAATCTACTTCCTCTGATGCACAACATCCATCCGCAGTAAAGTATAAGTTCCAACTTGAATCAAGTGTTAAAATTCCGTCATATTCACCTAAAATCATCATTTTGTTTCCGTTGATTTCAATTTCAGGGTTTTGGAATTTACCATCTAGAATCAATTTTACTTTGTCGGTATCTAATACTGTTCCACTGTAGAATCTTCCAGCAATTGACTCAACACAATAATCTTTTTTACAGATTTTGTTCTTAATCAAATCATCACCGAAAATTTGTTCTCCTTTGATGCAATCATAGACAATCTTGTATGAATTGCCACAATTCATAAAATCTTCCAATGCTTTAGTTCCCATTACGCATAAAGATGTTTCCTCTGTAATGTCTCCACAATCGCATAAACACGAATTGCAAGTTTCCATATCAGGGGGGCAAGTAACACAACATGATAAACACTCTTGAGCATCTCTGAAATCCTCACAATCGAGGATATTACATACAGAATAAGGAACTAAGAATGTTTTCTTTGTATCTGCAATATGCCATACACCTTCCCAAAGTTTAAAATCAATATCCATTGATAAATAGCCTTGGTATTTTTTGTAATCTTCACTAAATCCTGTGACATAGGCCCATGCCCAAATCAATTTGTTATCTTGAATTGCCCATAACCTACCAGGTTTAAGCAAATTCAAATTGAAATAGTCACGTAGGAATCTTCTATCTTCATCATGAAAATGTTCATAATTAAAATTTAACGTTAAGGACAAATCACCTTCCGTAAGAAACTGTTGATTCTTTTGGAAAGCAACATAACTACCATGTCCGTAACTATATTCTTGCGTTGCAGTCTTTGTATCTTGCTTTAGAGAGGCAGAGGAAATCTCCTCTGCACTGTCTATTACAAGATCATTGAACTGAACGTATGTTTTTAATGGGTTTAAGTTATAACAAGTCATTATGCCAAACCTCTCAAGCATCTACCTACTTTGATAGCCTGCCTTCTTTCGTTTCCTTCGTTGAAAGCAATACTGTTATTTGTAACACGATTATCGTTATTGTTGATAGTCACATTCTTATTAACAACACTTCCAACATGAGAACCATATCTAGTAGACAATTCTTTGAATGCACCTTTTAAATCCATGTTATTTACTTTATCCATGAAGCTTTGACCTGCGTTCTTAACTGCACTACGTTTCATTACATACTCGCCAGGAGTCAACATAGCAGGTACTGTATCTGTTCCACTAGGCTTCATAACAATTGGTTGTCCACCTCGTTTTAAGTAAACTGGGCCGCCTTTAGCAAACTTAAAGTTTTTTCCTTGTGACTCATTGCCCGTGTTTACTGTAGGAGTAGTTGTACCACCTGTATTAATGTTTCCCGATTGATTGTTGAACGCATTTTTAAATGCACTTCCTAAGTATTGTCCTAAATCTGTGAATCGTGTTGAATATCCATACATCATAGTAATCTGATTAGAGATTGAACTAGACATATTAGAGATACCTTCACTAAATCCACTTACAACATCTTTTCCAAACTTCTTACCTACGGATTTGAAGCTTTTCTTCTTCAATGAAGCTTTAGCATTATCAATCTTAGTTCCAAATGAGCCTTCAATATCAATACTTTTGAAACCTTCAATAATTCCATTGGCCATATCTGTACCAGAGGTATTAAATTCTGATTTCATATTTGATAAAGTTGTGGCCATGTTGTGGAATGAAGTAACGATTGAGTTTACTTCTGTAACAACATCTGTAGTAGCTTCTCCAACTTTCAATCCTTTAACATTGTTTAGGAACGTTTGAATACCTGTTGTGACTTCTCCAACCTTAACAAAGTCTAGATTTAATCCAACGATAGAATTTAAGCTTTCACACGTTTTTTTCAACTTAGAAACAGTCTTATTAACTGTGTCCATATTCTCTAGATTTTCAGTTAATCCTTTGTTAGTTGCCATTTCATTCACTGCATTTCCAATACTCTTAATATTGGCTCTCAGTGTTTCAAAGTCGAAATCAGTTGAATATACGTTCAAAGTTTCAAACTTGAGGATTATATCACCTAAAGTTGTAATCGCCTTTAGTGCGTTGTTAAATAGCTTAGAATCAGGCATTTGTCTCAAGTTGTAAGACAACATATTCTTGTCTTTTCCTGTTCCAACACCAGCAACAGAAATGTATCCAATTGCTTGAGAAATACTAGAGATTGTCTTTTTAATATCCTCTGCATTTGGTAAAGGATTGTTTGTAATCGTTGCTTGCAAGTTTCCAAATTCAGGAACAATTTGTTCCAAAATCTTTAATGTATCTAGGAACTCTTGAGCATTTGTGGAGTTTAAATTAGATTTAATATTCTTTGTAACATCAGGGAATACAATCTTTTTCATTTCTTGAACAACACTAGCTACATTCTTTAAAATGCTTGTACAATTCTCAACGTTAATTGAACTTCCATTGATACTAGACATTTTAGAAAGGCTAGAAGCCATTGTTGCATAGTTCTTAACGATACTGTTTGCATCTGCAATGTTCGTTGCACTTGAAGTACTAACTGTTGGGAACTCAAAATCATTAATATTCTTGATTACCTCTTGAATATCTTTGAATTGATCGTTGAAAGAACTGCTATCAATGCTCATTCCTTGCACTTTTGAAATTGATTCTCCAATAGTAACAAGTTTCTTTAGAATCCTAGTAATATTCCAAGTCTCCATGTTTTTCCATAAAGACTCAGAACTTTTAATAACTTGACTCCACCAAGAAGAATATGTTCCTCCGCCTTCAAACATATCTATGACATCCATAATTCCTTGGATTTTCTTTTTAAGTCCTTTTGTGTTTGAAGGAACATTCTTATCGACTTCTTGCATAGCCTTAGCACAAGCAATCAACGTACCAGCTAGTCCTGTTGTTGTTATCATTCCTAACACTTGGGCCAATGTAGTGATTCCACCCGTTAGGACACCAGCACCACCTTGAATACCTGTAATAAGTGTCATAGAGCCTATACATTCAAATAAACCTAATAACTTATCGTTGAATGTGTCGAATCCATCAGGCATAGTCTTATCTAGCTCTTGCATAGCTTTAGCAAACAACCATAAAGCTCCGCCTTGACCAATCATCATTGCTAATCCTGTTAAGGCATTGTTCATTTCTAATGCTTTTGAAACCCCTGCATTAATCGTATTAGCTCCCATCATCAATCCCATTACAGAGAACAAATTTGTTAATCGCATAGGCAATGTTGTAATGTCATTTGGAACATTCTTTTCAATTTCCTTTATAGCTTTGCAATAAAGAATAATTGTTCCTGCCCCACCAGCTATGATAGCTAATGAAGATAATTTATTTTTAAATCCTTCTGCATCAAAAGTTTTTGGAGTACCTGTCGCAGTAGTAATCTCATCTGAACTCTTGAATACATCTTTAATAGAACTGAATTTACTTCCTAGTTTTCCTAGGAAAGGAATATTGAAACTTTTTCCTTTGAATTTTGAAGAAATGTTTACTAAATCTCCTAAAAGGCTAATTCCACCACTTCCGAGTTTCATTAACTTACCAGCGTACTTTAATCCAATACCAATTTGGATGTAGTCTGATACGAAACGTCCTAATCCTTTAGAAAAGCTTCCGTCTCCCATTTCGGTAATTTTATCTTTTGCAAAATCATAGAAATCACCAAGAATAGGCTTGAAGAAATCAATTACACCTTGGAAATCTCCTAATCCTTCTTTAAAACCACCAACAAAATCTTTGAAACTGAATGTTTTTAAAACGCTCCATAATTCAGTAAACTTTGTTTTTATGAAGTCTATACCTTCGCCAATCTCTTTTTTATGACCTCTAATGAAGTTTGCTCCTATATCTCCTAAGCCTTCAACTTTTTGAGAAAGTTTGTAGATATTTCCATAGATTGTAGCTCCCGTCAATTCTGTTGAAACCTCATCTAATGCACCTAGCCACTTTTCGTCGGCTTTACTAAATCTCTTAGGGATTAAGTCAAAAGCATTACCAATTGTGGCTACAGATGATTTAACCATAGTTGCCAACGAATCTAGGCCACCACCGCCTTTTTCATCCAATTCAATCAGAGCATCTTCAAATTGTTGTAATGAAATAGTTGGATTTGAACCTGTAAATGCTTCTCTAAACTCTGCAAATGACATATTAAATTTCTTTGCAATAGCAGTTAAGGCTGGTGTCATACCTGCATCTTCCATTGATCTCAATGTACGAGCATCCATTTTAGAACCCATGATTTGAGAATACTGAGTAACCGCATTGTTTACTCCCTCAGAATCACCGCCAAATGTCAAAATGGAATCATTAATTGCCGAGAATAGCTTTTGAGACCTATCTAAATCATGATTGATTGAAGTAAATCTCGTAACATGGCTTAGAGCATCATCTAAGGTGGTTGGTAGGCCCAAAATGCTTTCATCTAGGTTATCAATCATCTTTTGTATTTTAGTTGTAGAATCATCTACATCACCTACTACAGTGGATAATGTTCTTTTTGCAACATTGATAGTATCGTATCTTTGAACACCTTTTGAAAATGCATCACCCATTGCATTTTGTGCACTCGAAACAAATCTATACAAACTAGAATAACCAACACCTTGTACTAAGAATCGTCCAATATCTCCTATTGGATTGTTTTGGAAATTCTTAGCGATATTCAACATACTAGAGCCTAGATTTGACATCTTATTTCCAACATCAAATGTAATCTTACTAGCAGTTTTCAAGGCTTTAGCAGCGTTTTGAAGATTGTTTAGTTTATTCAAACTATCTTGATATCCGATAACTTGTGACTCAATATCCGCTTTTGTGTTTCTTACATCATTCTCTTTTTCAACGGTTTCGTCTAGCTTTTTATTTGTATCTTCTAACTTAGAAGAATCTGCTTCTAATTTTATTTTTTCTTTGTCTAAATCTGCGATTGAATCATCAATCTCATCAACCAATTTTTGAGCATCATTTAATTCACTGATGTTCGCTTCAATCTTAATTTTTTCTTTGTTAAGATTGTTAATTTTCTTTTGAACTTCATCAATTTCAATGCCAACTTCTCGCATATCGTATTTGAGAGCTTCACGTGCACTGTATAGGTCTTTAAGCTTAACACTTTTATCGTTTTCGCCTATAGTCATATCGTTAATGACATCATGAATTTCATTGGCATTTGCTTTTAAATCAATATCAATAGAAAGCTTTTTATTACTCAAGGCTAATAGCTCTTTTTTAAGTTCACTAATATCCTCTTTAACATCCAATAATTGATTCTTGAAATTAGCTAGATTATCCAAATCAACTTTTAAAGAAAGTTTTTGTCTTTCCAAAGCTTCCTTTTCTTTTTTGATTTCTTCTAATCTTGCCTTAATTTTTTCTAATTCATTGGTGTTAGCATCAAATTTGAGCTTTGCCTTTTCAATATCTTTTAACTCTTTTTCAAGTTGTTTTATCTTTGCTTCGGCATCCTTAATGTCAAGGACTAACCTAGCACCGACTTCACGTACTGACATCTTCGGACTCCTTCGCTAAATCTGTTTTCTGCATGAAATGAACCGCATATCTGTCAATCTGAGGTATTTTCTTTTGAGAATTTTTATTTGCCTCGTTAATTTCATTCCATGTTTTATCGCTTTGTAGATTTGCGTAGTACCCAAAGGCTACAACTAATTCAGAAACACCCCAATGGTCTAATATCTCATTGGGGCGTATTTTTAGAATTTTACCGACATAATGAGCCATGGTTGAATAAAGATTTAGTTCTGCAACATAAGACTTTGCTTTTTTTACTGAATCCTTTTTATCATCCCCCTTATCAATTATTTGATAAAAACTGTTTCTACCTCATTAAATAATTCAGGATATTTGATAATTAGGTTAATCATGCAAGTTAAAACTGAATATTGCATCATGTGATCCTCATAAAATTCATCTAATCCTAAGAAAATTGCAACAACTTTATAAAGTCCATCAACTAAATTTGTAGAGGATTGAGCGTATAAATGGAAAATCTGTTCATTCGCTTCATTCATATACGCTTCATAAATCTGAACCATAGTCTTGTTCACTTCTTCATCATCTGCATCTGTTGTAACGATTCCATCTTTTCCTTCAATGAATTTGTGACCGTAATATTCCTCGATTTCTTGGAATTTTTCTTTATATGGGTCTAGGATTTGTTCTGCATCCAATAACAATGGTTTTACTTCGATTAAAGCTTCTACCATCTTCATATCTTGTCTAGGAGATAATGTTAGATTTTCAAACTTCTTATCGAACATAACGTATTGCCCTACTCTTTTAGCGTTCTCAGGAACATCAATTTTATGTTCTTCGATTTCTTTTTCAGTGAATCTAAAACTCACTTCAATATCAATTGTTTTAACATCTGTCTTATTTGCGTCACCAACAACTGCAATTTCACCACCATTGCCATAGACTGCGTGAGGAGTATCATCCTCACGAGCTACTTTTAACTTTTCAATCATGGCATTTAACTGTGTTGGTTCTAAAATCTTTTGTTCTTCCATCTCATTTGCCTCTCAATTTCTATAAATTAGCGTTAGCTTTGTTTACTACATAAACTTCATACCAGTTTCCACGAGTATCTTTCTTGAACGCTAAACTAAATTCAAACGCTCCATCATCAGGGATACCCATTGGGAATGAAGTGATTTTTGCATTGTGGTAAGTAAATACTTCCGCAGTTCCATCACTTCTATAACGAGTGATTGTAACTTTCGCTCTCTTATTCTTTAAGCTATCGTTGTTTGCTACATAGTGTTGCAATACATCAACAGTCATTGGATAAGAAATCTTCAATGTTTTACCTACTAAGTTTTTGTTGAAGTAAATCTTTGAACCTTCAATATCTAAACTTGGATTGATTTTACTGTTCAATACTTGGTATTGAGACTCATCTAAGTTAGCCAACAATGGAGTGTTGATTCGGTTCAAAGTAGAATCTGTGATATTGCATTGGTCACTCAATGCTGCATAGATAAATCCACATTCATCAACATAGTGGTCTGCAATATGAATTGAACCATATTCAGGATGTTCTTTATCTGCTTCAATAACCACTTCCTGAGTACGCATCATAAAGCCTTGAGATTTATCTCCCTTGCCAATGAATGGGTTCATAGTTAAGTAGTTAGATGTTAATTGAGTACCTGTAAATGAACGCTCAATAGAAGCAGAATCATCATCATAAGAATCGTCAAAGCAACTTGTATCTACAGGGTCTACAGTATCGTCACCATCAAATCCTGATAAGCAGCTTACTTTAATATCGTTGTTAGAATCTAAGTCTGCAAATTCTTCAAAGAAAGAAATTGAAGAAATACCAATCAAGATACTATCTGCTGATTTATCTGTTAATGCTACTTCAATACTTAAACGGACACCTGATGTACTTGCTTCCCATCCTTTTCCACTTGTTTTTGTTGGAACAGTAGATAGGTCAATCTGTACAGGGTAGAATCCTTCTTTATCTGCTTTTAAAGTACTTGTATACTCATCTGCATTAGTCATTTCATGATCTAAAACATCTGAAATCTTTGTTGTGATTGTGTAAGTACCTGCTTGAGGAACATTTACGTAGTAGTAAACAACACCTGCTGCAAAGTCTAATGCATTTTTCAATGCTTTAAATACCGCACCACTTGTGTGTACTTTGTTTCCTTCTCCACCTTCTGCATCCGTTTCTTTAGAAGTGATGAACAATGTACCTGTATTCTTACATCCGAATGATTCACAAACGTTGATTAAATCAGGTGCAATAGTACGTGATGTATAAGCACTAGAAGTACCTGTAATCTTTTCAAATTTACGAGTATTGATTTTTAAACAAGAATCAATATCACTCATGATAGTAATATCAATTTCTTGAGTTTTAGTTAATTTAGAGACACTTAATTTGTCACTAATGATTTTGTTAATGTTACAGTTAGACATTACTTTTGCCCTCCCATTGTAGCTTTTAGTACACGCTCCATAGCACGCTCTGCTTTAGCACCGCCTAATTGATTTAAAGCGTTTAGTTTGCGTGAAACAAATGCTTGAACATCTACTTTCTGTTCAGGAGTCTTTTTAGCTTTTACAACTTTTTCTTCCATTTTTAATCTCCTTTATTTAACTTTTGCATCAAATCTAGATACCGCTCTAGCAACAAAATCATTTGCCTTTCTAGGTGGCATCTTAATTTTGTGTGCAAAGTGTTTCTTTCCCATTTCATCTACCCAAACGAACGGCCTTCCGTTTTTACGTACTAATGTATAAACTCGTTTAGTTCCATTCTGTACCATTGGGGAGTAATCAACATGAGAAGGGTTTCTAGAATCTTTTTCTAGTTTGTCTGCATCTACACCGATTAGATATTCGGTATTAGATACTTTTTCTTTCGTGATTGAATCTTTTAAAGCACCTGGTCTATATTCATTCCATGGCATACTTGTCATTTCCTGAGCATAGAATCTACTCCCTCTTGGAGCTTCATCTCGCATAGTTTCTTCTAATTCACTAGCCAATCCTTCAAAATCTTCTTCACACGCTTCTATAACATCTTCTAAGAGGCCTTTTAGCATTTCCTACACCTCGATAAAGGGGTAATAAAGTTTGCCTCCATAGACGTATTTAAAGCCTTTTAGGAATACACCATCTTCATACGATACTTCCTCAACTTTGTTCATAAGGAAGATTTTTACTAGGCCACTCGGCAAACACATACGTTTTGAATACTCATAAGATGTGTTTGATTTGGCTTTCGCACCGCATACGGGGCATCCATTTTTCTTTGTGGAACTTTTCATTCCAATATATTTGATTCTCACACAACATCACCAACCCATATGTCTTTTGAATTACATACTGATAAGATACCTAACTGCTCTGAATACGCTTTTGTAATATGTTCACGAACATACATACTAATAGAAATCTGAGCATCAGAATTTTCTTCTGAAATAAGAACATCACTACCATCTGTTTCTTCACACGTGCTACAACCACATTCGCATCTATTCATTGCGATAACGAATTGTAGGAAGTCGCAGAATACAGGCAATAGACATTCTGGTATCGTTTCATATCCAGCTACATAACTGACAACGATCTTAGATAATTCATCACATCCACAATTGCACACATCTTTGTAGTCGATATTAGATAAATCAACGTACACGATACTGTCGTATGGGTTATAAGAAAAATCTTTATCAACTTCTAGTTTGTGAGTAGTAAATGTAATTCTTTCTCTAGTGATAACAGATACTTCAATCGTTGTTGGGTCAATCATTGGATAGAATAGTGGTATACGTACAATTCCTGAATCGCAACCGCATTTCTTAAATTCACCAACATCAAAGACTTCCTCTCTTTGAGATGAGAGGAAAGTCTCACAAGGGTGGTTTTTCCAACAAGTGATGGTACTAATTAAATCAATTAGTTCTCCAACATTCTTTTCAAGCTTATCTGCTTCTAAATCGCTTTCCTTTATGCACGAACAATAGTTTTTCAATTGTTCGATAATTTTTTCGTACATTATTCACCAATGTTGATTGGTACGATAGTTGTTGGTTTTAATACAAGGTCTAATCCGTTTAATGTATCTCCTAATGTAGCTGCTGACATTGGAATACCTTGGATAACCATTAATCTGTTTGCGTCTGTTCCAAATGCACATCCAAAGTTGTAGTAGTAATCACATTGAGTACCACATCCTTCAGATGGAGTATCTGTAGCACCGAATGTATGACGTTGGAATTTTTCAGATGGTTGGAAAGTAGTTCCCATTACCAAACCTACTGTATTTCCTTCTAATACCCATACATCACCTGTACCAGCAGCAATATCACATGGAACTAATTTATCTGCGATAAATCCATGTCCTTTAAATGCGACTTCTCCAGTTTCTTTGTTACGAGTCCATCCATCAGGATATTCTCCGTTGAATTTACCTGGAACGATAACAGATTTAATACCTTCAAGTACTAATGGGTGACAAGCGAATTTATAATCGCCATCTCCTAATGCTGCTAAACGTAATGCAACTGAATCAAATGCAGATAATACGTTTGTACCTACGATTTTGATAACTGCTTTATCTTCCATTACTTCCAATAATCCATGGAATGGTTTCAATGTAGCAGTACCTGTAGCCATTGTTCCTAAGATTACGTTAATAGCAGTGAAGTATGCCATTGAAATTAAATCCATACGTTTCTGAGCTTCTTTAATAGTTTCTCCTTCACGTTGGAAATAGCAAACCATGTCATTAGCTTTGATTTTACGTGTTTCATTTACTAAGCTATCCATAATAGGCTCGCAACTCTTTAAACACAATAATGCTAATGGTGCATTGCTACCGCATTTAGCTAAATCTAATGGAACCCAGCAACATTCACCTTGTGTTGATTTAGGTTCTGTTGTTCCGTATGTGAATGGCAACTGAATATAGAATTTGCCATCTTCTTTTTTTGTAACGCTCCATGCTCCTCGGTTCATAGCACCTTGCATCTTACGTGAAGCTGGTGTGTTCATTAACCAAGAAACTAATGGGAACACGTTTTGGAATGGATTGGCTGGTGAGTTATCTGAATAATCAGTACCGATACCAACTGTTCCTGCATTTGATTTAGAAGCATTTGCTGCTAAATTCTGTCTTGCTTTCTCATAATCAATATAAGCTCTTGAGAATGATGTTAAATCCTCGATATTAGAACTTAGACGTTCTACCATTCCTGGTGTAACTGCCATTTTTTCTAATAATGTGTTATCAGGATTTGTAAATAATAAATCTAACATGGTTTACCTCCTATCCCCACATATCTCCGCTAACTTTAGAAGTTGAAGTTAATTTTTCTTCTTTCTTTTCTTTATCGTTAGCTTGTCCTGAGATCAAACTAGACAATCTGTCTAATGTGCTTTCTGCTTTCTTTTCAAATTCTGTTTTTTCTTTCTTAGAACTTTTTAATTTTTCTTTTAATTCTGCATTTTCTGTTTCTAATGTTTCAACTTTTGCACTTAAAGTTTCAAAAGCATCCATGAATTTGTTGATTTTTTCCATGTCGTCCTTAGACATCTCAACAGTTTCCAAAGTTTCTTCGCCTTTTTTAGCTTCTTCTTCGTTTTCTGCTTCATCTGTCTTGCTTTCAGGTGCTTTTTCTTCTTTAGAAGGTTCTTTTTTTTCTTTTTCTTCCTCTTTGTTTTCTAAAGCTTCATTCTTCTTTTCTTCTTTATTTTCAGAACTCAACTTTAAAATCTTTTCCCATAGGTTCATTTCTGAGTCTCCTTTACTGTTTAAATTTTCGCCTGTACTGTTTACATTGGCTGGATTTGCAACAACTGAGAAACCAGCAATCTCGATTTCGTTGTAGAATGGTGCATTAAATTTAAATGACGATTCAAGATCGAGTGTCCCTCTCAGTTCTGCACTAATACTCAATGGTATTTCTTGTTTCAATAAATCTTGCACTATGTGCAATTCCCTATTTAGTTTGACGTTTACATCAAGACCTTTTCTTCCATCCCCAATATCGACAACTGTTAAATCATCTTTAGTCCATGTACCTAAGTTTAAAGGGAGTGATGTAATGTCAATGTGAGCTAAGTTGATATATCCTACATAATCAGAACTCAAGCTATCGTAGAATGCTTGTACTGCCCCTTTTTTGATGTATAGACGAATATCATCTCCACCCTCATATGTTATTGCCCCCTCGTCAATAAGACGTGTAGGTTTGTTTTCTACGTACCCTGATGATAGGTTCACACTGACATAATGGTTTTCTTTATCTACGCTAGATAAAGTGATTGCATTGTCATAAAATGCTTTTCCTTTTTTTCTGCGATCAAGGCTATCTTTAATGCTTGCTACATATGTTGGAACTCTTTTCTTTTGTGGCATTATTTCTTAGTCTCCGTTTCTACTACGATTACGGGCTTATAGAATAATTTCTGAATCCTTCCACCACATGAATTACATTTCTTGACTTCGTATGGAATCTTTGCTCCTTTTAATATTTCTTCCATTGTGGAATCATATCTTTTTTGAATAGTTTTGTTTCTAAGTGCTTCTAACAAAACTTTATCTTCGGGAATCTTGTATTTCTTCTTAGGCTCAAGAACTACATATCCGTATAGCAAAGTACCGCTATCTAATTTTGAATAAACGTCAATTTGCGTTTTTTCTTCGATAACATCAAGAAGTTTCAAATACTGTTTTGCGTTCTTTGCTGCTTCTTCCAATGCGAACTCATGTCTACCATTTTGCTTTAAGAAAGTATTTCTTTCTTCTAGGGAATCGAACCAAGTAACACCGTTAATAGTTTGTACGTTGTTTTGCATGGTATCTCCTTCTAAGCATCATGGCATTGATCGTCTGTATACTTTGTTTCTGTTTGTTCTGAGCGTTCTACTTTTGCTACATTGCAGAATAAGAATGAAGTATAAGTTGTTACTGTTTTTTGATTAGGTGTTTCACCTGTTGTCGTAATAACTGGCCATTCAAATCCAATAGCTCCGTCTTGGTCATTCAATTTGTTATGCCAAGCAGTGTTAAAAGCAGTTGCATCTTTTCCTGTTAAAGTGATAGGGTCTCCGTACCCTTCTTTAAAAGTGATTTTTACAGTGAAACTACGTTTAATTGACATTTATGTATCTCCTTTCGTTAATTTGCATATAAAAAGGCAATACCTCGAAATATGCAAAAATCTATATAAACAGTGAAAACTGTTTATACCTTTTGTTTATTTCCAAATATTGCCTTGTTTTTTTCTACTTTTTACTTCTAATTAAAACTCTAATGTATCTTCTACTTGTTTTGCTGGGTTATTACCAATCAATTTAAGAATCTTGACCATTGATTCTTTGTTCAATTTGCCTTTGAACTCGTTGATAAAGTCTGTATCTGAAATATTTCTTTGACCAATTAAGAATAAATCAGCATTTCCTTTTGAATCTTTCTTAGCTCCAATCTGATATACATGAATTGTAGTTGTATATACACGTCCACTTGCTTGTTCTTTACAAGCTCTGTAATCTGTTACGACTTCGTAATATACATCTTTAAGAATTTCTTCTTTCTTTGTTTTCTCGTTGAGAACAGTTTTTGTGATTTCTACTTTTCTGTATCTGTTCTCAAAGAAAGAAGTTGGAACTGCGATTGCACTGGCTTTTGTTTCCAAATACCCTAATCCATCAGGTCGCATAGGTCTTTCACCAAATTCAACCTCTTTACCTTGGATTTTCTCTTTTACCAATCCAATTTTGTTGATTCTCTGTGCATCTTCAAATGAATATAACGGAGTTCCATTCAAACTTCCTAGGGGTGTTACCTCATTTTCAGATAAGATACTTTTTAAAATATCCATTTCCATTTTATTTTCTCCTCTCGCTATAGCGTTTTTTCGATAGAATCCATCATTCTAGTAACTGATTCCATCATGTAATTCTTAGTACTCTTGTCTAACGCTTCTGCTCCGTTGACAATAGCACCTACGATTTGAGTAACTGACAAGGCCAATTTATATGTCTTTGCAGACTTGTCTTGTTGTTCCTTCAATTCGTATTTATCAAAATAAACCTTTGGTACGCCTAATTTCTCGCTTAACATAGGAGAAATCTGTGTGGCGAACCTTTCTCGCATTGGTACGATTGTATTTGTCATGGCATTATCTATGATTCTTTCCATAGATACGTTTCCTGATACATCCCCTAAACCTATCAATTCAGGAGTAAGACCGAAACACTGACAAATAATAGAACCTTCCTTCATTTGAAGGTATTCTAAGAACTCCGTACCTTTTGTAACACGAGGCAAATGATCCATTTTATCAAAAATAGAACTTGCAAGGATTACATTGTCTGATTTTGAATTTCTGATTTCCTGACCTAAACGTTTAGCTTCAATTCTTGCTTTGTCGGCTCTGTCTGCTTTAGAACTTGATGATTCGTCTAAAACTTGGGAAGCCGATAAATCAATCGTATCTCCCTTGGCAAATCCGTCTTTCAACCAAAAAATCAAACGTCCTGGGCCATCATACTGAATATCGTAGTTCAAACGCTCGTAAACCGCACCTAATAGCTTTAGACGTTGTTTGTCACGCAATAAACAAGATAACCCGTTCTCATGGTCTGTTCCGTTTCTTAAATTGCAGAAATTATCAGGAATTTCTACAATGATTGTTCCATCTTTGGACATTAATTTGCCTGTTTGAAGGAATAACGCTTCGTCAAAGTCGATTTCCTTTGTTCCTAATGAGATAGGTTCTTTATCGTCTGCCGACATAGCATAACAGATAGGAACTCTAAAGCCTTTATATTCATCATCTTCACGCATGATAGAAACATAATTACGATAATTCTCTGTAACAATTCCTTTATCTTCGTCTAGCCAACGAATACCGCATTTTCCGTACAATAAGGACTGCATAATAGCATTTTGAAGTACAGAATAGTTTGTTATACCTTGTACATTGTGTCTGTAAAGGAATGGCATAAGAACATTCTTATCTAAATTCTCATCACCCGTTGTGATGCCGTTTGAGAATATAAAGTCAATAACCTTGCCGATAACATATGGTAGTGTTGGTAGATTGTCTATCATCCAATCAATCTCATCAAACTGATTATTAAAGTTTGTCTTTATAAATCCGTTGATGCAGTCTGAATTGCAGTTCAACATAGCTTCCATTACCTTTTCGGCTTCGGTTTCTGCATTAGAACTGTGAATATTATGCGAAATGTTAGGCGACACATAGGTATTGGATGCTAGTTTAACTCTATCCTTTTGTCTTTTCTTTGTTCTTCGACTCAAATTAGCACCTCCTAATCGTTCTCTGCATACGCAAGTATTTCACTGCTTAGATTATACATTAAACAACTGCGGACAGAAAGTACTGAGGAATCTAGGGCATCAGGAGAGTGTCCTAAGCGTTGTTTTATCTCCTCTTTAGGAATAATGGCTATCTTCTTATTGTTCTTCGATACAGTCCTTGTAGCAAGCAATTCAGGTTTCAATCTTTTGGCAACTTCCGTTGTGAAAGTTAATTTCTTACTGTCCATTAACTGCTGAAAGTCTAAATACATTTCTGCTCTTAGATTAAATGCATATACCGCACTGTAATGTCTTGCCTTGATACGTGTTTTTGTTGGCCCACCTTGGAAATTAACACCCTCAAGGATAAATCCTAGCTTATCCGAGTATTTTGACAATCCTTCGGTCAACCAAGTACCGAATCCAACGTCAACACAAACATATTTGATGTTTAATGTCTCGATAATCTTAACAATCTTGGTAATAATCTTCTCAGATGTAACTCCTTGAACCCAAACACCCTCTTTTAGATTGTAAATTGTCTCGATTTTACAGTTCCCGTATCTATTTTGGGAGCATAAAGCAACATCTATACCATCCTTACCTGTATAAGCCGAGTCAATGCCTAGGAAAAAACGCTTTTTATAAGAATTATCAGCTTTATCATCATCTAAAGTCATGGTTTTGAACATACTTTCGTCTGAAAATTCCTCTAATTCGCATACTAAATATCGTTGGCAAGTACTTCTATTCTTGTAAAAATGAGAATTTAGTATCTGAGAAGCACTTTTCATACGATCTTCTTCATATGCAGTACGTACATCCATCCAAACAACTAATGTTCCTTCGGGGTATTTGTCGTTTGTCATGCAATCGTAGAACTCACCACGTTTGTGGGGGTTGGAAATAGCAATTTCAAGTTCTTTTGAACCGTCAACACTTGAAAATTCCCTTCGTCCTATCTCGGCATACGCATCTTCACTGACTTGAGCTGCTTCATCTATAATGTAATCTCCACCCTTACCGATAGCGTTGTTGTTTTTCTTGGGGTCTACACTGTTTCCCCCTAATGTAACGATTTCTACACATCCTCCACCTTTAAAAGAAATCTTAGTTTTGGAAGTAGAAGTCTGTAATTTTTCAATCTTGTTTCCTGAATCTAATACAGAACTCTGAATAGACTCGTCTGCATTTTGTAAATGCCCTATAACTTTGGACATGATGATAGTAGCAGTTTCTCCTGTTGCGGCCGCAATTCGTACTTGATGCCCTTTATACGCACGATAAATAGCAATCATACCTAAAGTCCAGCTTTTCCCATACTGAGAAGTTGTAATTGCATAGATTGTATCGTATCCCTCTACAACCGCACCGAACAACATAGCTTGCGTAAAGTGAAGATTGACTTGAAAATATGTCAAAGCCTCTCTTGCACCGATAACCGCAAGTCTAAAAGCTTCTTGTCTAGAAATATTTAATCGTTTGTAATGTTCGGGGATATACCCTCTCGTCCAATTCTTCAATTTATACTTGGGGGTAGCTCCCTTCAACAATCTAACGACTTCTTCTTGGCTCTTATTAATAGCTTTAGCTTCTTTTAGGTCCTCTACATCCTTAAAATACTGTTCCGTAACACTAAGAGTCTGTTTCTTCACTGTTTCCATCCTCCTCGTGTTCTATTACTTCGGCATCTAAAAACTCTTTTCCCATATTAATACCTAATATATCGTTGATTCTTTCTTCCGCAATTGCTCTTTTCTGTTCAACAGTAATATTATTTACACTTCCAACATTTAAAATATTACTTTTTCCAATTCCATCCATTCTATTTAGCTCTTTTAAGCATCCTAATCTGTCTTTCATGTCCTTTTCTTCGTCTTGAATGTTATCGCTAAGCCATTGCCTACGTTGCTCTACTGTCATAACACTCCTTTGGTCTCTCTTTTTTACCCTCTCATGTATGACATTCCTAAATAAAGGACTGTTTAATATCTTATATCCCTTGTTATAAGCACTCTTATCGCTTAAATCAGGACGAATCTTTTGCATGGACTTCGTAATATTCCCACTCTTTGAATACTCGTCAAAGAATCTTTTAGCTTCATCCTCACGCTTTAATTCTGAAACACTCTTTGCCCTTGGCATACTCTCATCCTCTCTTTCTCTACCTCCCTACATTATAAATGATTTTATTGAGGACGTTTTTAATCGTCCAAAGTAGATGTTTCCCCTCATCTACCCCTCGTCTACTACTCGCTTACCCCTCGCAAAAATACATGAACTCATTTTTTTCAAAACTCGAATTTTCGTTTTCCTAAAAGTTTTATCTAAAAAAGGGGGTGGTTTGTGTTAGTAATTATTCGTGTTAGCACTCTCTTGTATATAGTGCTAGGTGTAAAAAATGTGGTTTGGTCGAGAGGGAAGGCATGGGGTGTGTATGGTCGTCAATTCCTGTTGCGTTTTTCAAACTATAGCAGCAACCAGGAAATTATAGTTGTATGCATTCCATAAACAATTTATTTCAAGATCGTATAAAGATAAATAAATGTTTTTAGCAGCAAGAAGAAAAAGACAATAAAAAAGCTAGTTAACAATAAATAATAGTTAACTAGCATAATAGATAAATAATAATAAATAATGCAATAAATAATAATATAATCCATATCCAATATTTAAAGAAGAAAGCAAGAATAAGAATAAATACAAGTATAGTTGTAAGCTGATCTATCATCTATCAACCACCTTATTCAAATCTAACAATAGCTTTTTATGTACGTTAAGCCGCTGCTTTTCTTTTTTAGTCTTATGATTATCTTTTTCAAATACATCTATCCAATTATTTAAACCTTTTTCATATAATTCTAACAATTTAATATACATATCTTTTTTTTTATCAGCAGTTAAGACAATTTCATAATTATCCTTATAGAATAAAAAGTTGACTTCTTTACAAGTGTAGGGCTTTATATTATACCAACTTATTATATTATGGTAATAACATCCTTTTTCATTCTCTTTTATATGCTGATAACTCAAATCTTGAATACAATTACATAATCTTACGATATCTTTTTTTAATATTTTAGTCATTTTTAAAAGCTTCCTTTTCATCTTCCAAACTTTTAAACTCATCATACATACTACATGTAACATAAATACCATTTCTAATACAATTATATAATCGTTCCATGACTCTATCATTTATTAGTTCATGTCGATTATATAACGTAACAAGTCTAACTGCTGCCTAGTATACATTAATACACCTTTACACCTTCCAGCGCTTCTTTTATGTTGCTTTTTAATTGCCTATTGCCTCCGCACTTGTCTAGCGCCTCGTTATATAGTGCTTTTAGTTTATTTGTGTATTCAATATATAATGTTTCTAACTTTTCGAGTGTTTCTTTTTTTCATTAATAACATTCTCATAATATTTTATTCTTTCATTCACTACTTCCATAGCTTCCAAAGGTGTCAAATAATGCACTCTATTAATATAAGTGTTTTCGGGATATTTTTGATTTTTAGAATATGCATTATAACTATCATACAACCATATTTC